>ERZ777011.136-NODE-136-length-114993-cov-8.201117_pt1 | contig 114993 bp, 88 predicted proteins | sample MGYA00374964_ERZ777011 | MGnify/ENA primary metagenome ERZ777011 (study PRJEB29310, sample SAMD00008975) | mouse gut metagenome | study: EMG produced TPA metagenomics assembly of the Metagenome analysis of fecal microbiota from mouse which was promoted... | reverse complement strand
TAAATCTAATACCATGAAAACACAGTGCAAATATAGTAACTATGTCTTTATAACCGCCGTGCTGGAGGAAAGTTCACACACCCTCTGTATTTAACACTCATTAACACCACACTCCCCGAAAATGTCGTACCTTAGCATCTTGAAAAGCGGGCCCACCCCCTCCTCAAGCCCCGCATCCGCATACATATATTACACTAACCGCCATAGACCCTGACCATAGACAATGAGTACACGCCTTTTAGTAATCGACGACGAAGAATCAATCTGCGAAATCCTGAAATATAACCTTGAGAAAGAAGGCTATCATGTCGACATGGCATTCAGCGCCGAAGAAGCGCTCGAAATGGACCTCACGCCCTACGATCTCTTCATTGTCGACATCATGATGGAGCGGCTGAGCGGATTCGACTTCGCCAAACGCCTGCGCAACTCATCGACAACAGAAGAAACCCCAATCATCTTCTGCTCAGCCCTCAACGGAGAAGACGACACCGTCATGGGCCTCAACATCGGAGCCGACGACTACATCACCAAGCCCTTCAAGATCAGCGAAATGACAGCCAGAGTCAACGCCGTCCTCCGCCGCACCCAGATAGCACGCCGCGCACGCGAAGCCGCAGCCGCCACCATAGCCGGCGACAGCGCGCTCGAACCGCAGATCGCCTACCAGGGCCTGCGCATCGACCCCAACGACAAAATCTGCAGCCTCGACGGCGAAAAAATAGCCCTTACAAAAACCGAACTTGAGATCCTCGCCTTCTTCCTCACCCACCGCAACCGCATCTACTCACGCGAAGAAATCATACGCCACGTCTGGGCCGACGACGTCGTAGTCACAAACCGAACCATCGACACAAACATCACACGTCTTAGAAAAAAAATCGGCCGCTACGGCAACAACATCGAAACCAGACTCGGATTCGGCTACGGCTTTAAAGAAAAAGACTAAAGAGCGTTTCACAACAATACCCACCCCCCGGCCTCACAGTTGTTATGAAACACCAGCTCAGTTATCAATGGCGACTATTTCTGCCGCTCGCAACCATACTCTGCATAGTATTCGGCCTCATAATATACTACCAATACAAACGCGAGGCCGACTACCGCGCACAGATATTCGGCTCCGAACTGGAAATGATCGACAACCGCATCCTCAACGCCTACGATGAAGACGTAAACCTCCGCACCTTCCTCAACTTCATCCAGAAATTCTTCAAAGGATCAGTCTTTGAAGGCGTCAGAGTCAGCGTCTACTTCGACGGGCAGCTCCAGTACTCTCTCGGAACACCCATCCCCATCGACAACGACGGCCTGACCCTCCGGGGCTACGGGCTCGACAACAGCCCAACCGAAGTAAGCGAACGCAAAATCATAGCCGGACGCACCGTCGGAAGCGACGAAGACGGAAACCGCTATCTCTTCTCAAAGACAAAAAGCTCAGACGGGCGCGTAACCGTCCGCACAGCCATGCCATACAGCGACAACGTCCATGACGCAATCGACGTCGACACCACAGTATGGCTCGTCATAATCGGCTGCCTACTGACCACCCTCCTCGTAACCTACTACTTCACCAGCATCCTCTCGCGCAACGTAGTTCTGCTCAAAGACTTCGCCTACCGCGCCACGACCGGCGGACGCTTCACAGGCGAAGACAAATTTCCCCGCAACGAACTCGGCGAAATCTCACGCGAAATCATCAAGCTCTACCGCGAACGCCTCAAAGCAATGGAACTCATCAAAAAAGAACGCAAGATAGCCATCAACGCAATAGAGGAAAAAGTCAAAATCACACGCCAGCTCACCAACAACATCAACCACGAAATCAAAACCCCGGTCGGCATCATCCGAGGCTACCTCGAATCAATCATAGCCGACCCCGAAATGGACACCGCAACCCGCAACCGCTTCCTCGACAGAATGCTCATGAACGTCGAGCGCCTCACCGATCTGCTCAACGACGTTTCAACAATGACACGCCTCGAAAACGGAGCCGACATGATAGCCGTCGAAAAAATCGACATGCTCGACCTCGTCTACCAGATCGAAAGCGACCTCCCGGCCAACAACCTCTCCGGAAACCTCGAATTCTCCTTCGACATACCCTTCGAATGCAACGTCTCCGGAAACTACAACCTCATCCAAGGCATGATATGCGGACTCATACGCAACGCCGCACTCCACTCCGGAGGCACAGAGATAGGACTCCGCATGATATCCGAAAACAAACGCTTCTACGTATTCTCCTTCTACGACAACGGCAACGGAGTCAGCTCCGAACACATCCCCCACCTCTTCGAACGCTTCTACCGGGTCGACACCGGACGCTCCCGCAAAATGGGCGGAACAGGTCTCGGCCTCCCCATCGTCAAAAGCACCATAATCTCCCTCGGAGGCACAATCTCAGTCCACAACCGCTCCACCGGAGGCCTCGAATTCATCTTCACCCTCCCCAAATGGACCGAAGAAAACTAACCCCGCCCCGCACGGCATTCATACTGAAAGGCCCCCGCACACACCCGCCCCAGTGATGTCCGCCAACATCCCGCACGGCTGATGTCCGCCAGGACATCGGTTTACTCATAGCCCCGACACCAAAGCGCGCAGCGCAAAGGTGTCGGGGGGGATAAAACATTTCCCTAAAAATGGTGTCCGGCGAGGACACCGATTTACCATCACGCAAGGCCCACACACAGAAAAACCCCGCACACACCGGAAAGACAGACCGACAATCACCCAAGAAACCGCCCAAGATCAAAATACTTGAAAAGCGCCCTCCACTGACAGTCATAACCGTCAGACCCGCTATTGACCTCATGAAGCGTACGGCTCACATCAGACCGCGAATTCACAAGACTCGCCCTATTGCCACCGCCATAACACTTCGTCACCGGAGTACCCCGCAGCAGACTCATAGCCTTAAACCAGAAATCATCCGTAGTAGGGCAAAGCGCCATAAAAACCTCCTCATCAAACACCCGCCCGTCAAGCGACTCAGGCGGATAAAGCACACCCCTCACACCCTCAGGCTGAAGCCACATCGAAGGCTCACACCCATTCTCAGCCAGCCCCCAGTCCACAAACGGCAGCCTCAGACCACCATCAGCAGCAACCTCCATCACACGGCAACGCGGAGCCACAACCGCACCCGGACAAACAAGATGCCCGTTCACAAGAGTCGAAACAAAATCGAAATCATACAGAATATCATCATCCACCGTAATCACCGTAGCCCCCGGAAAATCACGCAACGCAGGCAGCAGCTTCGTATAAGGCCCGATATCACGCACAAACCTGATTTCAAGCCCCCTCCGCTCAAGCAACCTCAGCGAACCCGGAATACGGCCCGGCCCCTCGAACTCATGCCCAAGATAGAGCACAATACGGTTAGGCCTCACCGTCTGCTCCATAATAGACTCCACCGTAAGAGCCACACCGTGGATACGCTGCCCGAAAGTCGAAAGCGACACGACAAGCTCCTCCCCGCAGCAACGCTCCGAAGTAACCCCAGGATCAGAACGGTAAAGAAGATTCTGAATCAGAAGAGGCGCAATATGATTTTCTTTGACTGACTGCTTCAGGCCCGACATCTGCCAGTCAATATACTCTTTGTCGGGATAAGAAAGCAGCAGCCCTTTCAATTTTCCAAAAAAGCTGGTCATAAGCAGATGTGTGTGTTGGTCGCCACAAAAATACACAAAAACACAAAAAACCACAAATTTTCAGCCCCGTCACCCGCAGCCCGGACATAATCACAGCCACCAACACACCACATATCAGCAAACTACCCCTCCCGGCCCGACAGACAACCGAACATTTATTTTGTAAATAAACAAAAATAATGTAAATTTGCGTTTGAATAGGCATACATCTCTATTTCCTCCAGAAACCAGACTCGTTGCCCGTCATAAATATTGCTGATTCATAGAAATAAATTCACTTTTTTCAATCGTCTACATTCTTTTATCTTTTAATACTCTTTATCAAGCTCCGGAATTATGGGATATTGGCCAATTAACTTGTTGTGCATATTCATTTTTTGCGTACTCCTTGCAGGTTTTCTTATACCGCAGATACTCCTGATTGCCTTCCGCCGCAATCTCTTTGACGAAGTCAACGAACGCAAGATCCACAAAGGACTCGTCCCCCGCCTCGGCGGCATCGCCTTTGTGCCCGTAATCTTCACCTCCATCGCAGTAGCCCTTGTCACAAACATCCAGCTCGGATTTGACAACATCTCCCAAGCCTTCGCCGACTCAGTACTCCCCTTCATCTCAACCTTCATCGCACTCGAACTCCTCTACCTCGTCGGAATGGCCGACGACCTCATCGGCATCAAATACCGCGCAAAATTCGTAGTCCAGATCATCTGCGCAGCCTTCCTGATAAGCAGCGGAGTCTGGTTCTCAGACCTCGCCGGAGTCCTCGGAATCGAAAGCGTATCACCCTGGTTCGGCTACCCCTTCACCCTCATCGTAATCGTCTTCCTAATCAACGCCATCAACCTCATCGACGGCATCGACGGCCTCGCATCAGGCCTCAGCTCAATAGCATGCGTCATCTACGGATTCTCATTCTACCTCCTCGGCGACTACGCACTCTCAGTCATCAGCTTCGCCACACTCGGAGTCCTCGTACCCTTCTACTATTACAACGTATTCGGCGACGCAAACAAACACAAAAAAATATTCATGGGCGACACCGGATCGCTCACCATCGGACTGATCCTCGCCGTCCTCGGCACCATCCTCTTCATCCACCCCGACTCAGCCAAAATATCCATCAGCACACCCGTCCTCGCCTTCTCACCCCTGATCGTACCCTGCTTCGACGTAATCCGCGTCTATATGCTGCGCATCCGCCAGCACCACAGCCCCTTCCTCCCTGACAAAAACCACATCCACCACAAAATCCTTGCCGCCGGAATGAAACCCCGTGCAGCAATGATAACCATCATAAGCGTATCGCTCATGTTCACCGTCATTAACGTAACGCTGTCAAGCCTCCTCAGTGTCAACATAAACATCATCATCATCCTCGACATACTCCTCTGGGGACTCTCGAACATCTATCTCTCCAGACTCATCAAAAAACGCAACGTCACCGCCTGAACCGGCCCCACAGACACCACCCGCACCCCGCCGCCACATTATTCCAGCCCGCGCCATTACCCTTTTTCAGAGCAAAATTGTTATCTTTGTGGAATCATCAGTTCCACAAAGACACATAACACCCCGAATCTCATGATCGACAACATACTCAACGAGCAGATCAACGAACGAGCAGTGCTGGTAGGCCTCATCACCGAACAGCAGAACGAAGCAAAATCGCGCGAATACCTCGACGAACTCGCCTTCCTCGCCGACACCGCAGGAGCCGAGACAGTCCACACATTCATGCAGCGCCTCCCATACCCCAACCCACGGACATTCGTAGGAAAAGGCAAACTCGAAGAAATCCGCGCATTCATCGAAGACAACGACATCAGCATGGCCATCTTCGACGACGACCTCTCATCAAAACAAGTCCTCAACATCGAGCGCGAACTCAAAGTAAAAATCCTCGACCGCACAAGCCTCATCCTCGACATCTTCGCAAAACGCGCCCGCACAGCCAACGCCAAAACCCAGGTAGAACTCGCACAATACCAATACCTTCTCCCCCGCCTCACCCGAATGTGGACCCACCTCGAACGCCAGCGAGGCGGCATCGGCATGCGCGGACCCGGCGAAACACAGATCGAAACAGACCGACGCATCATCCTCACCAAAATCTCACTCCTCAAAGAAGAACTCCGCAACATCGACAAACAGAAAGCCGTACAGCGCAAAAACCGAGGAAAACTAACACGCGTAGCACTCGTAGGCTACACCAACGCCGGCAAATCAACCCTCATGAACCTCCTCAGCAAAAGCGACGTATTTGCCGAAAACAAACTCTTCGCCACACTTGACACAACCGTACGCAAAGTAATCATCGACAACCTCCCCTTCCTCCTCACAGACACCGTAGGATTCATACGCAAACTCCCCACACACCTGGTCGACTCATTCAAATCAACCCTCGACGAAGTCCGCGAAGCCGACCTCCTCGTCCACGTAGTAGACATCTCACACCCAAACTTCGAAGAACAGATCGAAGTTGTCGACAAAACACTCCGCGAAGTCTGCAACGGCGCCGACAAACCAATGATAATGGTATTCAACAAAATCGACGCCTTCACCTACACACCCAAAGACGAAAACGACCTCACACCCCAGACACGCGAAAACATCTCACTCGACGAACTCAAACGCATGTGGATGTCACGCCTCCCCCACGACTGCGTCTTCATCTCAGCACGCACCGGAGCCAACATCGACGAACTCAAAAACATGCTCTACCAGCGCGCAAAAGAAATACACCTCACCCGCTTCCCCTACAACGACTTCCTCTTCCAGAAATACGACGACGAAGACCAATACCCCGAAACCTGACCCCGCCACACACCGGCACCCCGCCGAAACCCCACACCGCAGATGTCCGCAAAACATCCCCCGCGCGCACCCCACACGGCTGATGTCCGTCAGGACATCGGTTTACTCATAGCCCCCGACACCGAAGCGCGCAGCGCAAAGGTGTCGGGGGTAAAAAATTTCCCTAAAAATGGTGTCCGACAAAGGACACCGATTTACCAACCCGCATGGCCCCCACACAGAGAGCCCCGCGCGCATCCCGCCCGGCAACATCCGCAAAACACCCCGCGCGCACCCCGCCCGTGATGTCCGTCAGGACATCGGTTTACTCATAGCCCCCGACACCGAAGCGCGCAGCGCAAAGGTGTCGGGGGTAAAAAATTTCCCTAAAAATGGTGTCCGACAAAGGACACCGATTTACCAACCCGCACGGCCCCTATATCATCCCCGCCCCTTAAGCGCAAAAAACCTCCAGAGCGGCGCCGCCATAAGCGCCTGCTTAAGATCATCATTCACAAGCATATCCCACACCTGCTCCTCATCGAGAATCTCAACCCTAACATCCTCCGTCTCATCCAGATGCTGCTCCGCAACCCGCACCACACCACGGGCCACAAAACTATAGCTCAGATTATTCTGGCTCCCCGGATTCGCACAAAGCACCGACAACAGCTCCCACTCACCGCCACCGAAACCCGTCTCCTCCAGAAGCTCACGCCGCGCAGCCTCCAGAGGCACCTCACCCTCCTCAGCCACACCCGCGCAAAGCTCCGTAGCCACAATCCCAAGACCGTGGCGATACTGCTTCACCATCACAAACTTACCCTCAGGAGTCAGCGCAATCACATTAACCCACGTAGGATACTCAAGCACATAATACTCCGGATGCACAGTCCCGTCAGGCAGACGCACCTTATCGCGTCTCACCGTAAGCCACGGCCGGCGGTGGAGATACTCACTCTCAAGCACCTCCCACTTCATTGAATCATCATTACTCTTACAATCCATAATCGTATATATTATATATTTATAAATCACTTATCCTTCTGCCTCAGCAGATAATCGCTGATCGCCAGAGCCACACCCGGAAGCCCAGGAGGCATCTCGTCAGCAAGAATCGTATACATCTCCTCCGGATTCTCCTTAGCCACAGCCATCACACGCAGATACTGCTCGCGGGTGATCACTGACGAAAAATCCGACAGCTTCCCGTCACGGATCAGCCCCGCGATATGACCATAGACCGTCCGCTCCTTGATCCCCTTCGTCGCCGCGATCTCACCCACATCATAGCCCGCATTCAGCAGCAGCAGAGTCTCCTCATGCGAAAGCCCCGCGCCAAGCGGCTCAGCCACCCCCTTGAACTTCCTTATCGCAGTTACAAACGGCTTCCAATAGCGGATTGTTTTCTTCTCGCCTACACCCTCCACCTTCGAAAAAGCCTCCATATCAGTAGGCTCCACACGCACCAGCTCAAGCAGCACCTTGTCTGACAGCACAATATAAGGCGGCACCTGCTCCTTGCGCGCCAGCTTCTGCCTAACCTCCTTCAGCTGAGCAAGCAGACGCTCCGCAGGCTTCAGCTCCGTAAACTCCTCCTCCACAGCCACACGCCTGCGGCCGCCCTTGAGCCGTTCAGGCTCCTTATACCGCGCAAGAGTCACCTCACGCCGCTCCCGCAGCACCTCAGCGCCATATTGCGTCACCTTCAGATGATTACTCTCATTATAGGCAATATCCACCAGTCCTAACTGAATCAGCTGCGAAAGATAACAATTCCACTCCGCATATGACAGATCGCGCCCCGCACCGTAAGTCTTTATCAAATGAAAACCGCGCAGCATCAGATCCTGGCGCGCAGCCCCGCGGAGAATATCGATAAGCATCGAAAAACCCGCCTGCCCCTCCGTCCGGATAATAGCGCTCATAGCCTTCTGGGCAATAACAGTCCCGTCCATCCGCTCCGGCGGATTCAGACACACATCGCAATTGCCGCAGTCATGATCCATCGTCTCATTGAAATAACTCAGCAGAATCCTGCGCCGGCACAGCGAAGCCTCCGCAAACTCACGCATCCGCTTAAGCTTCTCCGCATTGATGCTCTGCTGCCCGCTCTCGTCGACGAACGACTGCAGCGTGATTATGTCCGAATAGGAATAAAACATCACAGCCTCAGCCTTCACCCCGTCGCGGCCCGCACGCCCGATCTCCTGATAATAGCTCTCAATGTTGCGCGGCATATTATTGTGCACCACCCAGCGGATATTGCTCTTGTCGATACCCATACCGAAAGCCACCGTGGCACACACCACCTGCACATCGCCGTTGATAAACTTCTCCTGAGCCAGATTGCGCTCCGTCACAGGCAGACCCGCATGATAGACCACCGAACGGTAGCCCAGAGCCCGCAGATCATCGTTCATCGACTCCGCCGCCTTACGGCTGATGCAATAGACAATACCCGCGTCATGGCGGTAACGCTCTATGAGAGTCGAGATATAGCGCAGCCGCTCCTTCTTGCCCGGATTATTCCTCACACGCAGCGAAATATTCGGCCTGTCAAACGACCCTAAGAACAGCTGCGGATTCCTCAGAGCAAGCTGCGTGGCGATATCGTCGCGCGTCAGGCGGTCAGCAGTCGCAGTCAGCGCCATCACCGGCACATGCGGAAAAAGCTCCTTGATCCGCGACAGCCGCGTATAGTCCGGACGGAAATCATGGCCCCACTGCGAAATGCAGTGAGCCTCATCGATAGCGATCAGACTCACAGGCAGATCCCTCGACCAGCGGTCAATCTCCAGCAGCAGACGCTCAGGCGAAATATAGACGATCTTGATGCGCCCGCTGAAAAGCTGCTCCAGAATGTGGCGGTTCTCCTCATCGGTCTGCATCGAATTGACAGCCGCAGCCGGAATCCCGTTTGACCTCAGAGCCGTCACCTGATCCTTCATCAGCGCGATCAGCGGCGAAACAACAATCGTGATACCACCCTCCGACATCAGAGCCGGAATCTGATAGCAGATCGACTTACCGCCGCCCGTAGGCATAAGCACCACACTGTCGCGCCCCTCCACAGCCGAACTGATAATGTCAAGCTGCAGCGGACGGAAACTGCTGTAACCGTAAAATCTTCTCAGCAGAGCCTCGGCCCTCTCCCTGATCTCCTCTCTGTTGTCCATTGGAACTCTGTAAAAAAAATCCTTCTGTATGTATATGTGTGTATCAGTCCTGTCAGAACACACCGTCCTCGCCGCGCAGAGCATTGATCACAGTGCGCACAATTATCTTCATGTCAAGCATAAAAGTCCAGTGCTCTATATACCAGATATCATTCTCCACCCTCTTCTCCATCTGCCACAGCTCCTCGGTCTGACCGCGGAAACCGCGCACCTGCGCCCAGCCCGTTATGCCCGGCTTGATCAGATGACGCACCATATACTGATCTATCAGACGGCGGTAATCCTCCGTATGCTTCAGCATATGCGGACGCGGACCGACAATCGACATATCACCCTTGAACACATTGATAAACTGCGGAAGCTCATCAATGCTCGTGCGCCTCAGAAACTCCCCAAGGCGCGTCTTACGCGGATCATTTCTGGTAGCCTGCACCGTATCCGCGTCATTATTGACATGCATCGTGCGGAACTTCCAGCACAGAAAATCACGCCCTCGGTAGCCCGTGCGCACCTGCTTGAAAAACACAGGACCCGGCGAACTCAGCTTCACCGCAACGGCCACCGGAATGAAAATCAAAGGCGAGAACAGCAGGAAAAGCCCGGAGAAAACAATATCGAAAGTCCGCTTCATCACCCGGTTCACCCCGCGCTCAAGCGGATTGTGGCGCACCTCAAGCACAGGCATCTGCCCTATGGCGTCAAGGCGGAAACGGCGGGTCAGATAAGGCGAGATCTGCGGCACATAATGAAACTTGATCATCAGCTTCTCGCACAGACCCGAAACCAGCTGCACCGCCTCACTGTTCTCGCCCGAAAGCGTATAGAAAATCTCATCAGTAGCCTCACGGATCACAAACTCCTCCAGATCAGCTAAATTTCCCGCATACAGATTCTTATAGCGGAAATCTGGCGGACAGTATATATCGAAAAATCCCTGGCAGAGATAGCCGAAACCCGGATCGAGGCGCATCTCCGTCAGAAGCCTCTCGGCAGTCGGACGGCATCCCACAATCACTATGCGGCTGAAACTCCGCCCGCTCCTGCGGTATGTCTTGAGCAGATAATGCGCGCTGCCCCACCACAGCATCAGCAGCGGCGTGAACAGCCCGTAGAGCTCCACGAAAGTCATCAGCGGCAACGGCTCCTGACCCATCAGATAGAGCAGAAAGATAAACAGCAGAGCCTGGCAGAGCGCCCCGCGGAGCGTCAGCAGCAGCAGGCGGTCCATCTGCAGCGCCCTGATCTTGTGGATGCGCCCCTGATAGCGCGCCACAGGCACATAGGCCAGATTCAGAAGCAGCCAGACGAGACGCCCGTGAAGCAGCTCCACGTCAGGATTCATGATCGTCACGCCGAAAAAGACCGCGTTGAGTATAACGAAGTCCACGGCTATGAGTATCTTTCGATAGTAACGGTTGTAGCGGCCTGTCGGCCTGTTGATTTTCGGTTCCGGTCCAGTCATTCTTTAACAAGGCCTCGCCGGCGGCAGGCCCTCGGAGTGTGGTCTCATGATATTTGCCCCGCAGGGACGCCCCACACAGAGGCCTCGACACCGGCGGCTCTGATTCGGCCTCCGGCACCTCGGCATTGCGAAAAGCGTCCCTGCAAAAGGGGTATGTGGTTATTACAGTTTACTGTCAATGACCTTGATCTTCTGTTCAAGGTCAGCCAGATCATCTTTCAGGCGCTGCACACGGCGCTCCATCTCGCGGAGCATCGTTCCGGCGTTTTTCGACTTGGCTGTGAGGAAGCCCATATTGTTCTCATACGTCTGCAACTCGCCCTTGCGCTGCTCATAAGCCCTCATCAGACGCTCACGCTCGCGGTAAAGACGGTTTTCGTCATTGCCGATCTCCTTGATCGAATTCTCGAACGAAGTCATGCGCGATCCGCGCTGCGAAAGGTCGAGCTTCTGATAAAGCTCATTTACCACCGCACGGTAAGCCTCATAGACAGCGTCTTTCTCGCTGAAAGGCACATGACCCACGCTCTGCCATTCGGCCTGAAGGTCTTTGACAGCCTTGACAGCCGCCTCGCGGCCGAGCTCGTCGGGATTGACAGCCTTGAGCTTCTCGATGATCTCATTCTTCTGTTCGAGGTTCGCGCGCTCGGTGCGGCGTGTGCCTGAAGTATTTTTCTTTTTCTGTTCGAAGAAATAGTCACAGGCTGCAAGGAAGCGGTGCCACACCTGGTCGGAGTGCTTCTTGGCCACAGCGCCGATAGTCTTCCACTCCTTCTGCATGGCCACGAACTCATCGGCGGCCTTGCGCCATTCGGTGCTGTCTTTCAGAGCCTCGGCGCGCTCACACAGAGCAATCTTGCGTTCGAGATTCTTTGACAGCGAATCCTTCATGGTGCGGAAAAACTCAGCCTTGGCGGCAAAGAACTTGTCGCAGCTCTCGCGGAAACGGGCAAAGAGCTGATTGTTTGACTTCCGCGATGCGAAACCGATCTTCTTCCAATCTTCCTGAGCCTCGATGATCTTTTTGGTCATCTCGTCCCAGGCTGCGAAAGTCGACAGCTTGTCAAACTCGAAAGCCTCCACTCTCTGGCAGATAGCCTCCTTGGCCTCCTCGTTTTCACGCTCGCGGGCCTTGCGCTCTTCAAAAAACGCCTGATAGCGCTTGTTGATGTCGGCCGAAAGATCCTTGAAGCGGCCCCAGATCTCCTCGCGCACATCCTTGGGCACAGGACCGATGTTGCGCCACTGGTCGTGGAGCGTCTGCAGGCGGCGGAAAGCCGCTATCACATCCTCCTCGCCGCAAAGCTTCTCCGCTTCGGCCACCAGAGCCTCTTTCTCGCCAAGATTTTTCTTGAAATCATAGTCACGCAGCTCCTTGTTGATCTTAAGCTGGTCATAATATTTTTCCACAGCGTCCTGATAGCTCTTCCAGAGATCGCCCGAAAGCGGAGCCGGCACCTCGCCTATCTCCTTGAACTCTGTCTGCAGATCGCGCACCTGCTGGAAAAACCGGTTGGCATTGTCAACATCGGCACCCATTTCGCTGATCTTGTCAACGATAGCCTTCTTGCGGTTGTAGTTCTCCTGCTGGAGAGCCTCTACGGCCGCACGCTGCTCGGCCTTTTTCTCTTTGACAGTCGCAAGCAGAGCCTTGAAGCTCTCCTCGGCCGGGTCGGCCTGTGGCTCGAAAGCCTCCGCCTGATTGCCGGCCTCAACAAAAGCCTCGCGCTGACGGCGCTGCTCCTCGTTGCGTATGGCATAGAACTGCTGCTTAAGGCGCGACACCTCATCTGCTCCGATCTCTGAGGCCTCCTTTTCCGAAAGAAGTCTGAGGGCCTCAACAAGACCCTCTTTAGTGACCGGTTCGGCTGCCGGAACCTCTGCTGACGCAGGAGCCTCGGCCTCAACGGCGGCAACTTCGGCTACAGAGCATTCCTCGGCCGGAGCGGCCTCCTGGGCGGTCGCAGGGCATTCGGCTGTTACTGACTCGGAAATGTTCACGGATTCGGCTGCCGGAGTGGCGGCGCCGTCATTCAGGGGCTGGTTCAATGTCTCGCCGGACATCGAAGTGTCACGCAGTTCCATAACGGGTTGGATTAATGTGAGTAAGCTCGCTGGCTTCCGGTCTGCGGCCACAGCCGCCCGGACACCCACGCGAGAGGGATTGGTACAAAGATTTAATGTGCTGATTCAAACCCCCGCAGGAGCTTCTGATCAGTTGAGTGTGCTAATTTACTGATTATTTTCTAAAATTGTAACTTTTTTTCCAAAAAACTCAATTTTTTATCCCCCGCACCCCGCAAATCCGTTTCCACGGTCCGGATCATTTCAGTTCCGACTCTTTCAGATAACAGAAAGCCTTTTTCTGAAATTCCTGATTAAACAATGATTCTTTTCTGGAACTCCAGCGGCAGATCTCCTGACCGATAAGACCGACAACCATATCCTCATCATCGGTTTTCCAGTCTTTAAGAGCCGGTATATTCTGCAAGATGTAATCAACCGTTGACAATAGTTCCAAAGAATAGTTTGAATAATAGCTGCGCAAAAACGCCATTGTCCTTTGACATATATTCTTCAGACTGTCATCTTTATAATCTTCAATGAATCTGGAGGCCTCTTTCTCCGCATCATCAGTCAGCCAGATATAATCGAACGGACGGCTCTGCATCCCGCCCATCCCTTTCACATAACTTCCATTCATGTGATACAGTACATGAGCCACTTTCCCGCCTGAGTAAGGCCCGTATATATAGGGTTTGAAATCAATTCTGAAAAAGCTCTTACCCCCGAAACGCTGCATAAAATAAACCAGCTTCTCAACAGCAAAAACAGAAGCGAATTCGCCGTATCTGTTCATGTCGGCAATCATCATCAGCAGCATAGCTCTGGCCGGAGTGAGTTTCACGCGCTCTGACTTCATCCTTTCAATAATCGCCTCTGTCGGCTCATAGAGATAGATTTCACAATTGACATCAGCCAGTGATCTTTCTATCATCTGCTTTACTTGAAGCCAGTCCAGACCGCCGTTGTGTGAACCTAACGGCGGAATTGCAATCGAACGTATCCCACGGACCTCTATTTCCCGGCGAAGAGCTTTGAGACCCAGATCTATATAAGAGTACTCCGATGGATAACGCCAATGAGTTTTTGTCGGAAAATTTACGATCGTCTTAACGCCCTGCATCAAGGTTCCCTCCTCTGTCACAAGCATCTCGCCGACATGAAGTTCCTTGTTCTGACAGACCTTACGGTAGATGCGGTAGTTTTCCGGAAACGCTTCCCGAAACTGCAAAGCAATGCCTTTTCCCATCACTCCGACAGTATTGACAGTATTGACCAAGGCATCAGCCTCACTTTCCAACAGATTTCCTTTTACGTAATGTATCATCAAAAATAATAATTAGGGGCCACGACAATCAGTTCTTCCGCAATTCCAAATGACTTCAGTTTCTCTTTGGCATCATCATTATAAACGATATAGCCTCTGATATAGTCAGGCGGAACATCTCCCTTTATCAGCAATTCCGCTTCCTTTCTACGCTTCAGATCAATATCCGAGTCATTGTTCCATTGGGAAACATACACGTCGTCATAATTTATTATCTGGCAGATCTCCGGCAGACGGTCTTTCTCATAAATCTTTGTAAGAGCACTCAGAGCATGACCATCAGTAAAAAAACAATCCACCTTGTCTCTGATAAGGTCTGCAAGACGCAATACACAATAGACAATTCCGGCAGGATCCTGCCTCCGGACTCCATTATAACCGTGCTGGATAACATAGAGCATCGGAGTGCGGGGACCTAAATAAAACGGGACATAATCACGGAGATTCTTCCCTCCGACCATCAGCATTTTTCGAATATTTATCACCTGCGGATCTCCGATACTGACAAATTTTTCATCACACATTGAAGAATCAGCCAGTAAAAGCCCAAACTTCAGAATATGAGGAATATTGTCAATATGAGTGATGCGAAAAGCGTATTTCAATATCTTTCCCATAATTTACGAGAGTCGTTTAAGGTCCATGACTTCTGCCTTCAGAGCCGCTTTGTTCAATTCGATCTGTGTGGCCCATAAATCACCGATCGCCGATGTGTCGGCAAGTGCGATGGCACAGAGCATTTCAAAGTCATCCTCACCGGTCACTATACCGGCGAGCTGTTCCTTATCACGGCCCTTCCCAAGACAATCGCCTATGATATCATGGTAAATCACAAGCATACAGATTTCCCGGACATCCTCATCAGTCAGATTCCTGACTTCCTCTGACAGAATCCGCACCAGCATCTCCGCGGCATCGGCCGGATGATCGGTATAAGGCCGGGACATTTTCCCATTGTCCCATCTTTTCTTCGGACCTTTCCCTATGTCATGCAGATAAGCCGCAAGCACAAGCAATGATTTCTTTGTCTCGGAAGCCTTTTTATAATACCCCGTAGACTTCATTGCTCTGACAACTTTTTTCGTATGATCTTCCAAAAAATCATCATGCGGAGAATAATCCTGATAAAGGCCGATTATGCCCTTTAGTTCAGGTAAAACCGAAAAATCCTCTTCAATCGCGGCAATCAGATCGGAAATCGTCTCGAACCGATACATACCCCGCCCTCCGGACCTTTTTTTCTTTATCTTTTTCAGCGTAGTTTCGTAACTGTTTTTGAGGAACTCAGGCCCGGTTACAAGAGTCTCGTTCTTTCGGTCTCCGAAAAAAAATTTCGTGTAATAGAATTTATATCTTTCCAATGGAAAATATCCGTCAAAAAGGATCTTTGGTGCCTTTACGCCATTATCATCAAAAATCTTCTGCACATACTTTTTCACATGCTCATTATAAACGACTATGTGGCTGATCTCACTGATATCGACTCTTGAAGCAATGAGCGCCTCCGCCATCTTCTTATGTTTATCCTCTTCCGAATCTTGTTTCCAACTCTTACTGTCTATTATTTCCCAGTCAAGTTCGTCAAGATCAGAGGTGTCATCGAAAAACTCCGGAGCCTCGGCAGTGTTTGCCGAAGCATCCGTAAAAACAGCGTCTTCTTTTTCAAGCCTGTCTATACTGACACAGAAATAGATTATACCTGGCTGGTCGACATTCTTCTGAATCAGTTTTGAAAGCAGCATCGGATTGATCGATGAAAAGTAGAACGGCACATAGTCATGTACCTTACCACCAGGCCCCACAGGCACATCCATCCGCGCTCTGCGCTCCTGAATGCGTTGATTGGCAATATTCTTATGCTTGATTTCTTTCTCATTCTTCAGATTGGTGCATAACAATCCGTTCTTGATTATCGAATCAAGATTGCGAATATCCGTAAAATGGAAAATATATCTGCCTTTATGCTTATGCGGTATTGCCATAATATTTTTTATTTTCTGCCTGGATGTTTAAGCTGACGGTCCGCACTCCGGCTGTCACTCTGCCGAGGAGGCGTAGAGGCCGATCATGGTGCCGGTGAAATTGCCGGCGGTGCGGGTGCTGAGCATCGACGCGGGGAGCTCAAGCTCCATCGGAGTGAAGTCGGCCTCACCCTCGGCATAGGCAAAAGAATAGACTCCCTTGCCGTCAGCCTTGATCTTCAGGCGCAGAGATGCCGCGGGGTCGGAGAGAATGGCCTCTGACTCCTTGCAGACTCCACCCTTGCTGCGGCCGGTCACTCTCACCACCGTCTCGCCGTAACTGTTCTTGGTCTTTCCGAAAACTATGTTGCATTCGTCATCCTGAAAAAGCAGCAGTCCGGCTATGTCGGCCGAGGTTTCGGGAGTAAATTCATCAAGGCTCACACTTACGTCAAAAGCGCTCTCCGTGGCCCACATTCCTATGGCCGACGGCGATTTCTTGTCACTGAGCGCCACCTCCGATGCCACCAGACTGAGGCTTCCGTCCTCGTTGATGCCATAGAAGGCGCTCTGCGGATTGCGGATGAAGAAGGCCACGGGCGACAAGGTTCCGTCGGCCCACAGCGTCGACTCGAATTCCTTCTGCCTACGCCCTGCAAGCACCTCGCCCGGCTCTGTGATCACGGGCTGCCCCTTCTTCCAGTTGACCGGATGGATGAAAGTCTCGCGGCCCATTATGTCATGGCCGTCAGCGCCATACGGGCGCACTCCGAGAAACACGGCCCACCACTTCCCGTTCTTGTCTTCCACAAGATCGGCATGGCCCGCACAGGTCACCGCATCGGGTCTTGACGGATCGAGATCTTTCTGCGTCAGTATCGGATTGATGCGGCAGGGCCTGAAGGGACCTTTCGGACTGTCAGACTCGAAGATCACCTCGCGGTGGTCGGGGCCGGTGCCACCCTCGGCACACATCAGAAAATATTTTCCGTCCACATTATAAAGATGCGGCCCCTCGATCCACACGGGCTTCTCGTCAATATTGACTCCTCCGTTGACAATCACCTGCGACTCGCCTGTGACCTTGCCCGTCTGCCAGTCGAAATCATGGATATGGATGGCGCGGTGGCCCTCATAGAGCGCCTCGCCTTCGGGTGCGTCATTGTTGACTATATAGGCCTTGCCGTCACGGTCAAACAGGAAGCTCGGATCTATGCCTCCCACCTTCGGAAGCCACACCGGGTCGCTCCACTCGCCTTTTTTCGGATCTGTGGTGGTGACATAGAAATTGCCCCCGTTGTCCACAAGGGTGGTGATCATATAGAAAGTTCCGTTGTGGGGATTATATGAAATGTCAGGCGCGTAGATTCCGCCCGAAATCCTCAGGCTGTCAGGCAGATCGAGCTGCTCGCGGCGATTGAGCACATAGCCCAGACGCTCCCAGTTGCGCAGATCGGTGCTGTGCCACAGAGGCACTCCGGGATAGAACGCGAACGACGAGTTGACCATATAATAGTCATCGCCAACCCTGACCACCGACGGATCAGGATAGCATCCCGGCAGCAGCGGCGCCCAGTCGGGAGAGGCCACCTCATCGCCGTCGGGCAGAGTCACACTGTATGAAAAATCGCTGAACACGGCCACCGGGGCCTCTCGGTCGCCGTCACACGCAGCCACAGCCGCGCCGGCTAACAATACCACTGCTGTTTTCAGGAAAAATGCTTTCATGAGAGTATCAGGTTTTGTGTGTGTGGGGGGAAGGAGAAAAAGCTAATGAAAAGAGGCTAAGAGGTTGAATTCAGACAAGCTTCTGGCTGAGAATCTCAACACCGTCAACCGTGAAGCCGAACCTGCCCGGCGCTTCCAGCGGCACCATCGTGTCAGCCGCAGGGAGCAGAATCAGATCGCCGATCTTTAGAGTCGTGTAACGGCTTATCATGCTGATGGCTCTGTCTATAGCCGCAGCCTGCGGGGCGAGTCTGATCTCGACACCTCCGGCAGTGACAGCCATCGGAGCCGAAACCTTGGCGGCGGCGATCCACTGTCCGTGGACAATTCCGGAGTCCATTCCGGCTATGACCGAGGCCAGTTCAGGAGCCGACGGCAGCGTCAGGCGCATCGCGAAACTGATGCCGTCATAATAGCGCGGAGCGAACTTTTCTGAAATATTCTTGCCGAGACGGCTTATCTTGACCGCCAGGCAGATCTGCGCCTGCCATCCCTCGCCCTCCTCAGGCATGAACAGCGGACGCCCCTGGAGCACCAGCGCGGAGTCTGGGTGGAATTCAAGCCGGAGCACCGGATCGAGAGCTATGACACGGATTATCTTCATGTTCTGTAGTCGAAGTAAGCTTTGGGGGGATTTATCAGTCTTTGTGCCGGGGCATACGGTTATACATCACGGCCAGATGCGCATAGATCGAAGTGTTCTGCACCACCACGTCAGGCGCCGTGCGTATGCGGAACGGGGTGAAATTCCAGAGAGCCTTTATGCCGGCGGCCACACACAGCTCGGCCACCTCCGCACAGCTCTCCACCGGCACGGCGATCACGGCGATCTCAGCGCCCAACTCGCCCACACGTCGGCTCAATTCCGACAGCGGATAGATAGGCTTGCCGTTGAGCGACCGCCCGACAACATCGGGGTTCACATCGAAACCCGCCACAATATCAAGACCGTAGCGCGACAGACCGGAGTCGGCTATCAGAGCCGAGCCGAGACTGCCCACACCCATCATCACCGCCTTGTGCTCGCGTCTGAAACCGAGGAAGTCATAGAGACCCCTCTCCAACTCCTTGACCTCATAGCCGATGCGGGTCTTGCCCTTGATGCTGAGATATGAAAGGTCTTTGGCAATCTGCGACGACTCCACGTTGAGTTCCTGCGAGATAGCAGTGGTCGAGACATACTCCACCCCCTGGGCCCTCAGGCGCGACACGCAGGCCAGATACCAGGGCAGACGCGAGATGGCCGGTTCCGGAACATATGGTTCGTTGTTTTCCATGACTTTAAGAGGGGTGTTTTAGCGTGGTTGTTAGTATGAAAATTGACACTTGGGAGACCCATCAGTCGCAAAAGTACAACATTTCCACCTATTATCAAAATAATACTTTCGACTTGACAAACGGCATTTTATAAGTAACTCTTCAAAATTAAACGATATAATGTACATTAGTATCTCCTATGGATGATCTTTTATACTCTCTGCGGTTTTATTCCGGTCAGAATCAAGTTCTTCATCGGTCGTTTATGTCTATAAACTCCCTCTTCAGTCCTCAATTCCGTCTCTGAATAAATCCCGCATATAGTATAAATTAATTTTTCAGAGTTACTTATCAGCTATACATTATATCAGATAATGTTTCGGTATATTATCCTGCCTTCTTTTCACTATGCCTATAAATTCCGAAAGATCCTTCAATTGGTTCTGATATGCTTTTGGGAAGCTTTGTATATACGGCTTAGGCACAATCAGTGTCAATTTCGCATCAGACATTTCTTTCAACTGCGAAAGGGATATTCCCTGCTGCAAGGTAAACAAATATTTTTCCTCAACCCTATCCGCTTCCGAGAGAACCTGTCGCCACCGATCTTTGCATGTCGTTTTTGCCCCCAGAACAACAAGATCTTTGGCAGGAAATTCAAAATTATGATAACAGGAACTGTTTGGAAATAAAAAATCCGGACGTTTCTTACCTTCTGTCAGAGCCTGTTCTTCAAATACAAGATCGTTCTTTGAGAATAACTCTGACAAATGATGTTCAAGAGATTTTCCCGCTCTGGATTTCCTCCGGTTCAATACTTCATTGGCGATCCTGACAAATTCATCGACAGATTCAAATGCGTTTTTGAGTTTGCCGGAATATATTTTTTCTTCTATAAGTCTAAAAAGTCTATATTCTGCATCGAGCCAAGAAAGGAGCAATGAATCAGGCGACTTTATAAAATCGGATTTACTGATCGAATGAGCCTTATTAAAGTTCAATTGAGCCAGCGAAGACATCTGTAAGGTTGTCGGAAAATCATCCAATTCACGCACATGTTCCTGAAAAAACATCTCCAATTTCTTATCCGGATCAGTGCCTCCAGCGGTTATCAGCTGATTAGTTTCATTCGGGCTAAGATTAAAGTAAGCATAGAACCCATCTATATCATCATCTGAGGATAACACATAAGCTACATAATCAGAATCTGTCATTTTGCTCAAAATAAGCAATGACCCTATATATTCGTCATTCAGGAACGGAAAATCGCGCCCGAATCGGGTGATACGGTATTCATTTCTTGTCCTCTGACCGTAATATTTCATACGGCTTGTAGTATAAAAATCATCTTGCCACAGGATGCTGACAGTCTTTTCTTTGTTCTCGCCTTTACGTCCTAATTCATCGAACAATAACGGAGCAGCACATTTCGGCACATAGAAACCCGATTGATGTCCACCGGTCTGACCTGTATCATTCGCTGTTATATAACGGCACCATGCCTTCTTCGAACGCTGTATTGCATTTATAGCAGACTCAAGCAGATTGTTCATTTTTCTTCAATACTTTAATTATTTGTTCAGCGACTGCGGTTATCAACGGAACAACGACCGAATTACCGCATTGCCTATACGCTTGGACATCAGAAACCTGATCAAGTCTATACTCATCCGGATAACCCATCAGTCTGGCACATTCACGAGGAGTAAGCCTCCGAGGATTCATCCCCTCTCCACGAGGAATCAGTATTTCCGAGCCGTCTTTATAGTAACGGGCACTCAAAGTTCTGGAAATACCTTTGATATCAACCAGGCCGAAACCAAATCCATTGCCCTTTGCTTTATGCTTGTCTGCATAATTTTTCAAATATGACCAAAGCTTATCGCTCAGAACATACTTATCATCCACTGCCGATTCCAATATTTCCGTCATAGAGTGATCTCCTCTACCCACAGGGGGGAATTGAAAGTCTTCCTGCCCATGAAAAACGGATTTATCAAAACCTACCATAATTATTCGCTCTCTGTGTTGCGGAACATAATCCTGCCCATCCATTACAAGATAATGGAGAGTATAATTCAGTTCTTCAAGAGTACCTTTGATAACCGCAAAGGTATTACCCTTGTCATGCGACACCAGATTCTTCACATTTTCAAGAAAAAAAGCCTTTGGTCTATGACGTGATATAATTTCAGCCACATCAAAAAACAACGTACCTTGGGCCTTATCCTTGAATCCTGTCTCACGTCCAAGACTATTCTTTTTAGAAACTCCGGCTATTGAAAAAGGCTGACATGGAAATCCAGCACACAGGACATCGAATTTTTCAGGAATATAACCCTTGACATATTCCTTTGTTATATCACCAAAAGGAACTTCACCAAAATTCGCAAAATATGTTCTTTGAGCAAATTTATTCCATTCGGAAGAAAAGACACATTTCCCTCCGTGCGCCTGCATAGCCAATCTGAAACCTCCCATACCGGCAAACAAGTCTATAAATGTAAACTCTGTATTTCGTGGCGCCGGGAACGGTATATCTAAGAACTCTTTAAAAAGACCATAAGACAATTGTGGTTCAGCCACACAATTGTCAGCCTCTTTCTGTTCTGAATCTGCATGTCTGTAATATAAATCAAGACATCTTTCAGAATAAGCCGCAATATCCATATCTACAGTATCATCCAACCTATGAACATAATGACTTATTATTGCTAACTTGTCCTCATTAGAGTAGTTACAAGACAGCTCTTCATTATTGCATGGAAAGTCCGGGAATTTAAATTTAAACAGATTTTCTATATTTTTTCTCATTGGATGATTCAATACTTATAGTTCACAAAATTAGATAAATTATTTCGTCTTTACAATTCCGAATTATTGAAATCGTAAAAAGCCTTGTAGTTATAAGTCCTTTCGTTGACATTTTTAATTCGCTTTTTACATAGTTTTTTACTAAATTTGCCACTCAAATAAACCACAGTCAAATATGGACCGCAAAGTTAGAGTGAGATTCGCCCCCTCCCCCACAGGGCCTCTTCATATCGGCGGCGTCCGCACCGCCCTTTACAATTATCTTTTTGCACGCCGTCACGGCGGCGACATGATTCTCCGCATCGAGGACACTGATTCGAACCGTTTTGTGCCCGGTGCCGAGGACTATATCAATGAATCGCTTGCATGGCTCGGCATCAAGATCGACGAAGGTGTGCGCGAAGGCGGCAACTTCGGGCCCTACAAGCAGAGCGAGCGCCGCGACATCTACCGCAAGTATGTGAAGCAGCTCCTCGACAACGGCAAGGCCTACATTGCCTTCGACACCCCTGAGGAACTCGAAGCAGCCCGTGCCGCAACCCCCAATTTCCAGTATGACGCCTCGACCCGTCTGGGAATGCGCAACTCACTCTCTCTTCCCGCCGAGGAGGTGAAAAGCCTGATCGACGGCGGCACTCCCTACGTGGTCCGCTTCCTAATCGAGCCGGGCCGCGACGTGGAGGTCAACGACCTGCTCCGCGGAAAGGTGACCATCAATTCTTCGATCCTCGATGACAAAGTGCTCTACAAGAGCGCCGACGATCTGCCCACCTATCACCTGGCCAACATTGTCGACGACCACCTGATGGAAGTCTCCCACGTGATCCGCGGTGAGGAATGGCTCCCCTCGGCACCCCTCCACGTGCTTCTCTACGAGGCATTCGGCTGGGCCGACACGCGCCCCGACTTCGTGCACCTGCCCCTGCTGCTCAAGCCCGACGGCAAAGGCAAACTCTCGAAGCGCGACGGCGACCGCCTCGGCTTCCCTGTCTTCCCCCTCGAATGGCACGATCCAAAGACCGGAGCTATCTCGTCGGGCTACCGCGAGTCGGGCTATCTGCCTGAGGCTGTAATCAACTTCCTCGCCCTGCTCGGCTGGAACCCCGGCGATGACACCGAGATCATGTCGATGGACGAACTTATCAGCAAATTCTCTTTCGACCACTGCTCCCGCTCAGGCGCCAAGTTTGCCTTCGACAAGGGCCGCTGGTTCAACCACGAATACATCCAGGCCACTCCCGATGCCGAACTGACCCGCCTCTTCCGCCCTGTGCTGGAAGCCAACGGCGTGAACCCCGACGATTTCGGCGACGACTACATAACCCGCGTCATCAGCCTCGTCAAGGGCCGTGTCAACTTCGTGGCCGAGCTCTGGGACCAGTCGAAATTCTTCTTCAAGGCCCCTGAGACCTATGCGGAAAAAGACATCAAGAAGCGCTGGAAGCCTGAAACACCGCAGCTGCTCGCCGAACTCATCGAACAGCTCCGCGCCCTCCCCGACTTCAGCTCTGCCGCAGCCGAGCCCCCGGTGCTCGAATGGGTGGCAGCCAAGGGCTATCATCTCGGCAACGTCATGAACGCCTTCCGCCTGACCCTGGTGGGCGAATGCAAGGGGCCCCACATCTTCGACATCACCGAACTGCTGGGCCTCGAAGAGACCGTCAGACGCATCACCCGCGGCATCGAGACCATCAGCCTCCCCGAAGCATAGTCAACCGGACATCAATCCTCACACACACAGTATCTCTCACACAGAATCTATCGAAACAGAACCATGATACGCGTAGGAATCATCGGCGGTTCCGGTTATGCCGCCGGAGAGTTGGTCAGAATTCTCCTCAACCACCCCGACGTCGAACTGAAGTGGGTCCACTCCCGCACCGTGGCCGGACAGCGCATTGTCGACGTCCACCAGGGACTTCACGGCGAGATCGACATGAGCTTCTCAAACACGATCGACCTGAAAAACATCGACGTCCTCTTCTGCTGCCGCCCCGCAGGCAAAACCCGTGAGTTCATCGAAACCCACACCATACCGGAAGACCTCAAGATCATAGACCTCGCCCGCGACCACCGCATCGAGGACGGCTCGCATGACTTTGTCTACGGTCTTTCAGAACTGAACCGCAAGCCGATGGTGCGCGGAGCCAAGCATGTGGCCAATCCCGGCTGCCTCGCAATGGCCGTGGAACTCTCGCTGATACCCCTGGCCAAAAACCTGCTGCTCAACTCCGACATCCACACCACCATCGTCACCGGAGCCACAAGCGAAGGAGCCGAACGCCGGCCCACAACCCACTATGCCTGGCGCAACGACAACATGGTGGTCTACCGCCCCTTTGCCCATCCGCAGATGCCTGAGATACTTCAGGTGCTCAGAGCCATGCAGCAGAGCTTCGACTCACAGATCCACATGCTGCCGATGCGCGGTTCATTCTCGCGCGGCATAATGGCAGTCAGCTATCTCGACTGCCCGCTGGAGCTCACCGAGATCATCAGGATCTACAGCGAATACTTCGCCGACCACAACTTCACGTTCATCACCTCCAAGATTCCTGACCTGAAAGACGTGGTCAACACCAACAAGTGCATCATCCACCTCGACAAGATCGGAGGCAAGCTGCTCATCACAGCCGTGATCGACAACCTCCTCAAGGGAGGCGCCGGCAACGCGGTCCACACCATGAACCTGCTCTTCGGACTCCAGGAAACCACCGGTCTCACCATGAAGGCCACCGGCTACTGATCTGTCACCGTCTGTCACGGGCACCTCTGCCTGCTGAGACACATCATCACCATCAAGCGGCTGCCCCGTCCGGGCGGCCGCTTTTGCTTCACGCCGGCGCGCAGCAGCCTCGCGCGCACGGCGTGAGCGCGCCATAGCCTTGTCAATCTCAGGCCGCAAAAGAGCAAAAGTCATCAGCGCGTCAATGCCGTCTGACCTGACCGGAGCCGGGCCGCCGGCCATATAGCCGTCGATAATGTGCATGATCATAAGATATTGGGTTCTGTGGTCACAGAGATATGACGTGGCTATGCCGACGCGGTTGCTGATATCATCATAAAACTTCTGTGACACAGGGCGTTTGGGCTCGGCCTGACGCTTCTGTCTTTTTACCTTGGTATTATTTTCGGTAACAGTGGTTTTCATAGCTTCAAAACGTGGTTGAAAGGTTAAAAGGTTATTGAAATCCATATCGGAAAGAACTTCTGCAAAGATACAACACCCGGCCCCCGAAAGAGTGCGATAATGCGGAGACAGGCCGTCCGGAGCCGTAAATCGGTGTCCTCGACCGGACACCTTTACCGGGGTAATAGCTAACCCGTGACACCTGCGCGCCTTGCGCTGCGGTGTCACGGGCTACGAGTAAATCTGCGTCCTCCGGACGCCAGGCCGGCCGGACAGCGGGTGTCAGCCATGACGCCTTCCGGACGGGCCACGGGTGGCGGATGTCCGCATGACGGATTTCGGACGGGCCACGGGTGGCGGATGTCCACATGACGGATTTCGGACGGACCGCGGACAGCGGGTGTCCGCAAGGACACCGGTTTACTCGTAGCCCCCGACACCGCAGCGCAAAGCGCGTAGGTGTCGGGGGGAAAAAGACATTCATGCCAATGTGGTGTCCGGTCGAGGACACCGATTTACCGCCCCGGATGGCCCCGCGATCGGCGGGTGTCCGCCATGACGGGTCCCTGACGGCCCGCCGGCGGGCGCACGAAAAAGCCCGGCGGGACGCTGGTTCCACTGCCGGGCTGGGTAATAAAAAGTCGGGAGGCGGGCTTTTGGTGCCGCCTCTCTAAGGTTTCTACGGTTTAGAAACCTTCAATCGGGGCAGAGAGAGCCGAATTGTGGTTCGAGCTCTGCTCTTCGCTTATAGCCTGAGGCCTGTGGCGGGAGGCTACCTTGATGAAGCGTGATGTTGAATTCACGTTCATCTATAAAACCACCCTCCACCGCCTATGGTTGCCTCACGGCCGCTTAAAATAAGCAAATTGATGTTGAATATCGCAAATATCGCCGAAAAGGCTTATCTTTGCAGTTGGAAATCACGTATCGCAGAAAAACTATGGCAGTAAACAGAAAAAACCGCGGCGGAGCCGGAGCCGGCTCACCGGTGCGCCCGAAAAAAGCTCTCGGGCAGCACTTTCTGACCGATGAAAGCATTGCCGCCCGCATTGCTTCGACCCTCGATGACTTCAAGGGACTGCCCGTGATGGAGGTAGGCCCCGGAATGGGCGTGCTAACCAAATATCTCATTGCCGGCGGCCACGATGTAAAAGTGGCCGAAATCGACGGCGAGAGCATAGAATATCTCCGCTACAACTACCCCGAACTGTCGGGGCGCATCCTCGATGCCGATTTTCTGAGGCTCGATCTGGCGCAGACCTATCCCGACGGACAGAAATTCTGCGTGATCGGAAATTACCCATATAACATCTCATCACAGATCTTCTTTCATGTGCTCGACTACCGCGACCAGGTGGTCTGCTGCTCCGGAATGCTCCAGCGCGAAGTGGCCGAACGCTTCGCTGCCGCTCCTGGCACAAAGGCCAGAGGCATCCTGAGCGTACTGCTACAGGCCTGGTATGACGTGGAATACCTCTTCACGGTGAGCGAGAACGTGTTCAACCCGCCCCCGAAAGTCAAAAGCGGAGTCATCAGAATGACCCGCAACGGCGTGACCGACCTCGGCTGTGACGACCGTCTGTTCAAAACCGTGGTGAAGACCTCCTTCGGCCAGCGGCGCAAAACACTGCGCAACTCTCTGCGCGGACTCTTCCCGGCCGGAGTGCCGTTGCCTGACGACCCGCTGCTCTCCATGCGCCCCGAACAGCTCACTGTCAAGCAGTTCATAGAGCTCACACGGCTCATCGCCTCATGCGCCCGTCAGGACTGAATGACCCTCTGACATGGCGCCCCGAATGAGCAAACCAACGGAAGTCTTACCCCACAAGCACCACTCCAAAAGCCTCGCACCATGAAAGAATTCACCCCCGAATATCTCGAACATCTCCGCAAAATAATCCATGACCGCGCCGACACCGCGGCCCGCGAGGAACTCGCCGATCTCCACCCGGCCGACATTGCCGAACTCTATCAGGATCTCGACCTCGAAGAAGCCGAATATCTCTTCAAACTTCTTGACGAAGAGATGCAAGCCGATGTGCTCATGGAACTCGACGAGGATGACCGCGCCAAGCTCCTCTCTAAGATGGACGTGGCCGACATCGCCAAGCAGATCGAACACCTTGACACCGACGATGCCGTTGACATCATCCAGGAGCTCGACGAGGATGACCGCGAGAAGATCCTCAGCCACATCGACGACGTCGAGCAGGCCGGCGATATCATCGACCTTCTGAAATATGACGAAGACACTGCCGGCGGCCTCATGGGCACCGAAATGATAGTGGTCAACGAAAACTGGAGCATGCCCGAATGCATCAAACAGATGCGTATGCAGGCCGAGGACATGGACGAGGTCTACTACGTCTATGTGGTTGACAACGAAGACCGTCTGCGCGGCACCCTCCCGCTGAAAAAACTCATCACCCACCCCTCGGTGTCGAAAATACGCCACGTGATGGAGACCGATCCGGTGGCCGTGAAGGCCGACACGCCGATTGACGATGTGGCCCTCGATTTCGAAAAATATGACCTTGTGGCCATGCCGGTCATCGACTCCATAGGCCGTCTGCTTGGACGCATAACCGTCGACGACGTCATGGACAAGGTGCGTGACTCAAGCGAACGTGACTACCAGCTGGCATCGGGTCTGTCAGGCGACGTAGAGAGCGACGACAAACTCTTCGCCCAGACCAAAGCACGCCTGCCCTGGCTCCTCATCGGCATGGTGGGAGGACTGTGTAATTCAGTGATTCTCGGACGTTTCGAAGGTGGATTCGTGGTCGATCCGGCCCTAGCCCTCTTCATCCCCCTGATCGGCGGAACGGGTGGAAACGTCGGCACCCAGTCATCGGCAATCGTGGTGCAGGGCCTCGCCAACGGTTCGCTCGACATCAAGAAATCCTCGCGCCAGCTGCTCAAGGAGCTCGGCGTCGGACTGCTCAACGGCAGCATCATAGCCCTGCTGGTATTCCTCTACAATTTCTTCACCCTCGGAGCCGGCCATGAGGTCACCACTTTCGCCGTCTCAATCTCGATATTCTGTGTGGTGATGTTCGCCTCGGTCTTCGGCACCTTCGTGCCTCTCACGCTTGAAAAACTGAAAATCGACCCGGCCATAGCCACGGGCCCCTTTATCTCCATCACCAACGACATCATCGGCATGCTCATCTACATGTCAATCTCCACCTGGCTCATCGTCTTCTTCGCCCACTGATCACCCCACGGGCGGGTGTCCGACAGGACACCGATTTAATAGTAGCCCCCGACACCGTAGCGCACAGCGCGCAGGTGTCGGGGGTAAAAGATTTTCACGCCAATGTGGTGTCCGGCCGAGGACACCGATTTACCAAACCGAATGGCTCCGCGGAGGGTGGGTGTCCGCCAGGACGCAACCCGGACGGTTCCGCGGGCTGCGGGTTAGAGCTGGCCGAGTTCGACCATTGTGGCCACGCGCTCCACTATGGCATCCTTGCGGTCTTTGTCGGGGTTATAATCCGTCTTGAGGTTCACGCCGAAGAGACGGCCGAAGGTCTGCCAGAATCCCGCACGGAAACTGCCGAGGAATGCTTTCAGAATGTTGTAGCTCGACTGATTGGTCTCGCGGTTGATGAGCTTTACAAGCATCTGGGCCTGCGACTTGGTAAACTTCTTCAGGGCAGGCTTATACTGCTTGAACACCTCCCCCTCCATGCGTTTCAGATGCTCCTCGCGCTCCTTCTGGGTGGGGAAAGTCTCGATGTATTCATAGGTCTCGATCAGCGTCTCGCAGATGAGTTTGGCATAGGGGAGTGTCTTTTTGACATCGCGCACGGTTTTCCAGTAGAACTCCTCCTCCTTCTTGTTTTTGAACTTCAGCGGAGGAAACACGGTGACATCGGCGAGCACCAGCATCAGGGTCTGCTCGCCGTCCTCGCCGTCGAAAAAGTAATAGCCGCGGATCGGCTTGACCCTGCCGTCGCCCACCTCCACATCGGCCTCAGGACCGTCAGGCACTGCCTGAGCGGCGCCGGCGGCCTGCGCCACCGAAGGCGCGGCCACCGTCACAGCCGTCAGTATGAGGGTGAGTATAAGTTTTCGGATCAGGATCATAATATCTATATAACAACCAGGCGGTTGGAAATGTCGGATGAGGGGGCGTGGCGGAGAGACGAGACTGTCACTTCTCCTCTCCGTGCTCTCCGCGGGGCTGGGGCGGATAGTCGACCGTGTAGTGCAGGCCGCGAGACTCCTTGCGCTCCTTGGCCTGGCGCATGATCAGGTAGCCCACATTAATTATATTACGCAGCTCGCAGATCTCACGCGAGGCCTTTGACTGCTTGAAGAGCTTCTCGGTTTCCTCATAGAGGATGTCGAGGCGGTTCCAGGCGCGGTCAAGGCGCAGGTTGGAACGGACTATGCCCACGTAGGTGCCCATGATCTGGTTGACCTCCTTGATGCTCTGGGTGATGAGCACCATCTCTTCGGGGTGGCGGGTGCCCTCGTCGTTCCAGGAGGGCACGTCGGTGCGCCACTCGTAGTGCGAGGCGTTGGCAATGGCATGTCTGGCGGCTGCGTCGGCATAGACCACGGCTTCGATCAGCGAGTTGGATGCCAGGCGGTTGCCGCCGTGAAGGCCGGTGCAGGAGCACTCGCCCACGGCGTAGAGGCGCCTGATCGACGACTCGGCGTTGGAGTCGACCTTGATGCCTCCGCAGAGATAGTGGGCGGCGGGAGCTACGGGTATGTAGTCTTTGGTGATGTCGATGCCGAGCGAGAGGCATTTGGCATAGATGTTGGGGAAGTGGCGGCGGGTCTCTTCGGGGTCTTTGTGGGTCACGTCGAGATACACGTGGTCATCGCCGGTGAGCTTCATCTCCGAGTCGATGGCGCGGGCCACAATGTCGCGCGGGGCGAGCGAGAGGCGGGGGTCATACTTGTGCATGAACTCCTCGCCCTTGAGGTTGCGGAGCACTGCGCCGTAGCCTCTCATGGCCTCGGTGATCAGGAAGTTCGGGCGGTCGCCGGGATGATAGAGGGCCGTGGGGTGGAACTGGATGAATTCCATGTCCTTGACGGTGCCTTTGGCGCGGTAGACCATAGCGATGCCGTCGCCGGTGGCCACGAGCGGATTTGTGGTGGTCTGATAGACGGCACCTACACCGCCGGTGGCTATGAGGGTGATGCGCGAGAGGAAGGTGTCGACCTCGCCTGTCTGCGTGTCGAGCACGTAGGCTCCGTAGCATGTTATGTCAGGTGTGCGGCGGGTCACTATCTTGCCCAGATGGTGCTGGGTGATGATCTCGATGGCAAAATGATGTTCGAAGATGTCGATGTCGGGGTTCGACCTGACAGCCTTGATGAGCGATTCCTGGATCTCGAATCCGGTGTTGTCGGCATGGTGGAGGATGCGGAACTCCGAGTGGCCGCCTTCGCGGTGGAGGTCGAAGCTGCCGTCTTCCTTCTTGTCGAAGTCAACGCCCCAGTTGATAAGCTCACGTATCTGTCCGGGAGCCTCGGTGACAACCTTTCTGACGGCCTCAGGGTCGCTGAGCCAGTCGCCGGCTATCATTGTGTCGTTGATGTGTTTCTCGAAATCGTCTACTTCGAGGTTAGTGACCGAAGCCACTCCGCCCTGGGCGAGGGCCGTGTTGGCTTCATCGAGAGTGGTCTTGCAGATCAGGGCCACTTTGCCCTTTGAGGCGACCTTAAGGGCAAAACTCATGCCGGCTATGCCTGAGCCGATCACAAGAAAATCATATTTGCGTGTCATGGTTTTTAAGTCTATTTTATAGCGGCCAGGCCCCCTTGGGCGGTCTCTTTGTAGATCGACGGCAGGTCATGGCCCGTCTGCTTCATCACCTCGACAATGCGGTCGAAGCTGACCGAGTGGCGGCCGTCGGAGAAGGATGCGTAGAGGTTGCTGTCGAGCGCGCGGGCGGCGGCATAGGCGTTGCGCTCGATGCAGGGTATCTGCACCAGCCCGCACACCGGATCGCAGGTGAGTCCGAGGTGGTGTTCGAGTCCCATCTCGGCCGAATATTCGATCTGGGCGGGGGTTCCGCCGAAGAGCTGGCTGGCGGCTGCGGCGGCCATAGCGCAGGCCACTCCGACTTCGCCCTGACAGCCCACTTCGGCTCCTGAGACAGAGGCGTTGCACTTGACCACGCTCCCGAAGAGTCCGGCGGTGGCGAGGGCGCGGAGTATGCGCTTGTCGCTGAAGCCTTTCGAGGTCGAGAGATGATAGAGGACAGCCGGGAGCACTCCGCATGACCCGCAGGTGGGTGCGGTGACGATCTTGCCGCCCGATGCGTTTTCCTCGCTGACGGCGAGGGCATAGGCGTAGACCAGGCCGCGGCTGCGCAGGCTGTCGTTGTGGCCTGAGGCGTGGAGATAATAGCTGACGGCCTTGCGGCGCACTCCGAGGCCTCCGGGGAGCACCCCTTCGGCGTCGATGCCGCGCTCTACGGCCTCTTTCATCACCTGCCAGACCTCGCGCAGATAGTCCCAGACATCGCTGTCTTCATATTCGTCGACGTATTCCCAGAAGCTTTTGCCCGACTTGTCGGCCCAGTCCAGGATGTCGGAGATACGGCTCAGGGGATAGACGGTCTTTGCGTCGGGACGCTCCTCGCCCTCGTGGACAATGTCGCCGCCGCCGATCGAGTAGACCGTGTCGCGGCCCAGTTCGCTGCCGTCGGCGCCGAGGGCCACGAAAGTCATGCCGTTGGGGTGGAATGGAAGGAACACCGAGGGTTCCCACAGGATTGTGGTCGGAGCTGTCTTCTGAAGCTCTCCGAGGATAGCCACATCTGTCATGTGGCCCTTTCCGGTGCCTGCGAGGGCACCGAAAAGGGTCACGTTAAAGGATGCGGCCTCCGGATAGCTGGCTCCGAACTCCTGCGCGGCTTTGAGCGGCCCCATAGTGTGGGAACTGGAGGGGCCGTGGCCTATCTTGTAGAGTTGTTTTATGGATTCCATCTGTGAGGTCAAGTGGAGGGTGTGGTAGATGCTGGCTCGGCCTGTCAGCCGATGAGGGCGTGGCCGGTCATCTCCTTAGGCTGTTCGAGGCCCATGATTTTCAGCATGGTGGGAGCCACGTCGGCGAGTTTGCCGTCGGCCACTGTAGCACCGGCGCGGTCGGTCACGTAGATGCAGGGCACGGGGTTGAGCGAGTGGGCGGTGTTGGGGGTGCCGTCGGCGTTGATGGCGTTGTCGGCGTTGCCGTGGTCAGCGATGATGATCACCTCATAGCCGGCTTCCTTGGCAGCCTCTACGGTGTCTTTCACGCATTCGTCAACGGCCTTGACAGCCTTGCAGATAGCTTCGTAGACTCCGGTGTGGCCCACCATGTCGCCGTTGGCGTAGTTGACCACGATGAAGTCATATTTCTCTTCCTTGATTGCCTCCACGAGCTTGTCTTTCACCTCATAGGCGCTCATTTCGGGCTTGAGGTCGTAGGTTGCCACCTTGGGCGATGCCACGAGGATGCGTTCCTCGCCTTCGTAGGGCTGCTCGCGTCCGCCGTTGAAGAAGAATGTCACGTGGGCATACTTTTCGGTTTCGGCTATGTGGAGCTGCTTCTTGTCGAGGCTTGAGAGATATTCGCCGAGGGTGTTTTCAACGTTTTCCTTGGGGAAGAGGATGTGGACACCGGTGAAGGATGCGTCATAGGGGGTCATGCAGTAGTACTGCAGGCCGGGTATCACCTTCATGTCGGCTTCGGGGATGTCGTGCTGGGTGAGGGCCACAGTGAGCTCCTTGGCGCGGTCGTTGCGGTAGTTGAAGAAGATCACGGCGTCGCCTTCCTTGATTGTTCCGTCGACAGCCGCGTTGTTGATGGGCTTGATGAATTCGTCGGTCACGTCCTCGTCATAGCTTTCCTGCACGGCCTTGGCCATGTCAGTGGCCTTCTTGCCTTCGCCTTTAACCAGTAGGTCATAGGCAACCTTGACGCGCTCCCAGCGCTTGTCGCGGTCCATAGCGTAGTAGCGGCCTATGATCGAGGCGATCTTGCCGGCCGACTTGGCGCAGTGGGCTTCGAGCTGCTCGATGAAGCCCTTGCCGCTGCGGGGGTCGGTGTCGCGGCCGTCCATGAAGCAGTGGATGTAGACCTTTTCGAGACCGTATTTAGCGGCTATGTCGCAGAGGGCATAGAGGTGGTCGAGCGAAGAGTGCACACCGCCGTCGCTGGTGAGGCCCATGAAGTGGATGGCCTTGCCGTTGTCGCGGGCATAGGAGAAGGCATCTACAATCTCAGGATTTTCGAGGATAGAGCCGTCGGCACATGCCTTGTTGATTTTCACGAGGTCCTGATAGACCACGCGGCCGGCGCCGATATTGAGGTGACCCACCTCCGAGTTGCCCATCTGTCCGTCAGGCAGACCGACATTTTCGCCTGAAGCCTGAAGCTCGCTGTGGGGGTAGGTTTTTACGAGATAGTCCCAGTAGGGAGTAGGAGTAGAGAAAATAGCGTCGCTCTTGGAGTGATTGCCGATTCCCCATCCGTCGAGAATCATTAACAATGCTTTCTTTGCCATGATGTTATAGAAATTGTAAGATTATTGATTGCGGTATGCGGAGGGAGAGAGTAATAACTGTGCAAAATTACAGAATTCCATCCGAAAATCAAAAGTTAGAGGTCGTTTAAAATTCGTTTAAAATTCGTCACCGGCAATAGCAGCCGTCCGGCCCCCGCACGGACACCTATCGGCCGCATAGTCTGTCACGGAGTCCGCGCAAAAATCCCGCATATAGTATAAATTAATTTTTCAGAGTTACTTATCTGATTTATTCCATACATCTTCAAACGCATCCTCGGTGATAAATTCTCTGTAGCGCCAATTGATTTCGCCGAAATCTCCGGCATAAAGTGTGTGGCAGCCATCCACAGGATTTTCGCAGGACAATCGCGTCATATTGCCATCGCAGTCAACAATAACCTCTCTGACAGCACGGCTTCCGTGGAAATGAAAATAAGTCGTTTCACGGGCAAGACGGTCGGCTTTCCGAACATAACTGTCTACCCACGGCCAAGGCTTGCGCTTGACTTCATCATAAAAAGTCATTGTCCATGTATAGTATCCATATCTGATACGGTCCACGATACACGTATAAGGCAAAACGCCGTCACACTCAATGATCGACTTCAAAAATTCAGGAATTTTCCCGATATCTTTTCTTTCACATCCGGCATAGCCAACAGTCCAATGTTCATATGGCTCCATATTTGCATCCAGTTCATTTGCTTTTTCATATCCAATGGTGGTATCCTCCTCCTGTGGAAGCCCAAACACAAAACTTTTAAGCTCTTCCTGTCCTATTTCTTTGGAATTTCCGATTTTATACCATGTATTCTCATCTATCCCGGCACGAAGATATGTAAGTGCATGAAAAGCAACCTCATCTTTGACAATTTCTTCTATTTTAGGCTCATATTCAACCGGATAATTAGTCTTAAAGGCTCTGATAACAGCACCTCCAAGATAATGACAGTCTTTAAGCATGTATTGGAAATAGCTCTTGTAGCCATTACCCAATTCAACGCAGAATATATCGCCGATTCTCGTAACTATTCGCTTTGCCATATTTTCAAGGTTTCATATGTCTACATTTTCATCAGCGTTTTTGTGTGGCTGACTCCGGAGGGGATTTCGTGGGGGTAGTGGCTGACGAAGATAAGTGAGGTGGAGTTGCGCCCGGTCAGGAGGTCTGTCAGGCGGCGGATGCGCTGTTTGGCGGGAGCGTCGAGGCCGTGGAGCGGTTCGTCGAGTATCAGCAGTCGGGGCTGACGGATGAAGGCCCGCGCCAGCAACACCATGCGCTGTTCGCCTGAGGAGAGCCGGTCGAAGGTCTGATCTTTGAGATGACTGATGGCCATTAGCCGGAGCCAGGCGAGGGCTTCGCTGCGCTCACTGTCGGTGATCCGGGCATAGCGGTTGAGGGCCGAGCGCAGGCCCTGGGCCACTACATCGACCACCGGGAGGGGGCTGCGGAAGTAGAGCTGCATCTCCGGGCAGACGTAGCCTATGCGGTCTTTGATCTCCCAGATGCTTTCGCCGCTGCCGCGACGGCGGTCAAAGAGGGTGATGCGGTTGGCGTAGGCCTGCGGGTGGTCTCCGCAGATCATGCTCAGGAGCAGCGATTTGCCACTGCCGTTGGGGCCTGTGAGCGCCCAGCGTTCGCCGCGCCTGACGGTCCAGTCAAGACCGCTGATGATCCGGCGGTCGCCGTAGCTCACATGGCCATCGGTGATCGAGAATGCCACTTCATAGTCATCGCCGTCAGCTTCCGGGCGGAGTGGTAGCTGCGAGGCGTCAATTTCCTCGCAGACAAGCGTCTGAGAGCGCAGGGCGTCAATCGCGGCCCGGTCGGTGACGAGGGGCAGCAGAGTCTTTCCGTCCATCGGCAGCACGGCCACGGCGTAGGCGGGTATGTCGGCCGGATCGCATAGCAGCATCACCACGGAGGTGCCGCGCGCGGGGAGGGAGCGCAGGGCCGCATCGAGTTCGAGGCGGGAGGCGGAGTCGAGACCTATGTAGGGATTGTCGAGCACCAGCAGGTCGGGGCGCGAGCGCAGGGCGTTGACCACAAGCAGCTTGCGCAATTCGCCGCTCGACAGATAGTTGATGCGTTTATCCATGACATCGCGTAAGGCGAATGACTCGCAGAGGCGCAGCCATTCGCCGTCAGAGGCCAGTTGACCTACAAGCTCGGCGACAGTAGGCACGAAGTCATTGACGGTCGACTCCAGGCGCTGCTCGTGGCTGACCACGTCGATGCCGGTAAAGGAATGTATATCAGTGAACGTCAGCATCCTGACCTTCATGTCGGGGCGGGCGAATTCGAGGCGGTTGCCATAGGCATAGCGCCCTTTTTCCATCACAAGGCCGAGAGTCGACTTGCCGGCACCGTTCGGGCCGAGCACAACCGACACACCCTGAGGTATCTCCAAAAGCTCCGAATTGTCAAGCACAACACTGCCATAGCCCAGGCGGGGGCTGCTGAAACGTATCAGAAAATCTGCATTATTCATCTTTGCATTATCATTAAGATCTTGTTAAAAGCGACCGTTGACATCTGCAAAAGTAAGAAATCGGCCCGTCACCGCAGCATTTTTCTACCGGAATATTATAAATTATGATTATTTTGCTTATTTTTGCGGAAACTCTGCGCCGGAACCCGGTTTAGAGTTTTCTAAAAACAGCTTCTTAACCCCCTGAATCAATACCCAAATCAAACTAATCAATCCGTTATGTTCAAAGACCAACCCAAAGGCCTTATTCCTGCTGCACTCAGCAACATGGGCGAGCGATTCGGCTACTACATCATGAATGCCGTCTTAGTCCTCTTCCTCTGTTCGAAATTCGGACTCTCGGAGGAGACCAGCGCGCTTGTCTACTCGTTCTTTTACGCCGGCATCTATCTGCTCAGTCTTGTGGGCGGTGCCATTGCCGACCGCACCCAGAACTACAAGGGGACCATCATCAACGGTCTCATTATCATGACCCTCGGTTATGTGATTCTCTCGATTCCTATCCTCTCCACTTCCGACAACATCTCATGGCTGCTGCCGATGACCTGTTTCGCCCTCTTCCTCATAGCCTTCGGCAACGGTCTTTTCAAGGGCAACCTCCAGGCCATCGTGGGTCAGCTCTATGACAATCCCAAATATGCCTCGAAGCGCGACTCCGGCTTCCAGATATTCTATGTGTTCATCAACGTGGGCGGCCTGGTGGCTCCCTTCGTGGCCCCGATGCTCCGCAGCTGGTGGCTCGGCGTGCACTCTCTGGCCTACAACGCCAAGCTCCCGGCCCTCTGCCATGAGTATCTGAGCGTGACCGACTCAATGAGCACCGAGAACCTCAACAACCTCTATGCCCTCATCACCGAGACCGGAGGCAACGCCGCAGGTGACATCCAGGCCTTCTGCGCACAGTATCTCGACGTGTTCAACACCGGTATCCACTACTCGTTCATCGCCTCTGTCTGCGCCATGCTCCTCTCGCTCCTGATCTTTGTGAGCGTCAAGAAAAACCTCCCCACCCCCGGCAAGAAAGCCAAGGCCGAGGGAGTGCGCATCTCCGACGAGGAACGCCGCGCAATGGCCAAGGAGATCAAGCAGCGCATGACCGCCCTCTTCGCAGTGCTCGGAGTGGTGATCTTCTTCTGGTTCTCATTCCACCAGAACGGCACATCGCTGTCGCTCTTCGCCCGCGACTTTGTCGACACCTCATCCATCGCGCCTGAGATCTGGCAGGCAGCCAATCCCTTCTTCGTGATCATACTCACCCCGCTTGTAATGCTCATGTTCAGCGCCCTGAGCCGCGCCGGCATCGAGATCTCCACTCCGCGCAAAATCGCCATCGGTATGGGTCTGGCCGGCATGGCCTTCCTCTTCCTGGCCCTCTATTCATATTTCGAAGCCTATCCCTCAGGCATCGAGTTCCGCGAACTCCCCAACGCGATAGCTGCCACAATGAAGGCCGGTCCGTGGGTGCTCCTCCTGCTCTACTTCTTCCTGACCGTGGCCGAGCTCTTCATCTCGCCCTTAGGCCTCTCGTTTGTGTCGAAAGTGGCACCGGCCCACATGCAGGGTCTCTGCCAGGGCCTCTGGCTCGGCGCTACCGCCCTCGGCAATCTTCTGCTCTGGATCGGCCCGCTGATGTATAACAATTGGCCGCTGTGGATCTGCTGGAGCGTCTTCCTCGCAGTCTGCATCATCTCGATGGGCGTCATGTTCGGCATGGTAAACTGGCTCGAACGTGTCACCAAAGCATAAATAACTGATGCTCGATAATAACTGAATTCTCACCCCGGAGAGGACCCCTCACAGCGGTCCTCTCCGATATTTTGCAAAAATCGCCATGTTCAAAAACCAACCGGCAGGCCTCTATGTGCTCGCGCTCGCCAACACCGGCGAACGTTTCGGCTACTACACCATGCTTGCCATCTTCCTGCTCTTCCTGCAGGCCAAATTCGGCCTTGACTCCACCGTGTCGGGCCAGATCTACGCGGGCTTCCTCGCCCTTGTCTATTTCATGCCTCTGATAGGCGGCTGGGTGGCTGACAAATGGAGCTTCTCCAAGTGTGTGGTCACAGGTCTGGCCGTCATGTTTGCCGGCTATATGGTAATGGCCATCCCGACTGACATCCGCAGCACTTCATCGCTCGTGATACTCTGCGCCGCGCTCGTGCTCATAGCCTGCGGCACAGGCCTTTTCAAGGGCAATCTCCAGGTGATGGTGGGCGATCTCTACAACGAAGCCCGCTACAGCGGACAGCGCGACGCGGCATTCTCGCTCTTCTACATGGCCATAAACATCGGCTCGATGTTTGCTCCGATGGCGGCCACAGCCATGTGTAACCTCGCCATGAAGGCGCAAGGCCTGACCTATGCCGCATCGCTGCCCGCTATATGCAACGCCTATCTCGACGGTACAGAAAACGGTGCAGAACTCATAACCACCGCGGCCGACCACGGCATGAACGCCGGGACTGACCTCGCGGCTTTTGCCACAAACTATATCTCGACCCTGTCGACAGGCTACAGCTATGCTTTTGCCATTGCCTGCGGCTCGCTCATAGTCAGCTTCCTGATCTATTTCCTCGGACGCCGCACCTATGCCCATATCCTCACCGACAAGAAGCAGCCGGGCGCGGCCAAGGCTGTGGCTGAAAGCGGTCCGGAACTCACTCCGACGCAGACCAAGCAGCGAGTGGTGGCACTGCTGCTCGTCTTCGCAGTGGTGATCTTCTTCTGGATGGTGTTCCACCAGAACGGCGCTACGCTGACGGAATTCGCCAAGAGCTGCACCTCGCCCGAAGCCGGAGGCTGGACCCGCATCGGATTCAATGTGTGGGCTCTTCTGAGCATCGCCGTAGGTGTCTATGCAGCCTTCAATCTCTTCCAGTCGAAGGGCACTCTCAGCCGCGTGATCTCGGTGGCCATCATCGGCCTGGTGGGCTGGGCGCTCTGGTATTTCTATTCTGTGACACCCGATCCGCTCACCGGCATCCAGCCGCAGGAGTATCAGCAGTTCAATCCATTCTATGTAGTGGCTCTCACCCCCTTCTCGCTTGCCTTCTTCGGCTGGCTGGCCAAGCGCAAGAGCGAGCCTTCGGCTCCCCGCAAGATCGGCTACGGCATGATCATGGCCGCCGTGGCCTACGGCGTGATGCTCGTCGGTTCGCTGGCCATCACCGGCACCTCGGCGTCAGTGTCGCCCAACTGGCTTATTTCCACTTATCTGCTGCTGACTTTCGCTGAGCTTCTGCTTTCGCCGATGGGCATCAGTTTTGTCAGCAAGGTGGCTCCTCCGAAACTCAAAGGCTCGATGATGGGCGGTTGGTTCGCGGCTACGGCTGTGGGCAACTATCTGGTGTCGATCCCGATGCTCCTCTGGGGCAAGATTTCGACGGCGATGCTCTGGGGTATCCTTGTGACCATCTGTCTTGTTTCGGCCGCTTTCATCTTCTCTATCATGAAGAAGCTCGAAGCCGCGACTTCCGATTCTCCTGCGCCGACTGATGCCGACCTGCTCGAAACCGTTGAAGACGAGGCGATCTGATCACGGGGCCGTCCGGAGACCCATATTGGCGAACGCATACCCACGATGGGGCCGTCCGGAACGGTAAATCGGTGTCCTCGTCCGGACACCTCATTTACGTGAATATATTTTACCCCCGACACCTGCGCGCTCTGCGCTGCGGTGTCGGGGGCTACTATTAAATCGGTGTCCTGACGGACACCCGCTACCCGCAAGACCATCAGGGGGACACATCGGCGGACAACATCCGCCTGCGGGGGCGTCCGGAGGACGCATATTGGCAGACGCACACCGTCAGCGGGGCCGGATGGGCGTCCGGAGGACGCGGATTTACTCGTAGCCCGTGACACCGCAGCGCAGAGCGCAAAGGTGTCACGGGTTAGCTATTCATCTTGCATTGGGTGTCCGGTCGAGGACACCGATTTACGGTTCCGAATGGGATGCGGACGGGAATGTCAAGACTGAGGGACGGGCTCGGCGATGGGGGCTCCGATTTAACATGCCTTTTGACCTTTTAGCGGAGTTTGTGATCCGCAACGAATGCCAATCGGGGATTTTTTTGTAATTTTGCAGTAACGAAAAGGATGACGCTGCGATATTCAGAATTGTTTTTCACGATTATTAACACGATGTGTGCTTCCAAGTGACATGTCGATGTCCGAAAAGCTAAGTATAGCCTCATCCCACCAGACTCTGTCAGGCTGTGATCAGCCGTGCAGTAACAGCGTATAAAAAACTGAAGTCGTCTTGACTTCAATTTCCAACAGTTTCCAAGAATATTTACTTTCATAAACCGTCAGTTGAATTGAACAGATCAAAAATTTTTGGCCGCCGTCTCTCTCCCGCAGTCACAATCTCGCTCATCCCTCTCGCTTTTCTGCTCGTTACCCTCATTTCGGTAATCATTGCCCGTGGCGCCGATGCCGTTTCGGAACTCGGCCCGTGGATACTGCTGACGGCGGCGGCTCTCTCGCTCGGTCTCAGCGCCATAGGGGGTATTGCCACCCGCCGGAGCCTCATCACCGGGCTGCGCCGCAGCGCCATACAGATTCTTCCGGCTGTGCCGATTCTGATCTGCATTGCCACCGTGGCCACCACCTGGATGCTTTCAGGGGTGGTGCCTACGCTCATATCCTACGGGCTTCATCTGCTGTCGCCTAAGTTCTTTCTGATAATCACCTGCGCGGTATGTTCGGTGATTTCCGTGGCTACGGGCAGTTCCTGGACCACTATCGCGACCATCGGCGTGGCCTTTTTGGGAATAGGCGAAGTGATGGGCTACAGCGATCCCTGGATTGCGGGTGCTATAATCTCAGGGGCCTATTTCGGCGACAAGGTCTCTCCGCTGAGCGACACTACGGTGGTGGCCTCGTCGACTGCCGGAGTGGATCTCTTCGACCACATACGCTATCTGATGTTCACCACGGTGCCGGCCATGACCATAGCACTGCTGGTGTTTCTGACCGTGGGTCTGACCTCCAGCCTGTCACCCTCGCCGGAGTCGGCTCCGCTGCTCGATGCGCTCGGATCGACATTTAATCTCTCACCCTGGACAATGGCTATTCCGGCACTGACACTTGTGCTGATCATCATGCGAGTAAAGACGATCTTTGTGCTGACCGCGGCCACGATTTTCGGCGCGGCGGGCATTTTCCTGCTCCAGCCGCAGCTGTCAATTGGCGCGGCCGATCTGCTGCCTGCGCTCTGGAACGGGTCATCGCTGTCGACCGGCAATGGGGCTCTTGACGAGCTCTCAGCTACCGGCGGCATACTCGGTATGCTCCCTACGGTCTATCTGGTGCTCAGCGCCATGATTTTCGGATCGGCCATGATAGGCACAGGTATGCTCACAAGTCTTACCGAGGCGTTTACCAGCCGCCTGCGCCGCCGCACGGGGATTGTAAGCGCCACCGTGGCGAGCGGTCTGGCCATGAACTGCGCCACTGCCGACCAGTATCTCTCGCTCATTATCACAGGCAACATGTATCGCCCGCTCTATCGCCGCAACCGTCTCGAAGCCAGGCTTCTCAGCCGTTCGATGGAAGATTCGATCTCGGTGACTTCGGTGCTGATACCGTGGAACTCCTGCGGCATCACCCAGTCAACGGTGCTTGGTGTGAGCACCTTAGCCTATGCGCCCTGCTGTATCTTCAACATACTGACCCCACTGATGAGCATACTCATTGCCAGGCTCGGATTCAAGATTCCGGTGGTGGCCCCGAAAGTTCCGGCCTATAACTGAGTGGGACAAACCAAGTCAGGTTCCCGCATGTTAATCAATTGACAATACAACTATCTGCAATCAGAGTACATGCCGGATTTTTCAACCATATTAATAGCGCTGCTGCTGACCCTCTTCGCCGGACTTTCGACCGGAATCGGGGCCATGATCTCGTTTTTCACACGCCACACCGACACCCGCCTGCTGGCCGGGGCGCTGGGGCTGTCGGCCGGTGTGATGATCTATATTTCCTTCATGGAGCTAATGCCGGAAGCCTCCGAGGGACTGGCCACGGTCATGCCAGAGCGGACGGCTGCGGCTGCAATGCTCGCGGCGTTTTTCGGAGGCATAGGCCTGATAGCGCTGATAGACTGGCTCGTACCTGCCGATGAGAACCCTCACGAAGCCCATTCGATGGAGGAGCTTTCAGACAGCGGCAGCCACCACAAGATGAAACGCACCGGCATAATGCTCGCGATGGCCATAGGCATTCACAACTTTCCGGAAGGCATGGCCACTTTTATCTCGGCTCTCGACGGGCTCGAAATGGCACTGCCGATCGTCATAGCCATAGCCATACACAATATTCCGGAGGGGATAGCCGTGTCGGTGCCGATCTACCACTCTACGGGCAACCGGCGCAAGGCTTTTTTCTATTCGCTCTTGTCAGGGCTGGCTGAACCGGCTGGCGCACTGGTAGGCATGGCTTTTCTGCTGCCGTTATGGTCGCCGGTGGTCAATGCCGTCTGTCTGGCCGTGGTTGCGGGAATCATGGTCTACATAGCCTTTGACGAACTTCTTCCCGGCGCCGAAAGTTTCGGTCATCACCATCTGTCGCTCATAGGCGTAGTGGTCGGGATGGCGCTCATGGGCATCACACTGGTCATACTCTGAAGCCTTCGGCGCGCGCACACATAGCCATGTCAAGCGCCACGGCATCCTCGTAGTTGGCTCCGATCCGGCGGTCGGCTTTCTCCATCACGCCCGGCATGGCATTGTCAACCGCCACGGCATCGTCAGCCACGGCAAACATCGAAAGATCGTTGAGATTGTCGCCATAGACCGTCACTGTGTCGGCACCGATCTGCCGTGCGAGTTTCCCGATGGCCGCGGCTTTGCTTACGCCGGCCGCAAAGACTTCAAGGTAGGCCACATCGGGGTTGAAGATGTCGCGGTAAGAAGATACTGAAAGGCGACCGTCGGCCATCAGTTCTGCGGCCACCGACTCGATGGCCCTGCCCTCTCCCACGGCAAAAATCAGTACCGTTCCGGCCAGTGGCTCCTCATAGGCGTGAGGATCATCGAAGATAAAACGCTTGCGGGTGAGGCCGCAGCGCTCTTCATAGAACTTCCATTCGCGCGAATTCATGCGTCCGTTGTGGTAGACCTCAAGCATGGTGTCGTCACGGAGCACGTAGACAAATGGATTGACCCCATGCTCGCGGCAACAGCACATCACCCTCCAGGCCGCATCGGCTTCGGGATACATGACATCCATGTAACGCTGGCTGACGCGGTCCCACATAGCGGCACCGGTCATTACGATGGCAGGTATATTAATATATGTGTCTTCGAGGAGCATCTCGACTGTAGCCGGAGTGCGGGCCGTTGCTACGGTCACCGGAACTCCAGACTTTGAGAGCCGAGAGATTATCTCCGCGCTTCTTGAACTGACTCGGCTGTCGCGTCCAAGCAAAGTCCCGTCCATATCGGTCACAAACAGATGTTTCATTCGTTCTTACTATTGCATTAGAGGTTTGTTTCTAAACGGCCTCCTTAATTCGGCATCCCTTTCAGATGCAAAGTTACGTCAAATTTACGCTCTTTTCAACATCTGCGAGAGATCTTTGAGTGGTGTGTAGACCATTTTTTCATCTATTTCTCTATTTTTGGCTAAATATTGTTAAATATACGCTATGATATGCAAATGTTCCAATTTTAATCCTTACATTTGCATGTGTGTTTTTCATAGTATTAGATTAAGATAAAGGTTTAAAAAGGAAAGGAGATGTCGTGAGACATCTCCTTTTTTATCTATCCGCCTGTGAAACACCAGAGAGGGTCCGGCAAATATCGGGTCAGCGGTGGCCTGCCTGTTTTTCAAATGTCTATTTTTCAAAGCAGTCATTAAGAAACGTAAACTAAAAAAAGTTGCAATTGAGCGCAGGATATTCTAATTTTGCACTTTGAATTATAATCAGTCCATTATTTTCATTATTCCCTCATTCAAAAAATGAAACATCTTGACCTTATTCTTGCCGAGAAGCTCCTGAAGATCAGCGCAATCAAACTGCAGCCTGACAATCCTTTCACCTGGGCATCCGGCTGGAACTCACCCATCTACACGGACAACCGCAAGACTCTCTCTTATCCCGATGTCCGAAACTTCATCAAGGTCGAGCTCAGCCGCATCATCCTCGAAAACTTCGGTGATGTCGATGCCATAGCAGGTGTGGCAACAGGAGCTATCGCCCAGGGCGCGCTCGTGTCTGACACCCTTGGCCTTCCCTACGTCTATGTCCGCTCAACCCCGAAAGACCACGGACTCGAAAATCTCATCGAAGGCGATCTGCGTCCCGGCCAGAAAGTAGTGGTGATAGAAGATCTCGTGTCGACCGGCGGCAGCAGCCTCAAGGCTGTGGAGGCAATCCGCAACGCCGGCTGCGAAGTGATCGGCATGGTGGCTATCTTCAGTTATGAGTTCCCCGTGGCCACAAAGCGCTTCAAAGATGCCAATGTCAACCTCATCACCCTTTCGAACTATTCGGCACTCATCACCGCCGCTCTCGAATCAGGCTTCATCCACGAGAACGATGTAGACACTCTGAAGGAATGGCGCAAAGATCCCTCTCTTTGGACTCCCACCGCTTCTACTGAGGCTGAATAAGCAGCAGAACACTCAAAAAAACGTAATAACCCCATCAGAAGCCACCCGATCAACGGCTGTCAGCCCTCGGTCAGGTGGCTTTTTTCAAAATCTTCACCCCGAACCAATGGCAACCTACACCGGCAAACCCGTAACCCTGCCCCGCCCCATCAAACAGATCTACGAAAAAGTAGCAGACCTGTCGCAATACCGCGACCTCGTAGAGCAGCTTCCCGCCGAACAGCGCGAACAGCTCAACGGAGTGGAATTCGACGGCGAAACCGTGCGCATGGACGCACCTTCGATCGGCCAGATCGTGTTCCGCATCAGCGAGCGCACAGCTCCCACCCACGTAGGCTTCGCAGCCGAAGGCTGCCCCGTGCCTCTTTCGCTCAACATCAACCTTAAGGAAGAGGGCCCGGAATCAACCGTGCTTACTCCGGCTATCAAGATAGAGATTCCCCCGATGCTGCGCCCGTTTATCGGCAACAAGCTCCAGGAGGCCGCCAACAAATTCGGCGAAGTCTTCACCTCGCTCTTCAAGTAAGAGATCTTTACACACATATATATATAAGCAACTCTCCAAGACAGACATGACAATCCGTCCACTCCTCCGGATTCCCGCCCTTTTGACAGCGCTCGCCGCCTCAGCGGTGACGGGCGCGCTCGTTTCATGCGAGTCGGTCGACGATGACCGCATCCCCTATGCGGAGGTGCGGCTGACTTTTCTGACCGTTGGCGACTGGAATATCCACGGCGTCAAAGGCGATGCCGCTGACTCGAAACGCTATATCTTTACTTCCTCTGAAAGAATTCCTGCCGATTTCCCATACACGGCTCTTGACCGCACCGGTTTCGGAGGTCTGCTGCTGGCCACTGATGTGCTCGGCGAGCTCTATGTCTATGACCTCGCCTGCCCGGTTGAGGCACGCCCGACGGTGCGCATCGAGGTAGCTCCGGGGGCAACCGAGGCCCGCTGTCCGCAGTGCGGGAGCACTTTCGACATCTACGGAGCCACACACGGCAATCCGCTGACCGGCCCTGCCGCAGACCGCGGCTATGCTCTGAGGCGCTACCACGTGCATTCAGGCGGTCCGACCGAATACCGGGTCATCACCCGATGATTATTTTATTTCAAAAATTGTTATATATTTGTATTCAATTATAATAAAGATATGGCACGACCAATTCAAGATACCCCTATCCTAAGTGGAGAAGATGCCCGTCGGTTCGTTGAGCTGATGAATACCCCACGTCCGGAAACCACCGAACGTAAAGCCCAGATCAAGGCGGCCTATGATACAGTCATAAAAATGTTAGCCCGTAATCAGAAAAAATGAATTTTGAAGAATTTTATCGTGATTATGGCATACGTAAACTCGATTTAAAAGAGTACATCACCGCTTTTTCATGTGGCGATGATGACTTAGATGACTTTATACTAAACGATGCGCCCCTATACAGAGAGGCTTTATTGGCTGTCACTTATATCATTGAACGGAATTCTGATAAAAAAGTAGTCGGTTATTTCAGCCTTGCAAATGACAGAATCACGATTAAAGACTTTCCGTCTAACAATGAATTTAATAAATTCCGCAAACATCGGTTTGTCAATGAAAAAAGACTGACAAATTATCCCTCTGTAAAATTATGTCGCTTTGCATTAAGCAATGACATCAGAGGAAAGCATATCGGCTCTATATTGTTGGATTTCATGAAACGATATTTCGTATCAGACAATAAAACCGGATGTCGGTTTATGACGGTAGACGCATATCGCACCGCAGAGGAATTTTATCTTAAAAACGGCTTCCTTTATCTCAATAGTACCGATAGCGAAAAACCTACACGTTTAATGTTTTATGACCTCATAAATCTCGAAGATTGAGGCTATCGGGGATTCTGGAGAAGGTCGAGGGCGAATTCAAGGATGGTGTCTTTGCCTGAGAGGGCCTGGAGGGGGTCCATGTCGACCACACAGCCTTCTGTAGGCTCTACACCGGCTTCAGTGCTCCGGCCTTCGGCATCAAGCATTGAGCAGGCCGAAAAACGCACTCCCCATCCGTTAGGCAGTTCGGACGAATAGGGCATTCCGCTACCCCCGCCGGTTGTGGCTCCGACCAGTCTGACTCCGGGCAGAAGTTTCATCACAGAGGCAAAATTGTTGGCTGCAGAGAATGTAGACCGGTTTGTCAGCACTATGACCGGTTTGCCCCAGCGTATGCGGCCTATGTCGGCGGGATTATAGGTGATCTCCATAGGTTCTGAAAAAGCATCGTGGGCCGGACCGGTCTTGTGGGAGATGTAGCCCACCACGGTCGGGCGGGTGATGAAGCGGCTCACAAGAGTGCGCACGTTGGTCAGATCGCCTCCGCCGTTGTCACGGACATCAATGATCAGCCCTTGGGTATTTTTCAGGAAATAAAGCACATTGTCGAGATTGCCTTCTCCCACAGGGTTGGCGAAAGATCCGTAGTAGATATAGCCGATGTTCTCGCGGAGAATACCGTAGAGCATTCCGGAACTCTGGCGGTAGTTGAAGTTGAAATACGATTCCTCGATCAGGCGCAGCGAAAAGTTCTGCGGGTAGTCGCTCCACCATTTGCGATAGTAGGAGGTGTTGAATGCCGCCGAGAGGTTGACATGGCCGTCGCGCAGTTCGTCAAGCATGTCGGCGCAGACAATGAAAAGTTCTTCGCCCGTCATTTCAGGGCCGATGCGCCGGGCGTAGGTGTCATGTACGGCATCCCAGTCTATGTCTTTCTGGCTGAAGAAGCAGTAGTGTTCGTCAAGAATTGTCCAGAGTGCTTCGAAATTGCCGCGTGGATCATCGGCGTATTCACGGACATCGTGGCAGGAGCTCATGAAGGCCGAGAGAATCAGTGCGCTTATGATTGAGAGGGTTGATTTCATGAATGATCGGGAATGAGGGGGGTGATGACGGGGTGAGCGTGGCGTGACGGCTGATCAGTAGAGCGCGCTGATCATGCGGACTTTCCGAGGAAGGCCTTTGCGCGGGTTGACTGACATCCATTCACCGCTGACACCGACTGAGAGCGCATGGGTGAATCTGTTGGTCACGAGATGGTTGACTTTCGATGAGAAGACTGTGCCGTGGTAGCCCAGGCGCAGATTCGTCGATCCGAAGTGAAGATCGGCGCTCAGCTGATTGTCGAGCCTGAAATAGTTGCCCCACCAGGCGCAGTGAGTCAGGCCTGAATGGTCGCCGAGGTAGATCTCATAGTAGAGTTCGCCGTAGTCAGGCGAGAAGAAGACGCCGGTGACCGGGAGTGTGGGCTGATAGGTGAAAGTGACCGGCAGGCGCCAGATGCGGAGACTGTATGAGGCGAATCCGGTCAGGTTGACAGTCCAGGCGGCTTTGGCCGAAGCCGGATTGTTGCCGTTGCGGGGGTTGTAGAGGCAGCCGAGTTCGATTCCGGTTGATGCGCCGGCTGCAAGAGTAAGGCCTGGGAGCGGGCGGAATCTGCGCATCATACCCCAGTCGGCGGAGAGCATGATGTCCCACATCGATGCGTTGCGGGCGGGATTGTCGGTCTTGTCAACGCTGAGATTCATGTGCAGGCGCATGGTCCAGTCGCGCGGGGCGAAGCGCATGGCCTGATAGCGCTGATAGTCAAATCCGGCATGCCAACCTTCATATCTCAGCGGGGTCAGATAGGTGTCGGTCAGGTGGGCCGAGCCATATTCCAGAGTGTAGGCGGCAAAAACCGGACGCACTACTGTGGCGGCTGTATCTGCGTCGGCCACGGGCCGCATGCCGGAAGCCGGCAGGCAGAGCAGCAGCGAGGCGAGTGAGAGAAGTGCTTTTCGGACTTTCATTTCAGAGACTGTTTCAAGAGGGGTGTCAGAGTAGGTATCCTAAAACAGACGGTGCTGTCCGGTGAGTTCGTCGCGCACCTCATCGTCGCTCTTCTCAGGTTCAGCTACGTCTTCAGACTCCTGATCGGCGCTTTCGGAGGATTGGCCCGGCTCGGCGTCATCTTCATCGAGGATATCCTCGGTCGCTATAGGTTCGAGTTCCGTGATATGGTCGATGGCGAAGGTTGTCAGGCGCTTGCCTTTGGCCTTGACAGATTTGACAGCGATAAAATCGCGGGCCACGATCTCCATAGCCGGGCGGAAAGAGTCGGCTCCGCCGAAGACTACCTCGACATGCAGGCCAGGCTCGTCACTGAGCAGCAGCAGCGATGACTTCTCGTTGTCGCCGAGATAGCGCTGTGGTTTTGCCGTGGGTTCGAAGGTGAAGCGCTTGATGTAGGGATATTTCTGGTCGGCATCATCGAGAATGGCGGTCCAGACCTTATGGGGGGCGAATTTCTCGATGCGCAGAATGTTGTCGGGATAATGGTTCGAGGCCTCGAAGGTGGATGTGTAGTACTCGCCGTTTTTCTGGATGACGAGCACAAGGTCGCCACTGTTGAATTCGCCGAGATATTCGCCGCGACCATCGTAGTTGAGGCGCATCACGTCAGGATCATACCAGACATCGCGTCCGCCCAGGGTCGAGCGGCCTTTCTCCTTGAGCGAGAAGCGGTGGACTTCGTTGCGGGTCACGATGTTGCCCAGCGAGGCTCGCCCCTTGATGTTGATTTTCGAGAAGTCGACGTCAAACTGCAGGGTCTTGAGCCTGAGTTTTGGCTTGAGGGTCACTTTGACCACCTCGGCCTCGCCGTTGGGGTTGACGGTGAACCAGCAGACGCGGCTGCCGGGTTTGCCGCCGGTGACGTTGTATTCCTTATCGCGGGTGATGCCTGTGACAAAGAAGCGTTTCATATAATATGTGCCGCCCTTGCCGTCCTGATAGATGACATTGTAGACGGTGCGCTTGTCGTTGCGCTTGAACACGTCGACGTGAAGCACGTTCTTGTCAATGAACAGTTTTTCCTGGACTCTGACCACCTTGTAGCGTCCATCCTTATAGAAGATGATCACATCGTCGATCGACGAGCAGTTGCATAGGAACTCGTCCTTTTTGAGCGAGGTGCCGATGAAGCCCTCCTCGCGGTTGATGTAGAGCTTCTCGTTGGCCTCGGCCACGGATGCCGCCTGGATATTGTCGAAGTTGCGGAGCACTGTCATGCGCGGGTAGGCATCGCCGTATTTGCGCTTGAGGTTCTCGTACCATTCAATGGTATAGTCCGTCAGGCGCTCCAGCTTGGAGTTGAGATCGCTGATGCGGTCGTTGAAGGCCGCGATCTGCTCCTCGCATTTGTCGACGTTGAACTTAAGGATGCGCCCCATCTTGATTTCGAAGAGGCGGATGATGTCATCGTCGGTTATCTCGCGGATGAACTTGTCTTTGAATTTTTCGAGACGGCCGCGGATGTGCTCTATGGCCTGCGCCCGGCTCTCGCTTTCTTCGTAGCCCTTGTCCTTGTAGATGCGCTCTTCGATGAAGATGCGTTCGAGCGATGCGAAGTGGAGCTGCTCGCGCACCTCGCCGAGCTGGATCTGCAGTTCCTTTCCGAGGATGGTGCGGGTCGAGTCTACGTTGTGGCGCAGCACATCGCTGACGCCTATGAAGTGGGGTTTGTTTTCGGAGATGACACAGCAGTTCGGCGAGATGGACACCTCGCAGTCGGTAAAGGCATAGAGCGCGTCGATGGTCTTGTCGCTTGAGGTGCCCGGCTGGAGGTAGACAATGACGTTGGCATGTTCGCCGGTGTTGTCATCCACGCTCCTTATCTTGATCTTTCCTGCCTCCTGGGCCTTTACAATCGACTCGATGAGGGTGGCAGTGGTCTTGCCGTAGGGAATTTCGGTGATGGCGAGGGTCTTGTTGTCGATCTTCTCGATCTTGGCGCGGATTTTGACCACGCCGCCACGTTCGCCGTCGTTATAGCGCGAGACATCGATGAAGCCTCCGGTGTAGAAGTCGGGGTAAAGGGTGAATTCCTCACCGCGGAGATAGGCCACGGCTGCGTCTATGATCTCATTGAAGTTGTGGGGCAGGATCTTCGAGGAGAGACCTACGGCGATACCCTCGGCTCCCTTGGAGAGCAGAAGCGGGAATTTTACGGGCAGAGTTACGGGCTCTTTCTTTCGTCCGTCGTAGCTGAGAGTCCAGTCTGTGACCTTGGGATTGTAGACCACGTCGAGAGCAAACTGCGAGAGCCGCGCCTCGATATATCGGCCTGCAGCGGCCGAAGCACCGGTCAGCGTGTTGCCCCAGTTACCCTGAGTCTCCACCAGCAGTTCTTTCTGTCCGAGCTGCACGAGGGCCTCGTATATGGAGGCATCGCCGTGGGGATGGAACTGCATGGTGTGGCCCACGATGTTTGCCACCTTATTGAAGCGACCGTCGTCGAGCAGCTTCATGGCATGGAGGATGCGCCGCTGCACGGGCTTCAGACCGTCCTCGATGTTGGGGACGGCGCGTTCAAGAATCACATAGCTCGCATAGTCAAGAAACCAGCTCTGAAACATGCCGCGGAGCTGATGGCGGATGGTGTCGTTTGACGTGTCGACAATTATCCGCGGATCAAATCCGTCTTTGCGCACGGGCTGTGTTTCTTCCCGGCTTTCTTCAGGGTCGTCTATAGCATCTGGTGTGAATGTATCCTCGCTCATAATTTTGTGGTGGAAACAGAATTGGATTACTGATTAGGCAAAGATACGAAATTTTTGGTGTTGATGCAAACCGCATTTCGACCGTCAACGAGGGGCCAGGCTACAGGCGCGGCGCATTGTAGCAAATTGCCAGCCATGATGGCTGTTTCTGCCAAAATATCACCCAAAAGCGCCTTTTGAAAACAATTTGTTGTAAAATATGTTAAATTAATACGCTTTTATCGCCGCGAATTTGGAGGTTATCTAAAAAGTGCCTACCTTTGTAACGTGTTTTTCATGGTATTAGATTTAAGGTTAACTAAGATTGGTTGTCGAGAGACAATCAATTTTTTATTATCTAATCCTCAACAACTTGCCCCGCCGCCTGCAAGCAGGAAGCGGGGCAAGTTGCTTTTTATGGATTATCGGAGTTGGCTATTGCTCCGGGACGACCGCGTTCAGTGACTGCGGAAGCCAGACAGCCATCTGACCGGGTCCGCGATGCGCCCAGGCATAATAAGGTATGAAAGTCAGGCTGATATCTTCAGACACGAGACGGCCATCAGCGCCATATCCGAGCTTTTGTGCATCTGCCACGAGTCGGACTATGCCGCAAAGCTGTCCGGGGGCATTCTCCACTCTGATTTCAGGATGGCGGTTCAGAAGTACTGAAGGCAGATTAAATTTGTTGTCAGGCCATTCGGCACAATATACAAGCGGACCTCGCTCCAGGCAGATGCGTCCGCTGTCGGCCACTACATGGCTGTCGGCTTTAACCGTGCGGGGCTCCATGTCGAAATGTATCTCCACCCGGTCACCTTTTTTCCAATTCCGGTCAATGGCAAGATAACCGTTTTCAAGCTCTCCGCCGGCATTTCGCCCATTGATCTTCACATGCCAGGAGGGATTCTTGCCGTCGGTGTATGTGTAGAGATCACTCGGAACCGGCCTGTTGACAACCCAACCCGGAATACGTATCATCATTCTGAAGCGGCCGGCTTTGTTACTGTCAACAGATAACGATATGTCGCCGCACCAAGGATAGGCGGTGTTCTGGCTGAGAGCAATCTGCTTTCCGGCCACATCAAGCCGGGCCGTGTTTGACATGAAAAGATTGACATATACATCGCGCTCTCTGACGGCATAAACATAGCCCGGCAGCGAGGGGATGAACCGGCAGATATTGGACGGACAGCACGCACATCCAAACCAAGGGGCGCGCTGATGCTGCCCTGCCGACTCAAGCGGATTGGGATAGAAAAAACTTCCGCCGTCAAGCGAGACCCCAGATATAAGTCCGTTGTACAAGGTGCGCTCAAGCACGTCATAGTATTTCGACTCGCCATGCAGCAAGAAGAGCCTGTGGTTTACATATACATTGCCGATGGCCGCGCATGTCTCGCAGTAGGCCGACATGTTAGGCAATTCGAAGTTTGCTCCGAAAGCTTCGCCGTCAGCAGTAGCGCCTATGCCGCCGGTAATATAGTATTTCATCCCCACAATATTATTCCAAATCCGGTCGATGGCCTTTATGTAGGCCGAATCACCGGTAAGAGCGGCAACATCAGCCATTCCGGCATACATATATGCCGCCCTGACAGCATGACCCACGGCCTCATCCTGCTCCGTTACCGGCTTGTGGGCCTGACTGTAGGCATCACGCCGAGAAGTACGGCCACGTTTGTCGAGAAAGAATGCGGCTTGGTCGAGATATTTTCTGTCACCGGTGACGAGATAGAGTCTGGCAAGAGCCATTTCTGCAATCTGATGTCCTGGCACAAGCGTCAGCTGCCCAGGCTTGTCGCCGATGGCGCGGCACACACAGTCGGCATATCTGACAGCAATGTCAAGAAAGTTACGTTTGCCCGTGGCCTGATAGTGAGCCACGGCACCATCCACCATGTGGCCGAGATTGTAGAATTCATGGCTGAGTTCCTCAACCTTCTCCCAGCGTTTTGACCCAGCCCATTTGTGAGGATGCTCAGGGTTCATGGTACGGCTTGTGTAAAGATATCCGTCCGGCTCTTGAGCTGCGGCCACTATGACGAGTATGCTGTCGATGTAGTGTTCGAGTTTTTTGTCGGGATATGTCTGCAGCAGATAGCTTGCTCCTTCAATGGTCTTGTACACATCGGTGTCATCAAATGATAATCCACCTACTGCAATAGTGTCTGACGGGTTGGCGGCATTGACAAAATTTCTATATCGCCCTGACTCCTCACACTTGGAGAAGGCAAGGGGAATGGTGACTTCCCGACTCGCTTTCAGCCTCTGCCACCAGAAGCCATCGGTCACCCGGACTGATGTGAACGGAACCGGATCAATAGGGTAGCCATGCGCCGGTCTTGACGAAGCAGCACAGACCGCAGTCATCGCTACGGCCAGCAGCAAAAGGTTAATAATTCTTTTCATAGAAGATTCTGCATGAAATGTATATGACTACCGCAAATGTAGCTAAAAAATTGCAGTTTTTTACTTATCTTTGCATAGAAATGGCCGCAGGCGGCCGCCCGTAAACCACACACGATCACACATGCAACAATTCGTTCACCTACACGTACATAGCCAGTATTCCCTGCTTGACGGGCAGGCTTCTGTCACCGGTCTTGTAGACAAGGCGATGGATCTCGGTATGCCTGGATTCGCGCTGACAGACCACGGCAACATGTTCGGTGTCAAGGAATATTTCAACTACGTCAACAAAGTCAAAGGCAAGTATAAAGGCAAGCTGTCCGACCTTAAGAAGAAGATCGAGGAGGCACCCGAAGGGGAGGCCGAGAAGATCGGCGCCGAACTGGCTCCGGAAATCGAGAAGATAGAGCGCAAGCTTGCGTTTAAACCGATTTTCGGCTGCGAGATGTATGTGGCCAAAGGCTCTCTGACCGACCGCTCTGACAAGACCGACAAGGGACGCCACTTGGTGGTGCTGGCCAAGAACCTGAAGGGCTACAAGAATCTTATCAAGATCGTGTCACAGGCCCATACAGACGGCTTCTATCATCACCCGCGAACCGACAAGGCCGCGCTTGCCGCCCACCGCGAGGGGCTGATAGTCTGCTCGGCCTGTCTCGGCGGCGAGATTCCGAGGCTCATAGCCAACGGCCAGCTCGATGAGGCCGAGAAGCAGGTGCTGTGGTTCAAGGAGACTTTCGGCGATGACTACTACATTGAACTTCAGCGCCACAAGACCAACGACCCCAACGCCAACCGCGAGACCTACGTGGAGCAGGAGCAGGTGAATCCGGTGCTGATCGATCTGGCACGCAAGCACGGCATCAAGATCATAGCCACCAATGACTCGCACTTCATCAACGCGGAAGACGCCGAGGCGCATGACCGCCTGATCTGCATCTCGACCAACAACTATGTGGCCGACACCACCCGTATGCGCTATTCAAAGCAGGAGTGGTTCAAGTCACAGGCCGAGATGGCGGCTGTGTTCCCCGACCTGCCTGAGGCGCTTGAAAACACCCTGGAGATTCTTGACAAGGTAGAGATCTACTCCATAGACCATGCGCCTATCATGCCCTTCTTCGAGATTCCGGCCGATTTCGGCACGGAGGAGGAATATCGCAGCCGCATCACCGAGCAGGAACTTTTTGACGAGTTCACGCAGGACGAAAACGGCAACGTGGTGCTCTCGCCCGAAGCCGCTCAGAAAAAAATTGACAAACTTGGTGGCTACGACAAGCTCTACCGTATAAAATTCGAGGCCGACTATCTGTCGAAACTCGCCTACGAAGGAGCCGAACGCCGCTACGGGTCGCCTCTGACAGCCGAGCTGGAGGAGCGCATCAAGTTCGAGCTTTATATAATGAAGACAATGGGCTTTCCGGGCTACTTCCTCATAGTGCAGGACTTCATCAATGTGGCGCGCCACAAGCTCGGAGTCAGCGTAGGGCCGGGCCGAGGCTCGGCAGCCGGAAGCGTGGTGGCCTACTGTCTGGGCATCACGCAGGTCGACCCCATCAAATATGACCTTCTTTTCGAACGATTCCTCAACCCCGACCGAATCTCGCTGCCTGATATCGACGTCGACTTCGATGACGACGGGCGCGCCGATGTGCTCCACTATGTGACCGAGCGCTACGGAGAGGAAAAGGTGGCCCACATCATCACCTTCGGCACAATGGCTGCCAAATCGGCCATCAAGGACGTGGCCCGCGTCGAGCAACTGCCTCTGCCCGAAAGCAACCGCATAGCCAACCTCGTGCCCAAGCGTATGCCTGACGGCCCTGACGGCAAGACGCTGAAGACCAACCTCAAGAACTGCTATCAGTACGTGCCTGAGTTCGCTCAGGAGCTCGGTTCGAACAATCCGCTCATACGTGAGACGCTCGAATATGCCAAACGGCTCGAAGGAAATGTCCGCAACACCGGCGTTCATGCCTGCGGTGTGATCATCTGCCGCGACCCGATCACCGACTGGGTGCCTGTGGCTACGGCCGTTGACAAGAGCGTCGACTCGAAGGAGAACGACAAGATGATCGTCACCCAGTATGAAGGCTCGATCATCGAGGACACAGGCCTGATCAAAATGGACTTCCTCGGCCTGAAAACCCTCTCTATCATCAAGGAAGCGATCTCCAACATCAGGCAGACCCGCGGAATCGAGGTAGACATCGACAATATTGACATCAACGACCCGAAGACATATGAACTCTACAGTCTCGGCAACACGGTAGGCACTTTCCAGTTCGAGTCGGCCGGTATGCAGAAGTATCTGCGCGAGCTCCAGCCCTCTACGTTCGAGGACCTCATAGCCATGAATGCCCTCTACCGTCCGGGACCTATGGACTATATCCCTGACTTCATTGCCCGCAAACACGGCCGCAGCCCCATCACCTATGACATTCCGGTGATGGAAAAGTATCTTAAAGACACTTACGGCGTGACTGTCTACCAGGAACAGGTCATGCTCCTGTCGCGCCTGCTCGCCAACTTCACCCGCGGCCAGAGCGACACGCTCCGCAAGGCTATGGGCAAGAAGCTCATCGACAAGATGAACGAGCTGAAAGGCCTCTTCCTCAAGGGGGGCCAGGCCAACGGCCACGATCCGAAGGTGCTCGAAAAGATCTGGGCCGACTGGGAAAAGTTCGCGTCATATGCCTTCAACAAGAGTCACGCCACCTGCTATTCGTGGGTTGCTTTCCAGACCGCATGGCTCAAAGCAAACTATCCGTCGGAATATATGGCGGCGATCCTTACCCGCAACCGCTCTGACATCAACAAGCTCACCGGCTTCATGGACGAGTGCAAGCGCATGAAGATCTCGGTGCTCGGCCCGGATATCAACGAAAGCTTCATGGAGTTCGGTGTGAACTCCCACGGCGATATCCGCTTCGGACTTGCGGCCATCAAGGGTGTGGGCGAAGGAGTGGTCAAGGCCATCATAGAAGAGCGCAAGGCCGGCGGTCCGTTCGAGTCGATCTACGACTTCGTGGAGCGAGTGCCCTCACAGGGCATCAACCGCCGACTGATGGAGAATCTTGTCTATGCAGGCGCCTTTGACAGCTTCGAAGGCATCAAGCGCGAGGATTTCTTCGGCACCAACCAGCGCGGCGAGGTATTCGTGGAAAGTCTCGTGCGCTATGGCCAGGCTTTCCAGGCCGACAAGACCAAGTCTGCCATGTCGCTCTTCGGCGATGATGCCGAGCTTTCCACTTCGGGACGTCCGCCGGTGGTTCCACAGGCCGAATGGCCCGCAGCCACCCTGCTTGAACGCGAGCGCGAACTGGTGGGCATGTATCTCTCGGCCCACCCGCTCGACCCTTATTACATGGAACTGAACTATGGAACATCTTGCACCATCAAGGGCTTCAACGAGTTTGCTCCCGTGGAGGGAGTTGACCTGACCTTCGGAGGCATGGTGGTGGAATTCACCAGCCGCCCGTCGAAACGCGGAGGGCAGTTCGGCATACTGAAGATAGAAGACTATACGGGCAGCGCGGAGTTCATGCTGTTTGATGAAAACTACATCAACTTCCACAACTACGGAGTGCCCGGCACACCTATATTAATAAGTGGACGCTACGAGCGCCGATATGCCAACTCCGACCCGCGCTTCAACATCACTAACATACGCCTGCTGAGCACAGTGAAGGGGCAGCTGGTCAACAGCATCACAATCGATCTCCCGGCCGACAAGCTCACCCAGCACCTCAAGGAGCTCATCGAGGAGGAGATCCGCAGCGACGCCAATGCCAAGGGCGAACTCTCGTTCCGCATCTTCGACCCGAAGATCAACCGCTCGCTCCATCTTTCGTCGTCGCGGCGCATACCGATCTCGCGCAAGCTTGTCGACACCCTGACCGAGGAAGATATCAGCTTCTCCATCAACGATTAGCGGTCTGCCTCAGGACCGCTAAGCAGAATAGTGGCCGCAAAAGTTGGAAATATCAAGGAAATTCCTACCTTTGCATCGGCCAATCCGCTTCCCGGACGGCTTCGTGATCAAAATCCTTAAAACCTTAAAAATCAACTAAAAATAAACTGTCATGACTTTTACCGATCAGAACGTACACGACATTATCGCTTCCGGCAAACCAGTAGTAATCGACTTTTGGGCTACCTGGTGTGGTCCCTGCCAGCGCATGGCTCCCGTGGTTGAAGAACTTGCCGAAGAATACAAAGACACTGTAGCCATAGGCAAATATAACATCGAGGAAGAGAATGATCTTACTACCCAGTACCGCATCATGTCAATCCCCACTATCCTCTTCTTCAAGAACGGCGAACAGGTCCGCGATCTCCGTCTCGCAGGCGCTCAATCAAAGGAGAATCTCGAAAAGCAGATCAAAAAGCTCATCGAGCTCTAAGAAACTATCCAACAGGTCGTTAAAAAACACGCCCTGATTTTATCCGCATGGCAGTCTATCTGCCTGCCGAGAAAATAGCAGTCCGCGGCGGCTTCATCTTACAGAAGCTGCCGCGGTTTTATTTCGGATTCCTGGGCCATCCGGGGCGGTAAATCGGTGTCCTCGACCGGACACCACATTTGTTTGATTGTCTTTCACCCCCGACACCTGCGCGCTATGCGCTGCGGTGTCGGGGGCTACGAATAATTCGGTGTCCTGCCGGACACCCGCTAACCTCAGCCCCTCCGGAACCCGTCTTGTATGATCCCTGCCATCCCCGCGACCATGCGGATGCGGGTATGTTGTTCCCCGGCATCCGCGAGATCATGCGGATTCCAGAATGGGATGTCCGTCAGGACATCGGTTTACTCATAGCCCGTGACACCTGCGCGCTTTGCGCTGCGGTGTCACGGGTTTGTCATCTCCCCGGCATGTGGTGTCCGCCAGGACACCGATTTACGGCTCCGGATGGGCTACCATCCGCATTATCGCACTCTTTCGTGGACCGGGTGTTGTATATTTGCAAAAGTTCTTTCCGATATGGATTTTCAGAGGGTGACTCTGACGGGAGCTGAGTCAGGGTTTAGGATGATGAACTGTGCGTGGCCGTTGAAGGCGGGAATGGTGAAGCTTTCCGGGGCGGTTCCGGGGGCGGGACGTTCCTGTCCGCGGAAGGCCGGGTCGCCGTTGCCTGCGCCAAGCAGCCTCAGGCCGTCGGTCAGTGAGATTGTGACCGGCTGACAGGCATCGGGTACAAAGCGGCCTTTGCTGTCGACAAGGCTGACATTGATCACCTGCAGCCCATCTTCAGACCAGGCACATTCCGCAATGGCCTTAACGGCCTGACCGGTGGTCTCAATGCGCTTGGTGAGCACCTTGCGGCCATCTTTATAGCCTATGGCCTCGACGCGACCGGGACGGTAGACAGCTTTCCATGACAGATGGCCGTTGCGGGGCATCGGCTTGCGTCCGAGGCTCTTGCCGTTGACGCGCAACTCCACCTCATCCATGTTGGAATAGGCCCAGAGGTCGATCTCCTCACCTTCATGCCCCCGGAGGTTCCAGTGGGGGAAGATATGGAGTGTGGGTTCGTCGGTCCACCATGATTTCAGATACATGGCTTCGTCTTTCGGGAATCCGCAATAGTCGAGAATGCCGAATTCCGAGCCTACGGCGGGATATTCGAGCGGGTTGGGCTCTCCGCGGTAGTCAAAGCCGGTCCAATAGAAAAGGCCACCGAGCCAGGGGCGCTCGTCATAGAACTTCCATCCGCGTTCAATGCGGTTGAGACAGCTGTCGGCCGGATCGGGTGTGCGGTTGAGGGAGGCCATGCGCCCGTTGGCGCGGTCGTCGAAATAGACGCCGCGGGTGCCGCAGCCTGATGTTTCCTCAGATCCGTAGGCCGAGCGCGCGGGATAGTCGGCACGGTGGCGGTCGACCGGATTCTGCATCATATAATTGTAGCCTGCCACATCAGCGGGTATCACCGGCTTCGGTCCGCTGCTTGTGGCGACGGTCATCTGCCGTGTGGGGTCAAGCCGATGGGCCACATCGCGCAGTTCATCGACTATGCGGACACCTTTTTCATCCCATTCCACGCCCCACTCCTCGTTGCCTACGCTCCAGAGAATTACGGAGGGATGGTTGCGGTCGCGGTCAATCATGCTGCGAAGCTGGCTGGTGTGATAGCCGTTGATGCCGAGCAGGCGGTTTTCCTCGATGACCAGAATGCCGAGCGAGTCACAGGCGGCGAGTACTTCCGGGGTCATCGGATTGTGGCTGGCGCGGTAGGCGTTGACACCGTATTTCTTCAATTCCTTGAGGCGATAGACATTAAGAGCATCGGGTATTCCGGCTCCAACACCGGCATGGTCCTGGTGCATGTTGACTCCCTTGAGTTTGACTGAACGGCCGTTGAGCAGGAATCCGCGGTCGGGGTCGAACTCCGCACGCCGGAAACCGGTGACGATGTCCTCGGCTGATACGGAACGTCCATCGTCAAGCCGGAGCCGCAGAGTGTAGAGGGCGGGGTTTTCGATATCCCATTCGGTCAGCGAGGCGGGATGCAGAGTGAGCTGCCAGGCGCTTTCGGCTTCAGGGGCGGGGAGGTCGGTGAGGGTGATGCGCTCAGAGGCTACGGGAGAGCCCGCGCAGTCAATCAGTTCGGCAGAGAGGGTCCACTTCTCGCCTGGAGCGGGGCTGAGGCCGTGGAGCTTGTTGGCCACGCGACCGCTGACTTTGATTTCGGGTCCGGCACCGGGAGTATAGACCGTAGCAACGGAGTTGGGGTTGATGTGGCGCGGTTCGCTGATGTCGAGCCAGGCATGGCGGTAGATGCCGCCGCCTTCATAGAACCAGCCTTCCTCCAGAGTGGCGTCGGAGCGGACGGCTATTACATTGTCACCGCCGAAATTGACATAGGGGGTCACGTCGTAGCGCTGTCCGACATATCCGCTCGGCTCGCCGCCGAGATAGAATCCATTGAACCAGACTTTGCTGTCGCGGAAAATGCCGTCGAACACGAGAGAAATGCGTTTGGCCGAGTCGGCAGCCGCCACGGGGAGCACTTTGCGGTACCAGCCGACAGACGAAGCGGGATATTTATAGCCCACGGTCTTATAACCGTGGCTGTGGCTTGCATCCTTTTCAAAAGGAAGGTCGACCACGAAGTCGAAGGGGAGGTCGATGCTGACCCATGCCGAATCGTTGAATTTCACGGCGTAAGGCCCCATGTTATGGATCGAGGCTGCTTTGGTCAGATAGTTGAAATATTCTGTTCCGGCCCCGAAATCCTTGGCCGGGTCGGTGTTGCCGAAGGCGAAGCGCCATCCGCCATCAATATTCACAAGTTCGGCCGCCAGCGGAAAAGCCGTGGCCAGAGCCAATGATACGATCAGTTTCTTCATGAGAGGTTTGCAGTTGCAGAGAGATATATAGAGTAGGAAAAACAGCCTGAGGAGGGAGGAGTGCGAGAGTCGGTGAGTCAGCCCGATCAGTCGTCGTAAGTGACCGGGAGCACCCGCGAGATGCTGTGGTCAAGCGAGATGAGGGTCTCTGTTCCGGTTACGCCGGGTATCATCTGGATCTTGTCGTTGAGGAGTTCCATCAGGTGCTCGTTGTCGCGGGCAAAGAGTTTGATGAGCATGGAGTATGGACCGGTGGTGAAATGACACTCCACGATCTCATGTATCTTTTCAAGCTCCGGCACTACCTCGCGATACATGGCTCCGCGCTCAAGATTGACACCGATATATGTACAGGTGCGGTAACCAAGCACTTTCGGATCGACATTGTAGCCTGAGCCGGTTATAACATTCAGGTCGATCATACGCTGGATGCGCTGGTGGATAGCCGCGCGTGAGACTCCACATTCCGTTGCCACGTCTTTTGAGGCTATCCTCGCGTTTCTCATAATGATCTCCAGGATCTTACGGTCTAAATTGTCAATTTTTTCCATTAGCATGTACTCTATAAGCAGGCTTTGTCCGATCCAAGCGTTGAACAATCCAAATCTTTACTCATGTATCATTCCTATCGGAGATAGCCTTGGCAGATTCTGTGAATTTTTGACAAATATACACATTTTAAAACAATTTTCAAACATTTTGCCAAAAATTACTTTCTATTTATATTAATATTCGGTTTTGATCTTACAAAATGAATCCCCTCGCCGGCCGAAGCCGAGAGGGGATCACTGTTTCTATTTCATGGACTGCATCTCAACAAGCCTCGTGTAGTATCCGTTGAGAGCAAGCAGGTCGTCATGCGTGCCACGCTCCACTATGCGGCCTTCGTGGAGCACACAGATCTGGTCGGCGTTCTTGATGGTCGAGAGGCGGTGGGCTATGACGAGAGTAGTGCGGTCTTTCATCAGCCGTTCCAGGGCTTCCTGTACCAGTTTCTCGCTCTCGCTGTCAAGGGCCGAAGTGGCCTCGTCGAGAATGAGCACGGGGGGATTCTTGAGAATGGCTCGTGCTATTGACAGGCGCTGGCGCTGACCTCCGGAAAGACGGCAGCCGCGGTCGCCGATGTTTGTGTCATAGCCCTCTTCGGTGGCCATGATAAACTCGTGGGCGTTGGCAATCTTCGCGGCGGCTATCACCTCTTCTCTGGTGGCGCTTTTCACGCCGAAAGCTATGTTGTTGAAAATAGTGTCGTTAAAAAGAATGGCTTCCTGATTGACATTGCCCATGAATCCTCTGAGCTCATGCACAGGCAGATCACGCAGGTCACAGCCGTCAATCGAGATCGAGCCCTTGTTGATGTCATAGAAGCGTGGCAGAAGGTCGGCGAGGGTCGACTTGCCGCTGCCGCTCTGCCCTACGAGCGCCACGGTGTGGCCGGCAGGAATGTCAAGATCAATATCAGAGACCACCGGCAGTTCCGGATCGTAGCCGAAGGTGACGTTCCTGTAGCAGATATGGCCTTTGAGGTCAGGGATATGAGCCGGGGTCTTCGGATCGGCTATGGGATTGACGGCGGCGAGTATGGCATCCACACGCTCCATAGCGGCAAGGCCTTTCTGGATGGCATAGACCGCTTTCGAGAGATCTTTGGCCGGATTGATGATGCTGTAGAAGATCACCATATAATATATGAATTCCGGAGCTGTGAGCGAGGTCTTGCCGGAAAGGATCAGAGCGCCACCGAAGCAGAGCACTATGGCGATGGTCATTGTGCCGAGCAACTCGCTCATGGGGTGGGCGAGCGACTGGCGCCGCTGTACGGAGGTGGTGATGTTGTAGAAGCGCTGGTTGCCGTTGCGGAAACGGCCTGTGACCTTTGACTCTGCATTGAAGGCCTTGATGACGCGCAGACCTCCGAGAGTTTCCTCGATGTAGCTCATAATGATGCCCCACTGCTGCTGGCCTTGGAGCGATTTCCGCTTCAGGCGCTTGCCCACTCGCCCCATCACCAGTCCGGCTATGGGAAGGAGCACGAGCACGAAGAGGGTGAGCTGCCAGGAGATCATGATCATCATGCCCAGGCAGACTATGATCATCACCGGGTTTTTGAAGAGCATGTCGAGCGAGGCCATGATGGAGTTCTCGATCTCGGCGACATCGCCTGTCATGCGGGCCATGACGTCGCCTTTGCGCTCGGAGGTGAAATAGCCGATGGGGAGGGAGACTATCTTGTCATAGACAAAATTGCGGATGTCACGCACGATTCCGGCCCTCATCGGTATGACGAAGTAGGAACTGGCATAGGCAGTGCCTGTTTTCAGTCCGGTCATGAAGACCAGTGCCGCGGCGAGAGCCACAAGGGTGCCTATCGGGCCCCACTCGCCTATGCACTGCTGGGTGATCCAATAGAAATTGTTGATCAGTGTGTCTTTCAACCCGGCTGATCCCCAGGGCATGAATTCATAATGCGCCTCCTTCACCTTGAAAAGCATTTCAAGAATCGGAATGATCAGCGCGAATGAAAACAGTGTGAGAAAGGCCGAGAGGAAGTTGAATAATATATTAAGTAGAAGATACTTTTTATATGGTGGCACGAACCTCCGCAGCAGCAGCCATAAATCTTTCATATAGAATCAAATCAAGCCTGCACCGACTCGAAGGTCAGGGCAGGCCGGTAAGGGGGGGGATGGAGTAGATAAAATGTGATTCGCGTGTTGAAATCCGCAGATCGGGTTTATTCTGCGGGAGCTTCTTCAGCAGCGGGAGCCTGCGCGGGAGCCTGGTCAGCGGCAGGAGCGGGAGCCGCTACGGGAGCTGCAGGAACTTCAGTGTTGAAGTCGGCGGGGACAGCCTGCTCGGCGGGGGCCGCGTTCACACGTGAAGAAGAAGCATTGATGGCTTTCGGCATTGTGAATGTTGCAAGAATGGAGAGGAGGCAGATGGCTCCGGCGAGGCCCCAGGTGAGCTTTTCGATGAAGCTGTTGGTGCGGCGCACACCCATGATCTGGTTTGAACCGGCGAATGAGGAAGAAAGGCCTCCACCTTTTGACTTCTGAACGAGCACTACGCAGATGAGAAGAAGAGCGCAGATGAGCGTCAGGATAATCAGTACGATATACATAATTATTGTATGGTTTATTAATTTAGAAATCAGGTGTTATAGCGGGAATTGATCATCAATTTCTGCAAAAACCGCAATTGGTCTGCAAAGTAAACACTTTTTTTTGGATTTTTCAAACTCAAATTGTGAATTATTTCAAATGCCTTGTCGTAGCGGCGGCGGCGTATGTAGATTTTGGCCAGGCTTTCGCTCAGCGAGGAGTCGTCGGCGGTGTCTTTGACGGCCACCGGATGGTCTTCGGGCGCGAGTGCGGCGGGCGGTTCGGAAGCCGCTTCATCATCGTCCTGCGGAACCGGCTGATGCGGGGCTTTGTTCTTGAGTATGAAGGCGTTGATCAGAGCGTCCTGCGAATTATCAGTCGGAGCAGGCTCCGGCGGCAGACTTTCTTCCTCCTCGCGGGCAAGGAGCATCGAATAGTCGGCCGTGGGGTTGAAAATAAGTTTTTCAAGCAGGGCGTCCTCTTCAGGGGTAGAATGGCCGTAAGTGGCGAGGAAGGTGTCTATGGCATTGTCAGTTGTGACCTCCGGTTTCTTTTCTGACGGATAGAAATCAAGCCACACGTCGCTGCGCGGATCGGTCATGATGGCCAGAGCGGCCTGGTCAGCGGCATTGAGCGCCAGACCATCCATCAGCCGGCGGCGTGTGTCGGCCGGAAGCGAAGCGCCCTCCCGGCGCATCAGCGTCAGGGCCGGAAGCGTAAAGAAGGGGTATTCCCTGAGCAGATGCTCGACGTCTGAAATGCTGACCGGCACTTCAGGGTCGGCAAGAGCGCGAAGATAATGACTGAGAGCTTCTTCCATAAATGACAGTACGGATGAATGTTGGTTACCAGTCACCAAGGGTGGCGTTGAAAATAAGGTCGACAAGCTCTTTGGATATTTCGGAACAGAGCTGATCCTGGACGTCGGTCAGCATTTCAGAACTGTCAAAGTCACGGTAGGCGCTGAAGGTCTGACTGATGTCCTTGCCCTCCTGCCGGTTGTCGGTGTAGGTGATCTTTACCTGAATGGTCAGTCGGGTGCGTGAGGCATAGGCGTTTTCGGTCACGGCCTGGGGCGAGAGGTTGTAGCCCACAATCTCACCTTCGAGCTGCAGGTCGGCATTGTTGGTGTCGATGGTCCGCAGGCGTGTGTTTCGCGTTATGTAGTCGAGCAGTTCGTTTTCGAATGTCTGCTGCAGAGGCGGATAGACGAGGGCCGCGCGAATGGGGAAGTTGGAGACGTAGATGGTTCTATAGACCGTGTAGTCAATGGCCGCGCCATTGAGCTTGTAGCTTATACGGCAGCCTCCCGCCATGCAGCTCATGACGAGGACAAGCAAGAAGCGAAGCAGATATGTTGATCCAAATGCTTTCATGGAAGCACAAAGTTACAACATTCTTCGATAAAATCCCAAAAAATACCTAACTTTGCAAGTCGTAGAGATTTTCTACAGACGATCATCATCTCTCGCATATGGATAATTCAGACAGAAGAATCATAACCTCGCCCTACCGCCGTGGCGCCGACTTCGGCTTCCTGTTCGGCATCTACCTTTCGGTGATGTTTTTCAGCTCTATTTTCGGGAAACTGCTTCCTCTGACCGGGCTGCTGTCACTGCTGCTGATGCTCGGAGTGCCGGTGTTCATCTTCATAGTGCTCAGGCGCTATGACCGTGAGCTGCAGGGATGCGCCACATTCCCCATGATGTGGATGACCGGTGTGGTTACTTTCATCTGCGGCATCCTCATTTCTGGAACGCTGCTGGTGATCTACATGAAATGGATCGAACCCGGATTCGTGCTCAGCCAGCTCGAAGGGCTGGTAGAGACCGGCAAAAAGTTGCCCGGAACTCCCGTGGCCGAAGCCGGCGAGATAGCCGCCCGGATGATCAGGGCCAATTTCATCCCCACCCCGATAGCGATTGTGACCGAGATCATAATGGCCACGATAGTCAGCGGCTCGATACTCTCTATCATCATCTCGGCAGGTTTCGCCCTGCTCCACAAATCGCAGCGCCGCCGCGGAAGCTCCGAATCATAGCCCGCACCTGCCGGCACTCTGATGCACTCACATAAGAAACACCTCCACACAAGACTGATTCACAACTACACAGAATGGACATATCAGTTGTAATACCCCTCTATAACGAAGCCGAATCGCTGCCCGAACTTGCCGCCTGGATCGAGCGCGTGATGGACGACCATGATTTCAGCTACGAAGTCATCTTCGTCGACGACGGCAGCACCGACGACTCCTGGGCCACCATACGCAGCCTCCAGGAGAAAAACCCGAATCTCCACGGCATATCATTCCGCCGCAACTACGGAAAGTCGCCGGCTCTCAACACCGGCTTCAGCGCCGCCAAAGGCGATGTGGTCATAACGATGGATGCCGACCTGCAGGACTCGCCCGATGAGATCCCGGAGCTCTACCGCATGATCATGCGCGACGGCTATGACCTCGTGTCGGGCTGGAAACGCAAGCGCTACGACCCGCTGTCGAAAACCATCCCCACCAAACTGTTCAACGCCACAGCCCGCAAGGTCAGCGGCATCAAGAACCTCCACGATTTCAACTGCGGCCTGAAAGCCTACCGGCTGGAAGTGGTGAAACACATCGAGGTCTACGGCGACATGCACCGCTACATCCCCTATCTCGCCAAAAACGCAGGCTTCACCCGCATCGGCGAGAAGGAAGTCCACCACCAGGCCCGCAAATACGGCAGCACCAAATTCGGGCTCGACCGCTTTGTCAACGGCTACCTCGACCTGGCCACCCTCTGGTTCACAGGCAAATTCGGAGCCAAGCCGATGCACTTCTTCGGCCTGCTCGGCTCGCTGATGTTCATCATCGGCTTCATAGCCGTGATGGCTGTCGGCTTCAGCAAGCTCTATGACATGACCCACGGCAATCCTTACCGCCTGGTGACCGACTCTCCCTACTTCTACCTGGCACTGACCATGATGCTCCTCGGCACCATGCTCTTCCTCACCGGTTTCATCGGCGAGCTGATAGCCCGCAACGCTCCCGGACGCAACCACTACGAGATCAAGGAAGAAATCGGCATCGACAAGTAACAGGGAACAGCCTCACCAGGCATCTCATTCATTTCTAATCAGATATCCAACCACACACCGGATAAACCATTACAGACCCATGCAATCCAACGCCTATCCCCAGTTATACCGTCTGAGCCAGCTGCGCTATTCATGCCGCGACTACTCTGACCGCCCCGTGAGCCGCGACACCCTCCGCTCGGTGCTCGACGTGGCCCGCCTCGCCCCCTCGGCCTGCAACCGCCAGCCCTGGGTATTCCTCGTGGCCGACTCTGCCGAGCAGCGCGAAGCCATCACCGGCAGCTACGACCGCCAGTGGATACGCACCGCCCCTGAATTCATAGTAGCCTGCGGCATCCATGACGAAGCCTGGCACCGAGGATGCGACGGCAAAGACCACACCGACGTAGACCTCTCGATAGCCATCGAGCACCTCTGCCTCGCAGCCACAAGCCTTGAGCTCGGCACCTGCTGGGTGTGCAACTTCGACCCGGCCCCGATAGCCGAAGCTTTCGGACTGCCTGCCGGAGTAGAACCCGTGGCAATAATTCCTATAGGCTATCCCGCCGATCCGCAGGCTGTGCCCGAAAAGAAGCGCAAGAGCCTCGACGAGATCGTCAGATGGGGCAAATTCTGAACATCGGCCGACCGGCATCAGGATCACGCCCGCCACACAAAACCCGATTCAAATTTATCGCGATACAGGATTGAAATCACTCGTTTACATCTCAGGCCTACTCGCCGCCGGAGCACTGCTTACGCAGTCATGCAGCAACGTGGGCTGCACCGAGAACCAGAACTCCCTACCGCTGGCCGGCTTCTACGCCATGTCGACCGGACAGGCCATAGTCCCCGACTCGATCACCATCGGTGGCGTCGGCGCGCCGTCTGACACCCTTCTGCTGACCCTCGATTCTCGCCAGCAGCAGCTCTATCTGCCCTTCCGCTCCACTAGCCCCTCAACATCTTTCTACATACACTACTGCCAGAAAGCGCTTGACTACCCGGAGCTGAATGACACTCTGAGCTTCGACTACGACGCAGTGCCCTATTTCGCCTCGGAAGACTGCGGCGCCATGTATCACTACCGCGTGACCCGCTACACCTATACCACCCACCTGATCGACTCCGTAGGGATGACCGATTCGCTCATCACCAACATAGACCGCGAGACTATCAGGATATTCTTCCGCACCGCCGACCCCGATAATCCCGATGACAATGACTGATCTCCAAGCCAAAACCACAGCTCCCGGCCTCCGCAGACTGCTGAAGATGCTTCTGCTGACGCTCTTTGTCATTGCCGGAACCGAACTTTCGGCCCAGCGGCGCGTCACACCGGTCAAGACACCCGAACCGGGCACCACTCCGAAAACCGAACGCCCACGCCGGATAGACCGCAGCAAACTGGTGGAGATGACCGATGCCAGCGGCAACACTATCCTCGTCGACACAATCACCGGAACCGAGGTCAAAGACACAGCCCTGATGGCTCCGCCACCGAAGATGATCTATCCGCTGCTCCATGAAGTGACAGCAGGCGTCAACCTGTGGAACCCGATAATGCGAGCATTCGGGCAGAGCTACGGACTCGGCGACGTTTGGGCCGAGCTCAGCCTCCACAACCGCTATTTCCCCTATTTCGCAATCGGCGTGGACAACTGCAACGACACACCCGACGAGTCAAACTTCACCTTCAAGACCCCGGTCTCGCCATACTTCAAGATAGGCGCGTCCTACAACTTTTTCTACAACTCCAACCCCGACTACAAGCTGCAGATGGGTCTGCGCTACGGATTTACGTCATACAAATGGAGCGTGGAAAACGTCACTGTCGACGAAGGCTACTGGGACGACCCGTCACATTTCTCCATCATGAACCAGCGCTCCACTTCGGGCTATCTCGAAGTGACATTCGGGCTGAAAGTAAAGGTGTTCAAAAACTGGTCGCTCGGCTGGAACATAATCTATCATTCACTCATACATGACACTAAAAGCTCCTACGGCGAACCGATGTTCATACCCGGTTTCGGCACACGCGGATCAGCCGTTACGGGCAATTTCTCTCTGATGTACACATTCCCGATAAACAAAAAGAAGACAAGCGAGGTTAATACTGTAACAGAGGGAGACACACAAACAGAACTACATGATTGAAAGAATCGTAATCATAGACAACGTGGACCCCGTGAGCTTCTACGGAGTCAACAACTGCAACATGCAGCTCATCCGCAATCTCTTCCCGAAACTGCGCATGGCAGCCAGAGGTTCCGTGATCAAGGTCATCGGCGATGACAGCGAGACAGCCCAGTTCGAAAAGAAGATCAAGGAGTTGGAGGAGTATTGCGTGAAATACAACAAGCTCACCGAGGAGGTGATCCTTGACATAGTCAAAGGCAAGTCGCCCGAAACTCCACGCCAGGACGATGTGATCATCTACGGCGTCAATGGCAAGCCAATCAGCGCCCGCAACAAGAATCAGGAGCTGCTGGTCAAGGCATTCCACGAAAATGACCTGACCTTCGCCCTCGGCCCTGCCGGCACAGGAAAGACCTATGTGGCGATCGCCCTGGCCGTGCGCGCGCTGAAAAACCGCGAGGTCCGCAAACTTATTCTCTCGCGTCCGGCCGTGGAGGCCGGCGAGAAACTCGGCTTCCTTCCCGGCGACATGAAAGACAAGATCGACCCCTATCTGCAGCCACTCTATGACGCTCTCGAAGACATGATTCCGGCCGTCAAGCTGAAGGAATACATGGAGACGAACGTCATCCAGATAGCCCCGCTCGCCTTCATGCGCGGACGCACCCTCAATGACGCGGTCATTGTGCTTGACGAAGCCCAGAACACCACCGTCCACCAGATCAAGATGTTCCTGACCCGCCTCGGCATGAACGCCAAGATGATCATCACCGGCGACGCCACCCAGATAGACCTTCCGCGCTCCATGCAGTCGGGCCTTACCCAGGCGCTGCGGGTGCTCAGCGACGTCCCAGGAATAGGCAAAGTAGAGTTCGGCAAAAAAGACATAGTGCGCCACTCGCTCGTACAGCGCATAGTGGAAGCCTATGAGCACTTCGACAAACAGCAGAAAGATACTCCTGACCAGCCAAGCACCACCTTATTATAATAGGAGATTAGTCCAGTTGGACCAATTGCCTAATTCCCGGCCCTTCTCGCCCTGAGATCCGGCAGGAATGCCGCCACCACGCCAAGCAGCGGAGTGTAGGCGCAGAAATTGTAGACAGCCTCAATGCCGTAGCTGTCAGCCAGAGAGCCGAGCACCGCCGAAGCAATGCCGCCCACTCCGAACGCAAATCCGAAGAAAAGACCTGAGATCATGCCCAGTTTGGTAGGCAGCAGCTCCTGGGCGTAAAGCAGAATAGCCGGGAAAGCCGATGAAAGCATAAAGCCCGCACAGAAACTAAGCACCACAGTAAGAGCCAGCCCGACATGCGGCATCAGCAGACTGAAAGGAGCGGTGCCAAGAATAGAGATCCAGATGACAGCCTTACGCCCGTAACGGTCGCCCACCGGGCCGCCCACAAGAGTGCCGATGGCCGTCGATACCACAAAGACAAACAGAAATATCTGCGACTGCGACACGGAGACACCGAAACGGTCTATCAGATAGAACGTATAGTAGCTCGAAAGACTGGCCATATAGATGTATTTCGAGAATATAAGCAAAATTATCACCGCGATGACAAAAATGGTGCGCCGCTTCGAAAGCGGCAGTGAGACACTTGACTCACTGCTATTTTCAGCCGTGCGAAGTTCGCGCAGATAGCGTCCGTACCAGCGGCATATAGGAGTCATGGCCCAGAAGCACAAGGCAGCGAAAATCAGGAAGAAAGCCACGTAACGGCGGCCGTGGGGCGCCACGATGACAGCCACGAGCAGCGGACCGATCGAACCGCCGAAATTGCCGCCCACCTGAAACACCGACTGCGCAAACCCCCGGCGCTCATGGCCGGCAAGCGAGGTGATGCGTGAGGCCTCCGGATGGAGCGTGGCCGATCCGATGCCCACCATGAAGACAGCGGCAAGAATGCCCGGCAGAGTCGAACAGAAGGCAAACATCAGAATGCCGGCGGCAGTGCAGCACATCCCCGCCGGCAGACTCCCCACAAACGGGCGCCGGTCAAAGGCATAGCCCACCACAGGCTGAAAAATCGAAGCCGCAAGCTGATAGACGAGCGTGATCAGACCGATCTGGCCGAAACTCAGACCCAGGTCTTCCTTCAGCATCGGGTAGACAGCCGTTATCACCGACTGCAGCAGATCGTTGAGACAGTGGGCCGCGCTCAGCGCAAGCAACACATGAAAAGCCGGCATCTCCACGAGCCGGTGAAGTTTCTTCAGAAATGACATGTTTCAGATGATAATTTTCAAGGGTGCAAAGTTACTTATATTTTCCCAATTAGTCTCAACTCAAAAAACAGTCATATTAATTGGTCAAAAACGGAAATAATGAGGGGCTTTTAGCCAATTTCACAAACTTTATTATTACTTTTTTCGCTTGATGCAGAAATCCTTGGTAACTTTGCACGTTAAAATTTACGAATACAGTAAAAATAGGTATATATAAGTAACGAAAAGAAAAGCAATGAAATCCATCGCGTTATCGAAAGGCAGCATCGCAATGATGCTCGCAGCTGTGGCTTTGTTCCCTTCATGTTCAAAGAATCAGCAGCAAATGCAGCAAGGCGCTGCGCCTGAAATCGCCACCATCACCCTCTCACCGCAGTCAGCCGACCTCCAGTCGACATACCCTGCGACAATCAAGGGCAAGACTGACATTGAAATCCGTCCGCAGGTAACCGGATTCATCACAAAGGTCCTCGTAGACGAAGGCCAGCGCGTGCGCAAAGGCCAGACCCTCTTCACTCTCGACCAGGTAACATTCCAGGCCGCAGTCGATCAGGCCCGTGCCGCCGTGAGCACAGCCCAGACCGCCGTCAACACCGCAAAAATGACCGCTGACAGCAAAAAGACTCTTTTTGACAAGAACATCATCAGCGAATACGAATATCAGCTCTCTCAAAACTCTCTCGCCCAGGCAGAATCCCAGCTCGCAAACGCTAAAGCAGCCCTTGCATCTGCTCAGAAAAACCTCGCCTACACCGTAGTGACAGCTCCGAGCGACGGCGTGGTAGGCTCCATACCCAACCGCGAAGGCTCACTCGCATCGCCCTCGTCAGCCCAGCCTCTGACCACCGTCAGCGACAACTCTCAGGTCTATGCCTACTTCTCGCTGACCGAAAAAGACCTCCTCAACATGGTAGGCGAAGGCGAGCGCACTATCGAAGCAGCAATCAAGGCTATGCCTGAAGTGCAGCTCCGTCTCAGCGACGGCTCCCTCTACCCGCTCAGCGGCAAGGTAGCCACCGTGTCAGGCGTGATCGACAACTCTACCGGCGCATCAAGCGTGCGCGCCCTCTTCAACAACCCCTCCGGAGTTCTCCGCAGCGGCGCCACCGGCCAGATCATCCTGCCTGAAAACAAAGAAAACGTGATCATCATTCCCCAAAAAGCCACATTCGAACTTCAGGACCGCCGCTTCGCCTACGTGGTCAACGACTCTAACAAGATCGTATCGACCCCCATCACCATCGAAGCCAACAATGACGGCAAGAACTTCGTAGTGACCTCTGGTCTGCAGGCCGGACAGCGCATCGCCATTGAAGGTGTAGGCACCAAACTCGCCGACGGCATGGCCATCACCCCGGTAGAGCCCAAAGCAGCTCCCGCTGATGCAGCCGCAGCAGCCCAGACAGCCCAGAAATAAAAAACGGATTCAAAAGGATACAATAACGTAACTTCAATGAAATTAGATACATTCATCAATCGGCCGGTGCTGTCGACGGTGATTTCGATCTTCATCGTACTTCTCGGTCTGATCGGACTCTTCTCGCTTCCCGTCACCCAGTTTCCCGACATCGCACCCCCGACCATCCGCGTTTCAACCACCTACACAGGTGCCAACGCCCAGGCCGTGCTCAACTCCGTGATCGCGCCTCTTGAAGAGTCGATCAACGGCGCCGAAGGCATGACCTACATGGAATCGACCGCCACCAACACCGGCTCGGCCGACATCACCGTATATTTCGAACAGGGCTTCGACCCCGACATGGCTGCCGTCGACGTGCAGAACCGTGTGGCCAAAGCCCAGAACCTCCTGCCCGCCGAAGTCACACAGGTGGGTGTGCTCACCCAGAAGCGCCAGAGCTCAATGCTCCTCATGGTGGCCCTCTATGACGAATCGGGCAACTACACCCAGGAGTTTCTTGACAACTACGCCAAGATCAACATGATCCCGCAGCTGCAGCGTGTGTCAGGTGTGGGCGACGTAATGTCGTTCGGCGCCGACTACTCGATGCGAATCTGGCTCAAGCCTGAGGTAATGGCCCAGTACGGTCTGATCCCTACCGACATCTCCTACGCACTTGCCGAACAGAACATCGAGGCCGCACCCGGTGCTTTCGGCGAACAGGGCGACCAGAGCTTCCAGTACACAATGAAGTACCGCGGACGTCTGACAACCCCTGAGGAATTCGAAAAAATCGTAGTGGCAGCCAAGCCCACCGGCGAAGTGCTCCACCTCGGCGACGTGGCCGAGATCGAACTCGGCCGTGTGACCTACGGCTTCTCCAACTCGCTCAACGGCCACGCCTCCACAAGCTGTATCGTGTTCCAGACAGCAGGCTCTAACGCAACCCAGATCATCAACGACTGTCTCAAGGTGGTCGACAGCATGAAGAAAGAACTTCCGGCAGGCCTCGCAATCGCCGTGCCGATGAACAATAACGACTTCCTCAACGCTTCGATCCATGAGGTGATCAAGACCCTCATAGAAGCCTTCATCCTTGTGTTCTTCGTGGTCTACGTATTCCTTCAGGACATCCGGTCGACCATCATCCCCGCCATCGCCATCCCCGTGGCCCTTGTCGGCACATTCTTCTTCATGAACCTCATCGGCTTCTCGCTGAACCTCATCACCCTCTCGGCTCTCGTGCTTGCGATCGCGATTGTGGTGGACGACGCGATAGTCGTGGTCGAGGCGGTGCACGCCAAGCTCGATGTGGGCTACAAGAGTGCGCGTAAGGCCTCTATCGACGCGATGGGTGAAATCGGTGGCGCCATCATCTCGATCACCCTCGTCATGATGCTCGTGTTCATCCCCGTGTCATTCATGACAGGAACAACCGGTGTGTTCTACCGCCAGTTCGGTCTGACAATGGCAATCTCCATCGGTCTTTCGGCGCTCAACGCGCTCACCCTCTCGCCGGCACTCTGCGCCGTGTTCCTCAAAGGCCATGATGACAACTCCACTCTTAAGGAACGCATGGGCAAAGCCTACGGAGCCGCAGCAGAAGCAGTGGCCGGAAACGCCAAACGCCGTTTCACCCTCAACATGCCCCCTCTGGTGACCTTCGCCTTCCTTGCAGCCACAATCACCTTCATGGTGCTCGGATGGTACAACATCGAACACCCCGTGAAACTGGCCATCGCTTCAGTCGTAGCCCTCATCACCATTCTCGGCATCTTCAATAAGCGCTTCCACAAGGGATTCGAAATCGGATTCGGCCGCATCCTCAGCAAATACAACAAGTGGACATCGTTCTTCATCAACCATAAGATCACCTCGTTCGGCATCGTGGCCGCCACAGTTGCCGTCCTCGTATGGCTCATGAGCATCACCACATCGACCCTCGTGCCCAACGAAGACACCGGAACGCTCTTCTGTATGGTCGACATGCCTCCGGGCACATCTCAGGAACGCACCGAAGAAGTCCTCAACCAGCTCGACGGACTCCTCGCACAGATTCCCGAAATCGAATACCGCCAGAAGATCGCCGGCTACAGCTTCATGGCCGGTCAGGGCGCCACTTACGGCACATTTATCCTCAAGCTCAAGAACTGGGAAGAGCGCAAGCGCGCCGACCAGACATCAGATGCCATCCTCGGCAAGCTCTACGGACTGACATCGGTGATCAAAGACGGCCGCGTCATGATCTTCGCACCGCCTATGATCTCAGGCTACTCGCTGACCAACGGCTTCGAAATCAAGATGCAGGACCGCACCGGCGGTGACGTCAACGCCTTCTTCGGAGTTGTGCAAGGCTTCCTCGGACAGCTCAACCAGCAGCCTGAAGTGCAGATGGCCTACACCACCTTCAACCCGGCCTTCCCGCAGTATATGATCGACATCGACGCCGCCAAGGCCAAGCAGGCCGGCATCTCGCCCAAGGACATACTCTCCACTCTCCAGGGTTACTACGGCGGTATGTACGTCTCCAACTTCAACCGTTTCGGCAAGATCTACCGTGTGATGATGCAGGCAGCGCCTGAATCGCGCGTCAGCCCCGAAACCCTCTCGGCCATCAAGATCCGCAACGGCAACGAAATGGCATCGCTGTCCAACTACGTCACCCTGACCAAGGTCTACGGTCCCGACCTTCTGAACCGATTCAACATGTTCCAGTCAATCTCCGTGACCGGTCAGCCCGCTCCGGGCTACACCTCAGGCGACTGTCTCGCAGCAATCGAACGAGTGGCCGCCGAGACTCTCCCCGCAGGCTTCGGCTATGAATACTCAGGTATGACCCGCGAGGAAGCCTCGTCAGGCGCAGGCTCGACAACCGCCATCATCTTCGGCCTCTGTCTGCTCTTCGTCTACCTGCTTCTCTCGGCTCAGTATGAAAGCTACATCCTCCCATGGGCGGTTATCTTCTCGATTCCCTTCGGCCTCATGGGCACCTTCATCTTCGCTCAGATCTTTGACATCTCGAACAACATCTATCTGCAGATCGCGCTCATCATGCTCATCGGTCTTCTTGCCAAGAACGCCATCCTTATCGTGGAATTCGCCGTTGAACGCCGCCGCACAGGCATGTCGATCGTCAACGCAGCCATCCAGGGTGCCACCGCCCGTCTGCGCCCGATCCTCATGACCTCTCTGGCCATGATCATCGGTCTTCTCCCGATGATGTTCGCCACCGGCGCCGGCGCAAACGGTAACCGCGCCCTCGGCACAGGCTCGATCGGCGGTATGCTAATAGGCATGATCCTCCAGGTGCTCATCGTGCCCGCCCTCTTCGTGATCTTCCAGAAGATCCAGGAAAAGATCACTCCGCTCAAGTGGGAAGACACTGACAATGAAGGCATCGAAAACGAAATCGAGCAGTACACCCCCTCTCATTGATCCCGGCCAAAACAGAGTTACTGATTCTAACAACTCAGACAAATGAAAATCAAACAGCTTTCACTCATTCTTGCAGTCGGCGTGAGCACTTCGGTGCTCACCGGCTGCGGAATCTACAATAAATACAACGCCGAAAAAATCGACAGCGACCTTGTAAAGGAATATGCCGAGGCTCTCAAGCAGCAGGACGACTCCACCGCCTTCGGCAACCTCTCTTGGCGTTCGGTGTTCACAGATCCGGCCCTCGTCGACCTCATTGACCGCGCTCTGGCCAACAACAAAGACCTCCGCAACGCCAAACTCAATGTCGACATTGCCCACGCTCAGCTCAAAGGCGCAAAACTCAGCTATCTCCCATCGCTCACCTTCGCCCCCGGCGTCAACGGTGCCAAATATGGCCACAGCGATCTGAGCTGGAACTACCAGCTCCCGCTCGCCGTCAACTGGGAGATAGACATCTTCGGCAAGATCCTCAACACCAAACGCGGTGCACAGGTGGCTGAGATGCAGACCAGATACTACGAACAGGCCGTCCGCTCGCAGATCATCGCGGGCGTGGCCCAGTGCTACTATTCAATCGCAGCCCTCGAATCTCAGCTCAAACTCTCGCGCGAGACTTCCGAACTCTGGAAGGAAAGCGTCAACGTAATGCGCAACCTCAAGGAAGCCGGACGCCTGAGAGAAGACGCCGTGGTGCAGAGCCTTGCCCAGTACTACAGCATCGAGGCCACAATCACCGACATCGAACTCTCGCTCCACGAGGCCAACAACACCCTCTCGCTCCTGGTCAACGAAATGCCTCAGAAGTGGACCATCTCGCCTGACGCCACTCTGAACGTCCCCGTGATGAAGCGCACCGCCATTCCGATGGCAGAACTCGCCGTGCGCCCCGATGTACGCGCCTCTGAAATGACCCTCGCATCGGCATTCTACTCCACCGCATCGGCCCGCGCCGCTTTCTATCCCAGCCTCAACATCACTGCCAACGGCGGTTTCACCGACGCGCTCGGCTCAGCCATCCTCAATCCCCACGGATGGTTCCTCCAGCTTGCCGGAAGCCTCACCGCTCCCATCTTCGCCCGCGGACAGAACATAGCCCGCCTCCAAGCGGCAAAGGCTCAGCAGCAGCAGGCCCTCAACAACTTCGAATATGCCATCATGAGCGCCTCGGCTGACATCAGCGACGCCATGACCGTCTACGAAAAGAGCATGCAGAAACAGCAGTGGCTCACCCTCCAGGTCGAGAACCTCACCAAGGCTGTGGAAGTCACCAACGAGCTCCTGCTCTTCGACGGCTCGACCACATATCTCGAAGTGCTCACCGCCCAGAAGAACCTGCTTGGAGCACAGACCGCACAGATCACCACAAATCTGGCCGCCGCACAGTCTGTCATCAACCTCTATCAGAACCTCGGCGGCGGACGCTGACGAATCCTAACCCTTAACACTGATTACACATGATTAGCGACAAAGCTCACATCGACCCCTCGGCCAAGATAGGCGAGAACGTCACCATCCATCCTTTCGCCTACATCGATAAAGATGTGGTGATCGGAGACAACACCGTGATCATGCCCTTCGCAAGCATCATCCGCGGAACACGCCTCGGCAAGAACTGCAAGGTTTTTCAGAGCGCGATAGTAGGAGCCGATCCCCAGGACTTCCGCTGGAAGGGTGGATTCACATACTGCTACATCGGCGACAACGTGGTAATCCGCGAGAACGTCATCATCAACCGCGGCATAGAGACCGAAGGCGGCACCCGCATCGGCGACGACTGCTTCCTGATGGCCAACTCTCACGTAGGCCATGACTCCCACCTCAAGGGCAAGGACGTGATCGGCAACAACGTATCGATTGCCGGCGACGTGGAGATCGGCGAATGCTCCATCCTCTCGTCAAGCGTAGTGGTCCACGAGAATTCACGCATCGGCGACTGGGTGCTCATCAAAGGCGGATGCCGCATCACCGGCAACGTGCCTCCCTTCTGCATCATGGCCCACAACCCGACATCCTATTTCGGCGTCAACGCCACAATCCTGCGCAAACAGGGCATGGACGAGGAGCGCATCGATGACATAGCCAAGTGCTACCGCCACATCTATCAGACCGGCACCTCGGTGTTCAACGCCATGCGCCGCATCGAAGCCGACGTGGAAGACACTCCCGAACGTGACAACATCCTCTCGTTCATCAACAGTGTCAACCTCCGCATCGTAGCCGTGCCCCGCGACCTCGAACAGTAAGCCGGCACCACGATACCGCAGCATTTCCATAAAACTTGCTTTTCAATAACCCCACTGACGCCCCGCCATGCAACAAGCCGCGGGGCGTCAGTGTTTATATATATGTGGAATTTTATTAGTATATTTGCACTTGCCATGCAGCCTGAGACCTCATCCGGACATCCACGGCCGGAACCGGCTGCTCAATGACACTTTCTGACAGAACGAATCATATACATGACCGGAACCAACACTGAAAATACAATCGACGCCCTGCGGCGCATCTATCACTCCGGGCAAGCGGTGAGAGTGCTCTTCGTCTGCCTCGGCAACATCTGCCGCTCGCCGGCGGCTGACGGCATCATGCACGATATTGTGAAACGCGAAGACGAGGCTGACAGATGGATCATCGACTCGGCCGGAACCGGAGGCTATCACGTGGGCGATCTGCCCGACCGCCGTATGCGCCTCCACGCACGTCAGCGCGGTCTCGACCTGAACCACCGCTGCCGCCAGGTAAGCGAGTCGGATTTCGATGATTTCGACATTGTCATCGGAATGGATGCCTCAAACATCTCCAACCTGCGCCGGATAGCCCCCTCGCCACAGGCCGAGGCCAAGATAGTGCCCATGTCAGCCTTCTTCGCCCCGTCGGAGCGCTACGACCATGTGCCCGATCCCTACTATGAAGGCTCCGAGGGCTTCGAGCTGGTGCTCAACCTCCTGCAGGACGGCTGCCGACGACTTTTCGACACCGTAAGGACCAATGAAAGACAACAACAACAATATTTCTGATACCTGAAAAGGCCTATCCCCCACCCGATTATGAAGACTTTTGACATCACCATACCCGTCACCGAGGCCTCTTTCGAGGAACTCAGCCCTGAACAGCAGACACTCGTCACCCTCGCCCGCAAAGCCACTTTCCGCAGCTATGCGCCTTACAGCAAATTCAGCGTCGGAGCGGCCATTCTGCTCGACAACGGCGAGATGCTCAGCGGATCAAACCAGGAAAACGCCGCCTATCCGTCGGGAACCTGCGCCGAACGCACCACTGCGTTCTACGCCCACTCCACCTATCCAGATGCAAAATTCAAGACCATAGCAATCGCGGCCCGCGGAACAGACGGAAAGGAACTCGACTCGCCTATCTCGCCCTGCGGAGCCTGCCGCCAGGTGTTGCTTGAATATGAGACTCTCGCCGGAGCTGACGTGCCCGTCATACTTGCAGGCGCGGGGCGCTGCTTCATCTTCCCCTCGGTCAAGTCGCTTCTGCCCTACTGCTTCTCTGAATTCTGATTACGGCAAAATCCAGTCTGTGAGCCGGTGTATGTGTGGGTGAAGCCGTCAGGCTCTATTTGCGCCGGATTCCGTGAAGATAGCCGTAGACGGTGCCTACAAGCAAGGCGCCACCTATTATATTGCCTATTGTGGCAGGGATGAGATTGCACCACACGGCCTCGCCTATGCCTATCTCAGCCCCCTCCATCATACCGAGCGGAATGAAAAACATATTGGCTATCGAGTGCTCGTAGCCCAGCACCACGAAGGCCATCACCGGAAGCCAGCAGCCGAGAGCCTTCTCGAAGAAGGTCTTTCCGGCCAAGGCAAGCCACACGGCCAGACAGACACACCAGTTGGCACCTATGCCCTTGAGTAGCACTGTGAGCCAGGGCATCGACACCTTGGCCTTGGCAATGCCGGTGATCGCGCTGTGGTAAGGCTCGGCCGAAGTCAGCCCGCAGGCATAGACCATGAGCCAGGTGAACAGCAGCGCGCCGATGAAGTTGCCGATGTAGACAAGCGTCCAGTTGCGCACCACCGTGGCCATCGAATGCTCGCGCTTCATGTAGGAAGGTATCAGCAGAGCGTTGTTACCGGTGAAGAGTTCGGCGCCGAGCACCACCACGAGTATCAGCCCGATCGGGAACATGCACCCGCTCAGCAGTTTCTGCATCGATGGATTGCCGCCGGTGATTTCCGGAAACCCGAAGCCCACCACGAGCGAGAGTATTCCTCCGAGAGCTATGTAGGCCCCGGCGAGACAGGCGGCTGTCAGCAGGCGGCCGGTACTGTTGACTGTAAGCGAGGCCTTGGCGGCGCCGGCCGAGGCGGCGGTTTCGGTGATTTCGCGTGGAACTCTGATCTGCATGGCTGATAATATCGGTTTTATGTGGGAGGATGGTTACGGTCGCTGCCGTTCGCGCTTCTTGAGGAAGAGATGGAGCAGCGCTATAATAATGAGGGTCAGGCCTATCACTCCGAAATAGTAGAAATAGTGGCCCTGGCGGTATTCGGGGAACCCGATGTAGCTCATCACTGCGAGATAGACAAGCAGAATGAGAGGGATGAAAGTTGAACGGCGTAGTTTCATGCTATACTTAAGATAAGGTTTTATGATCAGTTGTTGCCGCTGTCGGCGGCATCGCAGCTGTCGGCTGTGACAATAGGGTGAAGATAGGCCGACTCGGCCGGGTCGAAGCCTCCGTCAGTCAGAAGATTGTAGATCCTCAGACAGGCCCATGCATCGATCGAGGCATAGTTCTGCTGTCCGGGCGAAAGTTCGGCGGCTTCCCAGTTGCTGAGACGCTGACTCTTGGAGATACGCCCGCTGAAGAGAATGCCGTAGATTTTCTGCAGGCTCGAATCGCTTATGCGGAATGTTTTGACCACAGCCTGCAGATCTACGAAATTCTGCGGCTCGAAGGCCGCTATGCGGTGCAGCACATGGAAATCGTCGCGCAGCGACAGCCCTACCTTCACCACATCATCGGTCTCCATGAACTCGCGCATCTCCTGGAAGAAGCCGAGCTTGTTGAGGCGGAACAGGAAGCTGTGGTCGAGGGTCGAGATCTGGATCAGCGACACGGTGTTGGTCTGTCCCTTGCGGAAGTTTGGCTTGGTCTCGGTGTCGAAGCCTACGGTGCCGCATTTGCGCAGATAGCGCAGGGCCGCGCGGGCGTCACCTACGTTGTCAAGCACAGTGATCTTTCCTGGAAACTCGACTGTCGGCAGCACCGACAGCTCCTCCTTTGATATGGATATGCTGTATTGGTTGATGTCCATGATGTGGATTAGGGTCTTTTATCGCCACAAAGTTACGAATTATTTGTGTAATTTCCTCAGTCCTGAAGGCTGGGGACGGTGGCGAAGCGGGCTGCGGGGAAGTGGCGGCTTACGTAGCGGCGCAGAAAGCCCTGGGTGTCTTCGGCTATGACGCGGTCGGTGTCGAAATGCTCGTTGTAGATGAGCGCGGCAAGTTCTATGCCGCGCACCTTGATGGCCTCAAGCGAGAGCATTGTGTGGTTGATCGACCCAAGCACTCCGTTGGCCACAAGTATGAGCGGCAGTCTGCGCGAGCTCACGTAGTCGATGGTGAAGAAGTCATCGGTCACCGGGACCATCAGTCCTCCGGCACCCTCGATGAGCACAATGTCATAACGCTCTTTGAGTTTGCGGGTGGCCTCGTCGATCACCGCGAGGTCGATCTCACGCCCGTCAAGACGCGCGGCCAGCTGGGCCGAGGCGGGATAGGAGAAGATAACCGGAGCTGTGGTGTGGTCGAGGTCCTCCGGCAGCATTTCCACTCCCATAATCTTGCGGTGCAGGTCGATGTCTTCCGAAAATCCGGTGTTGCCGGTCTGGATGAATTTCTGGGTGATCACGCTCTTGCCTTCCTTCATAATGAGTGAAGCAAGATAACCGGTGACGTAGCTCTTGCCGGCGTCGGTGTCTATGCCTGAAATGAAATATGCCTGGCTCATAGGTCGGTTTTGAGTTCAGTTTTTTAGAGAGTGTTTAATAACACCCTCTTGAGTGATATATAGATCGGGTTATAGGTCAGCGAGGCGCTTCCGTCGGCCTCGGCGGGATAAAGGCGGAGCACTTCGCGCGCCCGCGCGCCGCCGTTGTCGCTGCTCAGGGCATTGACGCCTGTGAGTTTGACGTGGCGCAGGGCTTCGAGGGGCGAGCCAAAGCGCAGGGTGCGTTCCTCTTCCTCGAAACACAGGGTGTGCAGCGAGGGGGGTATCATGCGCCGGAGGGCTGCGGCAGGCGGATAGTGGGTGGCCTGCGGGAGAATGTCGCGTATCTGGCGCATGGTAGCCGGGCCGAAGGTGGAGATGAAGGCCAGGCCTCCCGGACGCAGCACTCTTGCGGTCTGGCGCAGGAATTCAGGCAGCGAGTTGAACCACTGGACCGTGGAGGCCGAGAAGATCATGTCGACCGAGGCGTCAGGCAGCTGTCTGATCTGAGTCTCGGCATCGCATTCAAGGGCTTTTATGGAGCCGCAGCCGGCTGCGCGGCTGAAAGCGTGGGGTATGTGGAGGTCCCAGCCCGTGATTTCGGCATCAGGAAAGGCCTCGGCAAGCATGCGGGTGGTCAGCCCGGTGCCGCAGCCTATCTCAAGGATTGTGCGGCAATGCTCGCCACCAGCCGCTATGGCCTTCGAGCAGAGTTTTTCGGCAATCTGGCGCTGGACCACGGCATTGTCATCATAGGTCTCTCCGGCGCGGCCGAATTTTTCAGCCACAAGGCCTTTTTCGGTTATGAATTCATTGATTATAGCCTGAAAATCGGGCAGATGCGGACCATCAGCTACTGTCAGAGTCTCGACAGCCTCGCCGCCTTGCCATGCGCGCAGCTGGTTTTCTGGCGGAATGATGCGGTCGGCTGTGCCTACTATTGCGGTGTCCCAGATGGCTCCGCAGGCATCGCCCGCGCTCTCCACAGCCACAAGTTCGGCCCGCAGGCCGTCGATGTCGCGCGCGGGGAGGGTCAGGGAGAATCTGCGGTAGCTCTCCGCAGAGCCACACATGCGCAGGTTGAATTTCGAGAGGGTCTTTTCGCTCAGTCCGGCGAGAGTGCCGCGAAAAATGGCTTCGGGTATGCCGAGAGAGTCACTGACCGGGTGCATGGTGCCGTTGACGGCTATGCGGGCGCTGACCGGAAGCTCAGAATGGGCGGCCAGAAAGCGGGTGGCGGCCGGAACGCCGAACGACCAGCCTATTACGGCTATCTCGCGATACTGTTCAAGCTCCTCCACAAGGGAGGGAGGAAATGCGGGCTCCCGGTAGTCCCACACGGCAATGATCCTGTAGCCTTCCTGCTTCAGCGAGGCAAAAGGCTTTTCGTCCATACCCCATCCGGCAAAGATGAGTATGGCGCGCTCAGGCGCATTCGGGTCAGTCGGCGGAAATACGTGAAATTTCATTGGCTAAGCGGTCTATGTCAGCGGTGGTCATGGCCGCGCTCAGGCTGATACGCAGGCGTTCGGTGCCGGGAGGTACGGTCGGGGTGCGTATCGGGAGCACTTTCAGCCCGGCGTCGAGCAGCCTGCGTGAAAAGCTGACGGCCTTTTCGGCAGAGCCGAGGACCAGTGGCTGGATGTGGCTTGGAGTTATGGTGAAGTCAGGAGAGAGCGGCTGCAGACTCTCGCGCAGGCGGTGGCCGAGTTGGCGCAGGTGATCGCGCTCGCTGTCCATGAGCAGTATTTTTTCAAGCAGGAAGCGGGTCCACTCTGCCGTAATGGGGGGCAGGGCGGTGGAGAAGATCAGGCTGCGCGAACGGTTGACGAGATAGTCGCGGACCACCGGCGAGACGGCGCAGAAGGCTCCCATCGAGGCGAAAGCCTTGCCGAAAGTGCCGACAATGACATCGACATCGGTGTAGCATTCCGAGGCGCGGCAGAGTCCGAGTCCGCCGGGGCCTTCGGCTCCTACGGCATGGGCCTCGTCGATATAGAGCATGGCACCGGGAGTGCGCCGGCGCAGGGCTGCGAGACCGCTGATGTCGGCCCGGTCGCCGTCCATGCTGTAGACGCTTTCGGCCACAATGAGCACCGATTCATATTTTCCGGCCGCCTTGGCCAGTATGCGTTCGAGATGTCCGAGATCGTTGTGGCGGAAGCGTTCGAACGGCGCTTTTGACAGGACTATGCCGTCAATTATGCTCGCATGCACCAGTTTGTCAGCCACGATGAGAGTCCGGCTGTCAGCCAGGGCCGCTATCAGCCCCGTGTTGGCATGATAGCCGCTGTTCATCAGCAGGCAAGGCCGTCCGTAAAGCTCGCCGAGACGACGTTCGAGAGCATCATATTCCCGCTGGCGGGCGCTCAGCAGGCGCGAGGCCGATGAGGTCATGGGGATGCGTCTCCGCTGCGGATCGGCAAAGAATTCCTCCTGCAGCTCCGGGCGCGCGGCCAGTCCGAGATAGTCGTTTGACGAGAAATCGGTCACGGCTTCCGCGACACATTCCTCAGGAATGGTCCGCAGATTTCCGCCCAGGCGCAGCGAGTCGAGTATGTCAGCGTATTTTTTCACTTTATGCACTCGATCATCTGCTCTATCAGGCACCGCAGGTCGGAGTCTGATATAATATAAGGTGGCATTATGTAGACATTGCGGCCGAAGGGTCTCACCCAGATGCCGCGCTCCACGCAGCGCTTCTGGAATTCGCCCACGTCGACCGGCTCTTCCATCTCGATCACGCCGATTGCGCCGAGCACTCTGACATCTCTGACACCTGGCACTCTGACGGCGGCTATCAGATGGCGCCGCATGAGGGTTTCTATATGGTTGATGCGAGCTTCCATGTTCTGGCTGCGCAGCAGTTTCAGCGAGGCCACGGCCACAGCGCAGGCCAGGGGGTTGGCCATGAATGTCGGGCCGTGCATCATCACACCGGCCTCGCCTCGCGAGATGGTGTCGGCCACATCACGCGATGTCATCACGGCGCTCATGGTCATATAGCCGGCGGTCAGGCCTTTGCCTATACACATTATGTCGGGCTCCACTCCGGCGTGTTCCCAGGCGAAACATTTGCCCGTGCGCCAGAATCCGGTGGCGATCTCGTCGAATATCAGATAGATGCCGGCTTCGTCGCAGAGACGGCGCGCCTCGCGGAGATATTGCGGATGGTAGAAGCGCATCCCTCCGGCACCCTGCACCACGGGTTCGAGTATCAGGGCTGCGAGCTCGTCCTTGTGGCTGCGGATAATCTCGGCCAGAGGCTCTATGTCGGCGGGATCCCAGAGTCCGTCAAAAGTCACCTGCGGGGCAGGGGCGAAGAAGCGGATGGGAAGCGCCGGGCCGAAGACTCCGTGCATACCGGTGACGGGGTCGCAGACGCTCATAGCGTTCCAGGTGTCGCCGTGATAGCCGCTTCGGATGGTGACGAAATTGGTCTTCCGATGGTCGCCCGAACGCGATACCGATGCCTGCACCGCCATTTTCATGGCCACTTCGATGGCCACCGAGCCGGAATCGGCATAGAAGATGTTGTTCATCGACGGCGGAGCCATCTCCAGCAGGAGCTTGCCGAGCTCTATTGCCGGCTCATGGGTGAGGCCTCCAAACATCACATGGCTCATCTTCGATATCTGACGCTCTACTGCGGCATTGATCACCGGGTGGTTGTAGCCGTGGATGGTACACCACCATGACGACATGCCGTCAATCAGCTCGCGGCCGTCGGCAAGGCGCAGGCGCACTCCGGAGGCCGAGTCGACCTTATAGGTCGGCAGCGGATCGATGGTCGATGTGTAGGGATGCCAGAGATGTTCGCGGTCGAAGCTGTCATGAAGCGAGTCTTCGCCACCACATATATTATATATAGTGTCAGCCGGGCTGACTTCTGTGTCTGATTGCATGGTTTGACTGGATGGTTTTGTTATTGCAAAATTAGCAAATATTCATTGAAATATTGCAAAAACAACTCCAACATCGTATATTTGCAACATACACCAAATTCATTCATCGCATTACCAATGAGAAACAAGATTTTATCGGCTGCAATCGGTCTCGGCACTGCCTTAGGCCTTCATGCAGCAGACAAAGTGACCTTTGCCTATGAAGGCTTAAACTACAATATTCTCTCTGAAGCCGACAAAACCTGTGAAGTGGGCCGACACGACAAAAATGCCCAGCTCAGTTCGGTAGTGATACCAGAAACCGTGGAATACAACGGCACAGCATACACCGTCACTGCTCTTGGCGACAGCGCATTCTACGGCAATGGCTATCTGACCGCGCTAAAAATTCCTGAGACCGTCACTGTCATCAAAAGCTGTGCCATTTCGCAGACACTCAGACTTTTCGAACTCAGGCTTCCCAACAGCGTCACAGAAGTGGAGCCACGTGGAGTATATGGCAACCGGAGTCTCTATGCTCTGTGGATCAGCACGGGAATGCGTGAGATAAACCGCGAGGCATTCAACGCCAACCCAGCACTTACCGCAATAGTGATTCCAGAAGGCATTGAGATTATTCACGATGATGCTTTCAACTATTGCTCAAGGGCCACAACTCTCATTATCAGCTCCACAGTCACCACGATCAGCAAAATGGCTTTTGCCGGTTGCTCCAGTCTCACTAATGTGAAGATACCCGGAAATGTTCAGGAAATAGGGAATGAGGCTTTCAGCTACTGCCCAAAATTGGCCACCGTAACAATTGAAGAAGCCTCTCAGCCACTGAAATTAGGCTCTGACGTTTTTGGACATGGCATATATACCGCCAATCCGAACAATGACGCATGGTGTCGCCTTAAAACTCTGAATCTCAACCGCTCATGGACCTGCACTGCGACTGATGTCAATGGCCTGCCGTTTTCAAAACGTTCCACTCTCCAGACCATCAATATCGGCGAGGCCGTCTCGTCAATTCCTGATAATTCGTTTGCCGGCTGCGACAACGTGACGGCCATCAATATCAACCGCGACACCGCACCCTACGCAAACTCGTCGGTTTTCTCAACCCAAGTTTTTGCCGGAGCAACTCTCACGGTGCCAGAAAGCGCTCTTGAAGCCTATAAGGCCAACAGCCTGTGGGGACGCTTCGCCAAGATCGAGGGCACGGCCGAGTCAGGCATAGCCGATATAGAGGCCGATGCGGCAGGTATTACCGAATACTTCGATCTCTGCGGACGCCGCGTAGACGGCACTCCCTCGGCCGGCATCTACATTTTCCGCCGTGCCGACGGTTCTACAGGCAAAGTGCTCATCCGATAAACAATGAGTATATCTGATAACCGGGAGGCTTGCAAATGCAAGCCTCCCGGTTATGTCTATCGCCCCAATTACCAACTGTTTATAACCAAAATCAGATCAAACAATTTAAAAATATTATCGAAAAATTTTTAATTTTTATAAATTTTATCATATCTTTGTGACGAAATACTATATCTCACACACGAAATATACACATTTCAACCTAAACTAAACAACTCGTTTTCAACCCTTAGAAACAAACACTTTTTTATTACTAACCTTTAATAATTCACATTATGAAAAAGTTCTTAGTTATGGCCGTTATGGCTATTATGGCACTCGGTGTATCCGCACAGGTTTATGTAGGTGGTTCTATCGGCGCATGGCGTGATGGTTCTAGTAAATTGACCCACATCAATATCCTTCCTGAAGTTGGTTATAATCTCAATGATACTTGGGCGATCGGAACAGTTATCGGTTGGGATTACAAGCATCAGCATGAAGCAAGCCTCAATCTGGTGAAATTCGACCCGTATGCACGCTACTCTTTCATTAAATCCGGCAACCTCAGCCTTTTCGTTGACGGTGGCATTGACCTCGGCTTCGGTAAAGCCAAATTCGGCGATGATTCTTCTGATACTGCCGTTACTTATGGTATCGGCTTCAAACCCGGTGTATCTTATGCACTTTCTGACAAATGCTCTCTCGTTGCTCACTTCGGTTTCCTTGGTTATCTTGATGGTAATGATGAAGCTAAAGCAGCAGGTAACCTTGTTGGCTATGAATATGGCTGGGGATTCAATTTCTCAAACAACCTTTCTTTCGGTTTCTACTACAACTTCTAAATCCCGCACCGGTTTAGCCTCCTGAGAGGCTTTGCCTACGGAATAAAAAAACGCGCGCGGCGTCTGCCCTTCATCCGGGTCGACGCCGCGTTTGTTTTCCCCCGCCATGCCACACGGACGCGGAGGGCGGATACAACATGCCGGATCCACACGGACGCAGAGGGCGGGTGCAACATGCCGGATCCGCACGGACGCGGAGGGCGGGTGTCCGGCAGGACACCGATTTAATAGTAGCCCCCGACACCGCAGCGCAAAGCGCGCAGGTGTCGGGGGGGTAGATAGTATCCTTTTTGATAATGTCCGGCAGGACATTGATTTACCATCACGCCAAAGCCATATCAGCCCGGCTGCGGGGGATGGAGGAATATAAACGCGGACGTGTCCGAATGGTCGTGGGGATTAACGGATCCGGATTTTGGTCACGTTGCCGCCCTGACGGCGGATGTAGATGCCGGGAGTAAGATTGTCGGCATTTATCGGCATACCCTGGATGTTGAAATACTCAACCGGGGCATTGCCGTCGGCTTCGATATCGGTTATGCCGCTGGTGTCGCCGATGGTGAAGTAGACATTCCCAGCTGTGACATACTCTTCTTTGCCTGCATTGTTGACCACAGCCACCACATAGTAGCGCTGTCCGGCAACGGCTTTGGGAAGAGAGAGCGAGACGGTCTCGGTGGCAGTCCGGCCTGCGCTTACATAAACCGGCACAGTCTTTTTTGCTACTACCGTACCCAGGAAACCTGACTGGAATACACGCAGTTCGAAATCACGGTAGACAACTCCGGTAAGACCTTCAACTGAAACAGAGACCTTGATGTCATTGGGATCGACCGCTTCGGCATTGGCTACAGAAACCGTAATCGGACTCTTGTAGGTGGGCTTCGGAACTCTTGAATTGACTGTCACGGGGCAGGTTCCCAGCATGGTGTAGGCTCCGTTTTCAACCATTGCGATGGCAAATGTCCATTCACCAGGATCAACCGATAGCCCCTTGTCATAGAACCAGTCTGTCACAAATTCAAAGGGAGTGCCTTCAGGCGAGAAGTCAAGAGTGATGTTGCTGTTCGAATAGGCGCGTACCGACTTGTCGGGGTTGAGGAGCACGGCCTTGACAGCTGTGCTTGTCTCGGCTCTGCCGGTGAAGCGGGCCACTCCTGAGATTTTGACGCTGCTGTCGATATAGAAATCGCCGTGGGTGTCAATGTTCTCCACAATCAGATCGCCGGCCTTGGGAATTGAAGATTCCACAATCTGTCCGCTTTTGACGGTGATAAGCACATAGCCGGCCACAGTGGGAGGACACTGGAAGTTGTATTCCTCGCCATCGATACGCACAGCCGGATAGACACGATAAGTACCGTCGGGAAGGCCTGAGATCTTGGCCATCATCGAACGGGCAGTCACGGTATTTCCGGTAACAATGTCAATGCCCCAGTTCCTGCACACAGGCGAAACTACGGTGCTGGTGGATATCTTTTTGCTTCCGTCCTCGCTGAATATCTGATAGATGAACTCACCGCTGACAGTATAGGGTGAGCGGTTTACGAAGGTGCCGTGTATGTTGAAATATGTGTTTCCGGCATAGGCGTTCGTAAGATCATCAATGCAGAAAGTGTAGCGGCGGGGAGAGTCAGCGCCGGTGGAAGGCTTTATGCCGAAGAGCGCACCCTGGTTGCTGGTGTAGTCACCTGTACCGCCACCTGTACCGAGGCTGCTCGGCTTGAGCATAGACAGGCTGAAATAGCCGTCGCCGAGGCCGGACCAACCCCAGTTGAAGTGGAAATAGCCGTCTTTGTCATAGCCGTCGCAGACAAAACAGTGAGCTCCGCCCCAGTAGACCATCGGGCCGCAGTTTTTGAGGTTGTCATAGACCATCTGCTCCCACTCGTCGGTGGTGTGGAAGCTGCGGAACTCGTTGTGTATGTCAAGGTCATATCTGAAATATGACACAAGGGCATTGCCAACCTGCTCTTGGTAGGCGGCCGAGGCATCGGAGGCATATCTCATGCGGAGCGAGTAGCCGCAGGCCTGCATCAGCTTGGCTACGGCGTCGGCCTGGGTTTCGGTGTACTGACCATATGTATATGTGTCGGTCATGCCGGCCCAGTCGAATTCATAGTTGCTGAAGTCCTCGGTGAGGGTTTCGTTGTTCCATTTGTAGCTGAGATTTGCATTTTCAGCCACCTTGTCAGGCCAGTTGTGATATTTCATCACCTGGGCCATAGCGGTAGCAACGCAACCGGTGTAGGTTGGGCGTCCTGATGACTTGGGGCAGAATGTATTGTAAGGCGCTCCCTGGTCCCAGCGGGTGGCTACAAGAGGAGCTATCGGCTCACGGGGATCGCCTGCGCGGCTGACAGAGCGGCTGTAAGGCTCGGCTCCGAAGTCAGAAGCCATACGGATTCCGTCGGCGCAGAGGTCGAGCCAACCTTTGAAATTATCGGGAAGATCAGCGGGATCAATCGAACCGCTGTCACTGTAGCCCACGAGCGGAATGGCCACATCATCAGCCGATACAATCATCCAGCCCCCTTCAGGACGGTTGAACACATAGAGAGCCGGAGCATCGGCCTGACCCACTGTCATAACCGGAGCCACAGAGGCTGATGCCGTTGAGCGTGATACCGATTGACCGGTGACACGCCCCAGCGCTTCGGCAGGGCTGAGACTGCGCGCTGTGGCTGTAGGGCCGCCGAGCATGACGGCCAGAGACAAAAGCAATAGAGGTTTACGCATAAGGTTGTAAAGAATAGAGAATTGTCATTTTACAAGAATTTTGGTCACTTCCGGGCCCTGACGGCGGATGTAGATGCCTGGAGCAAGGTTTTCACCGCTGACCGGCATGCCCTGAAGGTTGAAATACTCGGCAGGGACTTCGGTATCGGCCCCGATTCCGTCAATGCCGCTGGTGTCGCCAAGTATGAAATAAGCGGAGGCCGTTTTGCCGACAGTAGAAGTGCCTGACTGGCGTTCGGCTCTCACAATATGCTGCTGACCGGGGAGAACCATATAGCTTGGCAGCGAAACAGTGTAGCTGATGACCGCGGTCTGGCCTCCGGTGACGAACACCGGCACCCGTCTGTCGGTGTTGAGCGGAGTGATGCTGCGACTGATTTTCACCGTCATGTATTCGTCGATCAGGCCGGAGATACCTTTGACCGTGATATTGAACTTGAGATTCTGCGGATCTACGGCTGACACAACCTCGACGGCAGTGATCTGATATTCCCCTTCAGGGATCTCGTCGGTGATGGTCACCCGGCAGGTGGCTATCGTCTCGAAACCGAGCTGCAGAGCCAGAGTGTATTCGCCCGGAGCGATGTTGAAGCCCGCGCTGACGAAGTCGAAGTCACAGCCCTCGTCAGAAAATTTAATGTTCAGTTCGGTGCTGTAGGCAATGATCTCGCCTGATGGGGAGAGAAGGCGCACACCTATGTAGCGTTCGGTATCGCCTACGCCGCCAACGAATTTCGCGGTTCCGGTGACTCTGAAACGTTTGCCATTATAGATGAGATTGTTGACGTTGGCACAAAGATTTTCAACTTCCAGAGAAGCCGTCTGGTGAAGTTCGGCCTTGTTGACGCCTCCTTCGCGGGTGTAGATCACATAATCAGGATAGCCGGGAGCCGAAGCGAAGACATGTTCCTCGCCATCAAACTCAACGGCGGGGTAGATGTGATATGTCCCGTCTTCCAACGACTCAGGAATGTTACATTCGATCATCGACTCATAGTAGGGAGGATAGAATTCCGTACCTGCCGAGGGGATCGAAGCCGTGCATGATGTCAGATATTTTTCCTCACCGTTTACTTCAGCGAAGATACGGAATTTGAAAGTGGCGTTAACCATGTAGGGCGAAAGGTTGCTGAATGTGCCGAACATTGACAGCCGCGAGCCGGAGACAAAGGTCTCGGTGATACCCTGAGACGCATAGAAGGTGTAGCGGCGCTTGGCCGGCGAGTCATTGCCGGCGGGCTTTACACCGAGGAGAACACCCTGGCCGTTGTTGAAGCCGCCTGTGCCGCCGCCGACCCCTGTCGATCCGGGGTTAAGCGCGTCAAGAAGATAATAGCCATCGCTCAGACCGCCCCAGCCCCAGTTGAAGTGGTAGAATCCGTCGCCACGGTAGCCGTCGCAGACAAAGCAGTGTCCGACACTGCCGGATCCCCACCAGAGCACCGGACCACAGGTTTTCAGGTTTTCATAGATCATATTGTCCCAGGCGGCAGAAGAGTACATCTCGCGCGGTTCATTGTGGAGTCCGGCGTCATATTTGAAATAGTTCACCAGCGCACCGCCCACTTTCGCGCCGAAAGAGCCTGAGGCGGAGGTGCCGTAGCTCATACTGACGGAATAGCCGCAGGCCTGCATCAGCTTGGCCACAGCGTTGGCCTGTTCTTTGGTGTGGCTGTCGCGGTAATCGTCAATCATGAGATCCCACTGGAACTCGTAGTTGCTGAAATCTTCGCTCAGAGTGACAACGGACGTGCCGTTGTGCCACTGATAGGAGATCATGGCATCTTCCGCCCCCTTGTCAGGCCAGTTGTGATATTTCATGACCTCGGCCATAGCAGTGGCCACACAGCCGGTGACAGTTCTCGCCGATCCAATCATAGGGCAGAGGTCATTGTAGGGTCCTTCCTGGTTCCACATTGTTGTCATCAGCGGACCGATCGGCTCATGATCAGGAATGGCGGCACGCGAATAAGGCGCATGGCCTTCGGCTGAGGCACGGAGAATCTGCTCCTTGTTGAGTTCAAGCCAGAAACGCAGGTTTTCGGGGAGGTTGTCAGGATCGAGGCGGCCGTTGTCGCTGTAGCCTATCACGGGTGCTGCGACATCGTCGGCCGAGAGTATCATGTAGCCCTTGTCGGAACGGTTGAACACGTAGATGGCCGGAGCCTCGTCTGATCCGAGAGTCATGACCAGTTCCGGCGAGCCGCCGGAGCGTGAGACCGGCATCACGGCCTCAGCCGTAGCCCTGTCAAGGGCCTCCGAGGGGCTCAGAGTGCGGGCCGAGGCTACGGGGGCGGCCATGACGGCGGCCAGCGATATGAATAAGAATGATTTTCTCATCGGTTTATCTTTTGGGGATTTTTTTTTCAGTCGGTTTATTTCACTATCACTTTTGAGACTTTCGAACCCTGACGGCGGATGTAAATGCCGGGGACAAGATCTGCCGCATCGACGCGCAGGCCTCGGAGGTTGAAATACTCAACCTTGGCATTGACATCGGCGCCGATGCCTGGGATGCCGCTGGTGTCACCGATGGTGATGGGAACGTCAGGTAAATCGTAGACCGGCTTCATGCCGCCGGGGAAAGAATATCGTTCATAACATACATTGGCCGTATAAGCTTCGCCCGCCACTGCATCGGGAATCGAGAGGGTGGCGTTGAGAGTGACTGTATTTCCGGCAGACACATAAAGATCTTTCATTAATCTTGTGACAGTATTGCCGGCCGCATCCTTGATCTCGAAATAGAGTTTATCCTGAGCAATACCGCCCAGACCGGACACTGTGGCTGTCATATGGACAGCTGCCGGATCGACAGCCGCGGGATTGTCCACTTCAAAGCTATTGATCTTATATTCACCATAAACATACGGGCTCACAGTGGTCTTGCAGGATGCCACGATCCGGTATTCGTAAGTTATATCATCCATATAGACCAGCGCGAATGTATAGTAGCCGGGCTTGACGGTTGTTCTGAACCATGAGCTGATGAATTCAAAGGGTTTGCCCTCAGGAGTGAAAGTGATGTTGGCACCTTCGGCGGTCACAAGCACTTTGCCTTCATCATCGAGAAGCGCGGCAAGAAGATAGAGGCTTGTCTCGGCTTCGCCTGTGAAGCGGGCTGTGCCCGACACCTTGAACTGGCTGCTGACAAAGAGATCGCCGTTGGTGCTCAGGTTTTCGATTACCTTCTCGCCTACCGATGGCACTGTGGCGGTGTTCTGATACTGGTTGGTTCCGGTCTTGGTGCGGGTGTAGATAATATAGTCGGCCTCTGATACCGGTGTGCGGAACACGTATTCCTTGCCGTCGACACGGATGCCGGGATATATGCGGTAGGTGCCCTCGCCGAGCACCGAGTTCGAAATCGACCCCATCAGCGTGACCTGATCGAGCTCAGGTCCGAAATCGGTGAATGACGACGGGGTGAAGAAATCATCGACAGTGGCCACATGCTTCGAGCCGTCTTCGCTGTAGATCATATAGACGGCGTTTCCGTTGACCTTGTAGGGCGAGCGGTTCTTGAATATGCCCTGGATGGTCAGGTAAGTTCCCTGGACCTTAAGGTCAGAAAAGCTGGAGCAAGTGAACGTATAGACCGGTTCAGGCCTGAGTCCGTCAGAAGGCTTGGCACCGAAAAGCGCACCCTGGGCATTGTTATAGCCGCCTGTGCCTCCGCCTGTGCCCACGAATGACGGATTCAGAGCGTCAAGCAGGAAGTAGCCGTTGCTGTTGCCTGACCAACCCCAGTTGAAGTGGAAATAACCATCGGGACGATAGCCGTCGCAGACAAAACAGTGTGCCACGCTGCCCGAACCCCAGTAGACCATCGGGCCGCAGTCGCGCAGGTTCTCATAGACCATCTGCTCCCAGCGGGCAGAGGTGTAGAGCTCGCGGGGCTCGTTGTGGAGGCCGCCGTCATAGTCGAAATATGTCACAAGCGCCCGGCCCACAACTTCATTGAACGCGGCGGATGCCACAGGACTGTAGCCCATTTCGACCGAATATCCGCAGGCCTTCATCAGATTGGCCACGGCATCTGACTGAGCTGAATTATAGGCTGTGAAATAGCTGTCAAGCATATTGTTCCAGTCAAAGCTGAAGTTGCTGAAATCGGCGCTCAGAGTCGGGGTGTCGGCAGGGCCTCCGCGCCATTTGTATGAGAAGTTGGCGTTCGCACCTGCCTGAGCCGGCCAGTTGAAGAACTTCATGACCTGAGCCATCGCAGTGGCCACACAGCCGGTGTAGGTGGCCCGGCCCGATACCGTTGGACAGAGCCTGTTGTAAGGCGCTCCCTGGTCCCAGGTGGTCTTTACCATCGGGGCAATCTCTTCGCGGTCAGGAGTCTCGGATGCGAGATATGGCCCGGCACCGTCAGCCGATGCCGCAAGAATCTGCCGGCTGCAGTCGTCAAGCCATCCTTTCATGTTTTCCGGCAGATTGGCAGGATCAATGGCTCCGCTGTCACTGTAGCCTATGACCGGGGCGGCGACATCGTCAGCCGCAACAATCATCCATCCGCCTTCCGGACGGTTGAACACGTATAATGACGGAGCGTCCGCTGTCCCTACGGTCATGACCGGGGTCTGGGCCGAAGCTCTTGACGAGCGCAATGCGGGCTGGTTGGTCACTCGTCCCAATGCTTCTGCAGGACTAAGGCTACGGGCTGTCGCCGACATGCCGGACATGAGGGCCAATGACAGGAACAATACTGTTTTACGCATAAAAATGTGAAGAATTTAGCAGGGTGTGATTAGTTTATCTGATTGAACTGAGCTTAGGAGTGTCAGCAGACAAGGATTTTCTTATTCTCATACTTTTCATACATCCTATACACCTTAATATATAATGTATGTCAGTTACTTTCTTTTCTTTTTTCATGGTCCCCAATGCCTCAATACCCGTTCTGATACCTGAAAGATCCGGCCGTCAGCTTCCGCGGTCTCTCTGCGACAGACTGAAAACCAGACGGCAGTCCGGCAATCCGGCCGCTATGAGGCTGTCGCATCTGGCGGCCGCATCCGGAGTGCCGGCAGGAAATGGCATCTGATAGATTTCCGTCACCCGCGCACCCGGAATAATGGCTTCCATTATTTCAGCAGGCGACGGAGCAGACTCCATCGCGGCATATTCCCGATAGGTCCAGCGGGTGAAAGCCGTATTGCCGGAAACACCGCGCCGGTCAAGCAGAAAGCCGTCTGAAAGTCTGACCGGAGCGGCTCCTGCAAGATCTGACGGGGCCGGATATGACACCAGCCTGCGGTGACGGCTGTCAAGAGTGACAGGCACCCGGTCGGCATAGTCTCCGTCGGTCTTATAGATCCGAGCCATCGCAACAGCGTTGACCGTGGGTGCGGGCAGCGGTTTCGCCCCTATGACCGCAGGCTGTGACTGAGGCGCTGAAACCGCTGCCTGCTCCTTGTGAGAGGAACAAGTTGCCAGGGAGATGGAGAGTATTGGCAGGAGCAGTTGTTTCATACGCGAAAAAGTCACCCTCCAAAGTTACGTAATATACTCTTATCAACCAACTCCCTGCGACTGTTTTAATATACATATTTTTGAAAATCTTCTTACTTTTTCACGATTTTGGCCGAAATGGGGCCTGAATCGGTCTCATTCCGGCTTATGTACATGCCTGGATTAAGAAACACCCTCCAAATTTTAAAGGATGCCCTGGCTGAGAATTTCAATCTCGCCGGGCATCCTTCTGAAGGTGCTATATATCTGTCACTATTGTGTATGGGAGAGAGCATTACCGGGGCCTGCACGAAGCCGCCGGCATCCTCTCCGGATTCTATTTCTTTATGACCTTGACAGTGCGGACGCCGTCAGCTGTCAGCACTCTTGCTATGTAAAGGCCTGAGGGGAGAGCCGAGAGGTCGACGCGGGCTGTCTGACCGTCAATCTCTGTCTGCGCGCCGGTAAGTTTGCCTGACAGCGAGTAGAGGTCCACGCGGCTGATTTCAGCCGAAGCAGAAATCACGGTGTGATCTACTGCCGGATTGGGCGAGAGGGTAACTGCATTCGCGCCATCGGCTATGACATCGGCAATTCCGCTGCGTTCGCCGATTGTAAATGACAGATATTTACCAGACGAAATAAAGCTGTTGCCGTTATAGAGACCCACGTCCACGAGCTCTCCGGCGCTGAAGCCCGTCAGACTTCCGCTGATGACAAATGACTGAGTGTCGCCGGCGTTCATCATAAGCAGAGGAGAATTGAGCTGAGCCGAGGCATACTGGTCATTCTCGCCGAAGAAAGCCGCGCAGATCCGTCCGGCCAGATAGCCTGACTGACATTTCAGAGTCACGTTTATGACAACGTTGTCAGGATCAACCGCAGAGGCATTTTCCACGTTCCAACCTACAACCTGCAGCGATGGAGTTCCGGGGTTGCTGCTTACGGTGACACTGATCTGATCGGAAATCACCTTGTAACCCGAACCGGACTTATAGCCCATTGCGAATTTATATGATCCGGGGGTTACGGAGATTTCATTGTCGTCGTCATCGACAAACCATTCGCTGTAATAATCAAACGGCTCACCGGCTACGGAGAATAGCTGGTTGAGTTCGCAACCGTGGCCCAGAACTGTTCCGTTATCTCTGAGCAGAAGTCCATAGACAGGCATTGTAGCTTCCATGTCTACCGAAAATTTTGCCAGTCCGGTAGCCCGGAAGCCACAGCCGGAATACATCTGCCGGGAGGCTGTCAGCCCTGTAACCGAGTAGTTGCCCAAAGAGGGTGTGGACACCGAATAATTCGAACCGCTGCGCGACAGCTGCACATAGCCCGGCTGGGAGATAGAACACTGATAAGGATAAACGGTCGATCCGATCTTGAACACCGGATAGATACGATAGGTTCCGTCGCTTATACCAAGAAATGAAAGCGGAATGGAAACAGACGGATAATATGAACCGGGATAATAATCCGGCACAGTATAACGGTCTACAATCTTTATATCCTTGCCGTTCTGATCGGTAATTCTTAAAGACACATAACCTGAAACCTCATCAATCGAGAAGTTGGCAAAATCTCCGTAGAGCACAAAATTAGACCCGCTGATTTCAGCTGAGATATTTCCGAGAGCTACGAATTTGATATCATGGACAGATGTGGTCGAAGTGGCGGGGCGGATGCCTATGAGAATTTCCTGACCGCTGTTGTAGCCTGAAGTGCTGCCTCCGGCTCCCTGCTGGTCTGGGTCAAGCGCATTGAGAAGGAAATAGCCGTCGCTCATGCCTGACCAGCCCCAGTTGATATGGAAATAGCCGTTGCCCCGATAGCCGTCACAGACAAAGCAGTGGCCGCTCTCTCTGTTGCTGCCTGAATAGAGCACCGGGCCGTCGGTCTGCAGGCTGTTGTAGATCATAGTCTCCCAGTCGGCAAGAGTATAGCAATGACGCAGTTCGTTGCGAAGACGGCCGTCATATTTGAAATAGTTGGCCAGTGCGCCTCCTACAGCCGCACTTGAAGCGCCTGAGGCAGAAGGGCCGTAGTCCATTCTGACAGAATAACCGCAGGCCTGCATGAGTTTGGCCACTGCTTCCTGCTGAGTTCTCGTTGAAGAAACGGCGGAATAGTCCGGGAGCATGTTGGACCAGTCAAAAGCATAGTTTCCGAAACTTGCCGTCAGCGTTTTGCTTTCCCACGTGTAAGAAAAATTCGCATTTGATGCCGCCTTGTCAGGCCAGTTGTGATATTTCATTACCTGGGCCATAGCCGTGGCCACGCAACCGGTGTAGGTAGGATATTCCTTGCCTTTGTACTCGTAGATGGGACAATAATTATTGTAAGGCTCACCCTGGTCCCACTTGGTCTGAAGCAGAGGGCCGATAGGGTCTCGGTCTTCGCGGGCAGTGACCTCATACGAGCCGGCATTTTCCGCTGCCGCAGCCCTTATCTGGGCGCTGTACTCCTCAAGCCACCAACGCATCGACGGTGACATCTTTTCAGGATCGAATATCCCGTTGTCGCTGTAGCCGAGCACCGGCGCCGCCACATCGTCGGCCGACACTATCAGATAGCCCGACTCATTGGGTGTGAACACATAGACAGCCGGGGTGTCATCTGCTCCGATGGTCATTACAGGTTCAAGCACTGAATGACCACGGCTTGTGCCTGTCGCAGCGGCCTGTGATGATTTGGCCGCACGGGCGAGCGCCTCGGCGGGAGAAAGTGTGCGGGCCCCGGCTGAGCTTGCAGCCAAGGCTGCCAGAGCTAACATCAGATACGTTTTTTTCTTCAACTTCAATTAGCGTTTTAGCGGTTTTATAGATATGGCATAGCCACCGCCGGCAATGGCGCCGAGTGTCAGTTTCGACTTTGAGGTGACTGTCTTGCGGGTAATATCATAGCGGGTCTGGCCGTCGACGGTGTTTGCGTCAGGGGCCTCGGCATAGATCGTGGCTTCATATTTCCGGCCCGGATCGAGAAACGAGAGGCTGATGGTGCTCTTGCGGTCAGCGGTGCCGGCAGTAGATCCAACATACCATTCATCGGAGTTCTTGTCTTTGCGTGCCACTGTCACATATTCCATCGGCTCGGCTTCAAGATAGACCGAACGCTCCCATTCAACAGGCACATCTTTGATGAACTGGAATGCGTCCATATGCTTTTCATAATGTTCAGGAAGGTCGGCGGCCATCTGGAGGGGGCTGTACATGGTGACGTAGAGCGCCAGCTGGCCGGGAATGGTCGAGGCGATCTTTGAATTGTTGTTAGGAGTGAACGTTGACAGGTCAAACTCGAAAATGCCGGGAGTGTAGTCCATCGGACCTCCCTGCAGACGGGTGAAGGGCAGGATCGAGGTGTGCCATTTCTCATTGCCGCCCATAGCCTGATACTCTGTTCCGCGGGCGCTTTCGTTGCCGATGAGGTTGGGATAAGTGCGGGCCAGACCTGTAGGACGGCTTGCCTCGTGGGCGTTGACCATTATCTTGTGGTCGGCGGCCTTGCGGACGGCATAGAGGTAGTGGTTGTTGAGCCACTGTGAGTAGTGATATTCGCCGCGGGGAATGATGTTGCCTACATAACCGCTCTTGACGGCATTGTAGCCGTAGTCGTTCATCAGCTTGTAGGCCTGGTCGAGATGGCGCTCGTAGTTGCGCACCGATGCCGAGGTTTCGTGGTGCATCATCAGCCGCACGCCCTTTGACCGGGCATAGTCGGTGAGATATTTCAGATCGAAATCAGGATAGGGGGTGACAAAGTCAAAGACATAGTCTTTCGACTGGCCGAACCAGTCTTCCCATCCTTCGTTCCAGCCCTCTACGAGCACCTGGTCAAAACCATGATCGGCAGCGAAGTCGATGTAACGCTTGACCTTGGCGGTGTTGGCGCTGTGGCGCCCGTTGGGGCGGGTCTTGGTGTAGTCGGTCTCGCCGAGCTTCACGGAGTAGACATCATCGGTATAGTTCCAGGTCCCGGCTCCGGTGATCATCTCCCACCAGACGCCGATGTATTTGACCGGCTTGATCCAGCTGACATCTTCATAGGCTGTCGGATCATTGAGATTGTAGATCAGCCGCGAGGCGAGGATGTCACGCGCGTCATCGACTATCATCACCGAGCGCCAGGGACTTTTGGCCGGGGTCTGCATGTAGCCTTTGCGGCCCTGATTGTCGGGGGTGAGCCATGAGGAGAATGTCATGGTTGTGTCGTTGAGGTTAAGGTGCATTGTCGGATAGTCGACAGTGGCGGCCTCGTGGATGTTCAGATAGATGCCGTCGTCGGTCTTGAGCTGTAGAGCGGTCTGCACGCCTGTGGGCGAGAAAGGCGTGGTCGAGGCATTGTCAGGATTGATTTTGGAGGGGAAAAGGCCGCGGATCTCGCTCAGGCGCGACCGGGTGTAGTTATACTCCTGGGTGTCATAGTCGCCGGGAATCCAGTAGGCGGTATGGTCACCAGTCATTGCAAACTCCGTTGCTTCTTCGGCTATTACGAAATAGTTGAGATTTGGCTGTCCGGGGAATTCATACCGGAAACCGATTCCGTCGTCATAGGCTCGGAAGCGGATCGCCATAGCTCGGTCAAAAGCCGGCTGACGCAGGCTGACGGTCATTTCATTGTAGTGGTCGCGGATTTCCGACTCTTCGCCCCAGACAGGCTGCCACACGGTGTCGACACTGTCGCGGCTCACTCCGGCAAACTCGAAGCCGTCTTTGAGCGAAAGAGCGTCGGCTCCGGCCTTTTTGCCCTGTTGCTCGAAGCTGTTGCGTCCCGACTCGCTCGACAGGTCAAAGCCGAGACCCGACGGGGCGATCACCTGCTTGCCTTTGAAGTCGACAAAGTAGGTTGGACGTCCGTCACGGATCTCAAACGTCAGCGCGATGTCGCCGTCAGGCGATTTCAGCACTTCATCTGCTTTTGATGTCCCTGCAGCCATCAGGCCGAGAGCGAGAGAGAGGACTATGTGATGTCTCATAATTGAAATTTGATGTAAGGAATAAAATGTGATAAGTAAGTATGACATATAGAGTTGCAAACTTACAAAATTTTCCTTTCATTATCAATTTTTCACACCACTTTCCTCGGATAGTCAAAAAGAAATTCGTTCAAATCGTCATCAGCACATTTGAACGGTTTTATATCGGAGTCCTCAAGGTGACAGACGGGCGGCTGTCAGAAGATTGATTCGTGGGTATAGGAGGTAAGCAGCTCCAGAGCTTTCATGCCCATCACGGAGTTGCCTTTTTCGTTGAGGCGCGGGCTCCAGGTGGCCACGGAATAGCGTCCGGGATAGACGGCTGCTATGCCGCCGCCGACACCGCTCTTGCCGGGAAGTCCGACCAGATAGGAATATTCACCGGCATCGTTGTAGAATCCGCAGGTCTGCATGATGGCGTTGATGCGCTTTACCTGCGAATAGGTCAGGCTGACGCCGCCGAAGGAGAATTCCCGGTTGCGGTCGGCAAAGGGCAGAAACGATTGGGCCAGCTGACGGCAGTCCATCTTGACGGAACACTGCAGGAAGTAGAAGCGCAACACGTCCTCGATGTCGTTTTGCAGATTGCCGTAATACTTGAGCATGTTGGCAATGGCGGCGTTAACATAGCCCGTAGTCCTCTCCGAAGCCGCTACCTCGCGGTCATATCCTACGGTGGGATCGCCGGAGATACGGCGTATGAAGTCTATATATTCACCCTCCGGATCGGAGAGTTCCGAAAGGAGCACGTCGGCCACAACGATTGCACCGGCATTGATGAACGGATTGCGCGGAATGCCGTGGTCGAGTTCAAGCTGTATCAGCGAGTTGAAAGCCGAGCCCGACGGCTCTTTGCCCACTCTCTCCCAAAGAGCCTCGCCTTTGAGCGAAAGGGCCATAGAGAGTGAGAAAACTTTGGTGACACTCTGGATAGAAAAGCGCTCACCGACATCACCCAGCTCGGCTCCGCCACCATCGGTGGTGAGAAGGCAGATGCCGAAACGGTCAGGATTGACTCTCGCAAGCGCCGGTATGTAGGAGGCCTGCTGTCCTACGGTGCGGAGCGGCTCAACTTCGACCGCTATCTCTGTCAGGATTCTATTATAGTCCATGATGATCTGGTGGGATTTGACATGCAAATGTACAATATTTTTATTATCTTTGCAGTCATTATGGGACGATTACTTGCTATTGACTACGGGCGCAAACGCTGCGGACTGGCTGTGACCGACGTGTTGCAGATCGTGGCCACGGCGCTTGACACTGTGCCCTCGGCCCAGCTGATAACCTATGTCAAGGCCTATGTCAGCCGCGAGCCGGTCGATGAAATCATTGTCGGACTCCCCAAAACCCTGGGCGGGGAGCCGTCAGAGTCGATGCGCTATATCACTCCGGCCATCAACCGCCTGCGCAAGGAGCTGCCGGGAGTGGAGATCCGCTTTTTCGACGAACGCTTCACCTCGACCCTTGCCCACCGCGCCATGCTCGATGCCGGAGTCAAGAAAAGCGACCGCCGCGACAAAGGCGCCATAGACCGCATGGCGGCCGTCATAATCCTCAACGGCTATCTCGAATCACGCCGGATCTGACCGCCGCACAGGAAGCAGAGCCGCCCACCCACAGGCCGGCACCTCCCCCTCCTTGCCAATCATCCAGGAATAATCAAAAAACAGATATATCAATGCGCTTACCAGTCTATCTTTACGGCCATCCGGTGCTCCGCAAGACAGCGGCCCCGATAAGCCGGGACTATCCTGAGCTCAAAGAGCTTATAGAGAACATGTTCACCACCATGTATGCCAGTGAAGGCGTAGGCCTTGCCGCTCCACAGATCGGTCGCTCTGACAGAATCGTTGTGATCGATGCCGACCCCGTCAAAGATTCATTTCCCGAATGCGAGGGCCGCAAATTCGTGCTCATCAACCCGGAGATCGAGGTGCTTGACGGAGAAGCCGTCAGCCGCAGCGAAGGCTGCCTCAGCCTGCCGGGACTTTCGGAAAACGTCAGCCGCGTGGAAAACATCCGCCTGCGCTGGGTCGACGAAAACTTCGAACCGCATGAAGAAGTGATCACCGGCTTCCTGGCCCGCATAGTCCAGCATGAGTGCGACCACCTCGAAGGCAAACTATACATCGACCACATTTCGATGATCCGCAAGCAGCTGATCAAAGGAAAACTCAACAACATCATAGCCGGAAAGACCCGCTGCGATTATCCCGCCAAATATGCACCAAAAAAGCGCTGAATGCTAATCACCTGAATTTCAACAAGCATCAACAACCATCCAATCATGGCTGACGACAAAAAAGTTATATTCTCGATGGTAGGAGTCTCCAAGACCTACCCTCCCCAGAAGCAGGTGTTGAAAAACATCTATCTCTCATTCTTCTACGGTGCCAAGATCGGCATCATCGGTCTGAACGGCTCCGGTAAGTCTTCGCTGCTGAAAATCATAGCAGGCATTGACAAGAGCTATCAGGGCGAAGTTGTCTTCTCGCCCGGCTACTCCGTGGGCTATCTCGAACAGGACCCTCAGCTCGACCCTGAGAAAACTGTTATCGAGGTTGTGCGCGAAGGTGTGCAGCCCATCATGGACCTCCTTGCTGAATTTGACAAGGTCAATGAATCGTTCGGCGACCCCGACGTGCTCGAAGACCCCGATAAGATGGACGCCCTGCTCGCCCGTCAGGCCGAACTTCAGGACAAACTCGATGCCGCCGACGCCTGGAACATCGACTCCAAGCTCGAACGTGCTATGGATGCCCTGCAATGTCCCCCCGACGACCAGAGCGTGACCACCCTCTCCGGAGGCGAACGCCGTCGCGTGGCCCTCTGCCGCCTGCTGCTCCAGCAGCCCGACATCCTGCTGCTCGACGAGCCCACCAACCACCTCGATGCCGAATCGATCGACTGGCTCGAACAGCACCTCCAGCAATATCCCGGCACCGTGATAGCCATCACCCACGACCGCTACTTCCTCGACCACGTGGCAGGATGGATCCTCGAACTTGACCGCGGCGAAGGAATTCCCTGGAAAGGCAACTACTCTTCATGGCTCGACCAGAAGACCAAGCGCATGGCCCAGGAAGAAAAGCAGGCAAGCAAGCGCCGCAAGACCCTCGAACGCGAACTCGAATGGGTACGCATGGCCCCCAAGGCTCGTCAGGCCAAAGGCAAAGCCCGTCTGTCGAGCTACGACCGCCTCCTCAACGAAGACCAGAAGGAACGCGAGGAACGTCTCGAAATCTTCATCCCCAACGGCCCGCGCCTCGGCAGCAAGGTCATCGACGTGCAGGGCTTCTCGAAAGCCTTCGGCAAGAAGCAGCTGTTCAAAGACCTGAGCTTCTCGCTCCCCCAGGGCGGCATTGTAGGCGTGATCGGCCCGAACGGCGCCGGAAAAACTACCCTCTTCCGCCTCATCATGGGCCAGGAGACTCCTGACGCAGGCTCGTTTGAAGTGGGCGAGACCGTAAAGATCGCCTATGTCGACCAGACCCACCACGACCTTCTGCCCGAAAAGAGCGTCTATGAAGTGATTTCGCAGGGAGTGGAAAGCTTCCGCATGGGTGGCCGCGACGTCAACGCCCGCGCCTACCTGTCGCGCTTCAACTTCACCGGAGCCGACCAGGAAAAGAAAATCGGAGTGCTCTCAGGCGGCGAGCGCAACCGCCTGCACCTCGCTATGGCTCTCAAGGAGGAAGGCAACGTGATCCTGCTTGACGAACCTACCAATGACATCGACGTGAACACCCTTCGCGCTCTCGAAGAAGGCCTGGAGGACTTTGCCGGCTGCGCCGTGGTTGTCAGCCACGACCGCTGGTTCCTCGACCGCATCTGCACCCACATCCTCTCGTTTGAAGGCGACGGCAATGTAGTGTTCTACGAAGGCTCCTACTCAGACTACGAAGAGTTCAAGAAAGCCCACAACGATGGTAAGGAACCCCCGCGCCGCCGCTACCGCAAGCTCATGGACTGATAAACATCGGTATCTACCACCTATTTATATTATATAGAATCATTTTGCGGTCTCTCTGCATGGATACAAAATGTCAGGAGACCGCAATTTTGCATAAACCGTAAAAGGTTGTTTAAATATGAAAATTCAAATCAAAATTTCGCTAATGGCATTGGCAGCCCTCAGCGCGGCATCATGCACAGGCAACAAAAACGGACAGACCGCCACAAGTGACTGTCAGTCACAGGACGTAGCTGCATATGCCGATCTCAAAGGACGGTGGAATATTGAAAACATAGTTTTCTCCGATTCCGACTATGTCCGTCCCTCCGAAGAAGTGCCCGGATCACACCAATATATAGTATTTGAAGACAGCACATACTTTATCCAGACCAACTGCAACACCGTTTCCGGTCCTTATATGATCAAGGGCGACTCCATAGTCCTCGGTGACGGCGCCATGACAGAAAAGGCCTGCGACAACATGGCGACAGAAGACGCACTCCGAAAAATCCTTCCGAATATCGCCACCCTATATATTGGAAACGATTCAACAGCCCGCCTCAACAGCCGCAACCCATCAGAGTACATCGTTCTGCACAAAGCCGCCGCTCAGAAATAAAAGCCGTTTGATTTTGAAGAGTTACTTATGATCCGTATAGGCCGATATGAACTTGGATTCGCTCCGCTGTCGATGATCATTGTCTTCATCGTGCTCTCAGCCTGCGCTGTGGCCGCGGCTTTCCATCAGGCAAGGCCCGAATGGCCAATGCCATTGCCGTCCATTATCATCATCAACGAGGGGATGGCCCTGCTGGCCACCCTTGTCTACGGCATATTCGTTCACTTCGCTATTGAAATAATCAACAGGCTCAGAAAATAGACAGACAACTGTTTGTCATAAATAATATCGCCGGCCCCGCATTATCGCATCTGATAACGGGGCCGGCGATTGTATCTTTGCAGTGTCTCATCCCGAAAAGAGGCCGGCAGCCCCGCTCCAGGAAAAAATGCGGTCTAATAATGGAACGAACTGCCCCCAAGGAATTCACGCAGCAGCGAGTTTGGCGGAATCATGTTGGAAGGAATGGACGAGAAGCATGACAGAAACTTGCGCAGACGGTGAGCCTCGGCATATTCCGGCAGATCACGGGGCACATTACGCAACACCCTCTCAGCCTCGTCACGCATGACACCTAACTCGAACAGCAGCGAGGAATTGAACATCGAATCGGCATTTTCCTGATAAGGGAAAATCCACTGCTCTTCTCCCCGGCGCACGCTCGGCCAGCGGCGTATGGTGTCGAGAGCACTCGTACCGCGATACTTGTAGTCGCGGATAATGCGCCGCAGCAGGCGGTTGTCAGTGGTCGACACCCAATTGTGGTCATCAATGGCGAGTGTGGTCAGCGCAGAGACATAGATGCGGTATTTCATCTCAGGCACCACATCGCGAGTCAGTTCCGGATTCAGGCCGTGGATACCCTCGATCAGCAATATCGAATGCGAGTCAAGGGCTATGCTCTCATTGCGGTATTCACGCTCGCCGCGCTCGAAATTATAATAGGGCATTTCGATGCGCTCGCCACGGATCAGACGGTTCAGATGGTCGTTGAACAGCTCAAGATCGAGAGCAAAGAGCGACTCATAGTCATAATCGCCGCTCTCGTCACGCGGAGTGCGGTTGCGGTCTACGAAATAGTTGTCAAGCGAGATCATCACCGGGTTCAGCAGATTGGTCAGCAGCTGCACCGCCAGACGCTTGGTGAAAGTAGTCTTGCCTGACGACGACGGACCGGCAATAAGCACCACCCGCGCGCCCCCTTCATGATATCGCTCCGTGATGCGGTCGGCTATGGCGCCGATATACTTGGTATGAAGAGCTTCGGCCACATTGATCATCATCGACGTGCCCGCTCCGGCCACCACTGAATTGACATCGCCCGCATCGCGTATGCCAATGATGGAGTTGAACTTAAGATAGTCGGTAAAGGCCCTATAGAGCTTGGGCTGGGCAAGCGGAGTGGCCGGGCGCGAGTCATCAGCCGGATCCGGTCCAAGCAGCAGAAGCCCCTTCTCATAGGGCACGAGATCAAACACCTGAAGCATTCCGGTGCGAGGCACCAGATTGCCGTTATAGCAGTCACAGACACCATCGAGACGATAGTAGACCGTGTACAGTTCATGGAGACTCTCAAGCAGTTTCACCTTGTCGTCCAGGCCCTGGCGGCGCATGATCTCTATAACGTCAGGAGTCAGGCGCTCCTTGCGCTCGAACGGCAGATCGCGGTCCACCAGCCTGCGCATCTCCTCTTTTAGAGCCGCAGCCACTTCAGCATCGGCCTTGACTCCTTCGACCCGGCAATAGTATCCGCGCGAAACCGAATGGCTTATCACCAGACGCGCGCCCGGATAGAGCGTCACAAGCGCACGGTAAAGCACCATGCAGAGCGAACGGATGTAGCATCTGTGGCCCGACGGCGACTTCACCGAGAGAAACTCCACCTGCTTGGGCATGAACACCGGGAAAGCAAGATCTTCGGTCTTGTTGTTGACCCGCGCGCAGACAGGAGTGAAAGGAAGCCTGTCACGGATTCCATCATATATCTGATGCAGCGTCTGACCGCCGCTGACAGGAATGTATTCGCCGAGATTGACGCAGTATATCTTCAGTTGGTCGCTCATAATGTGTTGAATTTTAGAAGATTTTTTCATTCTTGAATAATTACAGCTTGTGCCCTGGCCTGCCTTGATGGCAAAGATAGCACCATTACATATCAATCAGGGAGAAGGCCTGATAAAAAATGTTAACAGAAGCCAAAACAATCAGAAATATAGCTCTATATTCCAGCAACGACAGCGGTATTGCTTTTGTTCATTTCAAAAAAAATCCTAAAATCGGACCGATCACGCCCTCGGAATGACATAAATATCGTAATTTCGTTGAAATAAACCAATTGATCACCCCGATGCACCGCTTTCTGCTCAATATTCTCCTCACCTTCTGCTCGTTCTGTCTGCTGAACTCCTGCGGCGAAGCCGACGAGCCCGCGCCCCCCGCACCGCCCTCTCCATCTGAAGAGGTCCACCGGACTGTGCTTGTCTATATGCTGGCCGACAACAACCTCGGCTGGGCAAACAGCTTCGATGCCTATGACCTCGATGAAATGGTCCGCGGAGCCAAAAACGGCGGCCTGAACGGCGGAAGGCTGCTCGTCTATTACAACCGCCCCTATACCAATGACGGCAATCCGCCCCAGCTGATCGAGATAACAGCCCAAGGACAGAAAATACTGAAAACCTACACCGATGATCCCGACCTCTACTCTGTAGAGATCGGACGCATGCGTCAGGTGCTTGCCGACATGAAGGAGCTCGCGCCAGCCGAAGACTACGGCATGATTTTCTGGGGCCACGCCACAGCCTGGATGACCCACCCCGAAGACATGGACCAATCAAAAGCCTCACGCTCATACGGAACCGACCGCGACAAATGGATGAGCCTCTCCTCACTCGGCAAAGCCCTCGAAGGCGAAAAATTCTCATTCATCTATTTCGACTGCTGCCTGATGGGCACAGTAGAGATCGCCTATGAACTGCGCGCTCTGACACCCGTGATAGTCGGCTCGCCGACAGAAGTCGAAGGCGAAGGCATGCCCTATCATCTGAACATTCCGGCATTTTTCGCCGACGGCACCCCAGACCTGGTCGGCGCCGCCACCAACACATTCACCTATCTGAAAGAAAAAGGCCTGCGCTCACAGATGGTGGTGGTCGACACATCCGCTCTCGAAGGACTTGCCGAGGCCTCGCGCGGCATCTTAGCCACTCTCACCTCCTATCCCGCGGAACTCACACAGGTACAGGCCCTGTCACAAAGCTTCAACCCCTTCGACCCCGTCTTCCACTCCACACGCCCGGTCTACGACATGGAGGACTACATGAAGAAAATCTCCAAGAACTCCCCCGCCCTGCTCGCCGCATGGCAGGACGCCTTTGACCGCTGCATCCTCTACAAAGCCCACACCGACCGCGACTTCACCGGCATAGCCGTCAGAACCTACGGCGGCCTCGGATCGTTTATAATCAAACGGCCCGAAGAGACCGCCTACCGCGGCTATGACAAGACCCTCTGGTGGAAAGATGTAGTCTCGACAGCCCCGGTCTTCAACTGACACCGGCAAATAACCCCGCAGAACATCCATATAGTAATAGTTATCAGAAAAAATGTTTCAACTCGACATCATTCCGACTGACACAATCCCAACCGTTGCCCAGGAGAGCAGCGCAATCAAAAACATCTCCTTCGATCAGCTGATCGACACACTCATCAGCGACATGGTCCACTTTGCCATCTCACTGACCATCGCCATACTCGTATTCTACGCAGGCAAATACATCATCCGCAAACTCTACAATTTCGTCTACGGCATACTCCACCGGCGGCAGGTCGAAGCCTCACTGAGCACCTTCGTGCTCTCGCTCGTCAGAATCGTGCTCTACTTCATCCTGATCGTCACCGTCATAGGCATCCTCGGCATAGAGACAAGCTCCTTTCTCGCCCTCTTCGCCTCGGCAGGCGTAGCCATAGGCATGGCCCTGAGCGGCACCCTCCAGAACTTTGCCGGCGGAGTGCTCATACTCCTGCTCAAGCCATTCAAGGTCGGCGACTACATCGAAGCCCAGGGCTTTGCCGGAACCGTCACACGCATAGAAATCTTCAACACCATAATCTGCACCCCTGACAACAAATCGATCATCATACCCAACGGCGGTCTCTCCACCGGAAGCATCAACAACTACTCCATCCAGCCCTACCGCCGAGTGGACTGGACCGTAGGCATCTCCTACGGCGAAAGCGTAGACCGAGCCCGCACCCTGCTCCTCGACCTGCTCCGCAAAGACCCCCGCATTCTCTGGGAAGAGAAAACCGGAATGCCGTCAGTCAAAGCCCCCGTCGTAGTTGTGGCCGAACTGGCCGACTCATCGGTCAACCTCAGCGTGCGCGCATGGGTAGCCAGCGCCGACTACTGGGCAGTCTACTTTGACCACAACGAAGAATTCTACAACGCCATCACAGCCGCCCCCGGCCTCTCCTTCCCCTTCCCGCAGCTCGATGTCCACATGACAGCCGCCCCGCAGGAACCCCGCCACTGAACACCCCGGCCATTCCATCTTACTTGCATCACGGGCCCGTTTAAAAACGAATGCTAAAGGATAAATAACATTTCTTATGACAATTTATCCAATTATTCTGCGTACTTTTGCAATTAATAGGGTCGAAGTGCCTTATCTCTTGCAATGATCGCGCACCTCCCCTCTCCGCCTTCTTTTGAAATAAAAAAGAAACAACATAAATGACAAGTAAATGGAATTACTGTCCCCTTACATCCGACGAACAACAAGTGGAGTCCGACTTGGCCAAAAGCTATGCCGGAGTGCCGCCCGTTAGCGAGCTGCTTGTGCAACGGGGCATTTCCTCGGTCAGAGAGGCGGAGAAATTTTTCCACCCCTCGCTGAAGGATCTGCATGACCCGTTTCTCATGCCCGACATGGACAAGGCCGTCCACCGGCTAAACCGTGCTATGGGGGCTAAGGAGCAGATTATGGTCTACGGTGACTATGATGTAGACGGAACCACAGCAGTGGCCCTCGTCTACAAATATCTCCGTAACTTCTACTCCCATATCGACTACTATATCCCGACGCGCAACGAAGACGGATATGGCATCTCGAAAGCCACCATCGACATGGCCGCCCGTCAAGGGGTCAAACTTTTTATCATCCTCGATTGCGGAATCAAAGCAACCGAAGAGATCGAGTATGCCCGCTCTCTGGGCATAGACTTTATTATCTGCGACCATCATGTGCCCGACGAGAAACTCCCGCCGGCGGTCGCCATCCTCAACCCGAAACTGGAAGGGAGCACCTATCCGTGTCCCCACCTCTCAGGCTGCGGCGTGGGCTATAAGCTCATGCAGGCTTTCGCCATATCCAACGGCCTGGGCAACACCGAACTGGAGGGGCTTCTCGACCTCGTAGCTGTGTCAATCGCCGCAGACATCGTACCGATGGTAGGCGAAAACCGCATCCTCACATACCACGGACTCAAAAGGCTCAACTCCAACCCCAACATGGGTCTGAGAGCCATAATCCGTATCTGCGGGCTCGGAAACCGCGAGATCACAATCAGCGACGTAATCTTCAAGATCGGCCCGCGCATCAACGCCTCCGGACGCATGCAGAGCGGCAAGGAAGCCGTCGACCTGCTCGTGGCCCGCGATGTGGCCGATGCCTACACCCGCGCAAAGGAGATAGACCGCTACAACCAGGACCGCAAGGAACTCGACAAACAGATAACCGAGGAAGCCAATACGATTCTCGAAGAGCGCGGAGAGATGACCTCAGACCAGAAGTCGATAGTAATCTACAACAAAAACTGGCACAAAGGCATCATCGGCATCGTAGCCTCGCGACTGACCGAGCTCTACTACAAGCCATCGGTGGTCCTCACCTACTCCAACGGACTGGCCACAGGCTCATCGCGCTCGGTGCAGGGCTTCGACGTCTACAAAGCCGTGGAATCAGTGCGCGACCTGCTTGAGAACTTCGGCGGCCACACCTACGCCGTAGGCCTCTCGCTCAAGGAAGAGAACATAGCGGAGTTCACACGCCGTTTCGAGCAGTTTGTCAGCGACAACATACGCCCCGACCAGCTAACCCCCCAGCTCGATATCGACGCCTACCTGACATTCGCCGAGATCACCCCCGAATTCCTATCCCTGCTCAAACAGTTCAACCCCTTCGGTCCGGGCAACAGCAAACCGGTGTTCTGTACACGCGGAGTGACTGACTTCGGCACCTCGAAACTCGTAGGGCGCCACAGCGAGCACATAAAACTCGAACTCGTTGACAGCACCTGCGGAAAAGTCATGAACGGCATAGTATTCAACAGCGCCGCCAGTTTCGACCACATCCATTCGGGCAAACCCTTCAGCATCTGCTACACCATCGAGGAAAACAAACACAAGGGAGGTTCCGCCATACAGCTCTTCGTCAAGGAAATCCATCCCGAATAGCCGATGCCGCTTTCAGTACTGAAAAAATACTGGGGCTATGACGCATTCCGCCCCCTCCAGCGCGAGATCATAGACTCAGTGCTGGAGGGGCGCGACACTCTCGGCCTGCTCCCCACCGGAGGAGGAAAGTCGATCACCTTCCAGGTGCCGGCCATGCTCCTTCCGGGCCTCACCGTAGTGGTCACTCCGCTCATCTCACTGATGAAAGACCAGGTAGACAACCTGCGCCAGCGCGACATCAGAGCCGTCCACTTCCACTCCGGGCTGACCCGGCGCGAAACCGAGCTGAACCTCACCCGCTGCCGCCTCGGCAAAGCCAAACTCGCCTACCTCTCGCCAGAACGTCTTCAGAACGACAGCTTCATGGCCGAACTCCGGGCCATGACAGTCAGCCTCATCGTGGTTGACGAAGCCCACTGCATCTCTCAGTGGGGCTACGACTTCCGCCCCTCCTACCTCAAGGTAGTGCGACTGCGCGACACAGTAGGCCAAGAAGTCCCCATCCTCGCCCTCACAGCCTCGGCCACCCCTGAAGTCACCGCCGACATCATGCGCGCCCTCCGCTTCAGAGAGCCCAAAGTCTATGCCCGCAGCTTCACCCGCGACAACCTCTCCTACATAGTCCGCTATGCCGACTTCAAGGAGAACACCCTTCTGCGTGTGCTCCGCGCCACCACCGGATGCGGCATAGTTTACGTACGCTCCCGCCGCCGCTGCCGCGAGATAGCCGATCTGCTCAGGCGCGAAGGCATCAGCGCCGAGTTCTACCACGCCGGCCTCGACCCGGAAGAAAAAGACCTGCGGCAGAACCTCTGGAAAGAAGACAGCGTCCGCATAATGGTGGCCACCAACGCCTTCGGCATGGGCATCGACAAACCCGACGTGCGCACCGTGGTGCACTACGACCTCCCCTCATCTCTTGAAGAATACTATCAGGAAGCGGGAAGAGCCGGACGCGACGGCCGCGAGTCATTCGCCGTGGTCATAGCATCGCCCAGAGACAAAGCCACCCTCAGCCGCCGCCTGAGCGAAAGCTTCCCCGACAAGGAATTCATACGCCACATCTACGAACTGGCCGGAAACTTCCTCGGCGTAGCCGTAGGCGAAGGCTACGGAATGCTCTATGAATTCAACTTCGACCTCTTCTGCCGCACCTACTCCCTGCCACCCGCGCCGACAAGGAGCGCGCTGACTCTTCTGAGCCGCGCAGGCTACTTCGAATACATCGACGAGACCACCTCGCGCTCGCGCCTAATGGTAATCATGCGCAAAGACCAGCTCTACGACCTTGAGCTCACGCCCGATGCCGAAGAAGTGTTCCAGTGCGTGCTGCGCAACTACACGGGGCTCTTCGCCGACTACGTCTACATCAGCGAGCTTGTCATAGCCCGCTCCACCTGCCTCTCGTCAGAGCGGGTCTACCAGGCGCTGCTTTACCTCGGACGCATCCATGCCGTCCACTACGTGCCGCGCCGCACCACACCTTATATATATTACAGCACCTCGCGCGAACTTCCGAAACATGTGATAATGCCCCTGGAAGTCTACGAGCGCCAGTGCGAACGCATGGCCCTGCGTCTCGAAGCCATGAAATCATTCGCATTCAACACCTCGGAATGCCGGGTCAGAGGCATGCTGCGCTATTTCGGCGAAAGCGATGCCCAGGACTGCGGCAAATGCGACGTGTGTCGCAGCCGCCGGAAGAGCGCAGACACACCTGAAACCACCCGCAGCCTGCGCGAAAGCATTGTCTATCAGGCCTCTCGCGAGGGAGGATGCTCTGTCGAAACCATCATCTCCAACTGCCAGGGTCCGCGCGAGCAGACCATACAAACCATCCGCGACCTTGCCGACAAAGGCATTGTCAGGATCGACGGGCACACAGTGATAGCGGCCAAAATACAATAAGCCCCCGAATTTCCAACAATATGGCTTCTCCGGACTGCACAAACCCGATTTTTTACATTTGATTTCAAAATTTGCGTTTTTTATTATTACTGTCCGCTAAACTTTTTTTGAGCGATTGAAAAATTAGGGCTGGCACCTA
>ERZ777011.135-NODE-135-length-115405-cov-7.190646_pt1 | contig 115405 bp, 99 predicted proteins | sample MGYA00374964_ERZ777011 | MGnify/ENA primary metagenome ERZ777011 (study PRJEB29310, sample SAMD00008975) | mouse gut metagenome | study: EMG produced TPA metagenomics assembly of the Metagenome analysis of fecal microbiota from mouse which was promoted... | reverse complement strand
ATAATTCCTTACTGGCTGTAAGGGATATTAACCATAAATACATTGTAGTAGGAGGGAATATATTGATGGAAGAAAAAATTTTAGAGATGCTTGCGGAAATCTGTGAAGATGATGTAGTAAAGGAAAATACAGAGGTAGAATTATTTGAAACAGGGTTATTGGACTCCATTGCATTTGCAGAGTTGCTGTTTGGTATCGAGGATAAATTCGGTGTCGTCATTGCACCTTCTGAAGTATCCAGAGCCGATATAGATACACCTCAAAAGATTATTGATCTGATTAAGCTGAGGGTTTCATGATGAAAAAACCACTTTCCTGCATGATTGCATTCGTTTTATTTATTTGTGTATGTTTGGGTGTAATTTCGGGGTGTCAACGGATCATTTCCGATCGGGCTCAAATGCTGACATATTATAATACGGATACTCGCAATTCATGCCTATGGGCAATGAAAGAAATATTTGCGGAAGAATCAATTCCTGTGTTTGGCTCATCAGAGTTGTCGGCCAGAGATGAAATAGGATTTCCATCTTCTCTATTTCATAATGGAGCATCTGACTTTAACATGGTTTTGATCGGGCGGGGATCCATGGAAAGTTTGCATCATGCAATTAATTTAGGGGCTATGTCAGATGACATACCAAAACGAAAAGTTGTTTTAATTTTGTCTCCTCAGTGGTTTCGGAATGAAGATCTGGTATCAGAGGCATATGCCAGTAGATTTTCTGAAAGAGCATATGTCCGGTTTCTAAAAAATAACAGTATTACAAAGGAGACAAAGCAAAAAGTCACTGAGAGGGTAAAAACATTATTGGCTTCTGATCCTAAGCAATTAGAAAGGGTGGAAGAATATGAAACTGTATATTTAAACAATTCACTGAATCCGGTTAATCGGATTAAATTGATGGTTTATGACTCTTTTATGCGTGTAAAACACTTAGTAGCGTTAGTGAAAGAAAGTAACGACATTGCTTTACAGCCGCAGGAGCCGGTTAAAGTAAAAGAAATAGACTTTGAAAAAATAATGTCATCAGCTGAAAATGCGGGCAAAGAGGCTTGTACAAATAACGAATTTTATATTTACGATGAATATTATGACACGTATGTCAAAGATGTATTGGAGTCAATGCAGAATACCGCATTAGAAAGCAGTTATCTCGACTCGCCTCAATATGAAGATCTTTGCCTTTTCTTGGATATTTGCAAAGAGACCAATATAGAGCCGCTCATTATCAATATACCTGTAAATGGTTTATGGTATGATTGGATTGGATTTCCAAAAGAAGATAGGGAAGGATATTATCAGAAGATACGTGATATTTGCAGTAAATATGATGTTAAAATGGCAGATTTTTCGGATAAAGAATATGAACCGTATTTTCTCAAAGATACTATGCATTTGGGGTGGAAAGGATGGGTATATTTAGATGAAGCAGTTTATAAATTCTATCAGGGAAGTCTGTAAAAACATGAAATCCAATTACATAGTAAAAGGTATAATTATGGGTATGATGCTAATAGCCATTTTTATTCATCTATTGAATGCAGATTTATCTACAGCACCGGAATTTATTTATAATCAATTTTAGAGAGGGGCTGTCGCGCTGAGTGATTAGTGCGCAGCTCCTTTTCTATGCAAAAAATAACTGCCGGACCGCGATGCCGCTTTTATGAGGATGATCCGGAAGGGTTTTTGATTTGCAAATTATTTTTGAAAAGGTATAATAGGAATGGGTATGTGATAGGAAGCGGGGCAGAGGAATGAGTGACATTTACTACGTGGAAGATGATAAAATGATATCCCGGACAGTTAAAGATTTTCTTGGGCAGCGGGGCTATAGGGTTTCGGTCTTTCCCACGATCAGCGGTGCAAAAGAGGCATTGAAGGGCATGCGTCCTGCGATCGTTTTGGTAGATTGGAATATGCCGGATGGGAACGGAAATCAGCTTGTACAGTGGATTCGCTCAAGATGGAAGGAACTGCCGGTTATTTTTCTTACGGTCCGCGGCGACTCTTGCGATATTGTTTCCGGATTCGAGAACGGTGCGGATGATTATGTGGTAAAACCGTTTGAATTAGATGTTTTGCTTTCGCGCATCAAAGCACTGCTGCGGAGGACCGGAGACGTCTCAAAACAATACCTATCCTGTGGGCCCATATCCCTCGACGTGAAAAAAATGTCGGTTCATCACGGTGCGGAGGAAATCAGTTTAAGCCCGTCAGAATATCAGCTGCTTTTGTATCTTTTGCAGAACAAAGGAATGACGGTCACAAGGAGAGCATTATTGGAAGAAATATGGGACAGCAGCGGGAACTACGTGAATGACAATACGCTCACTGTTGCCATGAAACGCCTCCGGGAAAAGCTGCATCAGCCGGTCTGTCTGAAAACAGTCAGGAGCGTAGGGTATCGAATGGAGGAACCGGAATGACGGGGAGAAAAAATATTGTGATTTTGACAGCGCTTGTTTTATCTGTAAGTCTGCTTGCGGTCTCAACCACCACGATGCTTTTGCCAAATTATTATAACCGTGCACATATGCAGGCGTTGGGTGAGATCTGCGGGAAAATCATAGAAAAACAGCCGGAAGCAGAGCAGGCAATAATGGAGGCAATAAAAGAATATAAATATGGACCGACCTGCCTGCCGGAAGAAAATATTATTTTGACATATGGCTACAAGCCGTCGGAGTTTTGGAAGACGACCGGACAGTACCGTATATTTTTTTCGGTTTCCGGTATTTTGTCAGGGGCGCTTTTATTTCTTATTGCATGTTTGCTTTGGCGGCAAAAGGAGAACATGCGCATAAAAATGCTGACAGAATATTTGGAAAAGGTAAACACAGGGGGCGGTGGAGTCCTGCTTCAAGAGGGCGAAGATGCATTTTCTAAATTGCAGGATGAAATCTATAAAACAGTGACCGAATTGCGCCAGACAAGGGAGGCGGCTCTGAAAGCAAAAAATAATTTTGCGGAAAACCTCTATAATATAGCGCACCAGATCAAAACTTCTGTCACTTCTATTTCTTTATCTATGCAGATGATGCAGGAAAACCAATCACAAAAGCATTTGGAACAAATGCACAGGCAGCTTTCCCGTTTGGCAAACTTTGAAGAAGCGCTGCTTTTGTTGTCGCGCATTGACGCCGGGACTTTGTCCTTAAAACAGGAGGATGTTGATGTTTTCACGGTTCTCATGCTTGCGGCGGATAATCTGCAGGAAATGTTTTTAAGGACAGATGTCTCTGTCGATATACCGGAGTCGGGGGAAATGTTTTTTTGCGCTGATATAGAGTGGACAATGGAGGCGCTCATGAATGTTTTGAAAGACTGCATGGAACATACGCCGTCCGGAGGAACCGTCCACTGCTCCTACGAACAGAATCCGCTGTATACACAAATCAAGATTTGGGATACGGGATCCGGATTTGCGAAAGAGGACATCCCGCACCTATTTGAACGGTTTTATCGAGGACGGAAGATGAAAGGAGACGGCATAGGGATCGGTCTGGCGATTTCTAAGGCGATCATAGAAGCGCAAAACGGAACCATTACGGCGAGGAATCTCATAAATGCCGGGGCGTGTTTTGAAATCCGTTTTTACAGTCACTGAGTTGTCACTTAACTTTGCTATAATAGAATTTAACGCAATTTATGGCGGGAGGAAGTGAAAACATGGAGATTTTAAGATGCGAAGGGATTAAAAAGGTCTACGGCTCCGGAGATAATCCGGTTGCAGCTTTGGATAAAATAGATCTGTCAGTGGAAAAGGGAGAGTTTGTGGCAATCGTGGGAGCTTCCGGTTCCGGAAAATCTACATTGCTGCACATACTTGGTTCCGTGGATAAGCCTACGGAGGGTAAGGTCATGATTGACGGAACCGATATTGCGGCTCTCAATCAAACTGAGGCTGCTGTTTTCAGACGCAGGAAGGTGGGCTTAATCTATCAGTTTTATAATCTGATACCGACGCTTACCATCCGAAAAAATATCCTTATGCCGTTGTTATTGGATAAGAAAACCCCAAATCAGGAATATTTTGAACAGGTGGTCCGCTCTTTGGGAATTGTTGATAAGCTGGAAGCATTCCCGAATCAGTTATCGGGAGGTCAGCAGCAGCGGGCTGCGATCGCCAGATCTTTGATATACCGTCCGGCCCTTCTTCTGGCAGACGAACCCACCGGAAATCTGGATCAGAAAAATTCAAGAGAGATCATCGATATGCTCAAATTGTCGAACCGCAATCTGAAGCAGACCATTGTGTTGATCACCCATGATGAAAAGATTGCGCTGGAGGCGGACCGCATCGTAACCATAGAGGACGGGCGGATCGTCAGCGACGGGAAGAGGGGAGGTGGATCGCTGTCATAAAGGACATGACAGCGATTGGCAGTATGTGGAAAAATTATTCCAAAGACTTTATAAAAAATAACCGGGCTTCCGGGATATCTATTATGGCAGCATCTTTCATTGCCGCTTTGTTTCTCTCTTTTCTTTGCTGCCTGTTTTATAATTTCTGGCTGGACAGCGTGGAAGGGACAAAATTGGAAGATGGCAGTTGGCATGGCCGCATTACCGGGGACATGAAAGAGGACGATCTGGCCGTTATCAATCATTTTGCCAACGTGGAAAGGGCGGCAGTCAATGAGGAACTGTCCGGAGAACAGGGAATCGTGGTTGAGGTCTGTTTTTATAACAAAAGGACGGTCTATCAGGATATGTCCGCCCTCGCAGATATTCTGGGACTGGCGGAAGAGGCGGTCTCCTATAATTATCAGCTCTTATCTTTGTACTTTGTCCGTATTCCGGGTGACGATATGCCGAGATTACTGATGCCGGCGTATCTGGCGATAGTGGTGATCGTGTGCGTTTCTTTGATACTGGTGATCCATAATTCATTTGCCGTATCTATGAACAACAGGGTGCACCAGTTTGGAATTTTTTCAAGCATCGGGGCTACGCCAAGACAGATTCGGACATGTCTCGTGCAGGAAGCGCTCTTTGTATCTGCTGCACCAATCATGGCCGGGATTTTGTTGGGGATTGTTTTCAGCTTTTGTACGGTTTGGGGAATGAGCGCCTTTGCAGCGGATCTTGCGTTAGGACGGCAGGTGTCCTTTGGCTGTCATCCGGTTATTGTGATACTTGTGCTTTTCTTATCTGTTTTTACAGTGCTTGTTTCCGCATGGCTTCCGGCGAGAAAACTGAGCAGGCTGACTCCCCTTGAAGCAATCCGGGGTACGGACGAATTGCAGCCTAAAAAACGGAAGTTTGGGTTTCCGCTTAAAAAGCAGTCCCCTATTTTGTCTGCGCTTTTCGGAATGGAGGGGGAACTGGCCGGGAATGCGTTAAAGGCGCAGAAAAAGGCTCTGCGCACCACATCTTTGTCATTAACGCTCGCATTCTTTGCGTTTATGACAATGCAGTGCTTTTGGACGCTCTCCGCTATCAGCACAAACCATACCTATTTTGAAAAATATCAGAATGCATGGGATGTTATGGTAACTGTGAGAGATACAAACATAGCGGATTTTGCGTTGGCGGAGGAACTTAGAGGACTCTCCGGAGTGGAAAGCAGCGTCGTCTATCAAAAGGCAGAGTCGGCATGTATGTTGCCGAAACAGGCACAAAGTCAGGAACTGCTGGCACTTGGCGGTTTGGAAGCAGTTTCGGAGGATTTGGCATTTTATGAGGAGGATCTATTTTGGATAGAAGCCCCCATTTTTATATTGGACGATGAGAGTTTCGGTGAATTCTGCGGACAGATAGGGATAGATCCCCGACTTGACGGGACGATTGTCCTAAATCGGTTATGGGACAGCGTCAACAGCAACTTTCGTTACCCGGAATACATTCCCTACGTGAAAGATGATATGGAAGCAGTTGTTTTGGGCAGCAGCGCTGAAAAGGGGGATAAAGGGTCCAAAGACACGGTCGAGATTCCGGTGCTGGCCTGTACCCGGAAATATCCGCTTCTGCGGGAAGAATACGGAAAGTCCGGCTGTCCTCTGGTACAGTTTCTTCCTCTGTCTCTGTGGAAGGAAATCGAAGGGCAGATAGGCGGGGCAGGGCAGGATACTTATGTCCGGGTGCTGGCGGACGACAGGGCGAAGGCGGATACATGGAATGCTTTGGAAGATGAAATAGGGAGGATGATCAGTCCGGAATATGAAATGGAAAGCGAGAACCGCATCCAGGAAAGAGAAGACAATGATAAAATGATAAAGGGGTATGAGCTGATATCAGGCGCGTTCTGCGCTCTGCTTGCGATCATCGGGATTGCGCATGTGTTTTCCCATACTTTGGGTTTCCTGCGTCAAAGAAAGCGGGAATTTGCACGATATATGTCTGTTGGGCTTACCCCGGGAGGGATACGGAAAATGTTCTGCATGGAAGCTTTGGTGTTGGTCGGACGTCCGGTGCTTGTCACATTGGCATTGACAATAGCGGCTGTGGTATTTATGATAAAGGCAAGTTATTTAGATCCTATGGAATTTATCAAGGCAGCTCCGGCAGTGCCGATTCTTATGTTTGTCCTGTTCGTCTTCGCGTTTGTGGCATTGGCATATTACCTCGGCGGGAGAAAGATACTTAAAGTCAATCCGGCAGATGCTTTGCGTGATGATACCATGATGTAAAATGGGCGACATTGATCTCGGATTTCTACCATCGGTTGCGCAGGTGTACAGGAGGCTGTATGGAACGCAACTCGGGCTTTTGATATTGTTTGGATATCAAAAAATAAGGAGGTCAGGATATTATGGATTTTTCAGAAAAACTATTAACATTGCGGAAAGCAAATGACATGACACAGGAGCAGCTTGCCGAGAAACTTGATGTTTCAAGGCAGTCCGTTTCAAAATGGGAAAGTGGGCAGGCCACTCCGGAACTGGAAAAAATAGTGGCAATGAGCGCGGTTTTTAATGTCACGACTGATTATCTGCTAAAGTCATCGGAAATAGACGACCTGTCAGTGAAAACGGAAATGTTGGAAAAGCAGCAGCAGATGCTGATTGACAGGGAACATAAACGGCGGCAGGTTTTTAGCTGTATTATGTATTCGATAGCAGTATATCTGGTATTTTTTGCTATGTATTTCATTGGGCATTTTCACTTTTGGGAGTGGGTAGCAAATCCGTCAATTTTTTTAGCAGGATTTCTCATTGCCAGTGCAATCGCGCTTGTTATATGCGTGAAGGTGCTTGGGAAAAAGCGAGAGTAGGCTCTAATGCAGGATGCCAAAATAAAGGAGAAAATAGAGGAGAATGAGTTATGCAGGCAATCGTAGAAACCTTGTTTGATTCGGTATATCTGATTTCTGTCATTACCATCGGGATCTTGATGATCCGGGGCAGCAGAGGAGACCGACAATTCCGTCTGTTTGGATGGATGGCAGTTGTGTTGGGAGCGGGAGACTCGTTCCATCTGGTTCCGCGCGCTCTTGCTCTGTGCACAAGCGGTCTGGAAAATTACACTGTTTCCTTAGGTATCGGAAAGTGGATCACATCGGTCACCATGACGATTTTTTATGTGCTGCTCTATTATGTCTGGCGTCAGCGGTATAAGATCAACGGACAGGGCGGTCTTACGGCCGTCGTGTACGGTCTGGCCGGTGTGCGGATCGCGCTGTGCATGATGCCCCAGAATCAGTGGCTCAGCGCGGAAGCTCCTCTTTTTTGGGGGATCTGCCGCAACATCCCTTTTGCCCTGCTGGGGATTGTGGTGATCGTGCTGTTTTACCGTAGCGCAAAGAAGCAAGGGGATAAGGCGTTTCGCTGGATGTGGCTGACTATTGTGCTGAGTTTTGGCTTTTACATCCCGGTAGTACTGTGGGCGGATGCCATACCCATGATCGGGATGCTGATGATACCAAAAACCTGCGCTTATGTGTGGACGGTACTCATCGGATATTTTGCTATGAGGCGGGAATGCAGAACGGCGTAACAAGCAGTATCGGTTAAAATAGGTCCGGACCATCACATTTTCATGGAATGCAGATGTATAGAACCGCGGCATTTGTGGAAAAATAATCATTATTTTTCATGGAGATGGCATATGGTTCATTCATTTTACGGCTGGTATCTGAAATGCCAGTCCGACACAGAGACTTTGGCGGTGATACCTGCCGTTCACAGCGCGGGAAGCGAGCGCACCTGTTCCATTCAGATTATTACGGATCACGATGTCTGGGCGGTTACGCTCTCCGGAGATCTGTTCAAGCGGAGTGGAAAAACTATTTCTATAGGGGAAAATCGGTTCGGTGAAAAGGGGATTCATCTGGGGATCCGGACACCGAAGCTGACTGTCAGCGGAGAACTGGATTTTGGTCCGCTTCTTCCGTTGAAATATGACATTATGGGGCCGTTTGCGTTTGTACCCTTCATGGAATGCCGTCACAGTGTTTGGAGTATGCGGCATTCGGTCACGGGAACGGTGCGGATAGGCAACCAAAAATATTCCTTTCAGAATGCCTCGGGGTACTGGGAGGGAGACAGGGGACGGTCCTTTCCTAAGGAGTATCTGTGGACGCAATGCTTCTTTCCGGAGGGGGCCGTCATGCTGTCAGTGGCGGATATTCCTATGGCGGGCATTCGCTTTACCGGTATAATAGGGGTGGTACTGTGGCGGGGGAAAGAATACAGAATCGCCACTTATCTGGGAGCGAGGGCCCGTCGGATCCAAAATAGAACGGTCCGGATCACACAGGGGGATCTGGAGCTGGAGGCGCGGCTGTTGGAGGCGTCCGGACGTCCGCTCAAGGCTCCGGCGGATGGCGCCATGGTGAGGACGATCCGCGAAGGCACATCCTGTCCGGCTTTCTACCGATTCTGCAAAAATGGCAGGCCGCTGTTTGCATTTGAGACGGACAGGGCTTCCTTTGAATATGAATATCCTTATGCGGAGGATCAAAGGAACGAAACAAAATAGCGAAACAGCAGTGAAGTATCCTGACGGGAAAGGGCAGGCATTCTCTCGGGATGCCATTGTGTTCCGAAGATCGGAGCGGAGAGATGGGAGATAGCTTCCGCCGTTTTGTCAGCGGCATGTTGAATGACCTGCAGGTTTTGACCTGACAAGTCAATGCATTGATGGTGATTGCTGTTGACGAGCATATGAGGTCCGAACAAGGCGTGCAGGAAACCGCCGGGCAGATTATCGGCGGGGTGCATTGTGTCTGAGCCGGCTCTCCGGTGGCAGTTTCGGTTGGATACTTCTTTGATGGTGCCCTGAAAGTAGAGGTTGATGAGCTGCATGCCTTTGCAGATGCCAAAGACAGGTTTTTTTTGCTCATAAAACAGGTGCAGCGCAAGAAGCTGCTCGAGCGTAAGGTGAAAATCGTCAAAACGGCCGGCGCGGCCATCGCGCTCTTTGCAGCGCGAAAGAGTATTTTCGGGAAGGGCCTTGTATTCGGAGAGGGAGGAAAACACGTCGCCTCCGCCGGGCAGAAGCAGGCCGTCATAGACTTCCGCATGCTTTTTTACATAGGAAGAATCCGGAAAGATAACTGCTTTACAGCCCGCATTTTCCAGAGCGGCTTTATAGTTTTTGTGCAGAGCGGGCGTTCCGATGATTGCGACGGTTTTCATGGAAGCCTCCCCGAAAAAGTTCTTATTCTATTATATGCGGGAAGAGGAAAAAAGATATTATCCGCGCATAATTTCTGTTACTTCATATCCTGCGTCGGCGACGGCTTTTTTGAGTACGTCGTCTGCGATTTCTCTGTCGGTCTTTACATAAGCTTTCTTTTCCTCCAGATTTACTTCGGCGGTGACGCCCTCGATGGCGTTCAGAGCATCCAAGGTGTGTTTCTGGCAGTGCATGCACATCATGCCTTCAATAGACAGGGTCAGTTCTTTCATAGTTTTTTCTCCTTTTTCCGATAAATTTGTTGTTGACGGTATATCCGTCCGCAGCGGCTTGAATAACCGCAGCCGCAGCGCGTTGAAGACAACGCAGATACTGCTAAGACTCATGGCCGCCGCGCCGAACATGGGATTTAATTTTAACCCGAAAGCCGGATACAGCACGCCCGCCGCAAGGGGAATACCGATACTGTTATAAAAGAATGCCCAGAACAGGTTTTCTTTTATATTGCGTATGACGGATTTGCTGAGCCGGATGGCATTGACGGCATCCATCAGATCGTTTTTGATCAGTACCGCGTCCGCGCTTTCTATCGCTACATCTGTTCCTGCGCCGATGGCGATCCCCACGTCAGCTCTGGCAAGGGCGGGCGCATCGTTGATGCCGTCCCCGATCATCGCCACTTTATGACCGTCCGCCATCAGCTCTTTGATTTTTTCCTCTTTCTGGTTGGGCAGCACCTGTGCAATCACATGTTTGATGTGGAGCCGCTTTCCGATGGCTGCAGCGGTCTTTTCGTTGTCGCCGGTGAGCATGACCACATCGATGCCGAGTTCTTCAAACTGTCTGATGGCTTCAAGACTGGATGCTTTTTCCACATCGGCCACGGCGATCATGCCGAGGATCTGACAGGAGGCGCCGTCCGAGGCTTTTTTGGCAAAGAGCAGCACCGTTTTTCCCTCCTCGGAAAGTCTGGTGAAGTCCTCCTCGATGGCGGCGAGATCGAAGCCTTCTTCTTGCAGCAGTCTTTTATTTCCGGCAAAGTAGAGATCACTCCGATAAGTGCAGCGGACGCCGAGACCAAAGAGAGCCTCGAAGCTTTCCGCAGACAAAGCCTGAATATCCTCCGGAGCGTAGGTCAAAATTGCTTCCGCAAGGGGGTGCTCGCTTTGTTTTTCCAACATCACGGCCACGGAAAGCAGCTCCCTCTCGGAAAGATCAAAGGGCAGCACATCCGTAACTTCCGGTTTTCCGTTGGTGATCGTGCCTGTTTTGTCGAGGACCACCGTGTCGATAGAGTGAGCGGTCTCAAGGGCTTCACCGGACTTGATCAGAATGCCGTTTTCCGCCCCTTTGCCGGTCCCCACCATGATCGCCACGGGAGTGGCAAGACCGAGGGCGCAGGGACAGGAGATCACCAGCACGGAAATGCCGATGGACAGGGAGAACTCAAACCCTGCTCCGCTGAACATCCATGCTGCGAAGGCTAAAAGCGCGATACACATCACCGCAGGTACGAAGATGCCGGCGATCTTATCCGCCAGTTTGGCGATGGGCGCCTTGGATGAGCTGGCCTCCTCCACAAGACGGATGATCTGGTTGATCGTCGTGTTTTCTCCGGTTTTCACCGCCCTCATCCGGAAAGAACCGTTTTTGTTGAGGGAAGCGGAGATCACCGTGTCGCCCGTGGTTTTTTCTACCGGAATGCTCTCACCGGTGATGGCGGATTCGTCCAAAGAGGAAAAGCCTGAGACGATAACGCCGTCCACGGGCACATAAGCGCCGGGTTTTAAGATGACGATGTCTCCCTCTTTCACTTCGTCGGCGGGAATCTCCCGCTCGCCGCCGTCGGGGGTCAAAAGCAGGGCGGTTTTGGGGGCGAGGTTCACCAGCTTTTCTATGGCTTTGCCGGTCTGCGCCTTGGAACGGCTCTCCAGATACTTGCCGAGGGTGATCAACGTGAGGATCGTGCCCGCGGATTCAAAGTATATTTCCATGCCGTACCGATGTATCAGTTCCATATCCTGATATCCCAGTCCGTGGCTGAGCCGGAAGATGACAAACACGCCGTAGACCACAGCGGCGGCGGAGCCCACCGCCACCAGAGAATCCATGTTGGGACTTCTCCGGAACAGATTTTTAAAACCGTGGATAAAGTAGTTTTGGTTTAAATACAGGATCGGCAGCAAAAGCAAAAACTGTGTAAAAGCAAATGTCACCGCGTTCTCCGGGCCGTGGAATGCCCGCAGGATGAAGCCCGGTATGGGCAGATGAAACCATTCGTAAAACATATGGTACATCGATACATACATAAGCGGGATCAGGAACAGAAAGGAGAAAACCAAACGGTTTTTCATCTCTTTTCTTGCTTTCAGCATGGTTTCCTGCAGGGAATTCCCGGCGGGAGAGCCGGTATTGCCCGTGTCGGATGCAGGCGTCAAAGAAGAGACGCCGTAACCCGCTTTCTCCACGGCGGCTATGATATCCGCTGCATTTAATTTGGACTCGTCATAGGCGGTCTGCATACTGCCGGTGAGCAGATTGACGTCGCAGATGCTTATGCCGTCCAGAGAGGAAACGCATTTTTCCACACGGGAAGAGCAGGCGGAGCAGGTCATGCCTGTCACTGCAAATTTTTCTTTTTTCATATTTTTTACCTCTTATCATGATGTCAGACGGGAAGCGGTCTATTTCATCAGTTTCCTCAATGTTTCGCACAGTTCGTCCACAACGTTGTCATTGCCTTCTCTGATATTATCTGCGACACAGGTTTTAATATGCTGGGAGAGCAGTGATTTGTTGAAGGAGTTGAGGGCGGAAGTGACGGCGCTGACCTGTGTGATGATATCCACGCAGTAACGCTCCTGTTCCACCATGCCTCGGATGCCCCGCACCTGTCCCTCGATGCGGTTCAGGCGGTGGATCAGGTCACGGTATTCTTTTTCATCCCTGTGTTTATGTTTCAGAGAGCACTCGCTGCAGAGAAGATGTTCCTCTGTCTGGTTTTGTTCTTGGTTCATAGCTACCTCCATATACCCCTGTGGGGTATATTATAAAGGAGAAACGGAAATTTGTCAATTCTCTCTTTGACGAAATGGCGGAAAAAGCATATAATAGTAGACATAGTTTTGCTGTACATAGTTTTGTTTAGAAAAACGGGAGGAATATATAGATGAAAAAGCTGGAAGAATATGTGAGAAGTATACCTGATTTTCCGGAGGAAGGTATTATTTTCCGTGACGTGACAAGCGTGCTGCAGGATGCGGAAGGTCTGCACCTTGCCATTGAGACCATGCAGGATCTGGTGAAGGATCTGGACGTGGATGTGATTGCGGGCCCTGAGTCCAGAGGATTTATTTTCGGAACACCCATCGCTTACAATCTGCATAAGCCCTTTGTACTGATTCGCAAAAAGGGGAAACTGCCCTGTGAGACGGTGTCTATAGACTATGAATTGGAGTACGGCACAGCGACCATAGAGATGCATAAGGATTCTATAAAGTCCGGGCAGAAAGTGTTGATCGTGGATGATCTGATCGCCACCGGAGGTACGACTAAGGCTATGATCGATCTGGTGGAATCGCTGGGCGGCGAGGTGGTCGGCATCGTGGTACTGATGGAGCTGGCCGGTCTGGAAGGCAGAAAGAAAATTGAAGGGTACAGGTTGGATTCCGCGATCGTATATCCGGGGAAATAGTGAGTTTAAAAACAGGATGGCGTATGGAGAGAGAAAAAACGGTTATTGAAGACGGAAAGATGGAGCCGGTGGGCGATTACAGAGGTCCTGAAGATTTGTATCAGGATCTGATTCGGCGTGTTAAAAAATATCATCCTTCCGGCGATATCAGTCTGATCGAGAAGGCCTACCATCTTGCGTACAATGCCCATAAAGGACAGGTCAGGAAGTCCGGTGAACCCTACATTATCCATCCGCTGTACGTGGGTATCGTACTGGCGGATTTAGAGATGGATAAGGAGACCATCGCGGCGGGGCTGCTCCACGATGTGGTGGAGGATACGCTCTACACAGAGGACGAATTAAAAGCTATGTTCGGCGGGGACGTGACGCTCCTTGTGGACGGCGTGACGAAGCTGCAGCATTTCAACATGGAGGGATCCGGCAGCGTCGGGAAAGCTACCGATAAGGTGGATATTCAGGCGGAAAATCTGCGGAAGATGTTTCTTGCGATGGCCAAGGATATCCGGGTCATCATCATAAAACTGGCGGACAGACTGCACAATATGCGGACGTTGAAATTCATGCCGCCGGAGAAACAGCAGAGGATCGCCAGAGAGACGTTGGATATTTATTCCCCGATCGCCGACAGGCTGGGCATCAGCAAGATCAAGGTGGAACTGGACGATCTGTCCCTCAAATATCTGGAACCGGATGCGTATTATGATCTGGTGGAAAAGATCGATACGCGGAAAGAGGTGCGGGAAGCCTACATCCAGTCCATTGTGGAAGAGGTGAAGACCCATGTGGGGGAGGCGAACATTCACGCCGTGATCGACGGGCGGATCAAGCACTTTTTCAGCATATACCGGAAAATGATCAACCAGAATAAGACGTTAGACCAGATTTATGATCTGTTTGCGATAAGGATCATCGTGGACTCCATCAAGGACTGTTATGCGGCGTTAGGAGTGATCCACGAGATGTACACGCCGATTCCCGGGCGTTTTAAAGACTATATCGCCATGCCCAAAGCGAATATGTACCAGTCCCTTCACACGACGTTGATCGGTGTGGGCGGAAAGCCTTTCGAGGTGCAGATCCGGACGGAGGAGATGCATAAGGCGGCGGAGTTCGGTATTGCGGCGCACTGGAAATACAAGGAAGCTTCCGACGGCAAGAAAGCGGGAAAAGATCAGTCGGAGGCGGAAAAGATGGCATGGCTGCGCCAGATCTTAGAGTGGCAGCAGGACAATTCCAACAACAGGGAATTTATGAATCTGGTGAAGAACGATCTGGATCTGTTCTCCGATCAGGTGTATTGTTTTACGCCGAACGGGGAGGTGAAAAATCTGCCTGCCGGTTCCACGCCCATCGATTTTGCCTATGCGGTGCACAGCGCGGTTGGAAACCGCATGATCGGCGCGCGAGTCAACGGAAAACTGGTGACAATAGAATACGAGATCCAAAACGGCGACAGGATCGAAATTTTGACCTCCCAGAATTCCAAAGGACCCAGCCGTGACTGGCTGAAACTTGTCAAGAGCACTCAGGCGAGGAACAAGATCAATCAGTGGTTCAAGCAGGAACTGAAAGAGGACAATATTGAAAAGGGCAAGGAGATGATCTCGGCCTACTGCAAAGCGAAAGCGATCTGTCAGACCGATATCATGACGTCCGAATATATGGAAGCCGTGATGCGGAAATACGGATTTCACGACTGGGATTCCGTGCTGGCGGCGGTTGGGCACGGCGGTTTGAAAGAAGGGCAGATCATCAACCGCATGGTGGAATACTATGAGCTGGATCACAAAAAGAAGCTGACTGATGAGGAAGTGATGGCCGGCATAGAGGAAAATGCCAGAAACAGGGATCAGCAGACCGGCAGGGGAGGTATCGTTGTAAAGGGTGTCCATGATGTGTCCGTGCATTTCAGCAAGTGTTGTGCCCCGGTGCCGGGAGATGAGATCGTGGGCTTCATCACAAGAGGCAGAGGCATATCGATCCACCGCACGGACTGCGTCAATGTGATCAATTTAGAGGAAGTGGACAGAGAACGCCTGATTGAAGCGGAATGGCAGATCCCCGAGGGTGAGAATGCAGGGCAGGAGAAATACCTGACGGAGATCACCATATACGGGAATAACAGGAGCGGACTGCTGGCGGATATCTCAAAGGTACTGACGGAGAAAGGCATTGATATCTGTTCCATGAACACCAGAGTGAGCAAACAGGGGGTCGCTACTTTAGTGACAACATTCTATATTTCCGGCCGCGAAGAGTTGGGCCGCATCATTGAAAAGCTGCGCATGGTGGAAAGCGTATTAGACGTAGAAAGGACGACGGGCTGATGGCAAATTTGAAGATAGGAAGAATTACATTGGGTTCCTGCGCGACAAACTGCTATTTTGTATATCGGGAGGGAGAAAAGAAGGTTCTTTTCTTTGATCCGGCGGATCAGGGGGAGTATCTGTATCAGGCCCTGACTGGGAAAGGGTTTGAGATCGCGGCGATTCTTCTGACCCACGGGCATTTCGACCATATCTGGGGCGCCCAGAAACTGCGGGAGCTGTCCGGCGCAAAAATATACGCCTGCAAAGAGGAGGAGAAGCTTTTGGCAGATGCCGGCATGAATGTGTCGGAGATGGCAGGGAGGGCCTGCACGATAAGAGCGAACGCTTTTTTGGAGGACGGACAGAGCATGACCATCGAGGGGATGACGTTCCGGGTGATTCTGACGCCCGGGCATACGGCGGGAAGCTGCTGCTACTATTTTGAGGAGGACGGCATTTTAGTCAGCGGCGATACGCTGTTTCAGGAGTCTGTGGGCAGGACGGACTTTCCGACGGGATCCTATTCTGAGATCATCCGCTCTATCAGAGAGAAGCTTTTTGTGCTGCCGGAGGAAACCAGAGTGTATCCCGGTCACGGGGAGCAGACGTCCATAGGGTATGAGAAAATTCATAATCCGTTCTGCGTATAAAAGATGGAAGAGAAATACCGCCCGGATTTCGGGCGGTATTTGCGTAAAGAGATATAGATAAAACGATATAGGGGAAACAAATGTACATAGTAAAGTTGAACGAGGCAAAATATGAATATGAGATACACTCTTTAGTCAAGGCCTTTTACCCGGAGGAGGAGGTCAGGGTACTGACGCCGGATTCTGTGGTGAAGGATAGGAATATCACTGAGGAGAGGCCGCGGTTAGAAATTTTCTTTGATGAAAACAGCGCGACGATCAGCGGAGAAGCAAAGGAGCGAAGGATTTCTCCGGACACAAAGGAGGCCTTCGGAGCAGCCTTTTACAAATATTTGTCAGAGCTTACAAAAAAGGAACTGCCTTGGGGAAACCTGACCGGTATTCGCCCCACAAAGATCGCGCTGACCATGCTGGAAGCAGGAAAGACTGAGGAAGAGATTCTGAGATTTCTTCGGGAAAAGCATTTTGTGTCGGAGAAAAAGGCTCTTCTGGGCATCGATATCGCGAAGAGAGAGCGGGAGATTCTTGCGCCTATCGATTATGAGAACGGATACAGTCTGTATATCGGGATTCCTTTTTGTCCCACTACCTGTCTGTATTGTTCGTTCACCTCTTTTCCCATTGTGAGCTGGAGAAAGAGGGTCGGAGAGTATCTGACGGCGCTTCAGAAGGAAATTGATTTTACGGCGGAGATTTATCGGGATAAAAAGATCGATACGGTCTATATCGGCGGCGGAACGCCTACAACGCTGGAGGCGGAAGAGCTGGAGAGGCTGCTCTCGGGTCTTGAGAGAGCCTTTGATCTGACAGGACTGAAGGAATTTACCGTGGAAGCCGGGCGGGCGGACAGCATCACGGCAGAAAAATTGTCGGTGCTAAAGGCCCACGGGGTGACGAGGATATCTGTGAATCCCCAGACGATGAAAGACGAGACGTTAAAACTGATCGGCAGGCGTCATACGGTTGATCAGGTCAGAGAGGCGTTTTATCTGGCGAGAGAGGCCGGCTTTGCCAACATCAATATGGATATGATACTCGGACTTCCCGGCGAGGGGGCGGAGGATGTGGCGGCTACGATAGAGGCCCTTAAAGAACTTTCACCGGATTCCCTGACGGTGCATTCTCTGGCGGTAAAGCGGGCAAGTCATCTGAGAGACTGGATAGGGGAGCACGGCTTTGATAGACTGCAGAACACGGAGGAGACGATGGATATCGCCGCGGCCGGGGCCAAAGCGCTTTCCATGAAGCCTTACTATCTCTACAGACAGAAAAATATGACCGGCAATCTGGAAAATGTCGGTTATGCAAGAGAAGGGTGCTGCGGCATATACAACATATTGATCATGGAGGAGAAACAGACCATCGTGGCGCTGGGGGCAGGGACGATCAGCAAGCGGGTGTATCCGGACGGAAGGATCGAGCGGCGCGAGAATGTGAAGGATGTCGCCCAATATATCGAGAGAATCGATGAAATGATAGAAAGAAAACGTGTGTTATTAAAGGAGTAAAATTTTATGGCAGACATTATGGATATAACAGATTTTAAGTGGACACGAGAGCCGAAGAGTTTTCATATAGACGACAATAAAGTGGAAATTGTCACCGCGCCACATACTGATCTATGGCAGCGGACATATTATCATTTTCAGAATGATAATGCGCCGGTTTTACAAATGGAAACGGATGAGAAGTTTTTTAGTTTTGTAGTGAAAACAAACTTTTCCGAAAGCTGTCATCGGTTTGACCAGTGTGGCGTTGTTATGTATTTGGATAGTGAAAACTGGCTTAAGGGTTCCGTTGAGTATGAGAATGGCAATTTTCAGCATTTGGGAAGTGTTGTAACGAACGGAGGTTATTCAGACTGGGCGACTACAGCGATTCCCGCCACAATTAAATCCATGTGGTACCGTTTTAGCCGCCGTGAAGATGATTATTGTATAGAATGTTCCGAAGACGGTGTAAGTTTTAGTCAGATGCGAATTTGCCATATGAATAAAGGTGATGGAATAATTAAGTTTGGCATCTATGCCTGTTCACCGGAAGATTCTTCATTCAAAGCTGTTTTTACTGACATGAAGATTACTGAGTGCAAATGGGAAGCCCATGATGGACAACAACCGGATTAAAGGCGGAGGTATTTATCGTGTCAGAAATCAGACATATGCAGATGGAGGATAAAGAGTTTTGGTACAGTCTGGACAGACATTTATCAGAAGAAGAATTCCAAAATAAGATCCAAAATAAGAGAGGATATATTCTGCTGGAAAATGGAACCCCCATTGGTTTGTTAAGGTACAATCTTTTTTGGGATAATATTCCGTTTTGCACAATGCTTATTATTGATCAGAATTATCGGAACAAAGGTTATGGGAAAAAACTTGTGGAATTTTGGGAAAATGATATGAAGTTGAAAGGGTATGGAATGGTTTTAACTTCTACACAAGTTGATGAGGACGGACAGAATTTTTACAGAAAACTGGGGTATAAAGACTGTGGGGGATTTGTTGTTGACATTCCGGGATATGAGCAGCCAATGGAAATGTTTATGAGCAAGAAAATTTAAACTGCTTTTTGTTTAACAGGAAGATAGAACGGTTTAACGATTTCGGAGGAGGATATGCGGATGATGATTGAAGGCAATCAAAAAGAATTGGATGCGATGGAGCAATTTCACAAAGGAAACAGGCAGGAAGGATTGCGGCTGCAGGAAGAATTTGCTTCCGCTTTCAGAGAGGAATTTAAAGATAAAGATCATTGCCCATGTAAGAAAGCCTGCCGTTATCATGGCAACTGCAAGGAGTGTGTGGCTATTCACAGAGCTCATCGGGAACATGTTCCGAACTGTATGAGGTCTGTCATCAATGCGAAAATAAAACTCCTGTCTGAATTAACGGAACATACGATTGCGAATGAAATTGAGCCCCCACATGAAATATTAAGAAAAGAGTATCAGTAATGGAAGGTCTGGGAGACAGTTATGAAAGAAGAATGTTTAATCTGCAGCACACCTGATGAAAGGATGTGGGTATGTTCGTACTGTATGATGAGAAAACAAGATTTCCGATTAAAATTTGGCTGGAGGATGTAAATCAGATGGAGGAAAGCTGTCTGGAGCAGGCATACCATCTGTCCCAGCTTCCCTTTCTGCATAAATGGGTGTGTCTGATGCCGGACACTCATACCGGAAAGGGGATGCCGATCGGCGGTGTGATTGCAGCAAAGGATGTGGTCATCCCGAATGCGGTGGGTGTGGATATCGGCTGCGGCATGGATTTCGTACCGACAAATATCAAGGCGGAGAATATCCGGGAGATCCGGACCGGGAATGGTACGTTGGTGCAGGCGATCATCGGAAACATTATGAGAACGATTCCGTTAAATACGGAGCGTTACAGAGTTATGCAGGAGTCCGAAGTGTTAGACCGGGCGAAGCAGGAGATGGAAAAATATGAGCGGAATCCGGAGCTTCTGCCGCTGATCGACGACGGATATTTTCAGGTGGGAAGTTTGGGGGGCGGCAATCACTTTATCGAGCTGCAGGAGGATCAGGACGGGTTTTTGTGCATTATGATCCATTCCGGAAGCCGCCATCTCGGAAAAGCGGTCTGTGATCATTTTCATGGAGCGGCAAGGGAGCTCAACAAGAAATGGTACAGTGAGGTGAAGGATGAGTATCATCTGGCTTTTCTGCCTGTTGCGTCGAAGGAAGGGCAGCAGTATATCAACTGGATGAATCTTGCGCTGGATTACGCCTTTGAGAACCGGGCGCGGATGCTGCATAAGACTTGTGCGGCAGTAGGGGAACTGATTGAAAAGCATACGGGGCTCACTGTGGAATTCGGGGAGGAGATCAACTGCCATCACAATTATGCGTCGTTAGAAAACCATTATGACGAAAATGTGTGGGTACACAGAAAAGGGGCTACCAGAGTACGGGAAGGAGAAATGGCGGTGATACCCGGGGCAATGGGTTCCTACAGCTATGTGGTGGAGGGAAAAGGGAACAGAGAATCCTTCTGCACATCTTCCCACGGCGCGGGCAGAAGCTACTCCAGATCGGGAGCCATGCGGGCCTTCAGCACGGAACAGGTGATGTTGGATCTGAAGGAGCAGGGTGTTGTGTTAGGCAAACGGAAGAAGAATGATGTGGCGGAAGAGTGCCGGTTTGCTTACAAGGATATCGATCAGGTTATGATCCAACAACAGGATATGGTGACGCCTGTGAGAAAGTTAAAGACAGTGGGCGTTGTGAAGGGGTAGCGGCGTGCCGCTCGGTATACCATAAATATTTCACATAACTTAATGGAAGACCTGTAAAGTCTGCGGTTCAAATCCGCAAAAACAATATTTTTATCCTGAGTTCGGGTGTGAGCGAAAGCTTCTGCCGGTCCGTCTTCTCTCCCCAAAATCTGCTCAACGGGTTTTCCGCAAAAAACGGATGAACGAGGGATAAAAATATTATGAAAAGTAAGGCTGGGCGGCAGGCTGCCGCACTTCATATACATAAATCAATTCAAACAGTTCTTTTCCGCCGATCTGTTCGGTCTGACAGTCTCCTGAAAAGGTAAAGCCATATTTTTCATAGAATTTTCTGGCACGGTGATTGCCTTCCAGAACACGCAGGAGGATACGTTTAAATCCCAGTTTTTTTAGTTCGCTAATACAGGCCCGCAGCAGATGACCGCCGCAGCCCTTCCCGATGTATTCGGGGAGAAAATAGATGGATATGATTTCCCCGTAATCGCTGTATTTTTCCCACCTCGATCTGCTAAAACTGGCTGTGCCGATTAAGACATCTTCCTTAGTGAGAACAAGGCTGTATATGCCTTCGGCGGTTACTTTATCCGCCCATTTTCCAACGGGAATACTGTCGAGAAAGTCCTTCGGAATCAAATCCCGGTAGGCATATCTCCAGCTTTTTTCGTAGATATTGCTTATTTCAAACAAATTGTCATCGGGGGTTATGTATCTGATCTCCATAGAAGGTGCTGCCTCTCTTTTTCACAAATATCAACGCTGTTTATTTTAGGAGTGTCAACTATAGAATAATGATTGTTAACCGAGCGGTTAAGGAAAATCATTGTTCAAAGGAACACACACAAATGAATTGTAACTAAAATCAGAAAGTTATTCAAGTCTGCGCATCATTTCCTTTTCCGTATATTTGCCCGCTGCGCCTATCCGAAGCATCTATAAATGGTTAAAATTTAGTATTTCTATTGACATTGACAGTAGATAAATCTATAATGATGAGCGACAACTGAATAGAATGAATGTCTTCAAGGCAGGGTGAAATTCCCGATCGGCGGTAAAGTCCGCGAGCGTGTAAATGCTGATTTGGTGGAAGTCCAAAACCGACAGTATAGTCTGGATTAAAGAAGGTGTATTGGATATGTCAGAATTATTCTGATGATATGCACTTTTTTGTCTGACAAATGCTTTGTTGACATTTTTCAATACACCTTAAAATTATGGCACCTAAAGGCATTCCATTGCTTGTAGGTGTTAATTTTTTTGGGAGGTGTTTTTAATGAACAGTAAAACGAAGAAACTCACAATAGTAGGTATGCTTTGTGCCTTTGCCTATATGGCTGCCGCAATGGGACGTATTCCGCTTGTACTTTTTTTGAAATATGACCCAAAGGATATTATCATTGCAATTGGCGGATTGATTTTCGGGCCTCTCACCTCATTTTATGTCGCGCTGATTGTTTCTTTAGTCGAGATGTTTACTATCAGTGAAAATGGCATTCTGGGTTTCTTGATGAATGTTATTTCAAGTTGTTCTTTTGCGTGTACCGCGGCATTTGTTTACAAGAAAAAATGCAAATTATCAGGAGCTATTATCGGGCTGTTTTGCGGATGGGGGTGTATGGTTTTAGTAATGCTGCTTTGGAATTATTTAATCACGCCTATTTATATGGGCTATCCGAGAGAAGCAGTTGTAGAATTGCTAATTCCTGCTTTTCTGCCTTTTAACTTGATTAAGGGTGGATTAAACGCAGCTATTACTATGGTTTTATATAAACCGATTGTTGCAGCTTTAAGATGCGCTCATTTTATTGAAACTGATCACATAAAACCTAAAACCGGTTTGAATGTTGGAATAATATTGATAGCTCTGCTGATCATCGCTGCTTGCACACTACTTATACTATCCATAAAAGATTTCTTTTGAACTGTAATTTTCCGACAAAGTTAGCAACTCTCATTCAAAATGAGGGCTGCTAACTCGATACGTTTTATATTTCTAATGTAAAAGTTTTTCTGGGATGCTTTGTTGCCAGAATATCTCTCTGTTTGGACATTGCAACGTGGGTATAGATTTCTGTAATATGGATGGAACTGTGCCCCAGCATTTTCTGAATATAGCGGATGTCCACATCTGCCTCCAGCAGGCTTGTGGCGAAAGTATGCCGGAACATATGGGGGGTAATGTGTAAGTCTATGTCCGCCAAAGAAGTATATTTGCGGATCATCCGGCGGACGGACTGGTCGGAAAGCGGTTTGCCGGACAGGCTCGTGAAAAAGTTTCCGGAGGATTGCATCTCCGGCAGGAAAACTGCCTTGTATTTTTCCAGAACACGGACAACGTCATCGCTCCCGATCTGGATCTTACGCTCTTTTGATCCTTTTCCGTAAATCAGAATGCTCCTGTCGCGAAGGTTTACATCAGCCGTATTCAGAGAACACAGTTCGGAAATTCTCATTCCGGTGGCAAAGAGCAGTTCAATTACGGCGATGTCTCTGAGTGTCCTCTTTCTCTGGAAGTCCGTTTTTGCTTCCGCATGGTGGCGATATATAACGGATAGGAAATGCTCTACGGTATGGATGGGGATTGTCCTTGGCAGTATAGCAGGTTCGCGGAATTTTACATGTATCTTATAAAAAGGGCTGCGGTCAATGATATCCTTGTATTCGAGATAATGGAAAAATGCTTTTACAACAGCGATCTTTCTCTTTACGGTCTTAGGTTTATATTTCCGGTGCAGAATTGCAAGGAAATTCTCCAGTGTATCCGGAGTGATTTCGAAGATGCTGCCGGCCGCTGTTTCTGTACGGAACTGTTTCAGGTCGATCCGGTAGGATTTCAGTGTTTTTTCGTTTAAACGTTTCTGATTTCTGCAGTGTTCCAAGAAGTTTTCTGTGTAAGTCTGTAAGTCTTTCATGCTTCATCTCCTCGTCTGTGTTTTCTGAATATATCTATCGTACATGAATTTATATCCATCGTATACCCGGTGAATGATATCCTGCAGTTGACAAGGCGGTGTGAGAGTGGGTTGTAGTTGTTGAGAGCGTGTAAAACTGGTATAATAGGTTTATCGCAAAAGAAAATACTCAGATAAACGAGGGATGAAATAGAGTCGTGAAGATACGCTGCGTTGTGGAGAGAATTACATATCAGAATCCCGATAACGGATATTCGGTTCTGAAAGTGCGCATGAAGGGCTACAGTGATCTGGTGGCCGTGGTGGGAAACCTGTTTGACGTCAATGTGGGGAGTGTGTTGATCGTGGACGGGACGTGGAAGGTGGATGCGAAGTACGGACGTCAGTTTAGCGCGCAGTCGTGGGAGGAAACCATGCCGGCCACGATCTACGGCATCGAAAAATACCTCGGCTCCGGCCTGATCAAAGGCGTTGGACCGAAGTTTGCCAGACGGATCGTGATGAAATTCGGCACGGACACGTTAGAGATCATCGAGACGGATGTGCGCAGGCTTCTGGAAGTGGAAGGCATCGGCAGAAAACGGGTGGAACAGATTGCGGAAAGCTGGGAACAGCAAAAAGAGATCAAAAACGTGATGCTGTTTTTGCAGGAGCACGGTGTCAATACTTCCTATGCGGCCAGAATCTACAGACAGTACGGAAACGAAAGCATAAACGTTGTCAATGAGAATCCCTTCCGGCTGGCGGACGATATCTGGGGTATCGGTTTTCGGACGGCAGATCAGATCGCGCAGAAACTCGGCATACAGAAAGAGGCCTATGTGCGGCTGCGCAGCGGCATCATGTATGCCCTCAGCGATCTGGCCGGAGAGGGACATGTCTACGGAGAGAAATATCAGCTTGTAAAGCGGGCGGCCGAACTTTTGGAGGCGGAGGAAGGGCCTGTGATCATGACGATGGATCATATGTTGAAAGACGGCGATCTGATCCGGGATGTAAAGATTTCCGTACAGCAGAAAGAGGGGGAGAGAACGGAGACGGAGGCGATCTATCTGCCGCCCTTTTTCTATGCAGAGAACGGGACGGCGGCGAAACTGCGGAAACTTCAGGCGGCACCGGCGGGGGACAGGCTCTGGGAGAGGCTGATGGAAGCCAGAAAAAGTACAGGGAATGAAGAACTGTCGGTGGATGTCTCCGGCATCGAGCGGATCCTGCAGATGGAATACGATGAGGTGCAAAGAAACGCCATCCGTCAGGCAGCGGTTTCCAAAGTGATGGTGCTGACCGGAGGGCCGGGAACAGGAAAGACGACGACCACGCAGGGAATCATTGCGGCATTTCGTGCTTATGGCCTGAAAGTACTGTTGGCGGCGCCTACAGGCCGGGCGGCCCAGAGGATGAGCGAGGCAACGGGACTTCCGGCAAAGACGATCCACAGGCTGCTTGAGTGCAAGCCGCCGGAAGGATATATGCGAAATGAGGAGAATCCTCTGGAGGGGGATGTGCTGATTGTGGACGAATGTTCCATGATAGATATAATTTTGATGAACGCGCTGATGAAGGCGGTTCCTTCCGGAATGCGGCTGATCCTTGTGGGAGATATCGACCAGCTTCCCTCGGTGGGGGCGGGAAATGTGCTGCGGGATATGATCGACTCCGGTCATTTTCCGGTGATACGCCTGACGCGTATTTTCAGGCAGGCTCTGGCCAGCCGGATCATTACTAACGCCCACCGCATCAATGCCGGAAAGATGCCGGATATTTCGGGCGGAAACCAGTCGGACTTTTTCTTTTTGGAGCGTGAAGATCCGAACACCGTACTGACTGAAATAGTCAATTTGGTGAAGCAAAAACTTCCCGGATTCTACGGAACGCCTTCCGGACAGATTCAGGTGCTGACGCCGATGCAGAAAGGCGTGACGGGAGCGGCAAATCTGAATATTGCCCTGCAGGAGGCGCTAAACCCGGAGGGGATAGGGCTGCGCAGAAGCGGCATGGTTTACAGACTGCATGACAAGGTGATGCAGATCAAAAATAACTATGACAAGGAAGTGTTTAACGGGGATATCGGTATGATCGAAGAGGTGGACATGGAGGAGAAGACTTTGGGCGTCCGATATGACGCGCGTCTGGTCACTTACGATATCACGGAGCTTGATGAGCTGGTGCACGCCTATGCCACAACGATCCACAAAGCGCAGGGGAGCGAGTACCCTATTGTAGTCATGCCTCTTTTGATGAACCATTTTGTGATGTTGGAGAGGAATCTCCTCTACACCGGCATCACCAGAGCAAAGAAAATATTGGTTATAGTAGGAACAAGAAAGGCCCTTGCTTATACCGTGGGAAATCTCACTGTGACACACAGAAATACGATGTTAAAGGAAAGATTGACAGGGGGCCGCTCTTAACTATCCGCTCCTTTTATCCGATATATAAATATAGTATCATTTGGCAGATACGTGAAACTCGCTGAAACGGATTTTGGCAAAAGAGTTCAAGGAAGAGGTGCTTATATGGGGATGATGATCGGAGCAGGAGGCGTTGTAGTGCGGACGGCGGATCCTTACGGAGCGGCGAAAACCAATAACAGCCCCGTGCGCAGAACAACAAACAGTAAGAAGAAGCGTAAGCGGTTAAACTATAATTACAGGGATGTCTCGGGAAGGATCATCCGGGCAAAATCTTCCGTCAGCGCGACATTGGTGGTGACCCACGCCAGAACGATGGTGGCGGTGCTGCGCAGAAAATACGGCTGCGGGGAGTACAACGACAGGGATTTGGAGATCGCCATCATCCATGCGGAAAAAATGGTGCGGATCGCCAAAAAGAAGTTAAAGAATTTAAAGATGGAGGAAATGGGAAAGCGGGCTTCGGAAGCTGAGAAAGCACAGGAAGAGTACGAGGATGAAAATTCCTTAAACACTGCGGATATGCAGTCGGGGGATCGGGAGATAAGCAGGGAGGATCTGCAGGACATGATCCGCGAGCTGGAGCGGGAACTGCAGCAGTTGATGGCAGAGAACAGTCTGGACGATCTGACGGACGAATGCCTTGGCGGCGGGGCGGTGAGCGAGGAAGAGATGGAGCGGATCAAGAAAAAGCACCGCTGCGACGAGATGCGCCAGATCGTGGAGGCTGACATGAAATACTTAAAGGCCATGTTTCAACGCATGCTGCAGGAGCAGCAGGAGGTGGCAGCCGCCGCCACGTTGGAGCTTTCCGGCGCCATGAACAATGCGCCTGTCATGATTTCAGCGGCGCCTGCGGCGGATGCACAGACGGCCCAGGGCGGCGGAGTGGACGCGTCGGTCTGACATGCCGCTTCCGGTCCGGCTAAATGGATTTATATATAATATCAAGTGTTATCCTACGATCATTGTGGGCAGCGACATTTCGTTATATTGGGTGGATATCATCTGATCAAAGCTGATTCGCGAGTAGATCCCGCGAAACTTTCCGTTGTAGACAAACAGCCCTGTCAGATTGCCGGTATCCACCCATTTTGCGTTTTCTGACAGCAGATCGATATTATCCAGACGATAGGGAGTGTTAAACTGCTGCAGGATATAGTGTTCTCCCCGCAGTTTCTGAAGCAGGGTGTTCCAGCTTTCCTGATCGGGCAGTTCCACGCCCGCGTGAACGCCCTGCGAGCCGTAGGAGTCCTCAGGCTTTATGATCCAGTTGTCTTTTCGGGAGAGGGCGTCACTCTTTACCCATGCATATTCCGGAAGATCCAGCTCGTCCAAGGAAATGGTCAGGGGGACATGAGCCCTTATAAAGGTTTGCTCCTCCTTTGATAACAGTTGTAATGTTTCCGGTTTGCACAAAAGTTTAAACAGGATTTTATTATGAACGATCTGCGTCCGGAAATCACCGAGCAAGCAGACACCGTCCGCTCTGACTGCATCCAGAAAATCGCCGACCTCGTCAAAGTGTGTCATAATATCGGTGGTTACGGCTCTGCGGTAGATCAGATCGATCTTCGTCCCGTCCTCGCTGCGGCAGTGTATTCCGTCCCAAGTGAGCTTTCGGATATCGCAGAGCGTCGCTTTGCAGCCTTTTTTCTCAAACCGATCCCTGAAGATCAAAAATTCGTTGGTGGTGGCATGCTCCATAAAATCCACGATAGCGACCGAGGGCAGAGCGGCGCTGTCTTTTGCGTATTCCCGGTAGAGGGAGAGCGCTTCTTCCACCCATGTGTCGAACAATTCAAATTTTTGAAGCGGGAAAGTTTTGTGAAATTGCCTGTACGCTTTTCCGAGCTCAAAAGCGGTATTCAGTTCCCTGTCTTCGTTCATGGCGCTGGTGCCGTCCGTGTTAAATTCGCAGAATTTGAACGCACCGGTCTCTTCATTATAAAAAAGGTCTATTCTGGCAATGGGAATGTTGCAGCGGTATTTCGGACTGCGCAGGATCAGCTTTTCCAGTTCTTCGGGAAAACCGAACATGCATCTGTAGGTTTCATTATTCTCATATTCGGCGATCACCTTGTCAAATATGCCGTAGAGAGTCTTGATGGTCCGGTCAAAGATTGCCGTCTCTTTTTTAGTGAAAAGTTTTGGAAGATACAGTGTCCTTACCACCCGGTTGTGATATTTGGCAGTGGAGGACAGCAGGTAGTTTCGGATGGCGGCAGCGCTTTGTCTGTGGTCTGCTTCTGCGCCAAGCACCAACTTTTTGTACCGGTAGTTAAGCAAAGGCAGCGGAAGAATCGTTAAGATCGTCTGGGCATCTTCCTTTGGCGCGTTGCCAAGGGCCGCCGAAAACAGTTCGTCGAGCCATTCCATCACAGGCCTGCCGTACACATCTGCCTGATAACCGTGGGCGATGAGAGCATTTTCAGCCTCTTTTACAGCGGCGGTACTTTTTACTTCTGACAGTTCTTTGTCCATTCGGCGAAGCAGTTTTTCCTGATAGATGAGGGCTTTGATAAACGCGGCGTATCCTAACGCTTCCTCGATGGGCATGCTGTCAGCCACGCGGAATTCAATATATTTTTTCAGTCTCACCATGGGGAAATACATGGAGAGGACGTGCTCCACAGCGTCGATCTCTTCATGGCGGTAATAGTCTGCAGCAGACTGACCCTGCAGATCGATGATCTCGTTTCCCTTTTGCAGTAAAATGGGAGGATTTTCATAAATATATTCGGCATAATCGTGGAAAGAGTAGTCTTCCTCCAGAGAGCCTTCAAAATAACCGCAGCGGACGGGGTCTACGTCCTGCCAGATTTGGTTTCTGATCAGGTGGGGTTTCCATCCGCCATTTGGACCGAGGCTGCTTTTATGTTCTGCGGCCAGAGAAATAATAGGAGAGAACCTGATCAGGAAGCGCATTTTAAGGAGCGCGTCTTCCTCCGAGGAAAAATCGATGGATACCTGCGTGGAGGCCGTGGCCCGCATCATGTGTCGTCCAAACCTGCCGGAGGAGGCAAAGTGGGAGTCCATCAGGGCATAGCGTTCCTTGGGTATCAGGGGAAGCATGTCCGGTTCCAGTTCACCGGTTTCAATGAGCGGAAAGACGCCTTTTTCCAACAAATAGAATCCTTTTGCGGTGAAAATAGGATCGCAGATATCCCGGAAATGCCGGTAGATCGCGCGGATGCGTTCTATGTCATCGGTCGGAGAAATGCTGATCTCCAATTGGCACCCGGGCTCTAAGCTCAGAGAAAAATCGTCGCAGAGAACGCCGAGAATATGTCCCTGTTCCAGAAAGGGACGGCCCTGCAATAGTCTGCACGCCTCCTCCAGACAAAGTGCCATTTCGGAGTAAGAAATGATGTTGTAATCCCTGTCACAGACAAAATGTTCCAGTTCAAGTCCGACTCTGTTAAAGGGATTTTTTCCGCTGTGTATATATTCTGTTATCCTGTCGATGTTATTCATATGAGATGCTCCGTTCTTTTCTGTGATTTATCGTATTGTAAATTAGAATGGCCTGATACCTTTCTCATTATAAGGCCTAAAGCAGAAAAAAAAAAGAAAAAAATCAAAGGATGGCGCAGACGGAGTATCTGTGGTAAAATAAATACGATTATGGAAATTTATGGAGAAAAGGATGAAATAGATGGAAAGAAACGGTTCTAAAAAAGAGGTGCGTTTTGAGACGGAGGCAGGTTACCGCTATGTGGACGGCGGCGTCTGTGCGGCGAAAGGATATCTGGCCAACGGGCTTAACTGCGGCTTGAATCCGGTGAAGGAAAAGAATGATCTGGCCCTTCTCGTCAGTGAAGTTCCCTGCAATGCGGCGGCGGTCTATACGACGAATAAAGTGAAGGGCGCGCCTATTCTCGTCTGCAAAGAACATTTGCATGAGACGGATCATCAGGCAAGGGCGGTGATCATCAACAGCAAAAACGCCAATACCTGCAATGCGGACGGGGTGGAAAAAGCGGAGAGAATGTGCGAACTGGCGGCAAAAGCTCTGGGGATAAGCCCTAAGGAAGTGTTGGTGGCATCCACCGGCGTGATCGGTGAAATCCTGCCGATCGAACCCATCGAGAGTCATATGGAGGAGCTTGCGGCCGGGCTTTGCGCTACGGGAAATGGGGAAGCAGCGAAAGCGATCATGACTACGGACACCGTAAAAAAGGAAGCGGCGGTGGAATTTGAGTTAGGCGGGAAGATCTGCCGGGTGGGAGGTATGGCCAAGGGCAGCGGCATGATCTGTCCGAATATGGCGACCACTTTGAATTTTATCACCACGGACTGCGCAGTTTCATCGCAGATGCTGCAAAAGGCGCTCTCAGAGACTGTGGAGGATACCTACAATTGTCTGAGCATAGACGGAGATACATCCACCAACGATATGGTGCTTTTGCTGTCGGACTCTCTGGCGGGGAATGAAGAGATCAGGGCAGAGGGAGAGGATTACCGCAGATTTCAAAAAGCGCTCTATCTGGTAATGCTGCATCTGACAAAGATGTTGGCAAAAGACGGAGAGGGGGCCACGAAACTTCTGGAATGCAGGGTGAGCGGCGCGCCGGACGGACAGGCGGCAAAGAGCGTGGCAAAAAGCGTGATCTCCTCCCCGCTCCTCAAGTGCGCTGTATTCGGGGAGGATGCCAACTGGGGAAGGATACTCTGTGCCGTCGGTTATGCGGACGCTGTCTTTGAGATCGACCGGACAGGGGTGATCATTTCCAGTGAAAACGGAGAAGTGGAGGTCTGTAAAGACGGCGCCGGAGTTTTCTTTTCTGAGGAGAAGGCAAAAGCGGTTTTGTCGGCGGACGAGATTGTGATTTTAGTTGATCTGGGACAGGGCGGGGGTACAGCCAGAGCTTTCGGCTGCGATTTGACCTGCGAATATGTGAAAATTAACGGTGATTATCGCTCGTAAGGCGAAATTTCTGAAAATTTGCGGGAAATTACCAAATATTCTTTTTTACAAGCGAATGGAAATGTGATAGAATAAAAAAGGTATGAGCAGGGAACAGGACATGGAAACCAAAAAGAGCGAAAGCCGCCCCATGACGCCGGAGAGGCGAAAAAGGATCAATCGTCTGAAAAAGATCATTGCAGGGACAGTGCTTTTCATGATCTTATTTCCGATTTTGGGCTGTGTGGTCCTCGGCGTGATGTTGTACAGGACAAACAGTTCCGCGGAAAGAATGTCGGAGCAGATCACATTTATGGAGAAGGCGCTGCAGGAATCCGCAGACGAAAAAGAGAGGATACAGGAACTTCTGCGGATCGACGGTGAGATCAGACAGGAGGCGCAGGCAGGGATAGAGTATGAGGAGCTGCCGGGAATGGAAGATGTTCCGGAGGTTGATGCGGAGACGGAGGACGGGATCAGAAGAGTGTATCTTACCTTTGACGACGGTCCCAGTATCTACACGGAGGAACTGTTGGATATACTGGCACAGTATGATGTCAAAGCGACTTTTTTTGTGACGGCAAAAGGGAAAGAGGATTACGGCGATATATACCGCAGGATCGTGGAGGAAGGCCATACGCTGGGTATGCATTCTTATAGCCACGAGTACAGCAATATCTATGCTTCATTGGAAAATTTTCAGGAGGACATAGAGAAGCTGCGGAATTTTTTATATAGGGAGACCGGTACCGTAAGCAGATTTTACCGTTTCCCCGGCGGAAGCAGCAATACGGTGAGCGCGACGGATATCCATGAGTTTATCAGGTATCTGAACGCTATGGATATTGACTACTTTGACTGGAATGTTTCAAGCGGCGATGCGTCGAGTGTGCGTCTTGGCAGCGATGAGATCGTGGATCGTGTGGTACGTGAGATTCCTTCGAGAAGGGTGGCGGTAGTGCTGATGCATGATGCTGCGGATAAACATTCCACAGTGGAGGCGCTTCCGAGGCTGATCGAAGAGATTCAGGGGATGGAGGACGGTACGGAGATTTTGCCGATCACGGAGGAGACGATGCTGATTCAGCATGTGTCGGGAGAATAAAAAAGATAATACCATATCAGATAGAGAAATACGGAGGAAAATGGAAATGGGCTTTTTTTCTGAACTGAAAGAAGATTTATCACAGGCAGTGAACGAACTTGTGACAGAGGAAGAGGCGGTTGTAGAGACTGTGCCGGAAGAGGAGGGCGTATTTGAATCCGGGGCTGGGGAGAGCATCTTGCCGGAGACGTCGGAAGATCTGGGGAGAATGTTGGATAGTATGGATTTCGGCGAATTGGAGGAAGAGGAAGAGGAATCGGCTGATATGCCGGAAATAACGGAAGAGATACCGGAGGAGGAGCCGGAGGAAATATCGGATGAATCGTCGGAAATACCCGAATACGAGGAATATAATATGGAAATGCGAGAGGAGGAAGTGCTGCAAGAGGAGGCACAGAACAAGGATATGGAGACAGAAAACTTTAAAATGACGGATGAAGTATCGGAGGAAACAGCAATCATTACGGCTGGTATGGTGATCAAGGGAGATATTTCTTCCAGAGGATCCCTTGATGTAGTGGGAACGATCGAGGGAAACATTGATATTCTCGGAAAACTGAATATTACGGGAACCATAGACGGGGGTTCCAAAGCGGCTGATGTCTATGCGGAAAAAGCGCGTATCAACGGGGACGTACAGAGTTCCGCGAGCATTAAAATCGGACAAAATACGATTGTTATCGGCAATATCTATGCTACCAGCGCAGTGATCGCAGGCGCGGTGAAGGGCGATATCGACGTGAAGGGTCCGGTGATACTGGATGACTCCGCTATCGTGATGGGCAACATCAAATCCAAATCCGTTCAGATCAATAACGGTGCGGTGATAGAGGGGCTTTGCTCTCAGTGCTATGCGGATGTGAACCCGTCCTCCTTCTTTGAAGATATCAAGAAAGCGAGAAAGTAAAAGGTATTGGGGACATATGGGCCTGAGGCGGCGTCCGGGAGGGCATGAAACGTTGCAGGCCATGGAAAGGCACAGGTTCTGTAATGAAAAGGATAATGCTGAAACTCAGCGGCGAAGCGCTGGCGGGGGAGAAGAAGACCGGATTTGACGAGGAAACCGTGAGAGGCGTGGCACTGCAGGTCAAACAGCTTGTGGATGACGGCATCGAGGTCGGCATCGTAATCGGAGGCGGCAATTTCTGGCGCGGACGCTCCAGTGAAAACATTGACCGCACAAAAGCCGATCAGATCGGAATGCTCGCCACCGTGATGAACTGTATTTATGTATCGGAGATTTTCCGCAGCGTGGGCATGATGACCAATATTTTGACGCCTTTTGAGTGCGGGGCTTTCACAAAGCTGTTTTCCAAAGACAGGGCGAATAAGTATTTTGCTCACGGACAGGTGGTATTTTTTGCCGGCGGTACGGGGCATCCTTACTTTTCCACGGATACCGGCGTTGTGCTTCGGGCGATCGAGGTGGAGGCGGATGTGATCCTGCTCGCCAAAGCGGTGGACGGCGTCTATGACGACGATCCGAGAAAGAATCCCGATGCTAAAAAGTACGGGGAAGTTACAATAGCAGAAGTTATTGAGAAGAATCTGCAGGTGGTGGATATGACCGCCTCGATTCTGGCGCGGGACAACAAAATGCCCATGTGGGTGTTTGGCCTGAATGAACAAGACAGTATTGTGAACACGGTAAAGGGAACTTTTAGAGGAACGAAAGTGATCATATAAACGAGGAGAAGGGTATGGACGAACGATTAAAAGTTTACGAGGACAAAATGCAGAAGGCATATAACTATCTGGAGGGGGACTATCAGGCGATCCGGGCGGGTCGTGCCAACCCTCATGTGCTTGACAAGGTGAAAGTAAATTATTACGGAACCCCTACGCCGATACAGCAGGTGGGGAATGTTACGGTGCCGGAACCGAGGATGCTCCAGATCGCGCCTTGGGAGAAGACGCTGATCAAAGAGATTGAAAAAGCGATCATGGCTTCCGATGTGGGTATTACGCCTTCTAACGATGGCGCGGTGGTCAGACTGGTATTTCCGGAACTGACGGAAGAGCGGAGAAAAGATCTGGTAAAAGAGATCAAGAAAAAGGCGGAAGAAAGCAAAGTGGCTGTCCGCAATATCAGAAGAGACGGCAATGAAGCCTTTAAAAAGCTGACCAAACAGGATGTATCGGAGGACGAGGTAAAAGAACTTCAGGACAAACTACAGAAAATGACGGACGGCTATATAAAGGATATAGAAAAATTGATGGATGAAAAATCCAAAGAGATCATGAAAGTATAAGATGTAGTCTGCCAGCGGCAGAGTTGTCATATATAAGGCGGCATAAGGGCTATCCGGTTGCCGCCCTTGCGTTACAATGCGGTTGTAATCTCTATGCAGGGGAATTGACAGATGGAAGAAAAAATAAAGAACATACCGGAGCATGTGGCGATCATACTGGACGGAAACGGACGCTGGGCGAAAAAGCGAGGGATGCCGAGGAATTACGGACATGCACAGGGGGCAAAGAATGTAGAAGTCATCTGCCGTGCCGCTTACAATATGGGAATCCGCTATCTGACGGTTTACGCCTTTTCCACCGAAAACTGGAACAGGCCCAAAGAGGAAGTGGACGCCCTGATGAAACTTTTAAACCAGTATATGAAAAACTGCCGGAAGACTGCGAAGAAAAATAATATGAAAGTCCGGATCATTGGCGATAAGAGCGGCTTGAGCGAAGAGATCCGGAAAGATATTGAGGCTTTGGAGGAAGCGACGAAAGAGTATGACGGCCTGAATTTTACGATTGCATTGAATTACGGCGGAAGGGATGAATTGACCAGAGCAATCAAAAAAATCGCGGCCTCTGTACAAAGAGGGGAACTTGATCCGGAAGATATCTCCGAGGAAACTGTCGGGGCCTCCCTTGATACGGCGGAACTGCCGGATCCGGATCTGTTGATTCGTACTTCCTATGAACTGCGCATCAGCAATTACCTGCTGTGGCAGCTCGCCTACTCTGAGTTTTACTTTACAGAAGTGCCGTGGCCGGATTTCGATGAAAAGGAACTGCAGAAAGCAGTGGAAGCGTATCAGCAAAGAGACAGGCGGTTTGGGAAGATATCATAGTTTGGAAAGGCGGCAAGGCGGATGTTTTGGGTCAGGCTCAGGAGCGGTATCATATTGATTATTCTGGCGTTTATCGCAATGTTTATGGGCGGGCGAATCCTGTTGACGGTGATGTTTCTCTTGTCTGTCGCTGCTTTCCGGGAGCTGACAGGAGCTTCGGATGCCGGCGGGCGGAAGGAGAACGGGAAAGAAAAGACGGATGCCGCAAGCCGGAGAAAGCGGGGATTGAGCGGTCTGGAGAAAGTTGGTTTTGCAGGTATTATTTTGTATTACGGCCTGCTTTTTGCAACCGGACAGAGAAGTTTCGACGCAGTGCAGACGGGAATGTTGTTTTCTCTGGTCTGTGTCTTTATGGGATGCATGTTTGTGTATGTATTTGCTTTTCCTAAGTATCAGTCATCACAGGTGATGGCGGCATTTTTCAGCTTTTTTTACGGGCCGGTATGCCTGTCCTTTATTTATCTGACCAGAGAGCTCGGAAGAGGGCAGGCCGGAGAGAGGAATGTGATCGGGGTGTACATTGTCTGGCTTATCCTGATCTCTTCATGGGGGTGCGATACCTGCGCCTACTGTGTGGGAATGCTGATCGGAAAGCATAAGATGTCTCCGATCCTCAGTCCCAAAAAGTCGGTGGAGGGCGCTGTGGGAGGCGTGTTGGGTTCTGCCGCGTTGGGAGCACTGTATGGATATGCGATGAGGGAAAAGCTGCATGGAGATGGAAAAGTAATTTTGTTTTTTGCTTTGATCTGCGGTGTCGGAGCGCTGATCTCTATGGTCGGGGATTTGGCAGCGTCGGCAGTCAAGAGAAATGCTGATTTAAAAGATTATGGAAATCTGATTCCGGGACACGGCGGGATCATGGATCGATTTGACAGTGTGATTTTTACAGCGCCGGTGATCTACTTTATGGCAGAATTTTTGCTGTCATAAGAGCGCCGGAGGGGAGAGGAAGAAACGGGAATGAGGAAGATAGGCGTGATGGGTTCTACGGGATCCATCGGGACACAGACCCTTGAGATAGCCAGAAAATATCCGGACAGACTGCGGGTGAGCGCACTGGCCGCCGGCAGTAATGTGGAACTTTTGGAAAAGCAGGTGCGGGAGTTTGGGCCGAAGCTGGCCGTGATGTGGTCGGAGGAAGCGGCGGCGGATTTGAAGCGCCGGATCGCCGATCTGGATGCTGCGGTGGCATGCGGCATGGAGGGGCTGCTGCAGATGGCGGCGATGCCTGAGATGGATATTTTAGTGACCGCCATCGTAGGAATGATCGGCATCCGGCCGACGATAGAAGCGATCAGGGCCCACAAGGATATCGCGCTTGCCAACAAGGAGACGTTGGTGACGGCGGGGCATTTGATTATGCCTTTGGCGAAAGAGGCGGGCGTATCGATCCTGCCGGTGGACAGCGAGCACAGTGCGATTTTTCAGTCCCTGCAGGGGGAGAAGAAGAGTCAGGTGCACAAGATTCTGCTGACGGCTTCAGGCGGGCCTTTCAGGGGAAGGACGAGGAAAGATCTGGAGCAGATGAGGGCCGAGGACGCTTTAAAGCATCCGAACTGGTCTATGGGAAAGAAAGTGACCATCGATTCTTCGACGCTTGTCAATAAAGGGTTAGAAGTGATGGAGGCCAGATGGCTTTTTGACACGGCGCTTTCCGATATTCAGGTAGTGATCCATCCGGAGAGCATTCTGCATTCCGCTGTGGAATATGACGACGGGGCGGTGATCGGACAGATGGGCGTACCCGACATGAAACTGCCGATCCAGTATGCGTTATTTTATCCCGACAGGTTCGAGGTGCCGGGAAGCAGGCCTCTTGATCTGTTTGATATCGGGAAACTTACTTTTGAAAAGCCGGATCTTGACACGTTTGCAGGTCTTGGCCTTGCCTTCAAGGCGGCGAACATAGGCGGAACGATGCCGACAGTGTTCAATGCGGCCAACGAGAAGGCGGTCAGCCTGTTTCTGGAAAACAGGATCAGGTTTTTACAGATCGCGGAAGTGATCGAGGCGGCTATGGAAGCGCATCAAGTGGTGGAGGCGCCGACGGTGGATCAGATTCTTGAGGCGGAGGCATCGGCGCATGAATCTGTGGCAAAATGCATATAATGACGCATATTATAAAAACCGACAGAAGGACAGGAAATTTCAGTGACAATCATTTTATTTCTTATAATATTTGGAGTTATCGTGTTGTCCCATGAGTTTGGGCATTTTATCGTGGCGAAAAAAAACGGCATCCATGTGGTGGAATTTGCCATCGGCATGGGGCCTACGCTGTTCCATATTGATAGAGCCGGCACAAAATATTCGATTAAACTTCTGCCTTTCGGCGGCGCCTGCGTATTTGAGGGAGAGGACAGTTTGGAAAAAGAAGAGGCAGGAGGATCCGAAAAGTCTGAGAGGAGCTGGCAGGAAGAACTGGGCGGTTCCTTTCTGGAAGCGCCGGTCTGGGTTCGGATCGCTACGATTTTCGCGGGGCCTTTTGTGAATCTGCTGTTAGGCTTTCTGATCGCGTTGATTTTAGTGGTATACCGGGGGACTGATCTGCCGGTGATTCAGATGGTCGCCGAAGATTCTGCGGCGGAGGAAGCGGGACTGATGGCGGGAGACGTGATCACCCGCATGAACGGGGAGAGGATCCATGTTTACCGTGAGGTGCGCTTAAACTCTATGTTAAACAGCGACGGGAAAGATTTTTCTATCTCTTATCTGCGGGATGGAGAAGAACATTCTGTGACACTGACGCCGCGCTACAGCGAGGAGGACGACCGCTATTATATCGGCCTCATGGGAGAGGGGCAGTATGCGCCCTGCAAGGGGCTTTCCGTGATCCGGTACGGATTTTACGAGTCTCAGTATGTGGTGAGAAATACGATCAAGAGCCTGCAGATGTTAGTGACAGGGAAGCTGGGGCGGGACGATGTATCAGGCCCCGTGGGTGTGGCCAGCTATGTGGGGGAGACTTATGAGGAAGTGAAGGAGTACGGTTTTCTCATAGTGTTTATGACTATGTTGGAGTTGGTGGTGATTCTTTCTATCAATATCGGCATCATGAACTTATTGCCGCTGCCGGCTCTTGACGGGGGTAGATTGGTGTTTCTGATTTTGGAAGTGCTCCGAGGAAAACCGGTGCCGCCGGAAAAAGAAGGGTTTGTTCATATGGCGGGACTGGTCCTGTTTTTCCTGTTAATGATGTTTGTGATGTACAATGACATTATGCGAATCTTCAGATAGAAATAAAAGTTACAAAATTGGCTTAAATTGCTGCAAAATTAGTACAGTCAGATGAGAGAAAATATGTTATAATGCAAGGTGTATATTTTTCGTTTTTATTTTGGAGGAATATCGGTGCAGTTACCTGTATTTTATCCTAAGCAAAACGAAAATTTACATAAAACAATATGACAACCCAGTAAAGACAATAGGGTGGGATAAGAGGAAGTATGGAAAAAATACTGATAGTGGAAGATGACCGTCTACACGCAGCCAGACTGAAAACTATTTTAGGGGATGAGTATGAGCTAACCCTTGCAGAGACGGCGGAGGAAGGGCTGTATTATATTGGAACGGATGACTTTTCCCTGATTATGTCGGATATCATCCTGCCGGGAATGGACGGCTTTACAATGTTAGAAAAACTGCAGGAGGAGTTTATGACGCAGAGTGTTCCCGTCATTCTCTTCACCAGCCTCGCCGATGTGGAGAATGAACAGCGCGGGCTAATGCTGGGGGCAGTGGACTATATCAGGAAGCCGTGTCATCCGGAGATCCTGAAGGCGAGGGTCAAAACACATATTAAGTTGTATAATTATCGGAAGCAGGTGGAGCATCAGTCGCGGATCGATCAGCTGACCGGAGTCGCCAACAGACGGCAGCATGACTATTACAGTGTCGTCAAGTGGAGCGAAGCGGCGCGTTTGCAGATACCGTTTTCCGTATGCATGTTTGATATTGACCGCTTTAAAATTTATAATGATACTTTCGGACACCCGGAGGGGGATAAAGTCATCACTGCGGTAGCTAAGGCAGCCTCCCGGTATCTGCAACGCAGCACAGACTTTTTCGGTCGTTACGGCGGAGAGGAATTTGTGGCGCTGATGCTTGGGGATGACGCAAATTCCGCGTTTGAGCACCAGAAAAGGATCAGGCAGGCGATAGAAGATCTGCACATACCTCATCCCGATTCCGTATCCCCTTGGGTGACGGTAAGCATTGGCGGCATCACTGTGATCCCTGAACCGGGAAGTTCTTACAACTTCTATTTAAAGATTGCGGATACGATGTTGTATGACGCGAAAAATGCCGGAAGAAACAGGGTGATCTGGGCTGACGAAAAGATGAAACCGATGTTTGAAAAATGAAAGAGGAAAATATGAAGGCAAAGCGGCTGGCGATTCCGTTCAAAGAGTTGTCGCAATATATGAGAGAACACCTCTTACTTGGATATGCGGTCGCTCTTGCGGTGCTTTTGGTTTATGCAAAGCAGGCGTTTTCGACGGATTTTTATATTGATGCGGAGGTGATACTGAACCACCCGCAGAGTGTATACAACTGGAATGAGATCGGCCGCTTCGGGTTGATCGCGTTGAAATATCTGATTGGAAATAACTGGTACAATCCCTATTTGGAGGCAGTTCTTTTTCTGGTCTTTTTGTGGCTGCTGGGAATGTCTTTTTCCTATCTTATTTCGAGCTTTTGTGCAAAAAACGCGGAGAGCGTTCGTTTTTTAGCTATCGCCATATTTTTGTTCTTTCCGACTTATGCGGATCAGTTTATGTTTCGCTTCCAGTCTTTTGAAGTCGTGTTCGCCATGTTCCTTGTGGTACTGGCGACACGCTATTTTTATATGGCCTTTGCGGAAAGGAATCTTCCGGCATGGATGCTTGCCGTTTTTTTAGACGTATTTTCTTTCGGGATCTATCAGTCCATGGTCAGCTTACAGATTTGTTTTCACATCGCGCTCTGGCTGTTTCTGATGGAATCCCATGATAAGAGGGGGCGGACAAGGCTGTTTATCAGCGAGGTTTTGCATTTTCTTGTAAGTCTTTGTATTTATGGCATTATTGTAAAACTGTTTTTCGGGAGCGGGAGTTATCTGAGCGGACAGATGGGGTGGTTTTCCGGAGATATCTCTTTCGTGGTGCGGAATCTGCTGGCATATATCAAGCGTGTTCTGTTTTCGATGGATGTATTTTATCCGATCACCTATCCGGTGTGCGTATGCGCCTGTATCGGGCTGCTTGTCTGGGTATTTCTGCGCAGACGGCAGATGGGATGGGCCTATCTGATAGGGATAGGGGGGATGCTTGCATCGCCGTTTTTCCTTGCCCTTGCGACGGGAACGCCCTCTCCCTACAGAGCGCAGTGTATGCTGCCCTTTGTGTGCGCCGTCCTATGGCTGTTTATCACGTCAGGATTTGAGAGCCGCGGGGGAGTCCGACTTGCCTGCTGCATAGCAGTCGGCTGCGTTTTTGTGATTTGTCAGACTTCCGTATTGTTGCGGCTGTTTTATACACAGGATGTGATCCGCGACGCCGACGCAATCACTGCGGTGCAGATGATAGAGCGGATTCAAGAAGAGGATATATCAGACGGGGAAAAGCCTGTGGTGTTTATCGGACATTTGGATGCGAAAACAAACGCGTCCTGCTATACAAAAAAGGAGGCGGCTTCCTATCTGAGTTATTCGGTATTTGAATTTGCCTACATTGAAGGCGTTCCTGTGGACACACCGGACTATTTTAACACCGGACGGATTTTGGGATATTTTGAGACTTTGGGCTTTCGCTACAGCCTCCCTACCGTCTCGATGACGGAGGCGGCAAAGGAGGCGGGCAGGGATATGGAAAGATGGCCTGCAGCCGGTTCCGTGCGGGATATGCGGGAATATATTGTTGTGAAGCTGAGCGATGAGGGATAGGAGAGCACCCCATTGCCGGATGCCGGTTTTTTCGGAACGGAGGTAAGGATGGAGAAGCGTCAGAGGGATATTTTGCCTGATGTTTTAAAAGGATTTGGTATCGTCCTCATGGTGTTGGGGCATTGCATTCAGTCAGGCAGCGGGATGGCGTATCTGGAGGGGGCGTGCTATTTTGAGGACAAGTGGTATCAGTTTCTGTACAGTTTTCATATGCCTTTATTTATGGTGATCAGCGGCTGGTACGCATGGGGGAGCGTCCGGAGGGCGGAGAGCGGTGAGGCAAAAAGGGCGATGATTCGGAGGAAGTGCGTCTATCTGATCACTCCGAATGTGGCGTGGAAACTGATTGAATTTGCATATATGTTATCGGCGGGTATCTATCTTTACAGCGGGTTTAGCGTTTTATGCAAGGATATTTTTGTCGGGATATTGACTTCCAATTGGTTTTTATGGGCGATACTGTACAGTTTTTTGTTGGTCTGCCTGATGCACTATAAGTTCAGAGACTCGGTGTGGATCTATGTTCTGATTTTTCTGGCGGCATTTTTTACGCCGGACGGCATGGGCTTAAATGCGTATAAGTATATGCTGCCCTATTATCTGATCGGATTTTACGGAAATAGGAACAGGGAGCGGCTGCTGTCTTTGAAAGTTTGCAGGAAGTTTTGTGAGAAAGGCCGCCTTATGGCTTTTTTAGCGCCTGTTGTGAGCGGCGTTTTGTTTTTTGCGTTGTTTTCCTTGTTTACGGAGGATTCCTTTATCTATTTGACCGGATATAAGCTGATCGGAAAGAATTATCCGGTGCAGTTGCAGATCGATTTCTACAGATTTTTTGTGGGGGCTGCCGGGATCGTCTTTTGGGCTTTTGTATGGAGGCTGGTGCTGTTGCGCTTTAAGGAAAGCAAAGTTGTGCGGATCTTTGCCTATCTGGGCAGGAGGAGTTTGGGGATCTACCTCGTTTCCGGCATGTTGATCGTCCACGCAATGCTGCCGATCACAGCTTCCTTTGCGCCCCATTACGGTGTAAATGTGTTGGAGACCGTGATCATGTTGGCCCTTTCCGCGGTACTTGTGGAGGGTCTTAGAAGAGTGAAGTGGCTTTGCAGACTTGTGGGGGAAGAGAGGAGTAAGGGCTTGTATGAAAAGTAGGAGATGGAATGCGGTGTGCCTGTTGTTTACGGCGTTTCTGTTTGCTCTGTACTGTACCCTGCCGTATTTCGGCGCGGTGTCTCTGGGAACTGTCTGTCTGCGGTTTTTGCTGTATTTTGTGCTTTGCGCGGTCATCTGCCTGATTCTTTACAGAATATCCGGCATGCTGCTGCCGAGACTGCATTGGAGGAAGATCGAGGCGGTACTTTATGAAAAATGGACTGCAGGGAAATATTTTCTGTTTTTCTGGGGAATCCTGATCGTCTGTTTCCTTCCCGCTTATCTGGCGTTTTTTCCGGGAATCTTCGGTTACGACGGGCCGAACCAGATGCAGCAGATTCTGGGGGAGATTCCCTACTGCGCCCATCATCCGGTGACGCATACGCTCATACTGGGCGTGTTTATGAATTGCGGCAGGGCGGTGTTTGGCTCTTATAACGGCGGCGTGGGGCTGTTTTGCATTTTTCAGGGTCTTGTTGTCAGCGGCAGCGTCGCTTATTCCCTTTTGCTCCTGAGAAGGCTAAGGACGCCCTTTCCGGTTCTTCTGCTCGGTCTGGCGTGGTGCGTCCTGCATCCGGTGGTGCAGGTGTTGACTTTTAATACGACGAAGGATATTTTGTTCGGGGTCACGATGCTGCATTTTATCCTGCAGTGCTATGACTGGCTGAGCGGGGCGGCAGAGAGGTCAAGGCGGCGGATGGCTCTCCTTGTCTTGACAGGGGTGTTTTTGTGTTTGCTGCGCAATCAGGGGATATACATGGTGGCGGCCCTTGTTGTTTTAGGCTTGCTTGTGTTTCGTAGAGACAGGCGCCTTTTGGCTTCGCTTTGCCTGATCGTGCTGTTTGGCGGACTCTTTTTCTTTACCGCAGATCATGTTTTCGGGGTGCAGAAGGGGGATCCCAGAGAGATGTTGAGCGTCCCTATGCAGCAGATGGCGTTAGTATGCCGGCAGTATAAGGAAGGCGGTCCGGTTTCTCTGACAGAGGAGGAGTACGGGGCGTTTACCAAACTGGTGGAAGAGCAGTATTTGCCGGAGTATCAGCTTACCATCGCGGATCCGATCAAGAACCACTTTAATACGGAGCAGTTAAAGAGTGATCTGCCCGGTTATCTGGGCCTGTATGTCCGGATGGGAATGCGCAATCCGGGGCTGTATTTGACGGCCTTCCGCTATCTGGTTTATCCCTATTGGGATATGTCGGAGAACGTCAAAACAGGAACCAGTGTCAGCAATACGTTTCCGGAGGTCAGCGAAGGGTGGGGAATCTCGCAGAAAAGTCTGTTTCCGGCCTATAAAGCCTGTCTGGTCCGCTATATGGAAGAAGGGATCCATAAAAAGATACCGGTAGTTTCATGGCTTATGCAGCCGGGACTTTGCATTTGGATCATGACGGCGTTGGCCGGTCTCTCGGCGGCAAGGAAGGACAAGGCGGTGTTTATGACTGCCGCGACGGGGATGCTGTTTTTTATGACGTTGTTGTTAGGGCCGGTGGCGCTGCTGCGGTATCTGTATCCGCTGATGATCGCTGTGCCGTGCTTTCTGGCTATGCTGTGCGGCAAGATCATGGTCGGATGGGGGGAGGAGAGATGAGAGAAGACAAAAAACGGATCGATGCCGTATGGGGAAGGCGGCTCATCTGGACAGTTTATTTTGCAGGTTTTTTTGTGATGGCGTTGGTGATGGTGTTTTCCCAGCCCCATGTGGACAGGGTTTCGGCGATTCCGGTGAGCCCGCCGGACGAGTATTTTAGGATGCTAATCCCTAAGTTTATCTGTGAGCACGGAACCCTTCCCACGGGCCTCGAGGAGGAGGTGCGGATCACCGGCTGTGGTTTTTCCTACGGATTGTACAATGTGCTACCCTATATCATACAGGGGTATGTCATGCGCCTTGTGAACCTGTTCACGGATTCGGGGCTTGTCCTGTTGTATGCCGGGCGCATGGTGAACGTTGCTTTCGGGATGTTTATGGCGTGGGTGGTGTATCTGCTCGGCGGGCGTCTCTTTAAAGATCAGCGTTTTCGCATCCTGTTTTGTTTTGCGGTCATGTATCTGCCGGAACATTTGTTTGTCCATACCTATATCAATACGGACTCCTGCTGTATGCTGTCCACCGCAATGATCCTGTACGGGCTGGTATGCGCTTATCAGGACGGCTTCCATTATCGAAACGGGGCTTGGCTCGGCGGCGGCATTATTCTGTGCGCGCTTTCTTACTATAATGCCTACGGGTACATCCTGAGCAGTATGATCCTGTTTGTGGGGTATTACATCAAAAAAGATAAAAGACTGCGCATAGACTGGAAACCGATGCTTAAATACGGGATTTTTATCAGCGTGTTGGTGCTACTTGGGACGGGATGGTGGTTCATACGGACTTATATTGTTCTGGACGGGGACATACTGGGGCTGCGGACGAAGGAACAGCTCGCCCTTTTGTATGCGCTGGAGGAGACCAGTCCCCTTAATACTTATCAGGCAAAGGGAATAGGCGTCTGGCAGATGCTTCAGGAAAACAAGTTTTTCCAATGTCTGTACGACAGTTTTATCGCAGCTTACGGTTCCCTTGGCATCAGAGGAAACAGATGGACATATTTGTCTTATAAGCTGTTTTTCGGCGCGGGGATCCTCGGTTGGGCAGCCGCGTGGATCTTTGATAAAGAACTTCGGAAAATAAAAGGCAGGCAGATATTTTTCCACCTGAATATGATGCTGTGTGCGATCCTTCCGCTGGTCATCATGATCAACTATGCCTACACGATGAATTATCAGCATCAGGGGCGCTATATCCTGCCCTCACTGCTTCCCATCATGTATTATACCGTGGGGGGGATCGAGCGGCTTTCTGCGGTCAGGATAAAGAAGTTTTTGATGCCGGATCTTTTGGTAAATGCTGGAATTATATTTGCTCTTTTCATTGCGGTGGGGAGCGCTGTCTACATGGTTTTCTTTCAGGCGCTGCCGGTTTATCTGGAGTTTGGGATGACGTACTGAAGACCGAGACGGAAGGAGAAATATGAGGTTCTAAAGTTGTCTGAAAAAGCATTTGCGTATTGAAAAAGAAAATTTATTATGGTATGATTATGGCTGTGACGCAGTATGTGTACACAGCCATTTTATATAACATTATAAGGAGGGATTTCAATGAAAAAAAGATGGAAACTGGGACTGCTCCTGACGCTGCTTCTGTTATTCGGTATGCAGATGACGGCTCTGGCGGCAGGCGAGACTGTTGCAATCAACTCCTGCTATATCGAGGGGGATCAGGTCAAGGTTATGGCCAGCGGTAAAGTTGCGGCCAGCGATGACGGCAATTATTATTTATTTGCGCTGAAAACCTACGAGGCGGGCGTTGGCGCGAGAACAGACTACTGTGCGGTTGCTCCGGCAGCGGAGGCAGTGGCTTTCTCCGCACCGTTGCAGCTTGACACAGCAGGTTCAAAATTGTATTCAAGATTTGTGGTTACCGTTTTGCGCGGCGGCCAGTTTGTTCCGGTAAGTACAGAGATGTACATTTTAAATCCGGAAGCTGTTGCAAAGGCTTCTACAAGCAGTATCGCGGAAGCATCAGGCAACAAAAAAGGACTTTTCTGCGGTTGGATGGATGCGCATTATCTTTCCGATCTGGGAGCCGGCTATGTGGCATCCATGTTGAACACGGCGGATGCTTACAACGGAAATGACTTTGCATATACATATAATGGAAAGACATTTTACTTCAGCGGATCTTGGGTTGCAGCTACGGATGCTCTGATCAATATTTACAGACAGCAGAACGTTGATATTGTGATGGTAATCGCAAACGGGTACAACGCAGGCACAGCCGACATGGTTTATCCGGAAGCTTTGGCTACCGGCAAGAAGCCTCATTACTATGCTGTCAATGTGGAGACACAGACAGGTGAAGAGAAGCTTGCGGCGTTCATGTCCTTTATCGCAGAACGTTACAGCGGCGGTCACAACGGTTCCATTCATAACTATATTATCGGCAACGAAGTAAACAGCAGTGACTCATGGCACTATGCAGGTGAGGTTTCTGTTGAGGAGTTCTCCCGCAGATATGCGAAAGAGTTCCGTATCTGCTACAATGCGATCAAGAGCCACAATCTGGGCGCTAATGTATATATCTGTACAGACCAGAGATGGATGCACAATGACGGCGGCAGCTCCTACGGCGGCAGACCTGTGATCGATGGCTTTGCAGCGGAGATCACAAGAACAGGCAACATCAACTGGGGACTTTCCTTCCATCCGTATCCTGTACCTCTTACGCATACGAAGTTCTGGACAACAGCTCCGGGATATGCTTCTTTGAGACTGGTAGACCATACGGAGAGAACAAAGATGATCATCCCGACCAATATGGATGTGGTGGTCAACTATATGTCAAAACCGGAATTCCTTGCACCCTCCGGCGCAGTGAGAAATCTCTTCATCTCTGAGCTTGGATTCAACTCTGCAGGTGCAGACACAGATGAAGGCGTTCAGGCGGCAGCTATGGTTTACGCATATAAGCTGATTCAGGCTAATCCGTACATCAAGGGCGTTACGATCAACAGTGCAGTGGATTCTCCTTTCGAGATCCAGCAGGGTCTGTCATACGGTCTGACAAGAGTGGATGGTTCACAGAAGCCGGCATATGCTGCATTCAAGAATATGAACGTTTTAGGTATGGAAGAATACCTTCCGTATTACGGCGCATCCAGCTGGGCACAGCTTGGCGTTCAGTAAGACGACAACTGATTTAAATCAATGAAAAATAGAAAATGCTGTGCAGGAAGTTTTTCTACTGCACAGCATTTTTTATTTGCGGAAAACTTTTCATTTGAATTTCTCAGCGTCCGTAGAAAGAAAATAAATATTTTCAGTATTTATATAGAATCAAGACCTTTCAGTTCTTTCTTGAGTTTGTTAAGAAAAGCATTAGAAGCCTTAGAAAGCACCAGATATTTTTTCCACACAATGTAGAGTCCGGCTTCCAATGCTGGAAAAGGAGGACGAAAACAGTGAAAGTGTACATAGGGCCGGCAGGCGAAATCCTGCTGGTTCTTATAAAATCGCATTGGTGAATTTCTGCTATCAATACGACTTTTTTTCAAGATTAAGTGTAATTTTTTATGAGTAATGGTATAATTGATACATTAGCGAAGGGGTGTGCATAAGGCATATATTTTGCGGGTAAAGTTGTAGCGAAATTAAGATATACGATGATATATTGATTATTTTCTAGAATTTAATATGGGGGTAACAATAATGCGTCCAGAATATGATGGAGTCAAGTTTTATAGTATGCAAGATTGGAGTACGGGAGAAAATTTGGAAAAAGCAGCTAAAATTCTTGAATCTTTCAATGAGAACGAAGATTATGCAGATATCAACAAGGTGATTGAACTCTATAATGTTCAGCAGCTAATTAATAGTGGCGCATATCTTCGAGAGTGGGATGAAGATATAATTGATCATTATAAAAAATTAAGTATTCCGCTTACAAAAGTTTTAGGGAAATTCTTTGGAAAAATTAATGATGAAAATTTTCAATTAATTACTCGTTCGGTTTCTATTGGATATGTTGAAGATTATTGGGAGTTGTTCGTTAAATTTAGGATTTATAAAAAAGTATCCGGAGAAATGTTTGCAGCATATATAAATGATCCGAAAACTACGCTTTGGATATTGTTACAACAAGAAGAATTGGTAAAATATTATGGCAAAGAACTAGCAGATGTTTTGCGTATTTCTGAGCAAACGCCTCATTTGGTTATAAGTAAATTTTTGGAAAGACATGATAAGGAGAGTCCTTATCATTTTCCGAAAGAATTAAATCCAACAGAATATGAAGGAATTTTACAGAATTACATTAATTCAGATACAGCAAACTTAAATCATTTGCAGTTATTAGCACGTACCCAAAGTTCAAAAGAATGTCCAATAAGTGACAAACTTAGGTTATGTGCTAAAAGGGCATGTGATTCGTATTGGGAGAAACATCCTTTTACAGGTGTACATGTAGGATATGGAATTGGTGTGGAATTCGCAGATGTATCTGAAATAAAGAGTGTAAAAAGATTGGAAAATAATGATTATAAAATTACTTATGATGTGAAGTGGTTGTTGGAGAATTTGGATTTTCCAACGATTTTAAATAATTTTCGGTATGTTTTTGAACAATTTGATGATTGCTGGAGAAGTAGTTTGGTTTCAGTAAAATCTCAATTAGGAGTATTTGAAAGAACTCTTTTTGTAAGAGGAGTCAAAGATTACATCAAGGGGAATAACTTTGATGTAGTAGATAATCTGTCAACGATGCAAGTAAAAGGATGCTATGACATCTTAAAAAGTAGAGATATACGATTAGAGGATGTTTTTAAATGGTTTTTTGAAGAGTATCTTCCACAAGAATTTGGTGTAAATGGTTTCCGATTTAATCCTCCGTCAGAAGGAACAACACTGGTAGAAAAGTGTAGAACCATAGCTTCAGAAATGGATGGAGTGCTTAAACAGTTTCGTATGTATGTGCAAGATGGAGAAATAGATCGCGAATTATTTGAGATGTCCTCAGAGCACATTGTGTTTTCAAATTTATCTGGCTTTGTAAAGAATAAATATGCATATGAAAATAGTAATGATATTCAAAATGAGCAGTTTATGCTATTTTCTGACCAGAGCCATTTATGTTATATAGAGAAAACTAAAAGTAGGTATACTCGTTTTTGCGATTTGCTTATCCAAGAGGATATATTGCTTTCTGATTTTTTTGAATATCAAAAAGAAAACATTCGTTGGCTTATTGAAAAAGATATAGTTATAGAGAAATCAGATGGATATTTGGAATTAAATGGTCCTAAAGTTTTTATTCTGAAAGATTTGTATGATCATGATGTGATTTGTCCTCAATATTATGATGATGAATTGAAGAAAATAATTGATGAATGGATTATGAATGGTGATTTGAGATTAGAAAATAGTCTTTTTTCCAAACCGGAGCAGGATTATTTAAATTATGAATTGAATAAATCCTCTTATAGTAATGGTCTTGATTTGCGTAACAAATATGCACATAGCACTTATCCAGAAAACGAAAAGATACAGCTTGTAGATTATATTAGGCTGTTAAAAATTATGGTTCTTGTCATTACAAAAATTAATGATGAATTCTGTTTGCGAGAGGAAATATGTGAAAAAATGGAGAAAGCATAATGCAAACAGATATTTATGATACAAAAATGTACATAAGGCTAGCAAGCAATAGTTTGCAGGCTTTTTATAGTTATTATCTTTTGGTTCATACTTGAAAATTTTTTGAGACTTCCATTTTGGCGGGAGTCTTTATAACATTATAGAGGAAGAAAAGGAATGACGGCGGATATGCTTCACAGGTATATGCTAACCATGCGGTGCAGGTATTTGAAAAAAGATATGGTGGATAGTAAAATGAAATATCAGGAGACTGGTGACAGCGCTATCAGAAATCAGGTAAAAAGAACACAAAACACATTTTTGCATAGCGTTAAAGCCAGTCTTTTCAGAGGGTTCCAGAGGGAGGCTACATTTTATTACCCTATCTGGCATGGGCAGGCTCCCCGAATCATCAGTACCTTTTTAGAGAGTTACAATTTCTTGGTAAAAACAATTGTTCCTTTCTGCACCTCTCATAGCAGCGGCATTGGTTCCAGTGCAGATAATTTGCACGATTTATGTTCGGATTCCACAAAGTGGGAGGAGGGAAAAAGATTTGAAGCCGGAACGTCAAAAGAAGAAATAGAAGAATGGCTCAAGATTTTCCCCCATAGCTGCTTATTTTTCTGCTTCCGGACGGTGCAAGAGAAGACGAAAAGGGATCTTTGCACAGTCGATCGCGGCCGCGGCCAACAGACAGCAGACAAAGACAAGGGCAGGGTAGAGGATGTCGTATCCGGCCTTTGTGAGCAGATTGGGCACAGCGCCGATGGTGATCTCGTATATTCGGTTTTTGATCCCGTAACAGTAGTCGAGATGGGTGTACATGACGATGTGGATCAGGTAAATAAAGTAGGTCTTAGTACCAATATAATTGATGATCTTTGCTCCGGAGAAAGAGAGATTTCCGGGAAAGGTCAGGAAAAAGCAGACGAAGCAAACCGAAAACAGAAGCGAGACGGTAGTGTTCCAAAAATAAAAATGAGTGTTCTCAAAGCTTTCTCGGAATAAAACACATTGCAAAAGAAAGCGCAGGGTGTTGACGCAGATCATACCTGCTGGGAGAAGGAAGCGATATTTTTTGTTTTCTTGGAACAGATGTTGGCTTTTATACAGCACATACCCGAGAATGACATAGGTGACCGGCGCATCTAAAATCGTGAAAGTACCGAGCGTGCCAAAGGGCGAGGGAAGCAATACTTGCAGATCCGTCACAACCATGCCGGTAATATTCAGTGCCAGAATCCATCCGCAGGCTTTTCGGGAGAGCGGGTGGTCCAGAGTCAACAGCTTTAACAGCGGAAACAGAATGATGATGCGCAGGTAGGAAGTGATGTACCATAGGTGGGTACAATAACTCCCCTCCAGAAAATTCAAGGTCAGAAACTGGCCCAGTATCTCTGCAGGGGAGAGTCCTTCCGGCGACGGCACCGCATGGAGAAGCGGTCCGCCGAGTATCGGAATGAAAAGTTTTAATAGCAGTACCGGAATCAGGATGCGGGCAAAAGTCTTTCCGGTGGATTTCCAGAAAGGCTCCCGCACTGCCGGCAAAAAGAAACCGATAATCATGAAGAAAATGGCAACGCCGTCGTCGAAAAACCCGTGTAACAGCAGCAGTTCCTTATCCAACCCGCCGCCTATGACCGGATCCATGCGGACGTGGCAACCTATTACGATAAAACAGGCGAAGATCCTCATCAACTGGACCCGGTAATCATATTTGCCGTATTTCTGCAGCATGACATTCTCCTTGATCGATATTATTTTGTGATTTAAGGCGTTGCAAGCACGGCGATGCCGTTGCCGTCACAGACATAGACGGCAGTCCCGATAACGTAAGGCGCATTGACTACCAGCCGGCCGTTTGCATCGAAGCATCTTAAAACGTTGTCGATAACGGCAGCTTCGTTTATGAGCTGGCGGCCGTCTGTCTGGGAAGTGCCGTAGATGCCGTCAACTCCCGGGATCAGCCCCTTCATCATGGCTCCGTTTGCCGGATCAAAGTAGAAGTTCATGCCGCCCACATTCTGCCATCCGACCATCATCTTTCCTGTCTGATCGAAATAGTAGATCTGTCCGTCGATGGACTGCAGACCTGTCAGCATATGCCCATCCAGAGGGGAGAGGTAGTAGCGGTCTGCGATATCGCCGAGCCAGCCTTTCACCATAGCGCCGTTCTCCGGATTATAGTAGAAGTTCATGCCCTCTATATTCTGCCATCCTACCGTCATTTTTCCTGTCTGATCGAAATAGTAGATCTGTTCGTCGATGGTTTGCAGGCCTGTCACCATATGTCCGTCCAGAGGGGAGAGATAGTAACGGTTTGCGATATCGCCAAGCCAGCCTCTCACCATAGCGCCGTCTTCCGGATTATAATAGAAGTTCATGCCGTTTATATTCTGCCATCCTGTCATCATGTTGCCTTCAGGGCTGAACAGATAGTCCTTGTCGTCGATGCGCAGAGCGCCTTTTACCAGATGACCATCTTCGGGGAAGAGGTAATGTCTGCCGGCTTCGTCGTTGAACCAGCCTGTGAGCATGCGGCAGCCGTTTGTCGGATCATAGAAATACTGATTGTCGGCAACGGTGATCCAGCCGGACTGAATGCGGCCGAGGGCATCAAAGTAAAAGCGATCTTCACCGATTTGATTCTGCCCGACGAGAGCGTGGCCGTCTGCGGCGAGATAGTAAGCGCCAGTCTCATCCGTAAGCCAGCCGGTGTTCATGCGTCCCAGCGCATCCATATGATAGCGAGCGTTATTATAGTCCACCCAGCCGAACTGGATGCGGTAATTATTGTAGAAATAGGTGTGTTCACCGCGCTGTGCGAATCCCACGGGAATAATCAGATTATGGTAATCTTTGTACATATAGTTGATATCCACATCGCCGGCAATGCCCGGGATCCGGCCGGTGCAGGATGCCTGCCAGATGGCATGTCCGGGAATCGCGCAGTAAGTGTTGTACTGAGCGATCCAGATATCATAGCGCAGATCCGGCGTAATATTCTTTTTATAAAAATTCGTTCCGGTATAAACGATCGGATGGTAGCCTGCGGATGCAATGACGTCGCAGAAAGCGTTGCACATAGCGGTTATCGTGGCCGGATCGAGCTTGTTGTATACTTTATCTTCCACGTCGAAAGCAACGGGGAAGTTGATGTTAAAGTTTTCGATCCACTGTAAAACCAGTTGGGCTTCATTGACGGCGGCCTCCACGCTGTCCGCGTAAGAGTAGATGTAGACGCCGGTGCGGATGCCTGCGGCCTGCGCGCCCATTACATTGGCTGCAAAATAGGGGTCGATGCCGCTCTTGGTGCTGCCGACCTTGATAAAGGTATAGGAAACGCCGGAAGAGGGAACGGCGGCCCAGTCGATCGCGCCCTGATATTTGGAGACATCAATGCCGAGTTCCGCCGCGTTGGCAGGAACGGATGATGACAGGGAAAGCGCGGCAGCCAGACTTAAGGCAACAGCAGTTTTCAGGAAACGTTGTAATTTCTTGTGTTTTGTCATGCGAGATCTCCTTAGTATAAATTTGGTCAATATGTAGCTGTTTTTCACGGTGCGCTGTCTGCGCGAAAAAACTGTGATAATATTTTGAACCCTGTTTGTATCCGGATTGTATCTTTCACACTACCGGATAAAGTGTAACATATTTTTTTTGTCCGGGCAAGGGGGAGGTTCGGACAAACCTACAGAGCTCCGGACAAACTCGGGCGGGTGCTTCGGAATGAGGGGCATCTCTTCATACAAACTTAATATTGTCTTAGAGAAATATTAGGGAGATGTTAAACGCCTGTTTAAGTATGAAAAGCTCTTGTCTGTTAAAATAGATGTCAGACAGGAACTTTTTGCAGGATACGGAAAAAGGAGAAGGAAGAATGAAAATGAGACAGGATAATAAAAAAGATGAGAAAATCGTCCTCATGCCGGAACACCCGAAAAAAGTGGCGGTGCTGTTTGGGGGTCGTTCACCGGAGTATGGTGTTTCACTGCAGTCTGCGGCCGCAGTAATCAGCCATATGGATAGGAAAAAATATGAGCCGGTACCGGTCGGCATTACACACACGGGAGACTGGTTTTATTATGGAGGAGATACCGAAAAGATTGCGGAGGATACTTGGTGTCAAGGTGGAGACTGCATCCCTGTGACTGTGTCTTTCGGCCGAAGCAGACCGGGGCTTTTATTGTTGAAAAAAGACGCTGCGGAACTGATGGAGATCGACGGGGTACTGCCGATCTTGCACGGGAAGAACGGCGAGGACGGCACGGTGCAGGGGGTATTTGAACTGGCGGGGATCCCGGTAGCGGGATGCGGTATTTTGTCTTCAGCACTATGTATGGATAAGGAAAGAGCTCATCGGTTGGTAAAGGAGTCGGGAGTGCGGGTGCCGCTGTCCTATGTGTGCAGTAAGGATACGGATGCAGAGATTGCTTTCGGATGGGCGGAGGAACTGGGCTATCCGCTCTTTGTAAAACCGGTGAAAGCGGGGTCATCTTACGGAATCACAAAGGTGATTGACAGGGACGGGCTTTGCGCCGCGATGAAACTGGCATTTCTCTATGATGACAGGATCATTCTGGAGGAGTGCATCTCAGGGTTTGAGGTGGGCTGTGCGGTGATGGGAACACAGAAATTGACAGTGGGGGAAGTGGATGAGATCGAACTGTCGGAGGGATTTTTTGATTTCACGGAAAAGTATTCGTTAAAAACTTCCGCAATCCATGTGCCGGCAAGGATTCCGCGGGAGACAGCGAAAGAGGTAAAGAGGACGGCAAAAATGATTTATAAAGCTTTGGACTGTAATGGATTTGCGCGGGTGGATATGTTTTTGACAAAAGAAAGGGAGATCGTTTTCAATGAAGTCAATACGATTCCCGGCTTTACCGAGCACAGCAGATTTCCCGGTATGTTTAGAGCCGCCGGAATTTCATTTGAAGAGATTATTTCGACCATTCTGAAAGAGGCACTGGTCTGAGAAAGCAAAAGAACAGGGAAAGTGAGAGAATAGATGGCACAGAGAGAAAAGATGCAACCGAGAAACCAAAGAGAGCGGTTCACGAGACTGGACCAGTTTAAGATGATGGCGGCATTTATGGTGACAGCGATCCACACGTCGCCTCTTGCAGATATAAGCACAAAGACGGATTTCATTTTCACAAGAGTGATCGCAAGGACAGCGGTGCCTTTTTTCTTCATGGTGACAGGGTATTTTCTGCTGCCTCAGTATCTGTTCGGGCATTCTATGGACAGGAGACCCCTTGTGCGGGCGTTAAAAAAGCATTTGCTTTTGTATCTGACGGCGATTTTGCTTTATTTGCCGGTGAACCTGTATGCCGGACAGTTTAAAGAGTTGTCGGCGGGCAGTTTTTTGCGTCTGCTTTTGGTTGACGGAACATTTTATCATCTGTGGTATCTGCCGGCGGCAGTGACAGGTGTTTTGCTTGTCTGGTTTCTGGGGATGAGATTGCCTTTTGGTGTATTGACGGCGGTCTCTCTTATGCTATATGGAGTGGGACTGTTTGGGGACAGTTACTATGGACTGACGGCGCAGGCGCCGCTTTTTAAAAAGATGTACGATGCAGTCTTTTTGGTTTCCGCTTACACGAGAAACGGTCTCTTTTATGCTCCGCTTTTTCTTGTGATGGGGGCGGGGATCCATGAAGTACATGAGAAAGCAGAGCGAAAAATTGCGTTGCCAGATAAAAAGCGTGCGTCGAAAAGTCTTGTGCTGTGCGGGATGGGGTTTGTGTTATCTTTCGGACTTATGGCGGCGGAGGCTTTGACGCTTCGCAAACTGAATCTGCAGAGACATGACAGTATGTATGTGATGCTGCCGTCTGTGATGTTTTTTTTGTTTCAATTGTTGTCAGCGGAAAGGCAGTCTGGAAGGAAGAGGCTTAGAGAGATTCCATTGTACATTTATTTGATCCATCCTCTCTGTATCATTCTGGTGCGGGGAGCGGCAAAGACTGTGGGGCTGGAAGGTCTGTTTGTGGAGAATTCTTTGATACACTATCTTGCAGTCTGCATAGTGTCCTGCGGGGGAGCCTGCATCATTGCGGCGGCAGCTCAAAGGCTTAGGGTTCGGAGAGGGACTTTGGGAAAGGAAAATTATGAAAAGGGGCGGGCGTGGATTGAACTGAGCAGGAAAAATCTTGCAAAAAATGTGGAGTTTCTGCAATCTCTTCTGATATCCGGGCAGCAGCTCATGCCTGTCCTCAAGGCCGATGCCTATGGGCATGGAGCGGTTTTGATCGCGGGAGAATTGCAGAAGTTGGGAATAGGGGCGTTCTGTGTAGCCTGTGCTGCGGAGGGAGTACAGTTAAGGAAGAATGGAATAACAGGTGATATTTTAATATTGGGCTACACGCATCCTAAGGATTTTCCTCTGCTGCAGAAATATCGTCTTATCCAGACTGTAGTGGACTACAATTATGGAAAAGTATTGAATCTCAGTGTGCGCCGCGGCGGCAGGATAAGAGTTCATGTAAAGATCGATACCGGTATGCACAGACTGGGGGAGCGTGCGGAAAAAACAAAGGAGATCAGTAAGATATTCCGGCTGAGCAATCTGAAAGTGGAGGGGATCTACACGCATCTGTGTGCGGGCGAGACGCGCAGGCCGGAAGATATGGCATTTACAAAGCGGCAGGCGCTGCTCTTTTATGAAGCTGCAGAGCAAATAAAAAGTCAGGGGTATACCGGTTTGAAAGCACATTTGCTGGCAAGCTGCGGACTGCTTAATTACCCTGAATTGGGCGGGGATTTTGTGAGAGTAGGAATCGCTCTCTACGGACTGCCGGAGGGTGGGGGAGTGTCTTGTCTTCCGGTACTTTCTCTGCGGGCGAGAATCGCCGCCGTGAAAGAGGTGTATCCGGGGGAGGGTGTGGGTTACGGGTGGGATTATGTGGCGGAAGATGTCAGGAAAATAGCGGTTCTCGCCATCGGATACGGGGATGGGCTGTACAGGAGTCTCTCTGAGAGGGGAGGCAGAGTGCTGATACACGGGATTAGTGCGCCTGTGGTGGGGCGGATCTGTATGGATCAGATGATGGTGGATATCACGGAAGTTCCGGATGTGAGGGAAGGGGAGAGCGCTACAGTGATAGGGCGAGAGGGAGATCAGGAGATTACGGTCTATGAACTGGCGGAAAAAGCGGGAACCATCGCCAATGAGGTTTTCAGCAGACTGGGAGGAAGGCTGCTGAGAATTGTCGTATGATATATTCCGGCGAAGGGACATCCGCAGTCACTGATTGTCCTGCTGATGGAATTTGGAGAAGGGAGCGGTTTCCTGAAAAACATTGTAGGAGTGTGTATCCTCGTTCAAAAAGTTTAAAAAGATGATGTCAAACAGCATCAGAATAAAGATCTCTCTCGTGATGGTGTCATGGTTTGCCAGAAGATTAGTTTTCGGGATCAGAAAAGTGAGATCCGCGTAGGCAGAACACAGAGAGTTCTCGTAATTTGATACCAGAACAATATAGCTGTCGTTTTCGACGATCTTACTGATGGCGTCAGCCAGAATCTGATGGGCGCCGGACAGCGTGAGAATAATAAAGACATCCTCCTCTTTGGCCAGACTCGCAAACAGTTTCAATGTGTCATAGTTGTCGATGACCCTCACATCCAGTCCAAGAAGCGTATATTTGTGCCCAATGATCTCGGCTGTGTTTTTATTCAGATCCATCCCGGCAATATAGATTCGACTCGCCTTTAACATTCGCTCTCTAAGCATATCGATGTATTCCGGTTTTGTAAATTTAAAGAGTGTTTCCGTCAGGAGATTGTACTCCTGAAGGAGGGAAGTGTAGGAATTATGGCTGATGATCGTCTGTTCTTTATTCAGCTCGTTTTGGAGCATGAACTTGAATTCATTCAAACCGGAAAATCCTACTTTTTGTGCAAATCTTATAATACTGGCATCGGATACGCCGATCTGCGTAGCCAGATTCTGAGCGCTGCAGGAGACAAATTCCTCCGTGTGGTTTTTGATATACTGCACAACCTTCCAATCTGTTTTTGTGAATTGATTTGACATGCCTTCTATCCGTGACATAACAGAAAACAGGCCGTTTTGCTGCTTTTTCATTTCTATTTGTGCTCCTTTTAAAATGCTTTCTTTATTCCTCATCCAGCATATCACATAGCATAACATAAAAAAGCAAATTGTTCAAAGAGTTTTACTGAACAAAAAAATGTAGCAAACTACAAAAATGTGCACTTTCAACAAACTTATACTACGGCATTGAAAATGCAATTGTAGTATGCTACAATTTGCTTGCAGCATTGAAATGGCCGTTTCGTGATTGTGAATACAAATAAATCGAAGGAGAAAAGACGTGAACGAGAAACCTCAGATCTTATTATTGACCCATGGCGGCTGGGGTATGTCATTGGTAAAAGGAGTGCGGATGATTCTCGGTACAGTGGATTTTGTGAGCGAGGTCGCGCTGCTGCCCGAAATGACTTTGCCGGAATATCTGGGAAAGGTGAAAGCCGAAGCGGAAAAAATGCCGGAGGGATCCCTGATTCTGACGGATGTTTTCGGCGGAACCACTACAAATGTCGGAGCAAGACTCGGAAGAGACTTGGGAATAAAGGTATACTCCGGTCTGAATGCCCCCATGCTTTTGGAGGCATGTTCACAGATTGCCTTTACCGGGACGCTTGATATGGAAGGCGTTCTTGCGTCAGGGCAGGAAGCTGTAAAGGATGTTGTTGAAGAAGTAGTAAAAGCGTTGAATAAGGAGAAATAGGTATGGCAGAAATTGTATTGTGCAGAATTGACAGCAGGCTGATCCACGGGCAGGTTATGACAAAATGGGTAAATCAGTCCCAGGCGAACAAGATCGTGGTGGTGAGCGACGAATTGGCGGCTGATGAGTTTATGCTTGAGATCTATCTGCTTTCCGCTCCGGCCGGTGTCAAGGTGGAATGTTACGGGATCGAAGAGACGATACAGCGTTTCAATGAAAATCAATTTGAAAGCGGCAGAGTCCTGCTTCTTCTTCCGGACTTAAAGTCCATGAAGCGGGTGTATGACGGAGGCGTTTTGGTTTCACTGATTCAGGTGGGAGGTCTCGGCGGTGCGCCGAACAGAAAGGTAGTGTTCCAGAATATCACGCTGGATGATCCGGATGTGGAGATTCTGGAGTATTTGCAGGGCAAAGGGGTTGACATCATCTTCCAGACGATCCCGGAGGATACCCCCATGAAATTTGATGAAATACTAAAGAAATATCGTTAAAATACCAAACAAAAAGGAGAGATGACATGAGTGTTTTAGGAGTAGCAATCTTTATGGGCTGTTATTACTGGTTTTGCAGACTTCGCTTTGGTTACACTTTTTCTTCTGCATTATTACAGCCGGTTACGATCGCAGTGTTCGTTGGTTTGATAACGGGTGATATGAAAAATGCCATGATGATAGGTGCGGGGCTTCAGCTGGTGTACATGGGCGTGACGTCCACACCCGGCGGAAATGTTCCGAGTGATCCGGCGCTGGCAGGCTGTATCGCCATTCCTTTGGGTGTGGCGGCTGGGATGAATCCGCAGACGGCCATCGCGTTGGCGATTCCTTTCGGAGTGCTGGGCGTATTTGTAGATCAGCTCAGAAGAACAACAAACGCTGTCTGGGTACATATGGCTGACCGCTATGCGGAGAATGCGGATACAAAAGGTATTATGAGAGCGGCGTTTGTCTATCCCGCGATTGCCGGTTTTATTATTCGTTTCCCGATCGTGTTTGTGATCGATTATTTTGGCGTAACCGTGGCGCAGAAACTGATCGACATACTGCCGGCATGGCTGTCTCATTCCTTTGAGATCATGGGAGGCATTCTTCCGGCGTTAGGGTTTGCGATCACACTGACCGTGATCGGAAAAAAGAGCCTGATCCCCTTCTTTATTGCAGGTTTCTTTGCAGTTATTTACCTTGGACTGGACACCATGGCAGTTGCGATCTTTGCGACTTGCATCGCGCTGCTGCTCAATCTGTTTAAACTGAAAGAAGAGGAGGTATAAGTACGATGGGAGAGGCAAAGACAAATCAGCCGGCAAAGCTGACAAAAAAAGATATTACAAAATCCATGTGGATCTATTATGCGGGTGCGGAGCTTTCTAACTCCTATGAGAGACTTCAGAGTCTTGTATTCTGCGCTTCCATGACCCCGATCCTGAAAAAATTGTATACGACCGACGAGGAACTGAGTGCAGCGTTAAAACGTCATCTGGTATTTTTCAACACGGAGGGGATATTGGGCGCTATCATTCAGGGTATCGTTATCTCCATGGAGGAGCAGAAAGCAAACGGTGAAAGCATCACGGACGATGCAATCACAGGCATCAAAACCGGATTGATGGGGCCTGTGGCAGGTATGGGAGACGCGATCATCTGGGCGGCGGTCATGCCGATCATTTTCTCCATTTTCCTTCCGTTTGCCTCAAACGGTTCGGCGCTGGGCGGCATCATGCCATTGATCTTATATCCGCTCAGCACGATCCTTATCTCTTATTATCTGATCCATAACGGGTATACGTTAGGTAAAAAGTCCATTGTCTCGCTGCTGCACGGCGGGCGCATGAAGAATATTATTTTTACGGCCAATGTCATAGGACTTACGATGATGGGAGCACTGTCCGCAAGTTACATCACGCTGAGCACGCCTCTGCAATTCAGTTTTTCCGGAGGTAGCACGATCGTTTTGCAGGATGTGTTAAATCTGATCGTTCCGGGGCTTCTTCCGCTGGCGGCCGTGTTCACCATTTACGCTTACTTGAAAAAGAAGGGGCCTCACTACACAAAGATCCTTCTGACGGTAGTAGTTGTCTCTATTATTACATCTCTGCTGGGGATCTTTTAGCGGGGAGCAGGTGTTGAGGAAGCAGTAGTTTTAATATTATTGAGCTGATATAAAAGTCCGTTTCGGCAGTTTTTTGCTGAAACGGACGGATGGGAATAAAAAAATGGAAAATATATATGGAAAAAACGGACTTCAAAAAGTGATCAATGCATCGGGGCGTATGACAAAACTTGGCGTATCAACGATCTCAAAGGGGGTCGGGGAGACGTTGGTGGATGCCGCCAGCAATTATATATTGATTGACAGCCTCTATGAATTTGCCGGGAAAAAGATCGGAGAAATGATCGGCTGCGAAGATGCCTGCGTCACATCCAGCGCATCTGCAGGGATAGCCCTTTCCGTGGCATCCCTGATCTGCAGGGACAACCTCTCTATGGTGCACCATTTTTTTGATGAGCTGCCCCGTATTTCCAGACGGGAAGTAGTGCTTCTCAAAGGCCACAATGTGGATTTTGGAGCGCCCGTCGCGGAGATGATACAGCTTGGCGGCGGCAAAGTCGTGGAAGTCGGATATGCGAACGGCTCAAAACCGGAAGATATCGAGCATGCGGTCAATGAGAACACGCTGGCGGTTCTCTTTGTGAAATCCCACCACTGCGTGCAGAAAGACATGGTGGACGTGGAGGAAACGGTAAAACTGTCAAACAGACTGAAAGTTCCCTGTATTATCGATGCGGCGGCGGAGGAAGATCTGAGCCGTTACATGGCGATGGGGGCCGATATGGTGTGTTACAGCGGGGCGAAAGCTATCGAGGGTCCCACCAGCGGTTTTGTGGCGTGCAGAACTACGGAACTGGCGGCCAATATGCGGCTCCAGTATAAAGGGATCGGAAGAGCCATGAAAATAGGCAAGGAAGGAACGATGGGACTGCTGCAGGCGATGAAGGAGTATCTGGGAGGAGAACATAGGCCTGTGGTGACAAAGGAGCATTTGGTTCCGTTTATCGAAAAGATCGATCAGATACCGGGATGTGACGCTGTACTGGTTCAGGATGAGGCGGGAAGAGAAATCTACCGGGCTAAAATCACATTCCACAAGGAGACGTACGGATATTCTGCAAAGGAAATGATCTCCAGACTGCAGGAGGGAGAATTCGCGGTCTACACAAGAGATTATCAGGCGAATATCGGTTCTCTGGCCATCGATCCCAGACCTCTTCACAGTCCGGAAGAACTGGAATATATTTATGAGCGGATCAGCGAGATTGGAAAGGAGCATCAATAATTATGGAAGGGTTGAAATTTTATAAAGACAGAGTGTGCTTAAACTGCCTGACAAATTCTATTGAGAATGCAAAAGAACTCTATGAGGTTTCAGAAGGACATGTGGCGCTCGGGCTGCTGTCCGCAGATTATCCGGATGCGGCAAGCGCTATTGAGGATATGAAAAGATATCAGGGGGAGGTTGACAACAGCATCTCTGTGGGGCTTGGCGCCGGAAATCCGGGACAATGGAAAGCGGTGGCGGAAATATCCGCGGCGATCAGACCGAAACATATCAACCAGACATTCACGGCGGGCGGCTACACAAGAGCGCTGACCGGAGAAGGACCTTTCATGAATTCCATGGTGGCGCCCTGCGGAAAGCCCGGCTATGTGAAGGTGTCTACAGGACCTTTGGCAAAAGAACTGGAACCCGCTGTAGTGCCCGTGGAGACGGCCATTGCCATGGCGAAGGAGCAGGGAGCAAATTCCTTAAAATATTTCCCGATGGGAGGCTTAAAATGCAGAGAGGAGTTTGAGGCGGTGGCGAAAGCCTGCGCGGAGAATGACTTTAATCTGGAACCCACAGGAGGGATCGATCTTGAGAACTTTAAGGAGATTTTAAGCATTGCGGTAAATGCCGGAGTGAAAAAGGTGATTCCTCATGTGTATTCTTCGATCATCGACAAGGAGAGCGGTGCGACGAGAGCGGCGGATGTGAAAAAGCTCTACGAGATGATCAAAGAGGTCGTAGGTTAGAGAAGAATCATCAAATATAGCGTCATCAAAATTTGCAATTTGCCATCAATTATATCTGCATGTTCAGCTGCAGATATTCTTTGATGGCAATAAAGGTCTTTTCGCTGATTACATGCTCAATACGGCAGGCATCTTCGGCGGCAGTTTCTTCGTCAATACCGATAGCTTTCAAAACATTAGTGAGAACAGTATGACGTTCATAAATTTTCTCGGCAATTTTTGCGCCATCATCGGTGAAGGAAATATATCCGTCCTTATCTACAACAATATATCCCTGCTCTTTAAGAAGCCCCACGCCGCGGCTGACGCTTGGCTTTGTGAAATTCATATATTCCGCAATGTCAATAGAACGGACAGGCTGCTTTGACCGGCTTAACACATATATTGATTCCAAATACATCTCTCCGGATTCCTTTAAGGACATAATAAAACCTCCTCTCCGGATATTTTCAAATGAGTTATCGCTAACTATTATACTGTTATTTAACTACAAAATCAATATTTTAAGTTTTTTCTAAAAAATGGATTGACAAATTTCATAACTAAAAGTATACTTATCATTGGTTAGCGACGGCTAACCAAATTTTAGAGTCAAGGGTTAGCGGCCGCTAACTTGGTTCACACAAATTACGGGAAAATGCAGGAGATAAATATGACACTCAAAAATGCTGTGGAAAAAAAAGAATACATCATCAAAAATATCGTTACGGATGATGAGGAATTAAATGCTTTTCTGTTTTCTCTTGGATGCTACAGCGGGGAAACTATAACTGTAGTATCTCATTTGAAAAGTGGGTGTGTTGTTTCCGTAAAAGACGGAAGATATAATATTGATGATCAGTTGGCAGAAGCTATAGCCATCTGAAAATTTAAGGAGGAAATTCAATGAGAATCGCATTAGCAGGCAATCCGAACTCGGGGAAGACCACTATGTTTAATGCCCTCACGGGGCGAAATGAAAAAGTAGGAAATTGGGCGGGGGTTACCGTAGAGAAAAAGGAACATACAATTAAAAAGGCATATTATGCCGGGAGTGAACAGCTTATTGCTGTCGATTTGCCGGGTGCATATTCTATGTCACCTTTTACAAGTGAAGAAAGCATTACAAGCTCCTATGTAAAAAAAGAAAACCCTGATGTGATCATCAACATTGTGGATGCTTCCAATTTAAGCCGCAGTCTTTTCTTTACCACACAGCTTTTGGAATTGGGTATTCCCGTTGTTGTTGCTCTTAATAAGAGTGATATCAGCAGGAAAAAACAGACAAAGATAGACATTGATAAGCTATCCGACAAGCTAGGCTGCGCTGTTGTTGAAACTACTGCCACCACCGCAGATGGATTAAAGACGGTAGTAGCGAAAGTGGTTTCTGCTGCCGGAGGTACGCAGTCAACTCCTTATCGACAAAAGGATATAGACCTTGCTGATAAGTCTGCCGTCGAAGCTGCCGATCGAAAACGATTTGAATTTGTAAATAAGCTTGTGCAAGAGGCAGAAATCCGGAAGGTGCTGACAAAGGACACGAATATCAGCGATAAAATCGATAAGGTGCTGACAAATAAATGGCTTGGTATTCCTATCTTTGCCGTTGTAATGTTCCTTGTATTCCAAATCTCACAGGTATGGATAGGCACGCCCATTGCCGATCTGCTTGTCGGCTGGCTTGAAACTTTTCAAAGTTTGGCAGGCGGGCTTTTGGAAAACGCAGATCCGCTTCTGTCTTCACTTTTGATAGACGGCGTAATCGGTGGAGTTATTGCAGTTATCGGTTTCCTGCCGCTTGTTATGGTAATGTATTTTCTTATTGCCATTCTTGAGGATTGCGGATATATGGCAAGAGTTGCCGTTGTGCTTGACCCGATTTTCAAGAAAGTCGGTCTTTCGGGAAAATCCGTTATTCCTTTTGTGATCACGATCGGCTGTGCAGTTCCCGGAATTATGGCAAGTCGTACGATCAGAAATGAACGTGAGCGCAGGGCTGCCGCTCTGCTCGCCCCTTTTATGCCTTGCGGCGCTAAAATTCCTGTTATCGCGTTGTTTGCAGGCGTATTTTTTGATGATGCGGGATGGGTGAGTACGCTTATGTACTTTTCAGGCATTGTACTGATTTTCCTCGGCGCTTTGCTCATAAATAAAATTGCAGGATATCAGAACAGAAAATCTTTCTTCATTATTGAACTGCCCGAATACAAGATCCCTTCTCTTTTGGGGGCATTCAAATCAATGTGCAGCCGTGGATGGGCGTACATAGTAAAGGCGGCTACGATTATCCTCCTTTGCAATACCGCAGTTCAGATCATGCAGACGTTTGATTGGAGCTTTCATGCAGCGGAAGCAGCCGACGCTTCTATTCTTGCTTCTGTTGCAAACCCATTTGCTTATGTCCTTATCCCGATCGTCGGTGTGTTTTCATGGCAGCTTGCTGCCGCAGCTGTAACGGGATTCATTGCAAAAGAAAATGTTGTCGGCACTTTGGCAGTTTGCTTTGTAGGACTTGAAAATTTGATTGATACGGAAGAACTTGCTCTTATGGAGGGGGCAGGTGCAGAAGCAGCAGGAATTATGGCTATTACAAAGGCGGCGGCTCTTGCATACCTCATGTTCAATCTTTATACGCCTCCCTGCTTCGCCGCTATCGGTGCAATGAGAGCAGAAATGAAAAGCGCTAAATGGGTTTGGGGCGGTATTGGATTACAGCTTGGCGTAGGGTATACAGTGGGGTATCTCGTCTATACCATCGGCACATTTATTACCGCGCCGGCCGCTCTTAATGTGAGCGCAGCTGTCTCCGGACTTGCCATTGTAGTTGTCTTTGCAATTATTGTTATGGCGCTGATAAACAATACCAACAAGATGATAAAAGCGGAATACGCACTTGGTAAGTAATTATGGAAAACATTATTATCATAACAATTCTCATTATGATCGTCGGCGCCGCTGTCTTTTATCTTGTCAGAGCGAAAAAGAAAGGGGCAAAGTGTATTGGCTGTCCGCATGCAAAACAATGCGGACGCCATTGTCACGGAAATTGCAATCACAGCGAGGAACAATAATTTGTTGTCATTTTTCAGACTTGTGATATAATCATCTTATCTGAAGATCTGTTATATCTGGAAATATTTCATTTGGGGATTTTTCTTTCTCTGAAACTTTTCTCATATTGTTGTGTGTTGTTACATTCTGTACCAAAGGGAGGAAAGGGAGGAGTACATGGTTTCATCAATTTATTTTGACAGAGGGGATTTTGCGCCCTCTCAGCAGGATGCGCTTGTTTTGGAAATTGTTTCATTGGGGAAGAGAGAGGCAGCGCTTCTTGTGGTCTGCGACGGTATAGGCGGTTTGGAAGAGGGCGGCTATGCCAGCAGTTATGTCACGATGCGCCTTCGGAACTGGTTTTACGATGTGTATTTGAAGGGCGGCAGAACGGGATATAGAAGCAGCAGAGCAGGGCGGGACTGCATCGGCGTACTATACGACTGCAACAGATATTTGCAGCGCTACGGGAAAGAGAGAGGCATCCGGCTGGGGACTACGATGACAATGGTATTGCTGCAGGGAAGGCGGTTTTTTAGGGAAAAAAAAGGAACTTCGCTTGTATTCAAGTATCAGCTTTTTCATGCGGGTGACAGCAGGGCGTACCGGCTCGGAAGAAAGTGTGAGAGGCTGACGGAAGATGACAGTTACGAGGACAACGCACTGTACAGGTGTATCGGCAGTTTTCCGTGGAGAGGCGTACAGAAAAGGCGTGGATATCTGCGATCCGGAGAGCGGATATTACTGTGCAGCGATGGATTTTGGAGGCGGCTTGGAGAGGAAGAGTTGGCGGAGAGTCTCGGATGCGGGAGAAAAACCGTCGGGAGTTTAGGACTGTCGGAAGAGCAGATGGAGAAAAGACTGCGTAAGCTGGGGAATGCATCGAGAGCGCGGGGAGAGAAAGATAATCAGGCGGCGGTGCTGGCGGGCATAAATGAAGGGATATACGGAAAACGAAACGGGTTCGGGAAGAGAAGGTGGGAAAGATGAGAGAGGAAAACTGCGGAGGAGAAATACGGAAGGCGGCATCCTGTCAGGCTTGTATCTGGTTTGGGCGGTATGAGATAAAAGAAATTTTGGGCGTGGGAGGCACGGGCAAGGTATATCTGGCAAAAGATATCAGGCTGGAGAGGCTTGTGGCGGTTAAAATTCTGGAGCAGGTGACAGAACAGTTTAAAGAGGAGGTAGGGGTGCTCAGGAGACAGAATCTCCGGATGCTTCCCATGGTCTACGATGCTTGGATAGAAGAAAACAAAACGGGTGTTATTGTAATGGAATATGTGGAGGGGCAGAATTTAAGGGAATATCTGGCGTTGCACGAACAGATTTCAGAGAGACAAATTTATGCGTGGGGATTACAGTTGGGGGAGTTTTTGGATCGGCTCCACGGCGAAAACCCGAAAATATTATATCGTGATTTAAAAATTGAGAATATTATAGTGCAGCCGGACAAAACTCTGCGGCTTGTGGATGTGGGAGCGGCAGTGAGCCTTGAGGCGGAGCAGATGCGCCGGAATAAAAGAGTGGGAACCTTCGGGTATGCAGCTCCGGAACAGTGGTCGGGGAAAGCGGTGGATGAGCGGACAGATATCTACGGGCTGGGGGCTGTGCTCTATGCAGTGCTGGAAGGGGAAGAAAAGCTGAAGAATCTTGTGGCATCGGAGAATATTTCAGAGTATGGCAGAGGTCACACGGGGATGATGCGGGTGGTAAAGCGCTGCCTGAAAAGGGAGCGGGAGGAGCGCTATGCTACGGCGACGGCTTTTTTGGCGGATTGGTGCCGGTATAAAAACGAAGGCAGAGGAAAAGCTTTTTTCATCAAGGCGGAGGGTATGCTGCGGTACGGGTTTCTCTATGGGGCGGTCTATGTCCTGTGGTACAGAGAAGAGTCTGCCTGTCTGGCATGGCGTTTTATGGCGGGATATCTTCTGTTGAAAGGGGCGGTTTGGATATATGGGATGCGGAACAAAAAATGGCAACAGGAAAAATCGGTATGGTGCAGAGGGGGCTGATATGTTACAGTATAAGCAGGATAGCAGAAAGGCGGTCTAGGTTATGACATACAGAGAAAAAACAAAAACGATAAATATCGGCGGAAAAGTGATCGGCGGAGGAAATCCTATTGCGATCCAGTCCATGACAAATACGCCGACGGAAAATATTGAAGCGACCGTGGCGCAGATCAAACGGCTTGAGGCAGCAGGCTGCGAGATCATCCGCTGTACGGTGCCGACGATAGAGGCTGCAAAAGCCTTAAAAGAGATCAAAAAGCAGATAGGGATCCCTCTTGTGGCGGATATTCACTTTGATTACAGAATGGCCGTCGCAGCGATGGAAAACGGCGCGGATAAGATACGCATCAATCCCGGCAATATCGGTGATAAAGATAAGGTGAAGGCTGTTGTGGATACGGCAAAGGAGCGACGGATTCCGATACGGGTAGGAGTAAACAGCGGTTCTCTGGAAAAGGAACTGGTGGAGAAATATTACGGTGTGACGGCGCAGGGGATCTTGGAGAGCGCTCTTGATAAAGTACATATGATCGAAGATATGGATTATGACAATATTGTCATCAGTATAAAGTCCTCGGATGTGATGATGTGCGTGAAAGCTCATGAACTGTTAGCGGGTAAAACGCCTTATCCCCTGCATGTGGGGATTACGGAGTCCGGCACGGTAAACAGCGGCAATATCAAGTCGGCCATCGGCCTTGCGCTCATTTTGAATCAGGGCATCGGCGATACGATCAGAGTTTCCCTCACCGGAGATCCGGTGGAGGAAGTGAAGTCCGCAAAACTTATTTTGCGCACCCTCGGACTGCGGAAGGGCGGTATCGAAGTGGTATCCTGTCCTACCTGCGGGAGGACGAAGATCGACCTGATCAAACTGGCGGGCGAGGTGGAAAAGATGACGGCGGATATTCCTTTAGACCTCAAGGTGGCTGTGATGGGCTGTGTGGTCAATGGTCCCGGGGAGGCGAAAGAGGCGGATATCGGCATTGCCGGCGGCATCGGGGAAGGGCTTCTCATTAAAAAAGGAGAGATCATAAAGAAAGTGCCGGAGGAGGAACTGTTGGAGACACTGAGACAGGAACTGCTCTTATGGGAAGCGCAGGAGAAAGTTTGAATTTGCAGTATGGGTATGAGGCAGGAAGATGAAACCATTTGAAGAAGTATTTCCCAGCTTACGGTTAAAGGGTGATATAAAAGCGATGTTTACGCAGGTGCAGGTAGAGCGGATCTCCGCGCCGAAGGATCGGAGCATTTTGCGCATTTATCTGGGCAGTGAACATCTGATAGAAAAAGAGAAAATATGGGCGCTTGAGCGGGAAATAAAAAATCAGTTGTTTCCCCGGGCTGCGACGACTGTAAAAATATACGAGAGATTCCATCTCTCCTCTCTGTATACGCCAAAAAGGCTGATGGAAGCTTACGAAAAGAGCATTATGCAGGAACTGCGGGAGTTATCCCCCATGGAGTACAGCCTGTTTAAAAATGCGGAAATTTCTTTTCCCGATGAGCAGACCTTGAAGATCGTATTGGAGGAATCTGTTCTGGCGAGAGAAAAAGAGGCAGAGTTAGTGCGGATTTTAGAGAAGATTTTTCAGGAGCGCTGCGGACTTTCGGCGCAGATCAAAGCGGACTACCGGGAGAAAAAGGAGAGGACCCATAAGGCAGAGCAGGAGCAGAAGATAGAGAACCGGGTGGCGGAGATCGTTTCCATGGCAAAGGCAAATGGCGACACGGAAGGCAATTTCGCGCAGGAGGAGGCCCCCGCCGCGAAGGAAAAGGGAGTTTCTTCCGGCGGCTCGGGAGAAATGCAAAAAAGCGGCGGCGCCGGCAGAAAGCAGGAGAGAGAGGCTTTCAGACCGCTCAAGCGTTCGGATAATCCGGATGTCATTTTCGGCAGAGATTTTGAGGGGGATCATATTCCCATCGAGAATATCACCGATGAGATCGGCGAGGTGATCATCCGCGGAAAAGTGATAGAGTTTGACGAGCGGGTGATCGCAAAAATTGAGAAAACCATTCTGATTTTTACAATCACGGATCTGACGGATACGATCGGCGTGAAGATTTTTGTGAAAATGGAGCAGGCCGGCGAGATAAAGGAATTTCTGCAAAAGGGGAATTTCTTAAAGATCAAGGGCGTGGCGATGACGGACAAGTTTGATCATGAACTGGGGATATCTTCCGTTGCCGGAATCAAAAAGATTCCTGATTTTACGGTCAGGCGCATGGATGACAGTGTGAGAAAGCGGGTGGAACTGCACTGTCACACGAAGATGAGCGATATGGACGGCGTATCTGAGGTGAAGGATATCGTAAAACGCGCTTATCAGTGGGGGATGCCTGCGATTGCGATCACCGACCACGGTGTGCTGCAGTCCTTTCCGGATGCAAACCATGTGTGGGAGGATCTCTGGAAGGCAGAGAAGGCAAAACGGAAGGAGGCCGGACAGGAGGACCCCGATAAATTTGATTTTTTCAAAGTCATCTACGGGGTGGAAGGTTATCTGGTGGATGATTTAAACCCTGTTGTCAAGAACGATAAGGGACAGCTTCTTACGGATGAGGTGGTGGTCTTTGATATCGAGACCACCGGCTTTTCTCCGGTGAGCGACCGGATCATAGAAATTGGGGCGGTGAAAGTAAGAGAGGGAAAGATCACGGACAGATTTTCGGTTTTTGTAAATCCGGAAAAACCGATACCGTTCCGAATAGAACAGCTCACAGGCATCAATGACAACATGGTCATGGATGCGGATAAGATTGAGGAGGTGCTGCCGGCATTCCTTGATTTTTGCGGTGATGCGGTGCTTGCCGCCCACAATGCCGGATTTGACATGAGTTTTATCAGGGAAAATGCCAGAAGGCTGGGGATGCCAAGGGAGTTTACTTATCTGGATACCATGGGCATCGCGAGGCTCTTACTGCCGGGACAGGCGAAGCATACGCTGGATGCTGTGGCAAAGACGCTGCATCTTTCTCTGGAAAACCACCACAGGGCTGTGGACGATGCGGAGTGTACGGCGCAGATGTATCAGGCATTTTTAAAGATGCTTTCGGACAAAGGGATAGAGAGCCTTTCGCAGTTGGAGGAAGCGGGAAAATCCAATCCGGAGATCATCAAAAAGATGGCTACTTACCATGTGATCATTCTGGCAAAAAACAATGTGGGCAGAACCAATCTGTATACGTTGGTCAGTAAGTCTCATCTGGACTACTACAGCAGAAGACCGAGAATACCAAAGAGCGAACTGTTAAAATACAGGGAGGGTCTGATCATCGGAAGCGCCTGCGAGGCAGGGGAATTGTACAAGGCACTGCTCGACGGCAGGGAAGAGTCGGAACTTGCCAGAATCGTGAATTTTTACGATTATCTGGAAATACAGCCCTTGTCCAACAATGAATTTATGATTGAATCCCAACGGATCGAGAATGTGCATTCCTTTGAGGATATCAAGGCGCTGAACAGGAAGGTGGTGGAGCTTGGAGAAACCTTCGGCAAGCCGGTGGTGGGCACTTGCGACGTACATTTTCTGGATCCGGAGGACGAGATCTACCGCCGGATCATTATGGCGGCGAGAAAGTATGAGAATGCGGACAATCAGGCTCCGCTATATTTGCGTACCACGGAAGAAATGCTTCAGGAATTCCAGTATCTGGGCAGCGATAAGGCGGAGGAGATCGTGATCACCAACACGAACCTGATCGCGGATATGGTGGATACGATGTCGCCGGTGCGGCCGGATAAGTGTCCGCCGGTGATCCCCGATTCGGATAAGACGCTGACGCGGATCTGTTATGAGAAGGCCCACGAGCTGTACGGGGAAAATCTGCCTGAGATCGTGGAAGCGAGGATGAAAAAGGAGTTAAATTCCATTATCAGCAACGGTTTTGCGGTGATGTATATCATTGCCCAGAAACTGGTGTGGAAATCCGTGGAGGACGGATATCTGGTGGGCTCGAGAGGTTCTGTGGGCTCCTCCTTTGTGGCCTTTCTGGCGGGGATCACGGAGGTCAATTCCTTGAGTCCCCATTACAGATGTCCTCACTGTTTTTACTATGATTTTGATTCTGAGGAAGTGAAGGCTTTTGTGGGCGGCGCGGGCTGCGACATGCCGGATAAAAAATGTCCAAAGTGCGGGGAAATGTTGGTGAAGGACGGCTTCGATATTCCTTTTGAGACTTTCCTCGGCTTCATGGGAGACAAAGAACCGGATATCGATTTGAATTTTTCCGGAGAATATCAGAGTAAGGCGCATAAATATACGGAGGTGATCTTCGGCAACGGACAGACCTACCGGGCCGGCACTATCGCCACAATGGCGGATAAGACTGCCTTCGGCTATGTGAAAAAATATTACGACGAGCATGAAATACATAAACGAAACTGTGAGATCAACCGGATCGTGCAGGGCTGTACAGGCATTCGCAGAAGTACCGGGCAGCATCCCGGCGGTATCGTGGTGCTGCCGGTGGGGGAGGATATCAATTCCTTTACGCCGGTACAACATCCGGCCAACGATATGACGACGGATATTGTCACCACACATTTTGATTACCATTCCATTGACCATAACCTGTTGAAGCTTGACATTCTGGGGCATGATGATCCCACTATGATCCGCATGCTGCAGGATCTGACAGGGCTTGACCCCACGGAGATTCCGTTGGACGACAAGGCTGTCATGAGTCTGTTTACCTCTACGGAGGCCTTAGGGATCACACCGGGGGATATCGGAGGCTGTCCGGTGGGATCTCTGGGAATCCCGGAATTCGGGACGGAGTTTGTCATCCAGATGCTTTTGGACACAAAACCGCAGCATTTTTCAGATCTGATCCGGATATCAGGTCTGGGACACGGGACGGACGTATGGTTAGGCAATGCCCAGACGCTGATCGAGGAGGGCAAAGCTACGATCTCCACGGCGATCTGCTGTCGTGACGATATTATGATCTATCTGATCCATATGGGACTTGATCCGGCTCTCTCCTTTAAGATCATGGAGAGCGTGCGAAAGGGGAAAGGACTGAGGCCGGAGTGGGAGGAGGCTATGGAAGCCAACAACGTGCCGGATTGGTATATCTGGTCCTGCAAAAAGATCAAGTACATGTTCCCTAAGGCCCATGCGGCGGCTTACGTCATGATGGCGTGGAGGATCGCCTACTGCAAGGTGTACTATCCCCTTGCCTATTACGCGGCATTTTTCAGCATCCGGGCCTCCGCTTTTTCCTATGAGATCATGTGTCAGGGCAGAGAACACCTCGAGAGTATTTTGAACGAATATAAAAAGAGGGGAAAGGATGAGCTGTCCAAGAAGGAGCAGGACTCCATGCGTGATATGAAGATCGTGCAGGAAATGTACGCAAGAGGCTTTGAGTTTCTTCCGATAGACCTGTATCGATCCGACGCAAGGCTGTTTCAGATCGTGGACGGAAAATTGCTGCCTTCTTTCAGCAGTATCGACGGACTGGGAGAAAAAGCGGCTTACACGATCTGCGAGGCGGCGAAGCAGGGAAAGTTTTTGTCCAGAGAGGATTTCAGGGAACGGGCAAAAGTCGGTAAAACAATGGCGGATCAGCTGGGAGATCTCGGGATTTTAGGGGATCTTCCGGAGAGCAATCAGATCAGTTTGTTTGATTTTGCAAAAATTTAAAAAAAAAGCTTGCAATCTTTTCAAATATGTAATAGAATAATCAAGTGCAGAACATACATGCACAAAAAAGATTGCATATGGCTGATTGGTCAAGCGGTTAAGACGCCGCCCTCTCACGGCGGAAACAGGGGTTCGATTCCCCTATCAGCTGCGACTGTTTTTAACAGCCCAACCCTAAAGGATGCTGGAGATCTTGAATTTCAAGATTTGTGGCATTTTTTTATTTTCATAAAAAAGGATTTTGGAAGAGCGTAAATTATGAAATTTCTCTTGATGCCGTTATTTAGAGCGAAAATGTAAAGATATGTTGATAGAAAAAATCACCAAATGTGTTTAGAGTCTTGCTTAAAGGAGGACAATGAAAAATGGAAATCGGAACGAAACTTAATCAATTAAGAAAACTTTCAGGGATGACGCAAGAGCAGTTTGCAGAAAAAACTTAACGTTTCAAGACAGACTATTTCAAAATGGGAGACGGACAATACATTTTTAAAAACAAAAAAGAGAAAGAAATTATATGTATAAAACGAGCCGAAAAAAAGCAACTTTAACCATCTCTTGCAGAAAAGAATAAATAGCGGTTCATAAGGGAAATTTATAAATGACATGTAATATGTCTTGAGGATTTTGATAAGAAAATAATGGAATCAGGAGGTGTTCTTTTATGAAAGGATGGAATATAGTTGCTCTCACAATCGGCATAATCGGCGCTATAAACTGGGGGCTGATCGGATTTTTCAATTTTAATCTGGTGGAATCCCTTTTCGGAATCGGGTGGATAGCGCGGATCATCTATGCGGCGGTAGGCATATGCGGCTTGTATCTTTTGACGTTTTATAGAAAAACCGGCGAAGCTTCTTATGAATAAAACATATTTCATAAAGTGCGGCGGGGGTGCTGTATTATCGCAGCACCCCCGCTTTATAATCATAGCCGCGGCCGGAGAGAGAAAACTTTTTATTTTCCGGATACCTTTTCAAAACGCAGCCGCAGTCTAAACGGCGCTTCCCTGTATTCCGTCAACAGATTCGTATTCCGGTACACGGAGAGTATGATTCCCATAAGCAGGAAGTTGGTCAGCGTGCAGCAGAGCCCGTAGCTCAAAAAGGGCATGTCGATACCAACCATAGGCCCAACGCCGAAATTCATTGCCACATAGACAACGGTCTTTAAGATCAGGATGCTGCTGCTGGAGACAGCTAACAGAAATCCCAGACGGTTGTTTTGCAAAAAGGCTATCCGGAGCGAGCGCGCAAGGAAGGCTCCTATGACGGCGACAACGGCTATGGCGATCAGAAGGCCGAAATAGGAGGCCAGACAGATCAGCACATAATCGCACCATGCTCCGGACATCGCCCCGGCCTCTCCGATGCTTCCTCCGCCGAAAAGAGAGGCGTCAGAGAGCTGTTTTCGCACTAACATCGTCTGATATCCGGCGTCGTATGCCGCAGGGTTCAATAAAACCTGAATGCGCCTGATCTGGTACTCCGCCAGATGAAAAATACGCCCGTGGAAGAGAAGGATATCTGTCAGGAACAGGGCGGGAAAGCCGGCGCTGAAACAAACAAGCATCCCGGTCTGCAGTTTTTTCCTGCCGCCGTAGATCCCCTTCCATGCCGCCGCGCAGAGAGTGATCAAACAGGCTGCCAGAGAGAAAAACACAGAGGCGGAAAAATAGGAGCCGGTAAACAGCAGGAAAAGCATATTGAAAAACAGCAGTCCGAGCGATTTAAGGATCCCGCGTCCTTTTTCTCCTCTGTAATAATAGCAGAAGGCCGCAAACAGGGGGACGAACAGTATATTGACTGTGGTCTGGACGGTCAGATAGTGTCCGTATTCGAAATAAGGCACGTTACGGATAAATACTGCAGCGGCGAGATAGAACCCGTAGAACGGCCATATAAATTTTCCGAGAAGCCTGTAATCCGCAAAATAGACAAGAAACATCAGGCAAAAACCCGCCAAATTAAAAAGGATCGTTCTTGCGGAGTAAGTGACTGCCATCTGGGAATGATCAAAACCGGCGCGGATAATGGACTGCATAAAAATGCCGATCAGCGTCAAAAGTACCATGGCGCCTAGCATCCAGAAGTCTGTTTTGGGACGATGTATTTGATTGAGTTTTGTACCTGCATCTATCGGGTCACCCATTTCCTTTACAGCCAGTTCTTCCGCTTCCTCCGCGCTCTTTCCGCTCAGGAGATAGGCCTCTTTTTGGTCTTCTATATGGGCTGCAACTTCTTCAAGTACCAGCTGTCTTGCATTTTTATTCTGAATCTGTTCCGTGAGGCTTTTCAGGTATTCTGTTCTGTTCATAGATACATCCCTCCCTACGCTTCGCAGCAGAGCACGCTGGCGACGGCATGGGAATATTCCTGCCATGAGTTTTTTCGCTCCGTCAGTTCTTTTCTGCCCTTTTTGGTGATAGAGTAATATTTGCGAACCTTTCCCAGTGCCTCCTGCTCATAGCAGGTCAAAAATCCTTTGTCCTCCAGACCGTGGAGCAGCGGATACAGCGTGCCGGCTTTCAGGGCGAAGACATTTTGAGAGCGCTTTTTCAACTCTTCGATCATTTCGTAGCCGTACATATCTTTCTCGGATAGAAGTTTTAGCAGCAGCATGGTGGTACTGCCTGATACGAGACTTTTGTCGATTGCCATAGTAGAGTCCTTTCCTTTTTGTGAGGAGAATGGCCGCTGCCATTTTCCTGTGTGTCGGTTTCTCCGGTAAAAACCGGAATATATAGATTTTCGATATATCGACTATCAATAATATATATCGAAAATCTATATATGTCAAGCACAAGAATGAGAATTTTAAAAATTTTATTAATTACTACAGAGGAAAATGACCGCCGGGGCGTATGTGGAAAAAGTCAGTGAGGCAATGATGCCGCATCTATGGAAGTGGTTGTGGGATAGAATGGAATATACACATAAAGCGTTATCAGATTTAATATTAGATGTGTCCGCGGGCAGGAAAGAAATAATTGATAGTCGGATTAATGGACGGAAGAGTGAAGGATTTTTTCTCATTATATTGTGCTGCACCCAAAAGAATGTTACACTGTGTTTATATAGACTTTGATAAAAGCAAAACGGTGCGGTTTGGAAATACCTGATGAAGGGAAACGGGATGTCTGACAGATAAGTGTATGAGATTATGCATAAGGACAGGCGGGTGGCAAAAAATCGGCGAAGGCGGACGTTGCAGGATATATTTTTATGATACGATAGAGGCGCTGGAAGAAACACGTTTCAGCAAATTGCCGCAGTATAATATTGAGAAGTTTATGATAGAAAAGAGGTAATACATTATGAAAGGGAAATTTTTAAGAAGGGCGCTTGCACTGATTCTTGCGGCAATGGCAGCGGTGTCTGCGACAGCCTGCGGTTTGGCGGGGAATGCAGAATATATAGAGCGCACCCGGGGAAAAGAGACCGAAAAGAGTGAATCGGCATTCGGCTTGAAAGAGATACCGAAGGGGTCGCATATAGACGCGTCCGGCGGCTTTGCTCAGGCTCATGACGCTTTTACCACGACGCTGAAAAGAGAAGAAAATGATGACTACACTGTTCCGGAACCGCCTGAAGGGGTTTTTGATTTGGTCACCTATCCTTCCGAAGTGGGCGATCTGGCGGCTTATGTGTCCGTTGATCCGGAAGACGGGAAAAAGCATCCTCTGATTATATGGGTGGTTGGGGGCTGGGGTAACGGCATTGATGATTTTCCCTTTACCTATCCGGAATGGGACAACGATCAGACGGGATCCGTCTTCTGGCAAAACGGTATTCTGACCATGTATCCTTCCTTCCGAGGCGGCAACGGAAATCCGGGTTATTATGAAGCACTATTCGGGGAGGTGGACGACATTGTGTCTGCCTATGAGTACGCAGTCTCTCTGCCCTATGTGGATTCGGAACGCATCTATTTAGGGGGCCACAGTACCGGCGGCACAAGGGCGCTGCTTGCCTCCGAGTACACAGATAAGTTTCGGGCGGTGTTCTGCTTCGGGGCGGTGGACGAGATCAAATACCACAACAACAGTCAATTCACGTTCGATACAAAAAATAAAGACGAATACATTATGCGTTCGCCGATCTATTGGCTGGATAATATCAAGAGTCCAACCTTCCTGATCGAGGGGAGGGATGGCAACTCCGAAAATCTGGAGCGGATGGAGCGTTCCTATCAGAGTGATGCGCTGCATTATTTTGTGGTGGAGAACGCCGATCATTTTTCAGTTCTGGCGCCGGCCACAAAGGTTGTGGCCGAAAAGATTCTGGCGGATACCGATGCTGAGGTGAATATCAATATCAGCCAGAGTGAGTTAGATGAGGCGATGAAGCAGGGAAGGACGGAATTGCCGGCGCCGGTGATGACCGGACGGTATATTGAGGAACTGGGACTGACGTTTTCCTGTCCCTATATATGGGAAGTTATGTACAATGAAGAGGGCGATGGCTTTGATATATATTCCCGCTACGAGGAACCGAATGCGTGGGATATGGCAGGATTCTATATTACGGTATACCAGTCTCGGGACGGTGGTATGCAGTACCTTAAGGAAGATATGGAGAGCGAGGGATATGAGGTAAGTGAGACGACGATAAGCGGCAAACCGGCTGTGGACGGAGTTGCCGTACTGCGGGATGATAACGGGGACGGCTATTATCAGCGTTATATTTTCCTTGAGAACGGTGAAATGTATGTGGTTTTTGAGTTTATTATATACGAAGAGTATGCGGAGGAGGTGAAACCCGTCTTTCAGGATATTGTAGACAGTATTGTTTTTGACGCTTGAGAATCCGTGGCAGATACTACATCTTGCCATCGGTAATTCTTTTATTATATAATAAAAACCAATAGGGAAAACATTTCCGTATGTTATTTATGAAATGATTTTGGGAAAAGGGAGGAAAGGCGCATTTAGGTGCTTTTGGCCGGCAGGCAAAGAACGGTGCGTTCGGATTATAATGAAAGAGCAAAATAAAACATGGCAGTCGATGCTGTATGTGTTTCTTTTTCTGATAGCGGTACTTGTTCTGTTTAATGTTTATACGACGCAGAATAAGGCGAGGATTCAGGAACAGAACAGGATCTACGCTGAGGACTGTGCGAGACAGATGGCGGAACGGGTGGAGAGCGAGTTTGACAATGCGCTGCGGCGGATTCAAAACAGCGCCCATCTGATAAGTATAGGAGGCAGCGGTGCTGAGGTCGATGCGCGCCTGCTGCAGGAGATGGAAGGAAATACATCTTTTGATGCCATTCGATTTACTAATACAGAGGGTATCAGTCTGGGTTCAGACGGGAAAACGAGCGACAGCAGCGACAGAGACTATTTCGTCAAAGGCATGCGCGGGGAGAGCGGGGTTGAGACAGTGAGAGAGTCGAGACCTACGGGGGAAACCATGATGATTTTCTATTCTCCCGCGTACAAAGATGAAAAGATCACGGGTATGTTTTTGGGGATGTATCTTGCCGAGGCGTATCTGCGGGATATGCTTTCTACCACATATTTCGGCGAGAATGCGAATGTGTTCCTCTGCACGCAGGAGGGGGAGATGATCGCCAGTTCGGAAGGCGTTTTCCGCAGTGCAGATCTGTTAAAGACATTGACGGAAGAGGGCGTGATCGATGAAAAGACTGCTGAAGCGGCGCGGACCGTGTTCAGGGATGGCGGCGAGATTGCGCTGATATGCGAGGAAGGGTGCAAGACGGACAATCTATGCGTGATAGATCTGCCGGGACATGACTATGTGCTTGTACAGGTATTTCCGAAAGATATCACACAGTCTATGGTGAAGCGGGCCAATAGGGCAGGGATCATACTGGAGATTTGTCTGCTTGTTCTGTTTGCAATCTATATTGTTTTTCTGGTGATGCGCGCGAGAAGAAGGCGCAGGGAACTGGAGGCTGAGAATAAGTTTATCGGTGATGTGCTTCGAGGTGTGAATATTCTGTTTTCTTCCCGCTATCTGGTGGCTAATCTGGAAACCGACAGTTATGCCTATCTGTCGGGGGCAGAGGCTGTCAGCAGCAGGGTACAGGGTGTATACAGTGAGATCATGAAGGTGCAGGAGGCGGATATCATAGGGGAGGAAGAGAAAGAGGCCTTCCGCGATTTTTCAGGAATCGAAAGGCTTCGGGAAAATATGAGGACGGAGGATTTTCTTGTTCATGAATGCCACGTTTCCCGTCAGGGAAAGGAAGAATGGGAAAACCTGATTGCGATATGTTTAGAGCGCAAAGACGGGATACCCGTCAGAGTGCTGTATGTCCGCCAAAACGTTACGGAGCAGGTTAAAAAGCAGAGGGAACAGACCAGAGTTCTGCAGGATGCTCTGATGCAGGCACAGCATGCCAATCAGGCAAAGACCACGTTCCTGTCAAATATGAGTCACGATATCCGGACGCCGATGAACGCTATTATCGGTTTTGCAACCATTGCGGCCAGCCATATGGATCGGGCGGATCAGGTGCGGGACTGCCTGCAGAAGATACTTTCATCCAGCAATCATTTGCTGGGGCTGATCAACGATATTTTGGACATGAGCCGCATCGAGAGCGGGAAACTGCAGATCCATAATCAGGAGTGCAATATTCCGGAACTGATGCACAATCTGGTAAACATCATACAGCCGCAGGTAAAGGCCAAGCAGCTGGAAATGTTCATTGATACGTTTGAAGTGGTGAACGAGGATGTGATCGCGGATCCGTTAAAATTGAATCAGATTTTCATAAATCTGATGGGAAATGCCGTTAAATATACGCCTGCGGGCGGGACGGTGAGTTTCCAGATCATGCAGCATACTACCTTTAAGCACGGGTGGGGGGATTATGTTTTTGTTGTGAAAGACAACGGGATCGGCATGTCGAAGGAGTTTGTGGAGCACATTTTTAAGCCTTTTGAGCGGGAGACGACCGCCACAAGAAGCGGCATACAAGGCGCGGGTCTCGGGATGGCCATCACGAAAAACATTATCGATATGATGGGCGGAGTAATCACGGTTGAGAGCCAAGTGGGAAAGGGGAGCATCTTTACGGTAAGACTTCCGCTGCAGCTTCAGGATGTGGAAAAGAATGCGGAGCAGATCAGGGAACTGGAAGGACTGCGTTCTCTGGTGGTGGACGACGATTTCAATGTCTGCGACAGCGTGAGCAAGATGATGCGAAGCATCGGACTGCATGCGGAGTGGACTACATCCGGCAGAGATGCGGTGTACCGTGCGAAATCTGCCTATGAGGAAGGGCTTCCGTATCATACTTATATTGTCGACTGGCAGATGCCGGAGATGAGCGGCGTTGAGACCGCGAAAAGAATCCGCAGTGTAGTGGGAGAGGATGCGCCTATTATTATTCTTACCGCCTACGATTGGGCGGATATCGAGGAGGAGGCGAAAGAGGCGGGCATCACCGCGTTCTGTGCGAAACCTCTGTTCATGTCCGATCTGAAGTCGGCGCTGTTGGCGGCGAACCGCGCCGGAGAGCAGGAAAGCGAGGAGGATCAGGCGGTTTGGAAGAAGGTTGATTTCGGCGGGAAGAGACTGCTCTTGGTGGAGGATAACGAACTGAACAGAGAGATTGCCGAGATCATTCTGGAGGAGGCCGGTTTTGTGGTGGAATCAGCGCCTGATGGAACCGATGCGGTGACCATGGTAGAAGACTCTGCGGAAGGTTATTATGATGCGGTGCTGATGGATGTGCAGATGCCGGTGATGAACGGCTACGAGGCGACGAAAGCTATCAGAGCTATGAGACGCAAGGATGTGGAGGCGCTGCCCATTATTGCCATGACCGCAAATGCTATGGAAGAAGACAAGGAGGTGGCGCTCAAGAGCGGCATGAACGCCCATATAGCAAAACCGTTGGATGTGGAACTGTTGATGAACGTGCTGCGTCAGTTTTTACATTCGTGACGAAAAGGCGGCGGCTGTTTTGAAGCGATAAAGCATAAACTGCGGAAAAATCCGCTAAAACCCCTTGCATTTTAGAAAAAAAGTGTTATACTTGTTATGGAAATAAAGATTACAGTATGAAGAGTGGGCTTGCAAGTCCACTCTTTTCATGTGTGAGGGCGGGGATCAGCAAAATGTGATACATATCTGTTTAAGGTGGTGTCGGCCCGGAAATCAGGACAGGGGGAAATGGATGTCAAAACGAGAGGAATATGAAGCGAGGTTTGAGAAGATATTGCTTCCTATTACAGAAAACTGCGGCGTGGAAATCTACGATGTGGAGTATGTGAAGGAAGGGGGCGGATGGTATCTGCGGGCTTACATCGATAAGGCGGGCGGCGTGACCATAGAAGACTGCGAAAAGGTGAGCAGAGCGGTATCCGATATCATGGATAAAGAGGACTTTATCGAGGATGCCTATATCTTGGAAGTGAGTTCTCCGGGGCTTGGCAGGGCGCTGAAAAAGGATAAGCATCTTGCAAAGAGTATTGGTGAGGAAGTGGAGATAAAAACCTATAAGCCGATAGAAAAGCAAAAAGAATTTTCCGGTGTTCTTAAGGCTTTCGACGGGGAGAGCATCACGATAGAACCGGAAGGGGAAACGAGCATGAAATTTGCCAGAAGCGATGTTGCGCTTATCAGACTGGCGTTAGATTTTTAAATCAGGAGGAAAGATCAATGAACAGCGAATTATTAATGGCACTGGATATGCTGGAAAAGGAGAAGGAGATCAGCAAGGAGATCCTGTTTGCAGCAATCGAGGATTCTCTGAAAGCGGCCTGTAAGGAGCATCTCAACAAGGAGTGTCCCGGCAGATACGAAAATGTGCTGGTGGAAGTGGACAGAGAAACGGGAGATTTCCATTGCTCTTATGAGAGGGAAGTTGTGGAGACGGAGGATGACGTGGAGGATTACAGCCAGCAGATTTCTTTGGAAGAGGCTGTAAAGATCACCCCTCAGGCAGTGCCCGGCGATGTGCTGAGGACGGAGATAGATTCCGCAGAATTTGGCCGGATCGCCGCCCAGAGAGCGAAAAACGTTATTTTGCAGAAAATCAGGGAAGAGGAGAAGAGCTCTGTTTACAATTTGTATAAAGATAAGATCGGGCAGGTAGTAACCGGTATTGTACAGCGCTATGTGGGCAACACGATCAATATCAACCTTGGAAAAGCCGATGCACAGCTTTCGGAGAAGGAGATTGTACCGGAGGAGAATTTACGTCTGACAGAACGTGTGAAAGTATATATTTTGGGAGTTCCCGAGACAAAGAAAGGGTTTAAGATCTTAGTCAGCAGAACTCATGCAAATCTGGTCAGAAGGCTGTTTGAAGAGGAAGTGACGGAGATCGGGGACGGTACGGTAGAGATCGTAGGCGTGGCGAGAGAACCGGGCAGCAGAACAAAGATGGCGGTGCGCTCCAACGATCCGGATGTAGATCCCGTGGGCGCCTGCGTGGGACAGAGCGGCTCCCGTGTGGATGCGGTGGTAGCCGAACTCCGGAATGAGAAAATCGACATTGTGGAGTGGGATGAAAACCCCGGCAACTTTATCCAGAACGCATTATCTCCCGCGAAGATCGTGGCGGTGTTTGCGGATCCGGAGGAAAAGACGGCAAAAGTGGTGGTTCCGGATTACCAGCTCTCCCTTGCTATCGGTAAAGCCGGACAGAACGCAAGGCTTGCTGCAAAGCTGACGGGTTATAAGATTGATATCAAGTCAGAGACTCAGGCGAAAGACGCTCCCGGATTCCGATATGAGGATTATCTGGACGATGAGGAGTACGACGAGGACGATTACGACGGCGGGTATGCGCAGGAGACTTATGAAGAGGCATACGAAATGACTGCGGAGGAAATGGCGGAGGAAGAAATTTCCGAAAGCGGGGAAGAATAAAAAGGCAAAGAGGAAAAGCTTACAATGACAAAGAAGATTCCCATGAGGCAGTGTATCGGCTGTGGTGAAATGAAGAGCAAAAAGGAGATGATGCGGATCCTGAAAACGTCGGAGGGCGAGATCATACTTGACGGCACCGGACGGAAAAACGGGAGGGGAGCATATCTTTGTTTTTCAAAAGAATGCCTGCTAAGAGCTGTGAAAACGAAAGGTCTGGAACGTTCTTTTCAGATGAGGATCCGGCCGGAAGTGTACGAGAGACTGGAGAAGGAGTTTGAGGAAATAAATGATAGATAGAGTTTATTCCATGATCGGAATGGCAGGAAAAGCGGGGCATGCAGTCAGCGGTGAATTTTCTACGGAGAAAGCGATTAAATGCGGAAAGGCCTGTCTGGTCATTATAGCGTCGGATGCTTCCGAGAATACGAGGAAACACTTTTTTGATATGTGTGCCTACCGGAATATTCCGATTTGTATATATGGAAATAAGGAAGAATTAGGGCACGCCCTCGGAAAAGAGATGCGGGTGAATCTGGCCATCACGGATAGAGGGCTGGCGAATTCCATTCGGGAGCGGATAAAAGAGGCGGATGCAGAACTGAGATAGGAGGGAGAGTAATATATGGCGAAAATGAAGGTACATGAACTTGCTAAAGAGTTAGGAATACAGAGTAAGGATATTATTACATACCTGAACGGTAAGGGTATGGAAGTAAAAGCGGCGCAAAGTTCCATCGAGGACGAGGCTATCGCCCTTGTTAAGGGGCAGTTTAAAGGAGCGGATAGGTCTGCGGAAGCTTCGCAGCAGAGGTCTGTGCCGGAGCAAAAGACTCCGGATGAAAAGCGGGCGGAAAGCAGGCCGGCAGCAGAACAGCCAACAGGAGAGAGAAAGATGACGGAAGAGCCGGTCAAAAAGAAAAAGAAGATCATCATCATTAATAACTCCGGCAACAGTAAGATGCCCGGAGGAAGAAACGGCGACAGAAATGCTGACAGAGGCCAAAACAGAGATAACAGGGGCGGCAGAGACAACAGGGATATGAGACGGCCTGCCGGTCAGGGGCAGGGACGTCCTCAGGGGAACGGCGCCAGAACCGTATCTGCGGCGAATCCCTACAGGCCCTTGATCAAGCCGAGCGTAAAACCGCAGCCGGTGACCAATGATTTCGGGAACCGCAACCGTATGCAGGCGAACAACAGACCTGCGCCGAAACCGCAGCCTGTCGTGAGAGAAGAGGAAGTGCAGGCAGCAGCCGTTGAGAGCAGACCTGTGGAGGAGCGGGACAACAGAGAACTTCGGGAAAACAGAGACAGCAGAGACAGCAGGAGGAGCGAAGCGCCTCGTAACAATAACGGAGAAAGACGCGGGGAACAGAGAAATGGCGAAAGACGGGAATTCCAAAACAGAGACCGTCAGGGCAGCAGACCCACTGCAGGCGGCAAAAACGAAGGCCGGAGAACTGAAGGCGGCAGCCGCCCGGGATTTCAGAATACTCAAAAGGGTCAAACTGGCGGCGGTACTGGCAATAGACCTTTCAATAATAATGGCCGCGGTACTAGACCGGATAGCAGAAACCAAGCTCCCGGAAAACGAGGCGGGCAGGGCAAAGGCTTTGTTATGGATACACCGGCAGCTTCGGCAGAAAAGAGACCGCAGGACGAAAAAAGGCGCGTAAATCAGGACAGAGATAAACGCAACAGAAAGGACATGATTTACGAGGAGGAAGAAAAAACTGCTCTGAAAAATAAGGCTGGACGCTTTATCAAACCGGAGAAGAAGGAAACTGTGGCAGAGGAGCAGATCAAAGTCATTGTCCTTCCGGAAAAACTGACGATCAAAGAACTTGCGGATAAGATGAAGATGCAGCCTTCCGTTATCATTAAAAAATTATTTTTGGCGGGGCAGATCGTGACATTAAATACGGAGGTGTCCTACGAGGAGGCGGAGAATATCGCCATCGAATATGAGATCATGTGTGAGAAGGAAGTTCAGGTGGATGTGATCGAAGAACTTCTGAAAGAGGACGAGGAGGATGCAGCTAAAATGGTGAAGCGTCCGCCTGTAGTCTGTGTTATGGGACACGTTGACCACGGTAAGACATCACTTCTTGATGCGATACGGAAAACAAATGTGACAGACAGAGAAGCCGGAGGTATCACACAGGCCATCGGTGCATATACTGTGAACATTAACAATTCAAAAATTACGTTTTTGGATACGCCGGGTCATGAGGCCTTTACGGCGATGCGTATGCGTGGTGCAAATGCTACGGATATCGCGATCCTTGTGGTTGCGGCGGACGACGGCGTGATGCCTCAGACCGTGGAAGCAATCAATCATGCGAAAGCGGCAGGCGTGGAAATTATCGTGGCGGTCAACAAGATCGATAAACCGGCGGCCAATGTGGAAAGGGTAAAACAGGAACTCATGGAATATGAGCTTGTACCCACAGACTGGGGCGGCAGCACAGAATTTGTGCAGGTATCCGCAAAGAGCGGAGACGGTGTTGAAGATCTTTTGGAAACAATATTGCTGACGGCAGAGATATTGGAGCTGAAAGCAAATAAGAAGAGAAGAGCGAGAGGTCTTGTCATCGAGGCCGAACTTGACAAGGGGAGAGGCCCGGTAGCTACGATTCTGGTACAGAAAGGTACGTTAAAGATCGGAGACTTTGTTTCCGCAGGCGCAAGCTACGGTAAAGTCAGAGCGATGATCGATGATAAGGGAAAACGGGTCAAAGAAGCAGGGCCTTCCATGCCGGTGGAGATCCTCGGTCTTTCCGATGTGCCGACGGCGGGCGAAGTGTTCCTTGCCCATGAGAATGACAAAACGGCGAAGAACTATGCAGAGACCTATTTATCTCAGCACAAGGAGCAGATGTTGGCGGATACCAGAGTGCGCATGTCTCTGGACGATCTGTTCTCCCAGATCAAGGAGGGCGATCTGAAAGAGCTCAATCTCGTGGTGAAGGCGGATGTACAGGGATCCGTGGAGGCGGTAAAACAGAGCCTGTTAAAGCTCAGCAACGAGGAAGTGGTAGTAAAATGTATCCACGGCGGCGTGGGCGCGATCAACGAGTCCGACGTGTCGCTTGCTTCGGCCTCCAACGCTATTATCATCGGCTTTAACGTGAAGCCTGACGTTCAGGCGAAGGCTACCGCAGAGCGGGAAAAAGTGGATGTCAGACTGTATGACGTCATCTATAAGGCGATCGAGGATGTGGAGCACGCGATGAAGGGTATGCTTGCACCGGTTTACGAGGAGAAAGTCATCGGTCACGCTGAGGTACGTCAGATATTCAAGGCTTCGGCGGTGGGCAATATCGCCGGTTCCTATGTGCTGGACGGCGAATTTAAGCGCGACTGCAAGATCCGTATCACCCGTGAGGGCGAGCAGATCTACGAAGGAAAGCTTGCATCCTTAAAGAGATTTAAAGATGATGTGAAGGAAGTAAGGGCCGGTTATGAGTGCGGTCTTGTATTCGAGGACTATGACCAGATGAAAGAGCTGGATATCGTGGAAGCGTATATCATGGTGGAGGTTCCCAGAGAATGAGGAAAAACAGTTTGAAAAATACCCGGATCAACGGGGAAGTGCAGCGGGTGCTCGCAGAGATCATCCGCAGCGATATCAAAGATCCGCGGATACATCCCATGACATCTGTTGTGGATGTATCGGTGGCTCCCGACTTAAAGACATGCAAGGCATGGATCAGTGTGCTGGGAGACGAGAGCGCGGTGGAAAGCACGCTGGCGGGGCTTAAAAGCGCCGGCGGCTATATCAGAAAGGAACTGGCGAGGCAGATCAATCTGCGCAATACGCCGGAGATCACTTTTGTGATGGATCAGTCTATTGCCTACGGCGTTGACATGTCCAGAAAGATAGACGAAGTCATGGCGGAGGAAGCGCAGAGAAGGGGAGAGTAGAGATTATAAGAATTGATAATAAGAAGGGAATGGTTATGATATGAATATCAGGGAAATATGTAAGGATGCGCAAAGGATCGGGATCGGCGGGCATATCAGGCCGGACGGCGATTGCGTCGGCTCCTGTCTCGGACTTTTTCTGTATTTGAAAAAGCTGTTTCCTGAGAAAGAAGTGAAAGTTTTTCTGGAAAAACCGGCTGATATTTTTTCTTGTATCAGTGGCTTTGAGGAGATCACCGTACCGGAAAAGGCGGCTTCGGCAAAAGGAACATTCGATGTATTTTTTGCGGTGGACTGCGGCAAAGACCGGCTGGGAATGGCGGAAAAGCTGTTTGACGGAGCGAAAGTGACCGTCAATATAGATCATCACATCAGCAATGCGGACGGCACCGGAAATTATAATTATATTGATCCGGATGCCAGTTCCGCCAGTGAACTGGTGTATGAACTGGTGGAGGAGATGTTAGATGCGGATATAGCGGCGGCGCTGTACATCGGTATCGCACATGATACGGGCGTATTCCGGTATTCCAGCACATCTCCTAAAACGATGCGGGCGGCAGCCAAGCTGATCAGTTTCGGGATTGATTTTTCCAGACTGATCGAAGAGACTTTTTATGAAAAAAGTTATGTGCAGAATCAGGTCATGGGACGGGCACTGTTGGAGAGCATCCTGATCATGGAGGGCAAGTGCGTCGTCAGCTATATTACCAGGAGAACTATGGAGTTTTACAAAGTGACCGGCGCCGATCTGGAAGGGATCGTCAGTCAGCTCAAGCTCACAAAGGGCACGGAGTGCGCGGTGTTCATGTACGAGATCAGAAATCAGGAATATAAGGTAAGCCTGCGTTCCGGCGGAAAAGTGAATGTGGCGAAAGTGGCGGAGTTGTTTGGCGGCGGAGGCCATGTGCGGGCGGCGGGCTGTATGATGAACGGCACTTTCCATGACGTGATCAACAATTTGTCGGTACATATAGAAGAACAGTTGGAGGAGACAGGTGCTTAACGGAATACTGATCGTGAAGAAAGAGCGGGATTACACCTCGAACGATGTGGTGGCGAAGCTTAGAGGGATCTGTCGTCAGAAAAAGATCGGGCATACGGGCACCCTTGATCCGAATGCGGAGGGAGTGCTGCCGGTCTGTCTCGGAAATGCCACAAAGCTCTGCGATATGCTGACAGACCGCAGCAAGGAATATGTGGCGGAGATAACCTTTGGCATAACCACGGACACTCAGGATATCTGGGGGCAGGTGCTCACGGACAGCGGCGACAAATGGCGGGAGATACCGACAGCGGAGATAGAAGCGGTGATTTTTTCCTTTCGGGGAAAGCAGCTTCAGATCCCGCCCATGTATTCAGCCCTCAAAGTAAACGGAAAAAGGCTTTATGAACTGGCCAGAGCCGGTGTGGAAGTAGAGAGAAAGCCGAGAGAAATAGAGATAGAAGAGATAGAAATAATGCCGTCTGCTGGTTTTGCTGAAAAAAAGACTCATCAGGCGGCATCTTTTTTGGCGCAGCCCAAACTGTGTATCAGAGTGGTCTGTTCTAAGGGGACGTATATCCGCACGCTCTGTCAGGATATCGGAGAAAAACTGGGGTGCGGTGCGGCGATGAGCTCTCTGGTGCGGACAAGAGTAGGCGGTTTCCTGCTGGAAAATGCCGCCACATTGTCAGAAATAGAAAAAATCAGGGATACGGAAGGTCTGGAGAGCATCCTGATCCCGGTGGACCGGTGCTTTCGGGAATATCCGGTCCTCAAGGCGGCGAAGGCCGGGGAGAGATTTTTGAAAAACGGGAATGAACTGAAATATTCTCTGCTGGAGGGAGATCCGGCAGGGTTGAAGGATATGGCGGACGGAAGTCCTTTCAGGGTCTATGACAAAGCAGGGCGTTTTTTCGGGGTATATGTGGTGCGGAAAGAGAAGGGTGTGTTAAAGCCGTGGAAGATGTTTTTGCCGGAGTAGAGAGGTGCGGGATGCGGATTATCGAGCGAGATGCAAAGTTTCAATTAGAGAAGCCTTCGGCGGTGGCAATCGGAAAGTTTGACGGGATCCACAGGGGGCATCATAGCCTGCTTGGCCATGTTTTGGAACAGAAGGAAAAGGGACTGCAGGCGGTGGTCTTTACCTTTGATCCTTCTCCGGCGGCGCTTTTTTCCGGGACGAGCCTGCCGGAGCTGACGACGAAGAGGGAGAAGAGAGCCCTTTTCGGAGAAATGGGGATCGATGTGCTGATAGAATTTCCTCTGAGTTTTGAGACGGCTGCGACGGAACCGGAAGCGTTTATCGAGAAGGTGCTGGCGGGGCAGATGAAAACGGCTTATATTGCGGCGGGGGAGGATCTGTCTTTCGGAAAAATGGGAAAAGGCGATGCGGCGCTGCTGCGAAACATGGCAAAAGAATTCGGATATCAGACACAGATCATCAAGAAAGTCTGTCTGGACGGCGTGGAGATCAGTTCCAGCTATGTGAGGGAAGTGATCAAAAAAGGCGACATGGAAAAGGCGGAACGCCTGATCGGGGAGGCCTACAGCGTGAGCGGCATTGTAGCTCACGGGAAAAAGCTGGGCAGAACACTGGGGATGCCTACGGTAAATCTCTTGCCGGAAAAAGAAAAGCTGCTGCCTCCCTACGGCGTTTATTTTTCTGAGGTTTCCGTGGGGGAACGTATTTATAAAGGCATTACAAACATCGGATGCAAGCCTACTGTAAATGATGAAAAACAGGCCGGCGTGGAAACCTATCTCTATGATTTTGCGCAGGATATCTACGGGAGGGAGATCACGGTCAGACTGCTTTCTTTCCACAGGCCGGAGAAAAAATTTGAGTCTGTGGAAGTTTTAAAGAGACAGATGGCTTCGGATATCGCTATGGGGCGGTATTATGTACATAGAAAATGATGATTGCGGATCAGGAATCAATATGAGATAATGTTCGGGAGAGCAGTGTGAGATGTCCCGGCTTTGGATAACATGAGGTTTCATTAAGATGAACGGAAATCAGAATCAAAAAAATACGGGGGAACAGATAAAAGATGCGCTGTCGGAGGCCTTGCAGAGCGGAGATTTTAAGGGCTTTAAGGATCTTGTTGCCCAGACGGTGACAGATACTTTGGATGAAGTGGGAAAGCAGATTCCGAAAGTGGTTGTTCCGCCCGGGGATATTTTTGCGTGGAAGCAGAAAACCGAGGAGAATGTTCCGGCGGTAAAGAAAAGCAGCGTCGGAAAAGTCCCCGGCATCTTATTTCAGGTGTTTGGCGGCATCGGTCTGGGCATCACGGGAGTAGCCATGTCCGCAGGGCTGTTTCTTTTTTTGATCGGCGTCAGGGACACGCTGACGGGCTTACTGATCAATCTGGTTTTTATGGCCGGTTTTGCCGGTATGATCGGAGTGGGGATCGGCAAGCGGAACCGTTTAAAACGGGCGGACAGATATGCAGATCTCTGCGGTTCAAAGATGTACGGGGATATTGAGAAACTGGCGCGGGAAACGGGAAGAAGCGTCAGGTATGTGAGGAGAGATATTAAAAAGATGCTGAGAGCCGGCATATTCCCCGAAGGTCATTTAGATGAACAGAAAACCTGTTTTATGTTGAGTGATACGGTTTACAGGCAGTATCTGGAAGTTTTAAAAAACAGGCAGATCAGGGAGGAAGAGGAAAAAAGGATCGTTGCTCCGGAACAGAAGACGGAGAGCGGACAGCCGGAATCCTCTTCGGAAAATGAGTTGAACGCCATGATAGCGGAGGGGATGGAGTGTATCCGCAGACTGAAAGAGTTGAATGAGAACATAGAGGGGGAAGTGATTTCCGGCAAACTGTTCCGGCTGGAAAATCTGTTGAAGGAGATTTTTGACAGTGTGAGAGAACATCCGGAGCAGAGGCACCGTATGCGCAAGCCCATGGATTATTATCTGCCGACAACCTTGAAACTGGTGGAAGCGTATGAAGAGTTTGACGGGCTCAGCATGCCGGGGGAAGATATCTTGCAGGCAAAAGCGGAGATAGAAAAGACGTTGGATATTATCAATGAGGCGTTTACGGAACTTTTGAACAATCTGTTTCAGGATACCGTGTTTGATGTGACTACGGACGCTCAGGTGTTGAAGAGCATGTTGGCAAGGGAAGGGCTTGCAAAGGAGATGGAGTTTACCTGAGAAAGGAAAATGCAGGGTGGAATCCGTAAAGATGAGGAACGGGAGGGTATATTATGGAAAACAAGTTGGATGAAATGTTGAAGGAGGCTCCGACGCTTTCCTTTGAGCCGGAGATGGTGGATGAGTTTGCCGGTCAGATCGATATTGCCAACACCCAGATGGTACTGTGCTACGGGGCCGGCAGTCAGAAAAAGATTGCCGAATTTTCGGAGAGCGCTCTGAACAATGTCCGTACAAAAGATATGGGAGAGATCGGCCGGATGCTCACGGATGTGGTAGCGGAGCTCAAAAACTTTGAGGAGGAAGAGGAAAAAGGATTCTTCGGAATTTTTAAGAAAAGCGGCAATAAACTGCGGAATCTGAAAGCGAAGTATGATAAAGCGGAAGTCAACATCAATAAGATCGTCGAAGTGTTGGAAAATCATCAGGTGACGCTTCTGAAAGATGTGGCAATGTTAGATAAAATGTATGAACTGAACCTGAGTTATTTCAAGGAATTGTCCATGTATATTCTGGCGGGCAAAAAGAAGTTAGAGCAGGCAAGAAACGAAGAACTGCCCAGACTTCTTGATAAGGCCGGGGCGAGCGGGCTGCCGGAGGATTCGCAGGCGGCAAAGGATTACGCGGCAATGTGCGAGCGGTTTGAAAAAAAGATTTACGATCTGGAACTGACAAAGGCGGTTGCTTTGCAAATGGCGCCCCAGATCCGCTTGATTCAGGGGAACGATACGGCCATGTCGGAAAAGATACAATCCACTTTGGTCAATACCATTCCTCTGTGGAAAAGCCAGATGGTGATCGCTATCGGAGCGGAGCATTCCGGTGAGGCGGCGAAAGCGCAGCGGGAAGTGACGGATATGACCAATGAACTGCTTAAGAAAAATGCGGAGAAGCTTAGAAGCGCGACGATCGATACCGCCAGAGAGAGCGAGCGGGGCATCGTGGATATTGAGACATTGACGGCGACGAACCGGATCCTGATCAACACTCTGGACGAGGTGATTAAAATACAGGAAGACGGCCGCGCAAAGAGGAAGAGTGCGGAAGAGGAACTGGAGAGGATTGAAAATGAAATGCGGCAGAAGCTGCTTGAGATGAGCCGCACTTCCGCATAATATGTTTTTGGGACAGAAAGACTTTTTTGTTGAAAGATGCAGAAAAAACAGTTATAATGTACGCGTATGTAATGAGCGCTGCAGAGTATATTATTCTGTCAGATCACGAAGCGGAAACGCTGGAAGATAAGACGGCGTCACTGGGGACGAAGGGAGAAAAGTATGGAAGTCAGCATAATACTGTCAATGGCCGGAGGGCTTGGACTCTTTCTGTATGGTATGCGTGTCATGAGCGACAGCATTGAGAAAGTGGCGGGTGCAAAACTCAGAAAGATCCTTGAGATGTTCACGACAAACCGCTTCACCGGCATTTTGGTGGGATTTATCTTTACGGCTCTGATTCAATCTTCTTCGGCCTGTACAGCGATGGTAGTCAGCTTTGTAAATGCAGGGCTTATGACCTTGTATCAGGCGGCAGGCGTGATTTTCGGTTCCAATATCGGAACAACGGTAACAGCCCTTCTGGTATCTTTTAAACTGGAAAAATTTGCACCGATCATTCTGTTGGTCGGCGTGCTTTTGGTGATGTTCAGCAAGAAGCCGAAACTGTCGAGGTTTGGCGAAGTGATCATCGGATTCGGCGTGCTGTTCATGGGACTTGCCACCATGTCGGGAGCGATGGCGGGCTTGAAGGAATCTCCCTTTGTCATGGACATGTTTTCGTCGCTTAGAAGCCCTCTTGTGGCAATTATTCTGGGTTTTGTGCTGACAGCGATCATTCAGAGTTCCTCCGTGACGGTCAGTATCATGGTATTGATGGCAAATCAGGGGCTGTTAGGACTTGATATGTGTATGTACATAACGCTGGGCTGTAATATCGGCGCTTGTACCACAGCTATTTTGGCATCTCTGGCGGGTAAGAAGGACGCAAAGCGTGCGGCTATGATCCACCTGCTGTTCAATGTTTTCGGAACGGTCATCATGTATGTGATCCTGCAGTTTGCGATGAATCAGGTGCTGGGTCTTTTCGTCAGCATGGCCGGGGACAATCCGGGGCGTATTGTGGCTTATGCGCATATGTTCTTCAAGATATTCCTTGTGGTAGTGCTCACACCGTTTATCGGCGGCATTGTGAAGCTGACCTATGTCATTATACCCGGAAGTGACAAGAAAGTGGGTTACAGAGACAGCTTCCAGCTCAAATATATTGGTAATAAGGTAGTATTAAATCCTGCCACAGCAGTTGTGGAAGTCATCAAGGAGATCGACCGCATGGCGTCTCTTGCCAGCGAGAACTTAAACCGGGCGATGAACGCGCTTATCACACTGGATGAAGAGGATATAGAGGAAGTATATACGGTGGAGGAAAATATTAACTTCCTGAACCATGCGATCACCAGTTATCTGGTGAAGATCAACCAGACGACGCTGCCGATCGAGGACGTGAAGATGATCGGCGGTCTGTTCCATGTGGTGAACGATATCGAGCGGATCGGCGACCATGCGGAGAATATTGCGGACAATGCGGTGAAGCGGCGGGACGGAAATATTTCCATCAGCAAGGATGCGCAGCAGGAACTTGGCGAGATGCTTGACATGGTCAACACGATCATGCGTTATTCCGTGGATATGTTTGCGAAGGGGACTCAGGAGCATCTTCAGGATATCATCAGACTGGAGGAAGCGGTGGACGAAAAGGAGAGAGAATTGCAGCAAAATCATGTGGACAGGCTGACGAGAAACGAGTGTACGCCGGCTGCCGGTATGCTGTTTTCGGATATCGCTTCAGGGTTGGAGAGAGTTTCTGATCATGCCACCAATATTGCATTTTCCATTTTCGGCAGCGATAACGAGGAGACGGAAGACTAGATAAAGAGAGATAGAAGATTAAAATGGATAAAAAGAAGATAAAATTCAAAAAAACCATAGTGTATTCCTGCGGCATGTTCCTTGCTGCAGGAATGTTTTTACAGGCAGGGCTGCGGGGGTTGGCCAAAGAGACCGTAAGCATGAGCGAAGTGATGCCGCCGGCTGTAGGAAGCGAAGCGTTGATGGGGTTGGAGAAAAGCCCGGAGCAGATTTTGAAGGAAGCGGAAGATATTGAGATGTTCGGTTACAAAAATCTGGGCATCGCCAATGTGGAAAATAATCTGAACATCCGGAAAGGTCCGGAGGAAACGACTTCCCTTGTGGGAAAGATGCCTAAGGATTCCGCCTGTGAGATTTTGGGCCAAGAGGGAGAATGGTCAAAAATAAAATCCGGAAAGGTAGAAGGGTATGTAAAGACTGAGTTTCTTTTCACCGGCTCCGATGCGAGAGTCAAGGCAATGGATTTGGTTTCGATTTATGCGGTGGTGCATGCCGATGCCCTGCGGGTCAGATTAGAGCCCAGCACAGAGGCTTCGATCTACACGCAGGTGGCGCAGGGGGAGATGCTTGAGTATGTGCAGACGTTGGATAACGGCTGGGTCGAGATCATGCTGGACGATGAGACCGTATATGTTTCCGGAGAGTATGTGGAACTGGAAGAAGAATTGACCACGGCGGTCACTCTGACGGAACTGCTCTACGGCGCAGGGGTGTCGGATGTCCGAGTCAGCATCTGCGAGTATGCGAAACAGTTTCTCGGAAATCGGTATGTGTACGGCGGCAGCAGCCTGACAAAGGGAACGGACTGTTCCGGCTTCACGATGAGGGTTTACCAGCAGTTCGGCATAAGCTTACCTCATTCTTCGAGAGCTCAGGCAAATATGGGAACGAAGATCAAGGCTTCTGAGGCGAAGCCCGGCGATTTGTTTTTCTACGGCGGCGGAGGCGGCTATATCAATCATGTGGCGCTCTATATCGGCAGCGGTCAGGTGATTCACGCCAGTTCGCCCAAGACCGGCATCCGGATCAGCAACTGCAATTACAGAACGCCGGTGAAGGTGGTAAGGATCATCAATTCCTGATAGAAGATATTGTATAAATTGCTCGCTGAATAATTGTTTTTTGGTAAATTTTATGTTACTATATCATAAAAACTATTATGCAGCTAAGGAGGAGGTTTTTATGAGACTGGTGACACGATCTGATTTTGACGGATTGGTGTGCGGAGCGCTTCTGTTGGAGGCGGGGGTTATCGACCATTGGAAGTTTGCGCATCCTAAGGATCTGCAGGACGGGCTTGTGGAAGTAGGCGAAGATGACTGTCTGGCGAATGTACCCTATGTGGAGGGATGCGGTCTTTGGTTTGACCATCATTCCAGTGAGCATGAACGTCTGCAGCTGGAGGGAAAGTACAAAGGGGAGAGCCGGATCGCCCCGTCCTGTGCGCGGATCATTTATGAATACTACGGCGGTGCAGAGCGGTTTCCGCAGTTCGGGGAACTGATGGAAGCGGTGGACAAAGTGGATTCCGGCAGCTTGACTATCGATGAAGTGATGAATCCTCAGGGGTGGATACTGATTGGATTTTTGATGGATCCGAGAACAGGGCTCGGACGTTTTCGTGAGTTTTCCATCTCCAACTATCAGCTTATGGAAAAGCTGTTGGAGGCGTGCCGGGTAATGACCACATCGGAGATTTTAGCGCTGTCGGATGTGCAGGAACGCATTAAAGTATATCATGAGCAGACGGAGAAATTCAAAGAGATGGTTTTGGCGCATACCCGGGTGGACGGCAATGTGATCATCACTGATCTCAGAGGCGTATCACCGATCTATACCGGAAATCGTTTTATGATCTACAGTATGTATCCGGAGCAGAATATCTCCGCATGGATCGTCAGCGGAAGAGAGGGGCGCGGATGTTCGGCGGCGGTAGGTTACAGTATTTTGAACAAAACCGCGACGCTGGATGTGGGCAGCCTGATGCTCAAATACAATGGCGGCGGCCATAAAAAAGTGGGCACCTGTCAGTTTAGTGACGAGACGATGGAAAAGGGACTTTCCGATATGTTGGCGGAGTTGTGCAGCATGGCAAATACATAAGAGGAAAGATCAGGCAGCTTTCATTTTCTGAAAATATTTGTTTACAATCCTGATGCTTTGTGTTATAGTAGAACGGTATGAGTTCAGCCGATACTCAGAGTCAGGAAACTCCGACCTGCCCTTGGTATCAGGCGGTTATAATAAGAGGAGGAAGAAACAATGATTTCCAAAGAAAAGAAAGCAGCTATTATCAAAGAGTATGAGAGAACACCCGGCGATACAGGTTCACCGGAAGTACAGATCGCTATCCTGACAGCGAGAATTCAGGAGCTGACAGAGCATCTGAAAGACAACCAGAAGGATCATCATTCCCGCCGTGGTATGTACATGATGATCGGTCAGAGACGTGGTCTTCTGGATTACTTAAAGAAGAAAGATATCGAGAGATATCGTACGTTAATTGAAAAGCTTGGTATCAGAAAGTAGTATGAAAACGTAGTGGGAGGCGTAACCGGAGACGTTGTTTTTGGTAACGCCTTTCATGGTTTCATGAGAACGTTCAATTCAGGTAGGAGATATGCTCCGAGACCACAGAAAATGGCACTTCCCGCAGAGAGGCATTTGAATATGCCTAAGGAAGCGGCGTTTTCTGTAGTTTCGGTCTCTTCTGCCTGATGAATATAAAAAATCAGAGAGAAAAGGAGAAGAGAAATTATGTACAAGACTTACACAATGGAACTTGCCGGACGTACTTTAAAGGTCGATATCGGCAGAGTGGGAAAACAGGCGAATGGCTGTGCTTTTATGCAGTACGGCGAGACGACGGTGCTTTCTACGGCTACGGCCTCCGAGAAGCCCAGAGACGGCATTGACTTTTTCCCCTGCAGTGTGGAATATGAGGAGAAATTCTATTCGGTAGGAAAAATCCCGGGCGGCTTTAACAAGAGAGAGGGAAAGCCTTCTGAGAACGCGATCCTGACAAGCCGTGTGATCGACAGACCGATGCGTCCCTTGTTTCCGAAGGACTACAGAAACGATGTGACACTGAACAATATGGTGATGGCGGTGGATCCCGCCTGCCGTCCGGAGCTTGTGGCGATGATCGGCGCGTCTGTGGCAACCAGTATTTCCGATATTCCGTTTGCAGGCCCCTGTGCGATGACACAGATCGGCATGGTGGACGGAGAACTGATCGTAAACCCCGGTCAGGAACAGTGGGATAAGGGCGATCTGAAGCTGACGGTTGCCTCCACAGCACAGAAAGTGATTATGATCGAGGCGGGCGCCAATGAGATCCCGGAGGAAACAATGCTCTCCGCAATCTATAAAGCGCACGAGATCAATCAGACGATCATCGCGTTTATCAACGGTATCGTGGCGGAGTGCGGCAAGCCGAAACATGAGTATGTGAGCTGCGCGATCCCTGAGGAGATGTTTGAGGAGATCAAGAAGATCGTAACGCCGGAAGAGATGGAGAAAGCTGTTTTCACCGACGAGAAGCAGGTGAGAGAAGAAAATATCCGGAATATCACGGCAAAACTGGAAGAGGCTTTTGCAGAGAAGGAAGAATGGCTTTCTGTTCTGGGCGAAGCTGTTTATCAGTACCAGAAGAAGACAGTCCGCAAGATGATCTTAAAGGATCACAAGCGTCCCGACGGTCGTCAGTTAAACCAGATACGTCCTCTGGCGGCAGAGGTGGATATCATTCCGAGAGTGCATGGTTCCGCGATGTTTACCCGTGGCCAGACACAGATATGCAACGTGACGACATTAGCGCCCCTGTCCGAAGCACAGAAAGTGGACGGGTTAGATGTAAATATAACAGAAAAGAGATACATGCATCACTACAATTTCCCTTCCTATTCGGTGGGTGAGACGAAGGTGAGCAGAGGCCCGGGACGAAGGGAGATCGGGCATGGCGCGTTGGCAGAGAGAGCGCTTTTGCCGGTACTGCCTTCCGTGGAGGAGTTCCCCTATGCGATCCGCACCGTGTCGGAGACTTTTGAGTCAAACGGTTCTACTTCCATGGCTTCCACCTGTGCTTCCTGCATGTCCCTGATGGCGGCAGGCGTACCGATCAAAAAGATGGTGGCGGGCATTTCCTGCGGTCTGGTGACAGGCGACACAGACGATGAGTTTGTACTGCTCACCGACATTCAGGGGTTAGAAGATTTCTTCGGCGATATGGACTTCAAAGTGACCGGTACGACAGAGGGCATCACGGCGATTCAGATGGATATCAAGATTCACGGTCTGACAAGACCTATCGTGGAGGGAGCTATCGCAAGCTGCCGCGAAGCGAGAATGTTTATCATGGACACCTGTATGAGACCTGCAATCTCGGCTCCGAGACCGGAAGTAGGACCTTATGCTCCTAAGATTATTTCTCTGCAGATCGATCCTGAAAAGATCGGCGATGTGGTGGGACAGCGCGGCAAGACCATCAACGAGATCATTGCCCGCACCGGCGTGAAGATCGATATTACCGATGACGGTCAGGTTTCCGTATGCGGCACCGATCAGGAGATGATGGACAAAGCTGTGGAAATGATCAAGACCATCGTGACGGACTTTGAGGCGGGACAGGTATTCCAAGGCAAGGTCGTGAGCATCAAAGAGTTCGGCGCATTCATCGAGTTTGCACCGGGCAAGGAAGGTATGGTTCACATCTCCAAAATTGCGAGAGAGCGGATCGACCGCGTGGAGGATGTGCTGACACTGGGCGACGTGGTAACGGTTGTCTGTCTCGGAAAAGATAAGATGGGCAGAATCAGCTTCTCCATGAAGGATGTGGCGCAGAAATAAAAGAAACAAAAAAGCACCGGTACTCAATTTGCAGAGTACCGGTGATATTTTTTTATAGGATTTGCAGGATCGGGGTTCATATTACTCCGCCCACTCCACTGCGATGCCGGTGGTGTCAGGGCCCACATGGGAGGAGATGATCAGATTCAGGCTCGCCTCCAGATCGCCGTGGATGTGGGCCTTGCACTTTTCAAGCATCTCTTTGTTTCCGACATAGATATTGCCGATGTGGGCGGCTTTCCTGCTTTCCGCGATGGACTGGATATTGCGCAGGGCGGCTCCCAAACCTCTGGTCTTTTTGTAGGCTTCTATGTGTCCGTTCCTCATAGTCAGTATCGGTTTGATGTCGAGGATATCTCCGATCTTTCCGATGGCAGGGGATACACGTCCGCCCTGCACCAGATATTTGAAATCATCCACGATAAAGTAGATATCCAACAGTTTGACGCGCCTTTCGATATCGGCGGCGGTCTCCTCAAGGGACTTTCCCTGCCTTCTCAGTTCAAGGGCATCCATGCAGAGATAACCTGCGGCGAGAGTGGCGCTCAAGGAGTCGATGACTTTGATGGAAGAGTCGGGATAAAGTTCCATTAACTCGTCTGCGGCGACACAGATCGTGTTGTGGGAGCCGCTGAGCCCGGAGGACACGGTGATACATAAAATGTCTTTATTCTCTTTTAAGACTTCCTCAAAGCGATTGCGCACAAGTTCGGGATTGACGCCGGAGGTGTATGCCCGCCGGGTGCTTAATTTTTCAAAAAATTTTTCACGGGATAGTACCTGCTCATCGCCGTAAACCACGTTTGGGTCAAAATAGTAATATTGCGGCAGCATGACTACATCCGCATTGTAAGGTTCCGGTACGTCTACGTCTCCGTCCGTGAAAATAATAAAGTCTCTCATGTAAACTGTCCTTTCGTGAATGAACTTTCTTATGGGTATCTGTTGACATAATTAACAGTATAGCACTTCTTTTTTTAATTTGCATGGATTTTAGATAGATTTAATAAAAAAATATGCGGAAATTAAAAAGTGATATTTTAGAGGTTCGTCCCTTGACTAAAATTGCGTGAGAACTTAAAATATAAATAGGTATAGTCAAACAACTTTGGAGGAGGTATGTTATGCAGGATATCATTAAAATTGAATCAAAGGTGCATCCTAATGTAGTGTTGAGAGTGATTCCCGGGCATTTTGCGACGCCCAACTCCCATGTAAACTATTATTTGGATATGACGGCGTTAAAAGCGAGGCAGAGCGAGGCGGCGGCTGTGGCGGTGGAACTCAGCAAACAGATATCGGCGACCACGGTAGTGGATACCATTGTCTGTATGGATGGCTGCGAAATCATCGGCTCTTTTTTGGCGGAGGAGCTGACAAAGGCCGGCATTTATTCTATGAATGCCCACAAGACGATGTACATCATTACCCCGGAACTTGCCGCTTCAGGCCAGATGCTTTTCCGCGAGAATCTGAAACCGATGGTAAAGGGAAAGAATGTCCTGCTTCTCATGGCATCCGTGACTACCGGACAGACTATCGTGCAGGCGCTGCGGGCTCTCAAGTATTACGGCGCAGAGATCAGCGGCATCAGCGCAATCTTCAGTGCGGCAAACAGTATAGCGGGGAGAACGATCAATTCTCTGTTTACTATGGCGGATATTCCCGATTACAGAAAATATGAGCCGGAGAACTGCAGCATGTGTAAGGAGAAGAAGAGGATCGATGCTTTTGCAAATGCTTATGGATATTCTCTGATCCAGTAAGAGATAAGAAAAGGGGGTACCGCCTACGGGCCCCCTTTTGAATACACGGAATTACATTATTTTGGAAGGATGCGGATCAATGAAAGAGTTAAAGGCAGAATTACTTAACTTGCGAAAAAAGTCAAACGGTGATCCCGAGGTTATTGAATCAATTGAAGGCGGAAATGCACTGTTTCCTTTTAACGTTGAAAACAGGTTGTTAACATACTATTTAGCAATCGGTGAAATTACATATGAAAGATACACTGAATTGGATGTCGAGTATTGTGAACGAAACAAATATCTTGATTTGTTTGATATGGCTCCCCGTACTTATGGACAAACTTGGGGAGAACGGCATATTCGTTCGCTTTTCCCACAGTTTGTCAAAGCTACCAGAAAAAATCTTTTGAAAGAATACCCTGATTTTGACGGAGAGTTTGATTTGTGGCTTGAGGGTATTCGTGTCGAAGTAAAAGCTTGCCGCGCAAATAGAATCAAACCAGCCGGCAGTTTGGCAAGCAGAGCATATCTGCATTCCGAAGCAAAGGCCGCCGGATTTAAATATCACTATCAGCAGTTAAAACCCTCTTGCTGCGATGTGTTTATTTGGATCGGCACTTGTCGTGATGAATTGATTTATTGGGTCCTTACGAGCAAAGAACTTCCGGAGACAGGAAAACTTGTGCCTCAGCATCGCAATGAAAATACAGGCATTGCAGGGGCGGAAGTCTTTGAAGGACAGGTTTTTATGACCGAAGAAGAATTATCCCCGTTTCTTGTCAGCGAAAAGGATATATTAAAAACTGTTCGTCAAAAAGGCAGAAACAAACTCTTTCCGGACAATGCAGTGTGAATAGTGTGTCTTTGCTTTTCTGACAGAGAATAGATATTCATAATTTCATTGTCAAGTTCTTCATACAGACCGCTGATGTTTTCATTTGAATTCATGATGCGGTCTACTTTTTTTATAATATCTTTCTGCCTTTCTGCACTTATCACAGGTATCGGCAGCGATTCAATATGTGACCTAAGCAATTTAACAGAATTATATTTTTTGCTTATAAAGTAAGCGGCCACGCTGGAATTCAAAATTGCCAATACATATTTTATGTTCATACCTTCAATTTGAGGTATCAGGATATTGCAGCTGTTCAGCGAAAGAGTTTGCTGATTATCATAAGCGAACACAGGAACTTCGGCAATGAATCTATACAACAACTTTTCTTTTGCCCGATACATTTCAGTTGGTGCAGCTTGCTGGAACTTTTCGGGAGTAAAATGAATATAGTTGTCTGCTTTTTTTATGGTGTATCTGAAAATATCACTGCCTTTTAGAATGCTTTCCATGCCGTCTATCTTTGTACCCTTGATATATTCCTTATTATTTCCGGTTACAATGCCTAAGGCAAACTTAGCGTTATCGGCAAGACGCTCGGCGTTTTTTACGGAACTAATCGCACGTAAACAATCGTACTCGTCGTCATTCATATTAAAAGAGAATAGGGTTGAATCTATATCTCTGTTTTTATTTATAGTAAATTCTTCTCTGCCAAGCTCAATTCTGCAGCCTTTTGTTTCTCCTTGATAACCATTCTGAATTCCTAAAATGACAGCAGGGCACTGCACACCCGAAAAGGCATTGCCCAAATAGCTCACAAACTTAAATGCTGTGCTCTTTGCGATCAATTCTCTTGCTTGTTGATGAGAGGCTACAGTTAAGATTGCTTCAGGCAATACATATGCTAAATATCCGTCTTCTTCGAGCATTGCCAATCCCTTTTCAACAAATAAATCATACGACTCCATACCTTTATTTTTAGCCGTGGTATAATTAGCAGTAAGGTATGTTGTCTCTTCTTTACTAAAGTCGTATCCCCAAGGCGGATTTCCCAATATAACAGAAAATTTGCGGGAAAAGGTATCAGAAAGGGTATTGCCGCAAATAAATTGAGAGTATAACTGCTCTTTCGTAATGCTGTTATCAAACAGAAACATATTGATCCGTGCAATGAGAATACTGATTTCATCGATATCTTGTCCGTAAAGATTCTCGATTTTTACACCGCTGCCTACGAGTCCAATGAGAAAATTACCCGTACCGCAACAAGGATCGCACAAGGTTTTGTTTTTTATATCAAAACACGCTTTCATATTACTGATAAGCGTACTTACCGTTTTTTCAGGTGTATAGTATGTACCTGTTTGTTTTCGATGATTTAAGTCTCGAAGCGAAATATAAACAAATCCCAAAGTATCTTCCGAAGGAGCTAACTGTACCTTGCAGCCCAAAGCAGTTTGAAGTTTTGTCAGATCAATCTCAGAGACATTAAGATTTCCGAGTAAATCTCCGATTAAATCGTTAAATACACTATGATTTGTAATTTTAGTTTTTCCTTCAAACAATGCATCTTTTGATACAACTGTTCCACCCCTTTGCTTATAAAGTTGTATTGCAAAATCGGCAAGTATGACTCTCAATTCATCTTCTGTGATTTGCTCACAAGAGTTCAATATGTCTTCAACGATTTTCCGATTGTGGTTGTTCTTTATGTAGTCTTTGTACAGCACTTTTCCGCTTACACTTTTTTTGTTTCTGCGGCTTTTCAAACGGCTGTCCCTGCCGCTTTTAATATCTGTCAGAAGCGTTTCAATATACTTTTTGTCAAAAGTCTCGCCATCTGAATCAATTTTCAATTTGCCGAGTCTAACCCAGTTTTTAACGGTTGCTTTGGAAATAGAAAGCAATCCACATACCTGAGCAATATTCAATGTTTCACTATCGATCTTATGAAGAGCATCAAATAACGATAATTGATTTTCCGATACCTTATTTTTTCTTCGTGCATCAATCGGTTTTTGAGCGTCAGCAGGAATCAGCCATACCCCGCTTATTCTATCAGCGCCATCAATACGCCCTTGTTCACATAAAAGCTGAACACGTCTCTTGGATATGTTAAATTTTTCTGCCGCATCAGAAACTGACATATACATACCAATACCTCGGACAATGATTTTTAATGATCACATTATACTCTTTTGTACGAATAATATCAATATCATTAATGTTGAAAAGCAAAATAAAAAGCGGATAGTGCGAGTTTTTCACACTATCCGCGGGTCTTATGAAATAAAAGCTTTAAATTGCTTCATGGAATGTACGGCTGATGACATCTGCCTGCTGTTCCGGTGTCAGTTTAATAAAGTTTACAGCATACCCGGAAACACGGATTGTCAGCTGAGGATAGTTCTCGGGATGTTTCTGTGCATCCAACAACATATCTCTGTTCAATACGTTAACGTTCAGATGATGTCCGCCTTTCTCGGAATAACCGTCCAATAAGTTTACAAGATTGTCTACCTGATGTGCATTTGTAGCTGCTGCCATGATGTGTCCTCCTTAAAATTTTTTATTTGATAATAGTAATGATTACTGTTTCTATAATCTTATAATAGTAGTTATACTCAATTTTGTCTATCTTTATTTCAAAAATTCATGTATTTTTTTTCGTACAATAAGAAAACGGGGCAGGTTTAAGGCAGCGCCGCGCAGCTTGACATAATATGGGAATCATGCTATATTTTTCATGGTTTTAGGCGGCTTTTGAGAAGATTGCCGTGCTGCGGAAGCGGCAGAAAGAAGGAGGATATCAATGGAAGAGTTGGCAATATATGGCGGCAGGCCGGTTCGGGAAACTCCGGTTTACTACGGAAGACAGTGTATTGAACAGGATGATGTGGAGGCGGTGACAGCCGCTTTGGTCAGTGATTTGATTACCTGCGGCCCAAGAACGACGCAGCTAGAGGAGATGCTCTGCTCGATCACGGGTGCAAAATATGCGGTGGTTGTGAGCAACGGTACGGCAGCTTTGCATCTGGCGGCGTTGGCGGCCGGTTTTGCGGAGGGAGATGAAGTGATCGTCAGTTCCATCACGTTTGCAGCGTCCGCAAACTGTGTGCGTTACTGCGGCGCGGTGCCGGTATTTGCCGATATCGATCCTCGCACTTACAATTTGGATCCGGATTCTGTGAGAAAGCTGATCACCCCGAAAACGAAAGCGGTGGTGGCGGTGGATTTCACAGGACAGGCCGTTAAACTGGACGAACTGCGGGCGATCTGCAGGGAACATGGTCTTACGCTGATTGAGGATGCCGCTCATGCGATCGGTACAAAATATAAAGGACAGCCCGTGGGAAGCATTTCGGATATGACTTGCTTTAGCTTTCACCCGGTAAAAACTATCACCAGCGGCGAAGGCGGCGCTGTCACGACCAACGATGAGCAGCTTTACAGAAAACTGCTGCGCCTGCGCACCCACGGTATCACCCGCAATCAGGAGGAGATGGTGCATCCTACGGACGCAAAATGGTATAATGAGCAGGTGGAATTAGGGTATAACTACCGGTTGACGGATTTTCAGGCGGCGCTTTTGATCAGCCAGCTGCGCAAACTGCCCAGATTTTCGGCCCGCCGCAGAGAGATCGTGGAAAGATATAATGAGGCTTTTAAGGATATGCCGGAGATCATTCTGCAGGAGGAGATCGCAGAGTCGGATACAACGAGACACCTCTATATCATTCGTCTGAATCCGGAATTGTTGCATTGCGACAGAAGACAGTTTTTTGACGCGCTCTATGCGGAGAACATTTGTCCGCAGGTTCACTATATGCCGGTGTATTATCATTCTTATTATGAGAAACTGGGATACACAAAAGGGATCTGCCCTAACGCCGAGAAGTTTTACGAGGAAGTGATGAGCATTCCGCTCTATTATTCCCTTACCGATAAAGAGGTGGAGGATGTGATCCGGGCTGTAAAGAAGGTGACGGCTTATTACGGGAAGGCGTGAGCAAGGTTCACAGAAGAATTTTATACACACGTTAAATTATGCTGTAATTGCTGATATTAGCTCCATAAACCGCCATGCAACTAAAATTTTCTGATCTGCAACGGAAAGTTGACATCAATTTAAATAGTTGTTGGTGGTATGCAACCAGTAAATTATAGTATTTTTTTATCGGAGGTGATGAACATGGATATAGCAGAAAGGCTTCTGGAATTGCGAAAAAAAGCAGGCTATTCACAGGAGCAGGTTGCTGAAATGTTGGGGCTTTCAAGACAGGCTGTCTCAAAATGGGAAAGCGGACAAGGAAAGCCCGAAATTGACAACATAGTGAAACTGATGGAAATTTATAATGTAAGCGGAGATTATATTTTATTGGGAACTGAAAAAGAAGCGCCTGTTTCAGTACCGGAAAAAAAGGAATTGAGCCGCGAATACAAGATAGCAATAGCTGTAATTGCCGTTACAGCGTCAATGGCAATCGTTACAGTGTTGTTTATTACTGCTTTGGGCTTGCTTTCACGATTAGGAATTTAGGAAGAATTTAGGAGAAAAATTTATGGAGCGAACAGGAAAGATATCAAAGTTGTTTCTTGCTATTCTTTTGCTTAGTATGATTGCTGTGACAATAAGTGGTTGTGCTTATGCTAATAATAAAAATTGGGATGACATGACGCTCGAAGAACAGGAAGAAGTACGACAAGCTTTTGAGGAGGAACGGAAAGAGTTGGAAGAAGATTTTTCTGATGACAGCTTTGCACAGCATATCCTTGATAAAGTCGAACAAGCAATTGAGGAATAAAAATGGCTGCCGACTCGTCAACCATTCCAAAAAACTAAATAATCGGTCGCAGATCAGCGGCACACTAAAGCGGGAACTCTGAAAGGGTATCCTGCTTTTTCTTTGCTTAATCCCGAAATGGTGAAAATAATTTATTTCAAAGTGCAAATTTTGACATTTTTTTCATATATTAAAAGAAATAAAAATTATAAAGGTATATTGTAATATGAAGGAATATGCGATTTTATCATTAGAAACACATCTTTTCTTCGGAAGGATCATGAAGGAACACTCTTTATTTCTGCTCGCCGGCTTCCCTGCGAAGGAAACAGAGCTTGTGCGGCGTGCGGACCAGTTCCGGCAAGAATTTGAAGAAGGGCTCAGAAGGACCGTAAAACTTGCGGACGGTATCGTAAGTAAATCAGTTTTAAATTCAGGGGAAGTTGTGACGGAATTTACGAAAAAAGCGGAGTGCCAGACGAAAAATCTGACAGGAATTCCGATTGATACAAAGATCACAGAGGCGGAAGAGCGGCTCCATGCCGGAAGTTATGGTATGGTCAACAGAGAAACCGTTTATCAGGTAAGAATGTTGAATCAGCAGATGCTTAAAAGTCTGAACGGGTTGATTTCCTTTAAGGAGGAGATATTGAGAGAAGTGGCAAGGTGCAGGCTTTATACGGCAAACTATCCGCTGCTGATCGAACACATCCTGCGGGAAGCAAAAATGTATCGTCAGATGATTTTGGAACTTGAACAGCGAGGGAGGATCACTGCACCGGATTTGAGAAATCTCGAAATATTCTGGAACCAGATCATGATGGAACATGCCCAGTTTATTCGAGGACTGTTAGATCCGACGGAATGTGAATTGATGGAAACGGCCGATGAATTTGCTGAAGACTATTGCCGCCTTATGGAGGAGGCGAGAGAACAGGACAGAAGGGCGATGAATGCTCTGACCGCGAAGACTTTGCAGACGACAAGACAATATCAGCAGTTTAAAACAGCGGGAACGGAAGGGATTACAGGCTGTGAGATTCGCTCCATCATTCTTCCGCTTTTGGCGGATCATGTACTCCGCGAAGCGAATCACTACCTGCGTATTCTGGAAGGTATGCAGAAAGGAAGGTATTAGTATGGAGTTGTGCAGATATCCCGAAATGGGAAATGTGAGGACCTTCCATATTGAGGCGATACAGATTCCCATCGTGTATAACAAATATGGAGACTATGACCCGGACGGCCTGCTCTATGTGCTTGAGGAAGATGCGGAAAGAATCAAGAGAGAAGCCCTTCAAAGATTTAGGATGGAGATACCGCAGCCATATGAGGAAGTGAGACCCTTAGTAATCCGGGTCAATCTGGGAGATACAGTGAAAATCCGGTTTCGGAATTCTCTGAACCGCAGATTATCGATTCACGTACAAGGGCTTTCCTATGATGTCAATACTTCGGACGGAAGCTGCGTGGGATATAATAACGACAGCACCACCTCCTCCGGGGAAATCTGGTATACTTGGTATGCTGATACGGAGGGCGTCTACCTGTTCAACGATATGGCGGATCCTCGAAGCACCGAGGACGCAACCAACATTCATGGCCTGTTCGGAGCGGTAATTGTAGAAGCGCCGGAGGCGAAATGGTTCGATCCGGAAACAGGGAAAGAACTGAAAAGCGGGTTGATGGCAGATGTTTATCAGCCCGGAAAGCCGGCATTCAGGGAGTACAGCATCTTTTTCCATGACGAGCTGGAAATCCTGAACAGGGAGGGAGTACAGCCAATTGATCCGCACACCGGGCTTCCGTCATCCACAACGGCGATCAGTTATAGATCTGAACCTATGCGGAACAGGATGCCGGAAACACATGATCCGGCTGATTCTGCAGAGGATGTATCTATGAGTTCCTGGGTATACGGAGATCCTGCGCCGCCTATTCTTTTTGCATATGTGGGTGATCCGGTAAAAATCCGGCTGCTCCACGGAGGAGTGAAGGAAACCCATGTGTTTCACCTTCACAACCATCAGTGGAGGTTGGAGGCGGATAATCCGGCTTCAACGATTCTGGATTCCATCACCATCGGCCCGCAGGAATGTTATACGTTGGATATTTTATATGGGGCGGGAAGTTTGAATCATGTGATTGGAGACGTGATATTCCATTGCCATCTCTACCCTCATTTTATGGAGGGGATGTGGACCTTGTGGAGGATTTATGACCGGCTTCAGGACGGAACGGGAGAACTGCCTGACAGAACGCCCATCCGGCCCCTCATGCCGTTAAAAGACAGGGAGTTTCCGCCGAAGAAGGATAAGATGCATCCGGGTTATCCGAATTTTATAGAGGGCATTGTTGGTGAAAGTCCGCTGCAGCCGCCCCTTGGCGTACTGCTGCCCGGCGGAGGCGTGACCCGCGAACCGACGCCCCTTGAGAGGGCTAATTTTGTTGAAAATGCAGTGCCCGGCGCATTATACACGGATACCTGTCCGTGTCATACAGACAGGAAAATAAAAGTATTTGAGATTGCCATGGTACAGGCAGATGTCACCTACAACCGTTATGGATGGCATGATCCGCAGGGGCGTTTCTTTGTTCTCAAGGAAGATTTGGAGCGTCACGGCGGACTGGAATGTTATATCCGTAAAGTAGAAAAACAGGAAATTAAGGTAGAACCGTTGGTCATCCGTGCAAATGCGGGGGATTGTATTGAGCTGCACACCACAAATCTTTTGCCGGAATTTATTGAGGGGAGTCCGTTCCAGCAAAGGACCAGAACGGATATCGTAGGCCACCATCTTCATCTGGTAAAATTCGATACGATTGTCTCGGACGGATCTGCCAACGGCTGGAATAACATTGCCGGAGCGAGAAGGTATGAAACATTAGTGGAGCGTTTCTTTGCAAACGAGGAACTGCGGACAGTATTTTTCCATGATCATTTGTTCGCCAATGTCCACCAGCAGCATGGCCTGTTTGTGGCGCTTATTATTGAAGAGACTGGAGCCACGTTCCACGATCCGCAAAGCGGAAAAGAGCTGCATTCCGGAACAAGAGCGGTTATTCGCAGAAAAAACGGCACATCTTTCAGAGAATTTGCGTTGTTTGTCCATGACTTTGCTTTTCTTTTTGACAGAAAGGGCAATCCGCTGAACCCGCCCAAAGTTCCCGGTTCCCACAATGATCCGGGCGTCATGGGGATCAATTACCGTGCGGAGCCTATGCGTGAGCGGCTGCGCAGAAAAGAGGATCCGGCATATCTGTTCAGTTCTTTTGTACACGGAGATCCGGCTACGCCGATTTTTGAAGCCTATCCGGGTGATGAGTTGATGTTCCGCCTGATTGACGGGGCGCATGAGGAACAACATTCCTTTAATATTACGGGAATGTCATGGAGAAAAGAGCCGTCAGATTTAAGGTCGCCGCTTGCCGCATCCCAGACCTTGGGGGTATCGGAAGCCTTTAACCTGAACGTAACACAAAAATACAGTGCCGGAGACTATCTCTATTATTTCGGAGGAATCGACGACGCATGGCTTGGCCTGTGGGGGATCCTGCGTGTGCATAGAAGATACCGGAAACACTTGAAACCTTTATGCCGGGGGAAGGATAGAATTATGCCCCTTCCGGCCTGTCCGTCGAAAGATGATGTAATCAGGCGTTATGAGGTTGTGGCTGTACAGAAGAAATTGATCTACAACGAATACGGAGACAATGATCCCGACGGATTGGTATTTGTCCCTCTGGAGGATGTGGATAACGTACTGGCGGGAAAATGCATGCCCAAGCCATTGATCCTGCGGGCAAATACAGGTGACTGGATCGAGGTCACTTTACATAATGCATGGGACCCGGAGCATCCGATCCCATATTTTTCTTATCCGACGGTTCCTTTGGATATGGAGTACACGCCGTCCATGAGGGTTTCACTGAATCCGCAGTTTCTGCAGTATGATCCGGTCTGCGATTCCGGCATCAATGTAGGGTACAATGAAATGGAGCAGACGGTGGGGGTGGGCGAGAGCAAGCGGTACCTTTGGCACGCAGATCAGGAATACGGAGCCTGTATCATACAGTCCTTTGGGGATATGCGCAACCACCGTTACCACGGATTGTTCGGGGCGGTTATCGTAGAACCTTCCGGATCACAATGGTACCGCAATTTTACCGAAAAAAAAGACAGCTTTGCAGAGCAGGCGGTGATTACAGCGCCGGGGGCAGAGAACTTCAGGGAATATGTCCTGTTTATTCAAAATGGGATACGGCTGCTTGATGTAAAAGGCAATCTGATTCGGACGGCAGCAGCAGATAACGGGGAGCCGGTAGATGCGGAGGATACTGGAGAAAAGGGCTATAATTACCGTTCGGAGCGGTTTGCCAACCGGCTTGCGAGGGATTCCAGAATATGGAAGGTTTTCAGCAGTAAAGTACACGGAGATCCGGCCACGCCTGTGTGGAAAGCATATCCGGGAGACCGGGTTATATTTCGGACTGTGATGCCTGCGGATAAACCGAGAAATACGTCCATCACCGTTCATGACCATTTATGGAGGGAGCAGCAGCGGGATCCGTTTTCCAGAATCATCCCCTTACAGGGAGGAGTCAGTATTGGCAATAAGTTCGATATAGAGCTTTCGGGCGGCGCCGGATGTCCCGGAGATTACCTATATCGCTCAGGCAACTTTGCTTGGGATGTGGAATCAGGAATGTGGGGGATATTCCGGGTTGTGAAGCGGACAATTTGGTGCAGATGCAAGGGGATATACAGAAAAATTCGAGGGTACCTGATGTGAATATTACGGCGGATTTAGCGACAAAGGGAAAACTCCGGCAAAAAAATCGGAGGTTGTATAATAGCCACTGTAATTCAGGTTTTGATATTCGGTGCAATCCATCTCACGATGGCATGAGGGCAGGTTGGATAATTCATGGCACATTGAATACGCTTACTACATTATTTTCACTATTTTAATGACCGCCGCTAACCGGCGGCACACCCGAGCAGGAACTCAGGTGTGTTCGCCGGATACGGCAGACAAAAAGGGGAACGAGTCTTTGGAGGGCACAGATGGCATTATTTTTTTAACTGCAAGCCGTCTTTGAAGGCGTTCCCTACTCTTTCGCCCACTTTGTAATAGCCGTGGGAATAGGGGTCAAAGGCGATTGCGTTTACCAGAGACATATCGACTTTGTCACCAACCATGACTCTTTCGTCTGCTGTTACACTTACTACTCTGCCGATGACGCCGCATCCGTATTTCCCGTCCTGATATTCAATAAACTCACATTCAAGGCAGAGTGGGAATTCATGGATGACAGGAGCGTCCACGGTTTCGGATTTACTTGCGGTGAGACCGCTGTTCTCGAATTTGTCTGAAACCCTGTTGCCTGATTCGACACCAAAATAGTCTGCTTCCACCACATGGGCGGCATCAGCAATGCTTACCGTAAAAGCCCCCCTTGCTTTGATGTTCTTTACCGTTTTATGTGTTTCCGTCAGGTTGAGGGCTACATTGCCCCTTTCCTGCATGGTACCCCAGGCGGCATTCATAACATTAACGCTGCCGTCTTCATTGTAGGTAGCCACCATTAAAACCGGCATCGGGAAGATGCCTTCTGTTATGCTGAGTTTCTTTCTCATTGCAATTACCTCGTTTCTTGTATAGGATTGACAGGATCTGAGTCCATATATATAATTGTAACAGGTAACAGAAAAAGTACAAGTACTATCTTAAAGGAAAGCGTAAATGATAAAGAATTATATCGAAGAGGCAAATTTCGAGGATACAGGGTTCAGCTATACGCTGTCTCTTATATCTGGTAAGCACAAAATGGTCATACTTTACTGTCTGATGGAATTTGGAGTTGTGAGGTTCAATGAGTTAAAAAGGTATCTGAAAAAAGTGTCGGACAAAACGCTCAGCAGCAATCTGAAAGAACTGGAGGCAGACCGGCTCATCATCAGGAAGGAATACCCCCAGATCCCACCGAAGGTTGAATACAGTCTGAGTGACAGGGGCAGATCCTTGATGACTGTTTTAGATCAATTGTGTGTCTGGGGCGAAAATAATAGGGTATAGCCGCCTTTGGACGGTACATCTGCCATTCTGAAAAGCGTTGATTTAGAGCATTTGAGATAAATGCAAAAGCAATTAGTACAGTGTAGGACAATATGAAGTGACCTCACATTTGTAGCAACGTAGATTTACCTGTATACTAAGTTTTTACTAAAACGATGGTAACAGGGATTACCGCATACAAAAGGAGACCACTTACTGGGACAAGTTGGATAATACATGGTACATTGAATACGCTCAGTACATTATTATCACTGTTTTAATGTTCGCCGTCCGCCGGCAGCACACCTAAGCAGGAAATCTGAAAAGGTATTCTGCTTACTTAGAATTTGGAACAGATTTAAGGGATGAAAAAGGGGCGAGGTGTTATAGTGCAATTTTATAAAGAGAATTTATTGAAAATTGTGAATGAGAACAATGTGAATCAGTTAGATTTTAAAGAGTGGATAATGTCATGTGCTGATTGTGAAGATAACCTGAAAAAATGGATTAAGTTTAAAGCTGGTCATTATCCGGATCCGGATGAGGTGTTGAAACAAGGAGCTCCTGAGTGTGCCGCAGTTAAGCTGAACTGGTATTCCGAGGCGGAAACGATTGATAAATATTATATTGATTGCATTTTTTCCGTTGCGACATTTTTAAAGCGTTTTTGAGATATTACACAGGTGAGTATATGCTGTATATGGATCAGATATATGAAAATTACGGAGTGATATTTGACGATAAGTATTAAAATCAGTTTTGCGAAGAACAGGGTATAGCAAGAGCATGCCTGAATGAACTTTTGGAACAATTGAATATATTGGCAAGAAATACACATATGTTAGGAAATTACATGCATTGCCCCGATGGCAAGTATAATGGGATAAAAGGTAATTACTGCAACTATAAAGATAGATTAGAACTTCTGTATCAAGACAGTTAATAAGATCATAGAAGAACGCGGGAAAGTGTTGGCAGGAAAAATAATACGAAATCCTTAGCAGCAGGAAACTTAAAACGGATAGTGTGGAAAACAAGGCTCGAAGTGTAGTTATGGCATTTTTGAGCCTTTTACTATTCCGATAGTGATAAAATATTATTCCTTTTTATTGATAATATTCCAAAAATGAAATATACTATTGAGGAATGGAGGTGCGGTCTTTGTGTATATAACGGTAAAGCAGGCAGCAGAAAGGTGGGGGATTTCTGACAGGCGGGTGCGTATACTTTGCGCGGAAGGAAAAATTTCAGGAGTTACACGAGAGGGGCGTAGCTGGATGATTCCATCAAATACGAAAAAACCACAGGATGGACGTTTTAGAGCGACAGAAAGTTTACTGGCAGCTATAGACAGGAAGAAAAGAGAACTGGATACCAGACGCCCTTTGACTGCGGGTGAGCTGGAACGCTTGACCGAGGAATTCATTATTGAGTATACTTATAATTCCAATGCAATTGAGGGAAACACCTTAACCCTTCGTGAGACGGATATGGTTTTGCGTGGCTTGACGATTGATAGGAAACCGTTAAAAGACCATATGGAGGCGGTCGGGCATAAAGAAGCGTTTGATTTTGTGCAGGATTTGGTAAAAGAGCAGATTTCTTTGTCGGAGAGTATTATCAAGCAGATACACTATCTTGTATTGGCGGATAAACGAGAGGACCGAGGGGTTTACAGAAGAATCCCAGTCAAAATTATGGGGGCGAAACATGAACCGGTACAGCCCTATTTGATCCAGCCTAAAATGGAACAGTCGTTGGAGACTTATAGGAATAGTACAGATCATATCATTACCAGACTTGCACGGTTTCATATTGAATTCGAGGGGATTCATCCTTTTATAGACGGAAATGGCAGAACAGGAAGGCTGCTTGTAAATTTGGAATTGATGAAAGCCGGATATCCGCCAATTGACATTAAGTTTTCAGACCGGATTTCGTATTACAATGCATTTGACGAATACCATGTAAAGCATAATCTTGGTGCAATGGAAAAACTGTTTGCAGGTTATGTGAATGCAAGACTCGATAGTTACTTGGAAATGTTAGACAACTAAAATATACAAAAAAGTTAATGGCTGCGGGAAATGAAATGGTGATCCTTCTGTAAATTCGAAACCTCTTTAACGGTATAGTTTTTGTACTAACTCAGTCGTTGAAACAGGGATTTTGCGGTATGGCTTGCTTGAGATGATTTTTTGCAGATCTTTTTGCAACAGAAAAGGGAACAACCGGCAGAAAGATTTGAGGTGATCACATGTTATAATGCAGCGTGAGGCAGTGAAAAAGTTTGCGGGGTGAGATGATGATTAAAATGATAAAAGGTGACATTACAAAAATTGAGGTTCAGGCAATTGTCAATGCCGCCAACGAATCCCTTTTGGGCGGCGGCGGTGTGGATGGAGCGATCCATAGGGCGGCCGGTCCGCAGCTCTTAGAGGAGTGCCGGACACTTCACGGATGCCCGACCGGTGAAGCGAAGCTGACAAAAGGATATAATTTGCCCGCAGACTATGTTATTCATATCGTGGGACCAATTTGGCATGGTGGAGAAAGAAAAGAGGCAGATCTTTTAGCGTCTTGCTATGATAAGTCATTGACGGTGGCAGTTGAGAATGGAATTCGTACTATAGCTTTCCCCTCCATTTCGACGGGTGTGTATGGTTACCCTGTGGATAAGGCAGCAAAGGTGGCTGTTCATGCTGTCAATAGGTTCCTTTCCGATAATCCCGGTAAAATCGATGTTGTGTATTGGGTGCTGTTTGATGATCGTACCTTTGCCGCTTATGAGTCGGAGTTACTTTAGTGTGGTATTGTGAAAAGCTGTAAAACAGTATGAAGCAGAAAAATATGTAGAGTAGAATGGGAATAGTGATAAGGAATGGCACCAGAATTCAAGTGCTGATGTTTTGAGCGGGAAGGTTTATGACAGATTTTGCTGCATGAAATTGCGATATGTCGCAAAAAAATTCAGTAAGAAAAGATCATGAAATGGAAATTAAGAGAGACATCTATTTAAATAAGATAATCAGTAAGAAGCATAAGACTTATCAAGGTGGTAATGGGTATCCGTCGCTGTGGAAAGTCCTGCTTGTTATTTAATCTGTTCATGGATTATTTGCTGGCAGAAGGAGTGGATGAACAGCACAGTATAGAGATTGCGTTTGACTTCTTTGAGAATAAGCGTTTTCATAATCCGGAAGTTCTGTATCCCTATCTCATGAAGCGTTTTGTCAAGTGCTTTTTTGAGTTGTTGACGCAAATTCTTATCAGCGCGGCAGGGAACGGGCGGGGAAAAGAGTCACAAAACACGCCTGTGGACGGTTAAAAGCCGTTTTTGAGGGCAAGCCATATAAAACCCTTACCCTGTGTTTTTCGCGACCTTTGCGAAAAAATACTACTCGTGCCTTGACCGTCTGGATAGTCGGAAGGGACATAAAACGCTGATTGCTTGCAGCGGGGAAATGTGCTATCCTTGTGGCAGCAAACTAACCGACAAATTAAAACTTGTGGAGGTGACAAACTATAAATAGTCAAGAGGTTTGTGAAAAAAATTGAATTAATAAAAAT
>ERZ777011.134-NODE-134-length-115924-cov-28.795329_pt1 | contig 115924 bp, 97 predicted proteins | sample MGYA00374964_ERZ777011 | MGnify/ENA primary metagenome ERZ777011 (study PRJEB29310, sample SAMD00008975) | mouse gut metagenome | study: EMG produced TPA metagenomics assembly of the Metagenome analysis of fecal microbiota from mouse which was promoted... | reverse complement strand
ACAGTTAGCGGCAATATGCTGGAACGTCTAGTTGAAATTCAGCATCAGTTCGAGCGATTTGCGATGCAGTTTGGAGAGGGGGTTAAGTGTCAAGCGTTTGCCGTTTAACTGGTTCAAGCCATCTCGCAGAAAGTAACTGAAAGTGAACGCAGTAGCAATTTCATCATGTCCGGGGCTGTCTCAGCTCCATTATGTGCAACCATATCAGTTGCTTATTTCGATGGCAAAGTTAGCGATTGTCAGACAAATAACCAAATTAGATTTGGCATCTCAGCCGTCGTGAATTTTATTACCACGGTAATAATTACGGCAGTAATAAAATTTGACAGTTATTCTTCTTCGTAGTAATATGAGTAGTCGATGCCTTTCATGAACATCTCGCGGTCAGCAATACGATCGGTGAGAGCCGGTCTGATAAGATTCTTGATTGAAGCGGAATCTACCACGCTTGCAACCATAGCATCCATATATTCCGATTTTCCTACCTTACTCCAGTCGACACAAAGTTTTAATGATCTTTTCAGCATCATATCGAGCCAGATACGTGTGCTACGACCATTGCCCTCCATAAATGGATGAGCCACGTTCATCTCCACATACTTGTCCATAATCTCATCGAATGTAGTTTCCGGCATCCTCTCAATAGTGGACAGCGAGGTAGATAAAAACTGCACCATAGCAAACTGAAAACCACCCTTGGCAATATTCTTAGTACGTATCTTACCGGCAAAGTCATATAATCCACCGAAGAGATATGAATGAATTTGCTGCAGGCCCGTTACTGTTCCTACCTCAATGGTGGACATCAACGAGCTATCCCACAACTCGTATGCCTTGTCACGACTTTTATTGTCAAGCTGGTCTTCTCCCGTTATTAGCCATTTCGCAAACGCCATTGCATTTCGGCTTGGGGTGGCATCAATGAGAGAAAGCATATCTGCTTGCGAGAGGCAATCTGTAAGATAACGTTTCCCGTCAGCAGCCGCCATCTTCAGTTGGTTACATTTTGTAACCAACTCGTTCCCATCTTTTGCCAGACGGTGCTTCATCACTTTCCAGTAATTGCGTGGATTCTTGCTTTCAGTGAGAATTGCAATAACATCTACTACCGAGAAAAGCCACTGAGAGTTAGCGCTATCCCATGCTGCACGCACTTCGCGGTCATTGAAAAATCGTATTGATATTTTGTCGCTCATGATTCAGATTTGTTTATGATCCAAGTGGCATTATTCTTTGCTCCGATACGTGAGAGGATTGCTTTTTCTTTGAGGGAGGCGATGGCGCGGTCAACAGTTCGCTTGCTCAGTCCGGTTTTGGTTGCAATGGCTGCGATTGAGATTTGAGGATTCTCTTGAATCGTCTTTATTACAGCCATCTCCTTCAGGGAAAGATGCGCGGTTAAAGGCAATGGCGTTTCCAAAACGTCATTTTGGCGGTTAGCGTCCTTTGAAACGTCAGCCTGACGTTTATCTTCACTCCATCTGATGTGAAGTGTGCGATTGCGCAAATCGGCAGGTACACCAAACACCGCGAAGTTCATGAAGCGTTCAAGTGGCTCAAAGGTGCGGTGAATCCCATTGGGGATGTTTTCATATTGAGACCTAACCAACGCATTGCGAAAGAACCATGAATGTTTGGCAAAACTCTCATTGTTGACCTCAAAGCCGAAGCTACGGAGATACTTTATCAGGAACACGGCAGTTGTGCGGGTATTGCCCTCACCGAAAGCGTGAATCTGCCAAACGCTGGATATGAACCGGGCTATATGGTTAATCGCCTCCTGTGCGGAATGGCTGCTATAATCAAACTTCTTTTCTTCGGAAAAATCAAAGGTCAACAGTTCCATCAAATTCCCGGCATTGCCATATTCGATTGTATCACCGTCAAGGATCCACTGATTCTTAGTGATGTTATATGTGCGGAACAATCCGGCGTGAGGCATAATACCCTTGAAAAGATAGCCATGAATATGTGCCAACTCCATAGGGGAGAAGGTAAAAGCCTTTTGCGCCAACAGAGCATTGATGCGCTCCGATACACCGTCTGCCTCAAGAGTTCTGTCCGCCTCTGCCTTTTCCCGCACATCTTTCTGCTGATAATATTCTTCAAGTCGATGGCGTACATCCTCAGTGCTTATCTTTCCTTCGATATTCTCTTTAGCCTGCGATACAAGAAAATCCGATGGCGTCAACCCATCAACTTGCTGCAAGCCGATGGCAATAGACCAGTTCTTCGCCCTCTGCACCTTATCCGGTTCAGAGGAACGCAAATACTGCTCAAACTCTTGATATTTATCTTTGTATGCCATGATTACCTTCATTAAAGACTTCCGATGGCCGTCTGCCAAGCATCAGCCTTCTCCCTCTGTCCCGGTTCCCCGTGAACTATGTACTCATCAAATTCGCTCATAAATCCTCATACATCCCAGAATCCAAATCGTCATCAAAGTCTTGTTGAGCATAATCATTGTGGTGGTAATGACTGTAACCGCTGCCTCCATACTCATCGCAAGAAGAATGGTTGTCATAATGCCGGCTCTCACGCTGACTCCGTTCCCAAAAGGATTCTTTCTTCCGGTGTCCGAACAACCAGTCTAACACAAACACATCTCTTATAAAACTCCAGAAGCCCATGGTTATTTTAGCTTGGTTTGTGAAAGGATGTAGTTGAACGAATATGAGCGGTCAACGAGAGTATGAGGAATAATGACGTACTGCCAAGGTTTGCCTCCATTTTTAGCGGTAAACTCGGTGGCACGACGGCAGAACTCTCTTGCAGCTTCGGCTTTGGCGAGAACATCCGCATCATCCATATCCTTTTCAGCTTTGGTTTCGCACATATAGATTGTGTTTGCGGTTTCTACGATGAAGTCCGGCTCATAGCGTTTTGCTCCATTGGCCCAGTAGATATTGAATTGGTTCGGCACAGGGCGAATCCATTTCAATATCTCATTGCTCGTCTCAAGCACAACAGCAAAGTCAAGTTCCGTCGAACTATCGAAGCGATATTTGGTGTAGTAGGATTTTTTGAAGCCTACATATACAAATTTGATGATGTGAGATTTCTGCGATGGCACCGGGTCGTGATAGTCAAGTTCTCCCCAGTTGTTTACCAAAATGGGCTGGTCGAGTATCTTGGAGAACGGAAGTACCTTGTTGACTTTATACTCTCCCGGCTCAATGCGATAGTGCTGCTTCATCTGCTTATATATGTTGTCAGCAATCATTTGACGGTAAGGGTGTACGCGCTCGTTTAGCTCGTCCTCATTTGAAATACCGTTCTTCTCACGAATCGCATCAACAGCTTGCTCAATAAGATTATAGAGCAGGTCGGAAATTTCATCGTAGTCAATATCGTCCTTGTCAATCAGTCTCACAAGTATCTGTTCGACAGCCGGACGTTTTGAACTACCCGATTTTCCCTCAATAATCTCAAAGTCGGTGGTGTCATGCAGACTTTGACGTATGATCTCACGTTGAAGTTCCGCAAGAGTATAACCCTCGGAGGTATCAAGGTCGAAGTCATCGAAAAAGACTTTTACCTCCTGCTGCTCAATTACAATTCGCGGAATTTCGATAACATTTTTCTTGAAATCCTCAACAATAATATTGATAACTTCATCAACTTGTGCTATCTGAACTGCCGCCTCATCTTCTGCAAATAGAGAGTCCTTTACGCTCTCCTTGATAGCTTCAACTGCTTGCTGACGGATTTGTGCCTTAACATCTTTCTTCTGAAGGTCAGAGAAAGAAGAAACACCGGGAGAGGTAATAGTGGCGATTGCCTCCTGAACTGCTTTGCCAACCTGCTTTACGACTTTATCGGCTTTCTCGCCAATTTGTTGTTTAACTTTGGCGATGCGCTGTTCAATCTTCTGCTGAGTTGTAGTAGGCGTGGTTTCCACCTTTGCCCCACGGTCGCGCTCGTCGGGTTCGTCAAGTTCGATATATGAGAGTTTCTGAAGCACGGAATTACCTTTTTGTGCTTCCTCAATCACTTTCTCGAAATTGTCGTGGGCAATCACAGTGAGGGTATCTACATCTTTATTGCCCGTGCGTCGTCCTCCGTATGGGAGGCGCAATCCTCGCCCGATTGTCTGCTCAATGAGTACGGCAGCTTCGGCTGCTCGGAGAGGTATAATGGTGTAAAGGTTATTTACATCCCAGCCCTCTTTAAGCATATTGACGTGGACGACGATTTCAATTTCATTGTCAGGTGCTTCAAGAGCGACAAATTGACGGGAAATATCATCATCCTTTTTGGTAGAGCTATCAATTTGCAACACTTTCCCACGATAATTTCCGTGAAAAATACGGTCACTTTCCAAAAGGGCCTTGACCGCTTGCGCATGGGCTATATCTTTGCAAGCTACAAGAATAAATGGCTTGACAACTGGCTTGCCGTTTTGTTGGGCATAAAGTTCGATAGCGGCTTTTGTGCGCTCATGAACGGTGATACCATCTTCAAGTTTTATAATTTCAATTTCATCAGGCGTGAAATTAGCCTTATTGAAATTGCGCGACTTGGCAATAGCCGGGTCTTTGACATACAATCCCTCGTCGAGTGCTTCAGCAAGGTTATATTCAAAAACAATATTTTTGAACGCTTTACCTTTTTCATCGAAAGGTGTAGCGGTCATTTCAAATCCGAGTACCGGGCGCAGTTCGTTAATGGCTTTCTTTGAAGCATCAGCGTGATAGCGGTGCGCCTCATCCATCAGCACGACGAGGTCTGGCAACCCAGCAAGATAAGAGAAGTACGACTCTCCGAGATATTCAGAAAGGCGACGCATCTTGGGCGCACCTTTGCCCCCCTCCTTACTTTCCTTATTGAATTTTGAGATGTTGAAGATGTTGATTTCAACATCTGAAAACAGATGTCCCGGACGGTCAGTATATGTGTCGCCAGTAACAATATTTGGCGGTGAGGTTACAAATTCAGCAATTCCCTTGAACACATATTTGTCGTAGGTTGTATCACCGAAATCTCGTATCAACTTCTCATAAAGAGTCAAGTTTGGCGCGAGAATAAAGAAATGCTTTATGCCTTTCTTTAAATATAAGTATGCGATTATAGCACCCATCAATCGGGTTTTTCCGATGCCGGTGGCAATCGAAAAAGCAATCGAGGGGAAATCGCGGTCAAAACTTTTGACAGTTGGTACGATAGACTTAACCTTTGCGAGTTCGGCAGCGATAAACATTTCGAGTTTATCGGGGTCGGTCGACGGTTTCTGCAAAGAGAGTTTATCGGTCAGCCGCGAAGTAAGTTCAAGGGCCTTAGCAAGCGGTGTGCGAAGCGAAAGCCTCTGACGTATGTAGTTAACCTGTGAATCCATTTTTATAATTCTGAAGGAAGATAGAACTGGTCTACATCTTTTAGTAAAATTACAGGTATACTGCCATCTGCTTGATAGGTTGATAGTGCTGGTGTCATATTTTGTGACACTCTTTCCGCCATAGGATCTTGGATGTAGATTTTCCTCAGATTTGGCATATTATTAAATAATGCACGATCAATTTTCCTGTTGAAATATGGGAAAGTATATCCTATTACAACAAGAACTTGTGCATCTTGAATTTGAGCATAAACGTCTTTTAGATACCTACAATCGTCATCAATCTCCCAAGCAAATCGAAGATAACACTCGGTTGTGGACATGCGGTATATTCCTGATAATTTAGACACAAATTCTTTCTTGTCCGAAACATAAGGATTACCCATACGAGTAAAGGACCCATAATATTCAAGCATCGCAGAGCCATTAAGCTTGTATATTTTTCCATTGGCAGTTTCAAAGTCATGAGATTCCGTTATTCCTAACTGTTTTCTGACATTTCTCCAAAAGTCTTCCGTGGGATTGGTAGTCGGATTGTATTCACGATAGGCAATCTCAATTTGGCTATCATAGTTCCATGTCAAGATTGTTATTTCATCTGGAACCCGTTTAGCTGGGTATGTAAGTACGTTTGCAAGAAAAGCGTCGTAACGTTTGTCGGCAGGATAAATCACTTGCATCATAATAAAGAATGCACTCAGAATCCGTTTAAGCCTATCGAATTCAGTATGATTTTCTTGTAAAAAAAGCTGCTTTGCCAATGTATCTATTGTCATGTGACGTTCAGCTTCCCTTTTTAACCAGACTAAGTCTTTGATAAAGTTACCAACAAAATTCCCTTCCGTTTGATAGTCCGGATCAATCTCTTTTAAAGATTTGACGAGCATATCAATTTCTCGGTTGATTTCATTAACCACGGGTATCCCTTCATCAATAGAATAGTTGCCACTATGAGATTGACCATCCATTGTTCGATGGATAATTTCACTTCTCTTACCATAACTGGCACCTGCGCCAAGAAGATATACGACTCTGCTCATTAGTCAAAAAGTGATGGGGTTATTTGTTCATTACTCGAAAACTCGGAGGTTTCATCATTTTCAACCTCGGGATTGAAATCGTCCCATTCCTCGTCTTCAATATCGGGTACTGACACGATATTGAGAGAATAGTCGTCGCGGTCAAACTCGCAGGTGTCGAGAAGTACCTTTGGAATCTTCTTGATAGTGATGTTTGAGTAGTGGTTGCGACACTCGGGCTGGAATTTTGTGCAGCATATAAGCAGCGACTCGTTTTCGCCCATTTGCTCGTGGATAGCTTCGAGGGTTTCCGAGGTCAACAGTTGAGTAGTGGTGAAGATGAAATCGCGTTCCGAACTGCGACCCTGTTTCCAATACAATTCCTCATCGGGCGAGTAAGTGAAGCCTTGATGTTTAGCCATGGCAGCAGCAAGCATATCGGCATTATATTCCTTGTTGATAACAAGGTTGCCGTGCTTGTCGTGATTGAGTAGACTTGGAGCCAGTTCGTAGAACTTGAAGCCACCGCCGCCTTGCCAATTCTGGGCTTTGGAAATGCCGCCTTGTTCGCCTTCTACAACCTTTTGCAAACGTGGTTGACATACGGTGTATGCGTGATCTCCTAATTCAACAGCTATCCACCGACGGTTCATTTTATGAGCAACAGCTGCAGTTGTTCCACTACCAACAAAACTATCAAGGACGATGTCATTGGGATTAGTGGCCAAAATCAACACTCGCTCGATTAGCTTCTCTGGTTTGGGCGTGTCAAAAGATTCGGGTAAATCTAATGACTTAATTTCGCCATTTGCCTCCCGTGTAGTTCCAACTTCTTCAGCAAACCACAATGTTTCCGGAACTCGCCCCTGTTGGTCTTTTAGGTAAATTTTGCGGATGATTCGAGATTCATCATCTGAAAATTTAATTTTTCCTTTAGACAGCTCATGTTCAAATGTTTCCCTACTGAAACGCCATCCTTTTTCAGGATGATGTATAATTTTACCAGATGGAGTTTCAATATCGTACATTAAATTTGGCCGAACAAGGCTATTGCGGACATCTCCGCTTCTCCATGGCCCATTGGGATCATTGTCAGGATTAGAGTAATTCACATTGTGTTTAGCGGTTCGCTCAAGTGAATTTAAAGAGAATTTATCACTTTTGCGGTAACAAAATGTGTAATTATGATGGAGGGAGAATTTACCAGGATAGCCTTTGCTTTGAACGGCATGTTGCCATATAGTGGATGCAACAAAATTGCTGCGTCCAAATATCTCATCACAGAGTACCTTAAAATAGTGAGCCTCACAATCATCCAAAGTCACCCACAAACTTCCATCTTCGGATAAAAGTTTGTGTAAGATGATAAGCCTGTCTCGCATCAAGGTAAGCCACAAAGAATGTTCTACATTATCATCGTATTGTTCAAATGCGTGTCCTGTATTATATGGTGGGTCTATATATATGCATTTGATTTGTCCGGAAAAGTCCTGCTCAAGGGCTTTCAGAGCAAGCAAGTTGTCTCCGTGAATGAGCATATTGCCCAGCCAGGGTTTCCCGTTTGACAGAGTGCCGGTTTCGACCTCGCCAAAGCTATATTGTGGAGAGTCAAGGAAAATGCGAGGCTCCAACGGTGCCGGGTCATCCGCCTTGCCTATCCAAGTGAGTTCCAATTTAGTCATATACTTTTAATTTTTCATTAAAGTTGTCATTGATACTGCGATACTCAAAATCCAAAAGATTAATTATTGTGGTTTTCAGAGACTCTTTTAGATGCGAGTCGATATTTATAGATTGCATCAACCTTGCACGAATGATTGCATTTGCATGGGATGTGATATTCTCATAGTAATTGTTCTCCTCAATTATATCACAAATACTTTTGGGTGGATTATACCCTGGTATTTGTGAAAGATTTGGAAATGTATTTTCTTCAATCGCTTTGTTATTTTTAACTTCACGATGGACGTAGGCTTTTACTAATTCTTCATTTTTAGGCATATCTTTCATAAGGTCGATGAAGAAAATAAAATCACCAATGATAAGCCCATAGTCATTATACAGCGTATTAAATGTTTCGTTGTATTCCTTAATAAATTTGGATTCTGGAATTGGCTTTAAGAGAACATCAATCTTAAAGCTTTTTATATCAACGTCCCTTAAAAGTGCATTTAACAACTCTTGGTCGGAAGATAAAAATTGACCATTTAACATTCGCTCTGCGACCTGATTTATAGCCAAAAAATTAAACGAGGCTTGGAAATCAACTAAAGCATCAGCCAACTTGTCAATTTGAGCCTTTTCTTCATTATTAGTAAGGGTCGCAATTTGCATAACTGCATTACATAAATTTTCTTTATGATTTTGGGCAAGTTGTCTATCTAAGACATAAAGCGTAACACCAGCCATAATAGTTGATCCTATATATCCTCCCCAAAAACTAAGCCAAGCCGAACTTCCGGCTACATTAAAAAAAGGGACTGAGAAATAGCACGCTACTCCTAATACGATAGGAATAAGAATAAGCGCGAGCACAATTAATTTGTATTTAGTTACAAAGATCTTAAAGTAAAGATTTGATTTATTTTCCTTTGTCATATTATCCTCCAATGAAAGGTTATTAACTTAGTTTGTTCAATCTTTTGGGCGAGCATGGCTTCGACCTTGGCGAGCAAGGTTTCCTTGCGAGAATCGACATCGTCTTGCGCTTGATAGAGATTGAGTCGCTTTTCGCTGCGACGCTTTTCAAGGTCTTTGATAAGACGCTGCAACCGCACTTTTTCTTCAAGGCGCGAAGTCTTTTTGCTCTCGCTCTTGCGGAGCTTGATTTCAGCGTCGAGGTCGCGCAACTCTTTCTCCAACCCGGCTTTCACGTCGTCGGCCCAGTTGTCGAGCTTTTCCATTTCTTCCTCGAAGAAATTGTTGTTACGCTCAGCATTAGCGGTTGTAATCTCCGCACGTTGGGCGGTTATTTGGTCGGCAAGCATTGAAGCAGTTGTCTCCGAGAGTTCAGTTACAATAGGTTGAGTGCCGATATTTGGCAACTGCAAAATCTTCTCGGCAATATCGGCATAGACCTGTTTCCCGGCATCAGTAACGCAAGCGTAGAGAAAGAAATCCTCACGCTCGAAAGACTCTATAGTAAGTTTATCAACCGTCAGCCATCCCGACATGCCTACAAGTTCCTTGATGAGCGCGACATTGATGCCTGAATTGGAATAGTCGAGAGTAACTTCCATCGGCTCGACATCCACAATCATCAAAGTTTCGAGCATAGACTGCGCGAGGAAAGAACCGCGACGGAAAGCGATAGCATCATCCGGAAGCGGTTTCCGCTTATCCTTTACAGGTATCAGAATATGCTTACCGTAAATGCGAGTGTCTTTAGTAGGCAATGCCGGATAACATTCTCGGCGATCTATGACAAAAGAACGTTCAGTCTCGTTGAAATCGGTGTATTCGCCAAAGGCATATTTGGCGAGATTCCAAAGCACGGATTCGTAGCGGTCGAGATTGCCCTGTGCTTCTTCGAGATCGCTGCGCAGTTTCTCTTTAACCGACTCGTCAAAGTTCTCTAAAAGCGTGGAGCGGGCTTTTAGCATCTTGTCGGAAATCTGCTCTTGCAGTTCCTCTTGCAATGCGTCGAAGGCTTCTTTTATCTCCTTAGGCGTGCGGCATTGCTGATAGATAAGTGCGATGCGCTTTTCAAAATCAACACCGTTGCCGATAGCACCAAGCACCTCATCTGACGCGCCAAACACACCGTTGAACAACTGGAATTTTTGGTCAAGCAATTCGTAAACGCGTACATCGGCAGCGTTCTGTTTGTTGAGGAAGTTGATAACGACGACATCAAATTGCTGACCGTAACGGTGGCAACGTCCAATGCGCTGCTCAATACGCTGCGGATTCCACGGCATATCATAGTTGACTACAAGAGAGCAGAATTGAAGATTGATACCCTCGGCTGCTGCTTCGGTAGCAATCATAATGGTGGCTTCGTCGCGGAAGTAATCAACGAGGGCGGCACGCTTGTCAGCGGTTGCAGACCCTGTTATTTTCGATGTGCCTTTATGTTTTTCTTTCCACGCCTTGTAAATGACGGTGGATAGTTTATCGGAGTTGGAGCCGTTGAAAAGAACGACCTTGCCCTTATAGCCTCGTTTTTCGAGGAGTTCAAAGAGAAAGTCCTGTGTGCGGCGGCTTTCGGTGAAAATCAACGCTTTTTTAGGTGCGCCCAATTCATCGAGTTGAGCGAAGCCTTGATTAAGACCTTCAAAAAGTTGTTCCGCTTTTGAATTACGCTTAATCTTGAAAGCAAGGTCGCGGAACTTTTCAAGGTCGGCTATCTCTTTCTTAATGCACTCAATATCGTGGGGCGTTAAGAATTCTTCTTCCTCCAACTCGTCTTCGTCTTCCTCATCGTTTAGCCATTCGTCGGTCTCGCTTTCATAATCCTCATAATCATAGGAGAAAAGATTTTCCTCCGACTCGATGCCTTGGTGTTTGAGTTTATCTTCCAACTTTGCGATCAGAGAGCAAATTGTCCCATATATTGCGTGGGTAGAGGAAGCAAGGAGTTTGCGGAGTATCAGGGTCATCAGTTGGCGCTGACTGTTCGGTAGCGCATAGAGGCGAGGACGTTGCAGATACTCAGAAACAAGGTCGTAGAGTTCTTGCTCCATTTTGGTCGGAAAGAACTCTTGGAGTATGGCTATGCGTTTGGTATAGCGCACATACTCCAATACTTGACGGCGCAGAGTGCGTTTGCAAAGCGGAGCAAGTCGTCGGCGAAGATTTTGATAATCGGTCTCGTCGAGATTGTGATTATACTGCATCTTGAAACTTTTGAGGTCACCGAAAGCATAATCATCAATTATGGAGGTCAGACCATAAAGTTCAAGAATTGAGTTTTGAAGCGGAGTGGCAGTGAGAAGTATTTTCTTACGGTCAGCAAGCGCATCCTTTATGACGTTGGAGATTTTATTGGTTGGTTTATAAACATTGCGGAGGCGGTGAGCCTCGTCTATTACCACCAAATCCCATGGGATTTGTCTAAGATAAGGCGCTTTTGTCTTTGCGAATTGGTATGAGCAAATGACTATTTCCTCGCAGTTGAAAGGATTGAGATTACCTTGCTCGATATGTCCGTTAAACGTCTTAGATTCGAGTATGCGAGAAGGAAGATAAAACTTCTCCTGTAACTCTGTCGCCCACTGCTTGCGGAGGTTCGCCGGAGCAATGATAAGCAGGCGCCGGCGGTGTTCTGCCCAGAACTGTGACAGTATGATACCGGCTTCAATGGTTTTACCGAGTCCGACTTCGTCGGCAAGTATCGCGCCTTTCGATAGCGGAGACTTGAAGGCAAAAAGCGCAGCATCAATCTGATGTGGCGTTAAGTCGACCTGCGCATCCTGTAAGGACGCGGTCAGCTTACCGAGATTGTCAGAGGGCAAACTCCGTGTAAGCCAATGGGCGAAATATTTAGCCTGCGGTGCGCTTAACGTCATGCAGATTATTATTTAAACGGAAAACTCCCTGATGTAGCATCTGAAGACTGACCTAATCGAGCTATGCACGCTTTGCTACCGCAAAGAATACCTGTAACGACTACTCAGGAGTTCTCAAAGGGTTTTCGGCTCGTGCCGGTTGTCTTTTCTATTAATTGGTCATTTTCAGATAGACGTTACTATTCCTTTTACAAAATTACACAATTTATTTGAGCGAGACAAGGCGTTGAGGGAGAAAAAAGTAGCTCTACACGGGGCAAATACGGGATTTGTCGGGTGGGGAGCTACGATGTGGGGATTATTTCGCCGGAGTGTAGAGGTTTTTCAGTCGGGTGAGGGAGTGGGCGTGGCGGAGGGAGTCGCGGTAGGCGATGTCTTGTAGCCAACGGCCGGTTTGCCAGTCGCGGTATTGCTTGGGGAAGTTCTCGCGGTAGAATTGTCCGAAGGCGATGGCTTCGGCGTTGTCCTCATACCAGCGGTCGAGTTGCCCGATACGGTTCTCATAATCACGTCTTGTGTCGGATGCCGAGCGCGACACAAGTATGCTGCCCATTATGCAGATGCCGACAACCAAGCCTACAATTCCGAAGGATGGAAGGTGTAGCCGGAACACATCGGTCCAACTCTTGAAGTTATCATCGAGCCGCTTGCGGTCATCTTCGGAAAGGGTTGCTTCAATGGAGGTCGGGATAGAGTCGAGTTGCCGTTCCAACCGGTCATGGAAGATGGCGCGGATAGTCGCCTCGTCGCGTAGCATCATTCGGATTTCACAGGCGTGACCAAAGTCTTTCATCGTTCCGTCATCGTCAAGCAGTGCCTCAAACACCGCTCCGGCAAGTTCCTCGCTCGATTTGGCAGAAGCCTCAAAGCGGCGTGTGGCATCCTCGATGCGTGAGACGAGTTCTGCGAGATTGGCAATATCTTTCTTATCAGGTACTTCAGGCACGTTTGCCAAAGATGGTACATTGTCAAATGGATTGCTCATTGTCGTTATTGTTTGTGAGTGATTGTTTTGCTTTTGAGAGTTCTGTCGCTATGTATTTCAGCGCGTCGATCGCCCATTGGTCGCATTGCTTCTTAGTGTTGACGTGGCGTGCTATCTGGTTGAGATTGTTCTTCATGCCAATGATGTCGCGGAGCCATTGGCGCGTTTCCGGTGAACGGTCAGGTATCTTGCGCCGCATGACAATCAGACGGCATAGATGACTCAATTTTACACCTCGCTCACTTGCTTTCGCCTCCAGAGTCTCGCGCTCGGAGCGTGACAATCGGAATGTTATGCGTTCCGATAGGTTCTCATCGAGTTTACGCTTGTTTCGTTGCAAGGCAGACGGTTGTTTCTTCATATTCTGAATTTTAGAGTTTTATAATTTGTAGCCATTCCGGCGTTTCCATTCATCGTCAAGGTCATCGGAACTATGACTGTCACGAATCTCATGTTCGGCATTACGGGAACTACCGGATGGAGCATCTTTTATTCTCGAATTATGCTTTGACTTTGAGGGAGAATAAGTTGGTCGAGATTGCTTTGAGGAAGAAGGAGCCAAAACAACAGTAGGGAGAATACTGATGTCAATGCCGAGGTCTTTCTGCAAACTATATTGTCGTTCCTTGCCATCGGAGTCAACCATCCTGACGCATATCCCTTTCTTCGGGTCATGAATTAGTGTCAACCCCTCGGATGACAATGCTCCGATAAAATCCGGAGAGTTGCGTGCGGCCTTTTCGATGATATATTTCAACCGGGCTTTGCGTTTTTTGGCTTCCTCTACGGCTCTTTTGCGGCGCATACGTTCATCAATCTGAGATTGAGAATCAGATGGCTTGTGCTGACGGCGTGTACGTTCTTTCCTCCTCCGACCCACAGCTTCCTGATGAGCCTTTTCCCGCTCGGCTGCTTTCTTTGGTGCTTCAAGTCCATATTTCATTGCAATACAGGCGGCTGCACGGTTGGCGTTCTTGTTGATGAAATTATCACGAAAACGCTTGCCGTTGACATCGGTAGTTCGGATTACGATGTGATAATGCTCGTTATCCGTATTGTCATGCCTGGCAACGATATACGGACACGCCGAAACATCATTGCCACGCGCCGAAAGCTCATAGAGAAAGTCACCGATAATAGTCCTCACCTTATCGCGTCCGTTATCAGGCATCGAGCGGAGCAGGGATGTTTCTTCCGGTGTGAAAGAGATGATAATCGTATAGCATTGCGTCCTGTAATTATTCGCTGTGGCAAGCCAATCGGCGGCCTGTTCAGCCGGAGTTGCCGACAAATCGGTGAAGTTTGCTAATAAAATAGAACCGTCCTTCCCATGATTTTGCGCATAGCTCAGACTGTGTGCAATGTCGGATGATTTTCCTACAACGGCATTCATTTTATGGTTGAGTTTGCACGGCACGAAACCGCAGGTTTCACAAATCGTCTGTCAGGCAAATCGGGTCGAGGGGTTTCCCCTTGCAAGGGTGTTTTTTCGGACCGGAGCGACAGTGGAGTGTCTGACAAAAACACATCTTGCAGAGCTACGCGAATCCCAAAGAAATTCGAGCACTTCATAACTTCAATCCTCCATCCGTGCGGTCGATTACCGCACTCTTTTTCTCACCGAGCGTCGGGGTATGTGTAACTTTTGGCTTCGGTTCGGATTGTCGGACAATCCGCTCATCGGCTTTTACGGATTGGACTCGCTGTGCCTCCCTCCATTTCTGATAGTTTTCCGGCACATTCGGAGCATATTTTCCAAGCAGGGACATATAGCCACGATATAGGTCTGAACGATTGATGGCGGTGCCTTTGATTGCATCATTTATCACCGAGAACAGACGAGTTCCCGATTCCGTTGCAGGCACAAAGCAACGTACTTCAAGAAAGTCGGGATTGGCTTTCAGATACTCGCAAGCCTCGCGGATGCCTTTTCTGCCGTTGAGAATGATATGGTAGCGGCGAGCCATCACGGGATATACACCGTTACGTTCGACTGACTCCATAAGAGCCATGAAGTCGAGCGGATTTTCATATACCATGCACACCTGGTCTTTCCGCCGTTCGCCAAATACAGTCATTCCTGATTCTCCGATTTGTCGGAATGATTTGCCGTTGAACGTGATGAAGTTGTCCGAGTCTTCCCCGCAACGGAATGCAATGACACGTTCCGAACCGTTGCCTTTGGCTTTCGGCAACGAACCTTCAAGGGAAAAGAGCCGAACAGTATTCATAGATAGTCCGATGCGGGTTATCATACTGCCGATAGTCGTATCTTTTGGATGACAGGTCTCTGTAAAATCTCAAACAGGGCGGCTGATAGGAGAGTATGGAAATTGCGATGGCAAATTCTCTCGTTCCAAATATAGTTTTTCCACCATTTGCATTGCTTTCGAGAAGTCATCGCCGTCTGCAATATCAAACTTTCGTGCCAAATCGGAGGCAGAACCGAAAGAGTCCGGATTTTTGGTAGCCCATTCATTACGGGCGGTGTTAACAGTCAGCTCACCACCATCAGGCAATAGATAATGCCGGAGAGCGCGGCGTTGCGATTGGCAAACGAGGCCGATAGCCATGCAGACATCATCGACAGGGGTGATGGAGTCAAACTCCATCGCAGAGATAGGTTTATTCATATTCTTGTAAAATTTGAGATTTATAACAGCTTGTCCCGAATGTCCCAATGACCCACTAAAATTTCCAAAAGCCACAGAATATTTTGATGCTCAACCATAGTATTCTATTTCCCTTTTGTAAAGTTTGGTTGTAGTTAAGGGGACATTTGGGTCGGTTGGGTCAGAATGGGCTGTCTTCAGTTTGGCTGAAATCGAGTATAGAGGGATTGACAGGCATATTGCACCGTACCCAGGGGCGTTTCACCCGTCCGTCAGCACCGCAATAGTCTGGATGCATACCCGGCAATTTCTCCTTTTCCGAACGTTCCCATCCGGAGATATGCTCCATCAGTGAATTGATGTATTGCGATGAGTAGCGGTAGGATGTCCGTATGGTGTCGTTTGGCAATTCCCGCTTGATCATCTTCGGCGAGACTATCGTCAGCAGTTCGGTTCCAATCTGCTTATATTGGTCATCAAGATACGATGAAGAATCCACCGCCCATTGTTGCCACTGCAAACGGCGTGACAGGGGCCAACCAGCGTATGCTGTCGGCACAGAACGATTGAGAAATGCCTCAATCTCCTCAAGCAGTTCATCGCCTGCGGCGGTGGTATATTCAGCCTGTCGTTGGTTTGCAGCGTCCTCCAATTCGGAAGGGAGATACAGCGGTTCATTGAGCGTGTAATAATGGCGGGCCTCGGCCCATAATTGCGGCACCTCGGCTTTCAACTCATCAATCCACTCTGTGACCTCACCATTCCCTTTTATGGGTATAATCCACCAACGGCGGTTGCCGTTGCAACTTTGCAGGAATTCCGTCTCGTTGGTCGTGGCTGCGAATACATTGCTTCGTGGAATTGACTCGCTCTTTCTGGCGTATGCCGGACGCACGTCATCGCGCACACGGCTGAGAAATGCTTTGGCTGCCTCAGCATCATGCGCACGCTTCATGCCGTTGAGTTCGGATATTTCCACAATCCATGCTCCGGTTATGTCCTCGATTTTAGTCTTGTCATCATGCGCGAATGAGAATGAATCGGAGAACCATTCCCCGGCAATGATGTTGAGAAATGTACTCTTGCCGACACCCTGCGGCCCGGTAAACGTAAGGATATGGTCGAATTTGCAACCGGGAGCGAATGCACGCGCAACGGCTCCAATCATCCATTTGCGAGTCTGAGCACGAGTCAGCGGAGTGTCATCAGCTCCGAGATAACGTATAACCACAGTGTCGATGCGCTCGACATAATCCCAGCTATCAGACATGATGAAGTTCTGCACAGGATTGAAACCACGCTCCTTTGAGGTCGTTTTCAGCATTTCAAGAATACGCGGTTGTGACAGTTGCAACCCATACTGATTTTCAAGATATAGGCATATTTTACCTACTGATTCATCATCAATACGGTTGTCGCGCTCGTTGCAAAAGTCAGAACATTGCGTTATATCCCGCTTAGTGAAGCGGTCAAAACGTACTTTCGACAGTTTGGGGTCGTTAAGCAGAATCAGTTTGATATTCAGCCCGGTTTTCTCAATTTGGTTGTTATCGTTCAGGGTCAACTTCAACTCCCAGTCATCAGTATCATTTGCCTCATGTGTCCCGATGCCATGTATCAGATTCTTTCTTACGGCAACATCCTCACGGCAAAGTTTGAGCATCGCTTTGTAGGAGGGGAGACGTTTTATAGCAGTCCTGTCCTTTACGCTCGCATCAAGTTCTCCAAAACTATAATGCCTGACAAGGTTGAACGCATTTCTCGGAACATCGCTGTCATTACACCATGCAACCTGCCTTTCGCTGTCAATGGCAACCGTCATTTTTGTTTCACCGGCTAATGCGTATGTACCCGGCTCATTAAGCGGAGCAAGACTTCTGGCAAGGAACTTCTCAATAGCCTCTGCACAGGTGTAAGCACGGCAAAAGGCATCTTCCAAAGCATTTGCGCCGCTTCTCATAGCAACCTCCTTCCACGCGCACTATTGCGCATACCTTTGATCATAGCCTCCATCTGTTCCTCGACAGAAGGCTGACCGGTGCGGCGGTTGTCGGTCAGCCATCGGCGAAGCTCCGAAGGTAGAAACAACAGATTCCGTCCGGGTTTATAACACGGTATGCGTCCTTCCTGCACCAGCGCGTATATCCTCGATGGCGACAGATGAAGAAGTTTTGACGCTTCTTCAACGCATATCATCTCCTCGTCTTTGGCGGAGGCTTTGATGGAGAAGATGTGTTGCGATAGTTTATTGACGGTTTCGGTCAGGGCATCGACTTTATCTTCAAGCCGTGCCATGTTCTGAGGCATAGCCTCGAATGTAGGTTCTTTAATCATTATAGCGGAAGCGATTGGTTTTGAATCGCACCGCAAAGGTCTCCGGAGATATGGCGGTTATCAAGTTATTGAGCTGATAACCTATGAATAACCGTTAACCGAACTATGAAAGCACCGGCAAATTCTCCGTATCAGGGAAAGCATATGGGACAAGCGGCTCGGGCGGATTAATCAACGGCAATACCTTGAAATTCTCGACACGGAGTTTTGATGGAATATTACCAATATCATAACCGCTGAGGGTCATCGGAAAACTCTTTTTGATAAACAGTGCCGTGGTCACACCCAATTTCTTCTGAGTTCCTGATAGGAGTCGTTTACTTACATTCCAACCGAAATGAAGCAGATCGTCAGATTTCAGATGTCTGTTGATGCTTGTTTCAACTGCCATATAATTCTCATCGCCAGTCAACTCCTTCATATTATTGAGCAGAATCTCAATTTGAGCCGGAGTAAATATCTTATGGAAGGTCGCTTTAGTATAAGACGCAATTTCAGCCCACTGCTCCTCTTTCCTGCGTCTGTTTTCCTCCTCAGATTGTCGGATTAGTTCGGCATCATCCTGACTGATAGGGTCAGTAAGAGCTGAATCCGCCTTAATATCAATGGCGGGTGGTACAGTAATAGTGTCTTGTGTTCTTGTATAACCATCAATAAGATATGCTATCAATCCGATAATGGATATAACGATGGTCAGATTCATTATCAAACAGATAAGCGATGAATTGGTAGCATTTATGATATACTGTCTGAGGCAAAAAATGACGCAGATAAAAAGCGCGAGATTCGCCACATTCCATAACCGGATATTATTATGAGTAGTGTTTCCTTTCATTTGTATAGAGTTTTAGAAAGCAAAATTATTATGACCGGAGTGCTAAATAATAAATTCCGAACAGTTTTTTGTCCGACAAAATTATATTTCAAATTTCATCCCGGCATTGTGTTTGGACAGGTTTCTGATACTCGTATTCACAAATGATACGGAATAGGACAAAATGCCATGCTATGACATGATACGAGCCACCGTTTGGGGCGGTGGCTCATAATAAATGACTGAAAAGGAGACTTTTATACGTTCTTTGGCTTGATAGTGATTTTGCCGAGTGTTTCGAGCAGGGCGGTCGGGACTTCGTGGGTATAGCGCATGGTGGTACCGATGTCCTTGTGGCACATGGATTGTTGAACGGCATACGGGTTGCTGTTAGCCGCAAATTGCAATGTGCTATAAGTGTGGCGGAAGCAGTGGAACGTGATATGTTTCTTGATGCCGGATGAGGCAACCCAGTCTTTCAGCGGTTTGCCGATCATGCAACGTTTCAACCCAACGAACACTTTACCGCCGCCTCGTTCTCCCATCAGTTCCACGGCTTCATCGCATAGCGGTAGCTTAACCGGAGTTTTGGTTTTCTGAATTGTGATGACGATACACAAGCCGATACCTGTAACTGACTGGATGTTGTACCAATGCAGATTCTCGATGTCGCTTATGCGCAATCCCGTGAGGCATGAGAATAACGATGCCCGGCGCAGAACATCATGCTTGCAGGGAGTCTGAGCCAACTGAATCAACTCCTCCTGAGTGAGGAATTCCCGCACGACATCTTCCCATTCGATGTACTCCAGATAGTCGTTGATATTCTCGGTGATTAGCCGTTCCTTATAGGCTTGCTTGAGCAATGCCCGGAAGGTAGAGAAGTAGCCTGAGGCCGTGTTGCGTGACACAGTCTTCTCCGTATGTTTCAGTTGCTTTGCCGTGAGAAGATACTCGCGGAAACGGGTGCAGAGGTCAACAGTGACATCACCGAATGTGCATTTGCCACCGGTGAACTTACGGAAATGCATGAATACAATCTTCCACTTTTCATAACGTTTCTTGCATACTCCCTCAAAGTAAGCGAGGAAGTCCTCCCGCTGTTGGGTATGGTCGATGAACCCGAACTGACGGTTTATCACCTGCTCCTGACGACGGCAACGTATCAGCTCCGCCTTTTCAAGCATCGTCTTGTTGAAATTGCGTTGCACCTGATTCGTGGGATTGCCGTATAGGTAGATTCCCATGTATTCATGGCGTTGCGCACGGTTGGTTTTCGGATTGCGTATCGCCGGATAGTAGTCGAGATAGAGCGTGATTTTTCCCGATGGCAGGAGGCGTTGACGCAGGGTCACTTTAGTACATATATCCATAGTCTTTTTTTGATTGCAAAGTTTGTGAGTGATAGAATGGTTATCAAGTTATTGGCCGAATAACCGACCAGTAACTGATAACCGCCTGTATTTAGAGCGTCGGAGGGCGGAGAATAGCATCAATCTCCGAACGAAGAATGTAAGTGTACTTGCCGACTTTCTTACGACGCAGACCGTGATACTTCACATAATTGTGAATCTGGTCATGGGTGAGATTATACTCGGCCCTTACATCCGAGTATGAGATCCAATCTTCATCCTTCGGTGGTTCCGGCTTAGAGGCAAATACCCGGTCGCAATGCGTCTTGCTCCAGAGCGTCTTTCCACGATGATACACTTTCGGGATGTTGTGCCTCTTCGCCTGAGCAAACACCCACGAATTGCTCACCCCGAACTTCTCGATAATCTCCTTCGTAGTGTAAAACTCGGTGATAGCCTCTCCATTTTCATCGGTTGCTAAGGAGGATGCTTTCGGTTTACGTTCGTAAGGTCGTGACTCGATCATCGCGTCAATATCCGCACGTTTGATAACCGTCCATTTACCTGACAGTTGATACGCTTTTAACGTACCGCGATAAATGAGATAATAAACGGCACGAGATGTTACATTCAATAGCTTCGCAACCTCCGCTACTGACAGATAGTTGAGACCGTCCAGATTTTTGATGTTTCCTTCGTGAACATCGGTTTTGTCATCTCGTTCCGCTTTTTGTTTGCGCTCTTGGCGCTTTCTCTCTTTGTAAGCGTGCTCGGCACAACGCTTACAACAGAACTGAGTCGAAGTCTTTTGTGCATCAAACTCACTTCCACACCATTTACAGGTTTTCCTGATTCTAATGTTAGATGTTGCCATTTTTGAATCATTTTTGATGCCACTCATTGAGTTATTTCTACGAACACACATGAACGTGCGTGAATGAGCATGAACAAGTGTGAACACCATCTACTACCAGGCAGAGCGACTTGACCCGAGTAGCAGACGAGCAACAAATATGGTTCAAAAATGGAGTGAAAAATAGGTAGAAACGGGTTCTACCAATAAAAACAGCCGAGTGCGAATATGAGAAAAGGCGCTCAAACTGAACGCCTTGACACTTATTTCTAACTATTGTTACCTATCTCTAACTGCTCGTCACTTGCCGATGCAGAACTTAGAGAAGATAGAGGCGAGGATGTCGTCGGAGGTAATTTCGCCGGTGATCTCGCCCAAGGGGCGGAGGATGTCGCGGATCTCCTCGCTCAGCAGCTCGGTCGGGAGGTTGTCGTCGAGGGCGGTTACGGCTCGCGAAAGCGCCTCGTCGGCACGGCGGAGCGCCTCGTAGTGGCGCATGTTGGAGACGGTAACGATGCCTTCGCTCAGGCGGTCGGTGTCGACCGTTGCGCGCAGGCGGCGTCTCAATTCGTCGATGCCGTCGCCGCATTTTGCCGATATGCGGACGATGCCGTCATTGCCGTCATTGCTGCCCGCCGCTGCCGTCGCATCATTCCGGCTATCGGCAACCGGGCACGTCTCTGACGCCGCGTGCGGTTCCGTCGCTCTATTAGAGTCTTGCTGTGCGTCTGCACGCAGAAGGTCTATCTTGTTGAGGACTTTTATCACGCGCCGGTCTGCGGCAGCGTCGAAATGTTCGTCGTCGTGGTCGGGCGTCGTCAGATGAAGTACTATGTGCGCCTTGTCGATCGCCTCGTGCGTGCGCTCAATGCCCATGCGTTCGAGTCTGTCGTCGGTGTTGCGGAGGCCTGCCGTGTCGATGAAGCGGAACAGCACTCCGTCGATGCGGGTCTCGGCCTCGACCGTATCGCGTGTTGTGCCGGCTATGTCGGATACCATGGCGCGGTCGTCGCCGCAGAGACGGTTCAGCAGAGTGCTCTTGCCTACGTTGGGGCGGCCTGCTATGGCTACGGCGACGCCGTTTTTGAGAGCATTGCCCAAAGCGAAGGAGTCGATCAGCGAGCGTGTCTGCCGCTGTACTTCGTCGAGTATCTCCCGCAGCTGCTTGCGGTCGGCGAAGACGACATCCTCTTCCGAGAAGTCGAGTTCGAGTTCCAGCAGCGACGTGAGATGCAGCAGACGCGTGCGCAGCTCCGCCAGCAGCTCGGAGTATCCTCCGCGCATCTGTGTCGAGGCAATGGCGAGGGACCATTGCGAATCGGCCGCTATCGTATCGGCTACGGCCTCGGCCTGAGAGAGGTCGAGCCTGCCAGCCAGAAACGCCCGGGCGGTAAACTCGCCGGGCGAAGCCATGCGCGCTCCGGCGGCAATGGCCAGCCGTATGATTTCGGAGACTATGTAACGCGACCCGTGAGCCGATATCTCTATGGTATCGTCGCCGGTGTAGGAGTGCGGTGCGAGCATCATGGCCACCACTACATCGTCTATCGTTCGGCCGTCGGCGTCGACGATACGGCCGTAGTGCAGCGTATGCGTCGCGGCTTCGCGCAGCGGTCTGCGCCCTCGAAACATCGAATCGGCTATACCGACGGCATCCGCTCCGCATATTCGTATTACGCAGAGCGCACCGCCCTCGGCCGTAGCCGGCGCGACGATCGTATCGTCGGGGTTGCTTATGGGAGATATGTGCCGCATGCGAGGTCTATTTGCCTACTCTCAGCCGTTGGCCGATACTCAACCGGTCGGGGCTTTTGAGCTTGTTCCACGTGATGAGCTGCTTTTGCGAAACGCGGTATTTGCGGGCTATCGCGCCGAGCGTCTCGCCCTTCTTGACGGTGTGGTACTTCGCCGCAGGCGCCTGCGCGAGTCTCTTGTCGATGTTGGCCGGCGAGATATACTCTTTCATATAGATAGAGTCCTTGGCCATTATCGTCCGCTCGTCCGACTTGAAGTCGCAGTAGCGGTCGGCGGGTATGACCAGCGCATACTCCCTCGTTGTGGCCGGCACTATGTCGAGCTTGTACTGGGGATTCAGCATGCGCAGCGCTTCGAGCGAGACGTCGATCGTCGATGATATCTGCTCGAAGTGCGTCGGCCGGTTTATCATTACCGTGTCGACGGCTATCGGCATCGGGGGATCGTCGAACGTTATGCCGTGGGCGCGGTGGTAGGCATAGGCGTATGTCGCACCGATGAATGCCGGCACGTAACCGCGCGTCTCGGGCGGAAGATATTCGTATATATGCCAGAACGAGGCCTCTATGCCGCCGGCGCGCTGTATGGCGGCGTTGACCCTGCCCTGCCCGCAGTTGTAGGCGGCTATCGCGAGCAGCCAGTCGCCGTAGGCGTCGTACATCGTTTTGAGATATCTGCATGCGGCGCGCGTCGCGAGCAGCGGGTCGTAGCGCTCGTCGACCATTGAGTTGACTTCGAGCCCGTAATGGCGTCCCGTCGTGGGCATGAACTGCCACAGTCCGGCCGCTCCCATGCGCGATACGGCCTTGGGCTGCAATGCCGACTCGATGATCGCCATGGCGCGCAGCTCTACCGGCAGACCGGCGCGCAGCAGCTCCTCCTCGATCATCGGGAAGTAGTAGCGGGCGTAGGAGAGTATGCGGGTCATCGATGTCCGCTGTTGCGTGTAGCGGTCGATAGCCTGCCTTACCAGATGATTGTACGGCATGGGTATGGGCGATATGATCGCGCGCAGCCTTTCGGCATATACCGAGTCGAGCTTGTCGGGTGGCGCCGGCGTGTCGCACCGTGCGAAGGTCATGTAACGCTCGAAGAACTCGTCATATACCGCTTTCGTATGGAATGCTTTCCAGTGCGCCGCTATCGAGTCTATCTCGCGCGGCGTGCGTGCCATGCGCACGGGCTTGGGTTCGGGCGCCGGCACCGGTTCGGCCGGCTGTTCCGGCTCGGGCTCGGGCGCCGGTTGCGCTGTCTGCGGCTTCGCGACGGCGGATTGCTCCGTTGCCGTCTGCGTCCGGTTCTTTTTGCGGCGTTTGTCGGCGTCGGCCGCCGTCGCATGCCCAAGCATTGTCGCGGCCATAAGCAGCAGGGCGAGCAGTGTGCGGGCTGTTTGCGGTGCGGTCATGGTTCGGTGTAGTTTTTAGAACGTGAGACTGACATTGAATCCGACCGTGGGACGTGTGCCTACCGAAGGAATCATCGTGTAATCGAAATAGGGTGTTATGTTCATCGACAGATCGTCCGATATGTCGTAGTCTTTGAGGTGTGCGTCGACATGTGCGTCGACGATCTGCAACACATATACGCCGGCCGTGAGCAGTATGCAGAGGTCGCGGTTGCGGCGGTAGCTGTCTTTGAGGTTTTTGAGGAACGAGGCCGAGTAGTTGCCGTGGAACTCGTCGGGCGAGCCGTTGGGGTACTTGTCGGGGTTGTTCTGGTAGTCGACGCGCAGCGAATAGGCCTTCTTGAAGCGCTTGTATCCGCGGTTGTTCCAGTCGACCGTGTATATCGTCGAGGCCAGTGCCCCGACGACGATAGGCACGCGCCAGTAGCTTTTGTTGTATATCTGGCCGGCTCCGGGACATATCGTCGAGAGGGTCGTGGCCTTCTTGATATCCGATACGTCGTTGGTGGAGTAGTTGATAGCCGCATCTCCTATGAAGTAGATGTACGTGGCCAGAGCTATGCCCGCGTATATCTGCCGCCGCGTGTTGTGGCGGATCATGTCGGTTTGCAGCGCGTCGAGCTGCGGGGTGCGGCCGTATCCTTTGTCTATCAGCATCTGGTCGTACTGTCGTCTGAGCGGCTTATACTTGCCGTTCTCGTATGCGAACATGCCGATCGAGCCGCCTACCAGCGGGTAGAGTATCGACAGTTTCCAGTACTGCTTGTTGTATATCTGTCCGAAACCGGGCAGCGGCACCGAGAGCCAGCATACCTTCGACAGGCTCATCGAGTCGCTTATGAAAGGGTAGCGGCGCTCGCCGTTGGCCTTGTAGCGGATCTTGCGTCCTTTGGCATCGACGCTGTCGCGCGCCGTCGAGGCTATGGAGTCCCGCACCAGACGCTCGGCAGTCATCGCGCGCAGCGAGTCCAGCTCGGCATCCGTGAGCGAGTCGGTCGCTATGGTAAGACGTATTATCGAGTCCAGACGCACTCTTCGCACCGAGTCGCGTGCGGCCAGGGCGACGGAGTCGGCGCGCTGCAAGGCGAGCGAGTCTACCGCGACCAGCGCTCCCGAGCGTATCGTGCGCACGTTGCCGCGGCGGGGCTGCTGCGCCGTTGAGACTGTCAGAGCCGCCAAGAGCAGAATCGCCGTGGTAAGCAGATATTTGAACCGGGCTGTTTGCATTGCCTTACCGGAACGCGCGTCGGCGTTCAGTTATTGTTTTACCGTCTTGAAACGGTCGATGAATCTCTCTATCTCGTTGTCGTCCGAGAAGTCTATGACGATGCGGCCTCCGCCCTTTTTCGATCGTTTGATGCTGATGTTTTCGGAGAAGATGCGCTCCATCTGCTCCACCAGACGCATGTACGATTCGGGATACTCCTCGTCGGGCGCCGTTGCCGTCTCAGGCTCGGCCTGCGACAATTTGCGCGCCAACTCCTCTGCCTGACGCACAGACAGCCCCTTTTTTATGCAGCGGCGCAGTGCTCTCAGCTGGCTTTCGGCCGGTATGCCGGCTATGGCCTTGGCATGTCCCATGGTTATCACGCCCTCTTTGAGCGCCAGCTGCACCTCTGCCGGCAGCGACAGCAGCCGCATGTAGTTCGATACAGTCGAACGCTTCTTGCCGACCTTCTCGGCCATTGCCTCCTGCGTCAGGCCGCATTCGTCGATCAGACGCTGCATGCCGAGAGCTATCTCTATGGCGTTGAGGTCCTGACGCTGTATGTTCTCCACCAGAGCCATGGCGTGCAGATTGCTGTCGTCTACCTCGCGTATGTATGCCGGAAGTGTCGCAAGACCTGCGGCCTGCGATGCGCGCCAGCGCCGCTCGCCGCTTATGATGATATACTTGCCGCCGTCGCAGCGCTTGACCGTTATGGGCTGTATGACGCCCAGCTGCGATATCGATGCCGCCAGCTCCGATAGCGCCTCCTGGTCGAACTGCGTGCGAGGCTGCGAGGGGTTGGGCATGATGTCGGCGACGGCTATTTCTGCCATGCGGTTCATCGGCCGTGCCTGCAACGGCGCTTCGTCGGTGCCGAATATGGCGTCCAGTCCGCGGCCGAGACCCTTTTTCTTCTGTGTAGTCATATCTTGCCTAATGTTTTTTGGCGTTTCTCTTCAAAAACTCGCGGGCGAGGTTGAGGTAGTTGACCGAACCTGTCGCAGCGGCGTCGTACAGCATCACGGGCTTGCCGTGCGACGGTGCCTCGCCCAGACGTATGTTGCGCTGTATGACCGTGTCGTAGGCCAGCTCGCCGAAGTGGTCCCGCACCTCCGTGACCACCTGATTGTTGAGGCGGTTGCGCATGTACATCGTCAGCACGAAACCCTCGATCTGCAACGAGGGGTTGAGTCCGCCCTTGACGATCTTTATGGTGTTGAGCAGCTTGCTCAGACCTTCCAGAGCGAGGTACTCGCACTGTACCGGAATCAGTACCGAGTCGGCCGCCGTGAGTATGTTGACCGTGGTAAAGCCCAGCGAGGGCGAGCAGTCGATGAATATGTAGTCGTAGCTGTCGCGCAGCTTGTCCACAATGTTTTTTATTATGCGGTGCGCATCCTCCATTGCCGGCAGCTCGGTGTCGGCCGCGACCAGATTGATGCTCGACGGCAGCAGCCACAGATTCTTCACATCTTCACTGTGGAGTGTCACCTCGTCGGGCTGCTTGTCGCCGACGATGCACTCGTATATGCCGTCGAGATTTATGTCGAAGCCCAGACCCGACGTGGCATTGGCCTGAGGGTCGGCGTCGAGCAGCAGTACGCGCCGTCCCAGAAGCGCCACCGATGCGGCGAGGTTGATCGCGGTCGTGGTCTTTCCCACGCCGCCCTTTTGATTTGCCAGTGCAACAACTTTTGCCATTTCGCTCTGTTCCCGTTAATCGATTATTCGGGCAAATTTAGTAATTTTAATCGGATAATCGAGGCGCGTTGTCGAAAATTGCATATCTTTGTTTGATTTTTGTCGGTCTCGTGCAATGGCCGCGCGGCGGGCGCCGCATGTCGCAGGGCGTGCGGATGCGGCCGTCATCGAAAAGATTAATGATATGAACAAATGGTTGTCGACGGCGGGGGATGTCGCCGTATTCGTATCGATATACGGGGTGTCGCAGTATCTGCCCTCGCTCGCCTCGGCTCTTTGGGGAGATGCGGCGGGCGGCAGCATGGCCTTTGCCTTGAAGTATATGGCCGGCGGCGTTCTGGCGATCGTGCTGGCGGGGATGTACCGGCGTATCGTATGCCGCACGTGCGGCAGGATCGGGCGCTCGCGCCGCGGCTTCGATCCCGCGTTTCTGTTGTGGGGCATAGTGCTGCTGGCTGCCGTTTCGACCGTGGTCGAGCCGCTGTCCGATCTGCTGCCCGCCGTCGACCGCTCCTACGGCCGCGACGGGTGGATCATGCTCTCGGCCGTCGTTGTGGCGCCGGTGGTCGAGGAGGTGCTCTTTCGCGGCATGCTGTTCGATATGATACGCTCGCGTGCGGGTCTGGCCGCGGCGTTTCTGCTCTCGTCGCTCGTCTTCGCCGTCATGCACCTGCAACCGGCGGTTATGGCCGTCGCGCTGCCTTCGGGCATGGTCCTGTGTTACGCATATATAAAGACCAGGTCGATATTCTCGTGCATACTGCTGCATATGATGAACAACGCTCTGGCCATGGCGCTCAACGTGCTGCAATATCGCGACCGGACGATATCCGAGCTGCTGGGCTCGTCGTCGGGCTATTTCATCCTCTATGCCCTCGCGCTGGCCGTGACGGTGGCGGGCGGATTCGGCATCGCGCGCACGCTGCGCAATGGCCGGAAGAGCCGCAAAAATGCGCCCGCGTTATAATATTATTGCGTGCCGATACGTTTGTTTGAAGTAAAAAACGTATCTTTGTGAGATTATTATGCGCAAAATTACCGCCATATTGTGTCTTGTCGGCATCGTCGCATTGAACGCGTGCCGGCGCGAAACGAACGTCGACCGTCCCTCGGACGTCATAGCGAGCGTCGATTCGGAGCAGTTGACGCTGAGCCGCATGCTCGCCGACATGCCTTCGGGATTCTCGTCGGGCGACAGTCTGACATTCGCCCGTTTGTATGTCGACAACTGGATCATGCGCCGCTTGAAGATGCGCGAGGCGTCCGAGCTGCTCTGCTCGTCGCAGGAGGATATCGACCGTCTGGTCGAAGGCTACCGCCAGTCGCTTATCATGCGCAAGCTCGACCAGTACTATATCGACAACGAGATCGACCCCGACGTCACGGCCGAGCAGATAGCGGCCTACTACCGCTCGCACGGCGATACGTTCAAGCTCGACCAGCATCTGGTGCGAGGTCTTGTGGTCAAGGCACCTGCCGGCTACCGCAACATGTCGCGTCTGGTCGAGGCCGTCCGTGCCACGCGGGGCAATCCCGACAGGGTGGCCGAGCTGGCTGCACTGTGCGAGAAGAACTCGTTGCAGCTTACCGACATGACGCGCGAGTGGGTCGGCTTCTCGGACTTCCTGAGCAACCTCCCGACCGACCGTTCGCGCTCCTACGAGGCGCTGCTCTCGAAGCGCGAGCCTCAGCAGATGACCGCTTCGGGTCAGGTGTTCTGCTTCATCATCGAGGACGCCGCTTTGGCCGGTTCGACCGCTCCCCTGCAACGCGTCGAGAGCGATATACGCCGCATACTTTACGCCCAGCGCCGTTCGGAGATCGTCTCGCGGCACGAGCAGGAGCTGCGCGAGAGGGCTGCCCGCGAGGGGCGCGTAATGATCTACGACCCGGCCACGGGCGAAGCCCAGCCGTCGCAGGCAGCATCCGTTGAAAACGAAGAAAATTGAGATATATGTTTAGAAGAGTGATTTCGGCGGCGATGATCGCCGTCGTAGTGGTTTCGGCAGCCGGCAGTGCGGTTGCCCAGCGCCGACAGGTCATGTTGGACAAGGTGGTCGCCGTGGTGGGCGGCTCGTCGATCCTGTACTCCGATGTCGAGGCCTATGCCGACGAGCTCGTGCAGCAGCGCAGGGAGATGGGATATACCTCAGACCGCGACCCGATGAACGAGGCGTTGGAGGCGTTGTTGCAGCAGAAGCTGCTCTATAATCAGGCGCTGATCGATTCGGTCGATATCAACAGCGGCGAAGTCTCGGCGCGTATCGAGGCCTACTTGCAAAACCTGATAGAGGAGGAGGGCGGCATCGCCAACCTCGAAGCCAAGGAGCACATGGCCGTGTTCAACTACCGCGAGATGCTGCGCCAGCGTTACGAGGAGCAGTTTTATGCCCAGACGATGCAGGGGCAGGTCATCGGCAAGGTGACGGTCGTCCCGGGCGAGGTGGAGCGTTTCTACAACTCGATCGACAAGGACAGCCTGCCGATCATCGGCGAGCAGTACGTATATGCTCAGATCACGAAGTTCCCCGCCTCGCTGGCCGAGGCCAAGCAGCGCACCAAGGAGCGTCTGCTCGATATGCGCGAGCGCGTGATTACCGGCAAGACCAAATTCTCGGTGCTGGCGCGCATGTACTCGGTCGACGGTTCGGCCATTCGCGGCGGCGAGATGGACCCGGCGCCCGCCAATATCTACGTCAAGCCTTTCGCCGATGCTTTGGAGAAGCTCAAACCGGGACAGATATCCGAGATCGTAGAGACCGAATTCGGATTCCATATCATAGAGCTCATCGACAAGAAGGGCGACAAGTACCATTGCCGCCATATAGTCCTGCGTCCGACCTTCACGCGCGAGGAGCTTGCCGAGCCGTCGCGCCAGTTAGACAGTCTTGCACGGCTGATACGCAAGGATTCGATCTCGTTCGAAAAGGCCGCGCTCGAATTTTCGGACGACGCCACATCGAAGATGAACGGCGGCATAGTCTCCAACCACGACATATTGGAGCGTGCCGGCACATTCGACGGCGCACGCCTTACGGCCACGCGGTTCCTCAAAGAGGACTTCGGCCGCGACTTCGGCAAGTCGCTCGACGACTACAATGCGCTCAGGCGTCTTGGTGTCGGCGAGATCTCCGAGTCGTTCCAGACCACCGACATGATGGGTAACCAGATGAGCAAGATCGTCAAACTCGTCGAGATCATACCGGCGCATACGGCATCGCTCGTCGACGACTATATACGTCTCGAAGAGATGGCCTTGCAGAACAAGCAGAACGAGGTGTTCGAGAAGTGGCTCAGCAACAAGATCGACGGCATGTACGTATACATAGCCCCCGAGTTCCGCAACGGCGAGTTCCGCAACAAGCATTGGGTCAAATAGTCTAACGGGGTAGCAGTCATGTCGATCAACGTGCGCAGATTGTCGACTCTGGCCGTGCTGCTGTTCGTGGCCGGAGCATTCCTCTATGCCTTCGCCGGCACGATGCGCGGCGGCTACGCCTCTTCGGCGGCGGCCTGCCAGCCCTCGTCGAAACCGCAGCAGAAGAAGATGATCGACATGATCTCCGACGACTCCTACATGGTCGATTACGGCGATTCGACGATCTTCATCCTCGTGGGCAACTTCGCCGCGCACCACAACGGTGCGGTCATTCTGGCCGACAGCGCCGTGCGTTACGGCAACCAGAGCTTCGAGTGCTTCGGCAACGTGCTCATAAACCAGAACACCACCTACATATACGGCGACCGTGCCGAGTACAACCGCGACCTGAACCGTGCCACGGTCTACTCCGATCTGGTAAAGATCGTCGACGGCGACGCTACGATGTACACCTACAACTGCACCTTCGATACATACGACAATGTAGGCGAGTTCTTCGGAGGCTGCTATGCCGTCAACAAGGACAATCTGTTGGAGGCCGACCGAGGATACTACTATTCCGATACGCACGATCTGATTGCGGTCGACAACGTGGAGATGCGCAACGACCGTTACGAGATGACGGGCGACTCGGTGATATACAATGTCGAGACCGACTTCGCGCAGTACTTCGACCATACCCACATGTGGAACGACAAGGGCGAGTACATGTATGCCGACGCCGGTACCTACGACAAGCAGATCGACCTCTACAAGGTTACGCGCAACGGCTATATCCTATCGTCCGAGCGCGAGATGTGGGGCGACTCGCTCGACTACTACCGCTCGGCTGGACATATCGTCGCGCGGCACGACATACAGGTCGACGACACGCTGCAAAAGGTGTTGGGCTTCGCCGATTACGGCGAGTATTGGGAGGAGCCGGGCAATGCCTTCATTACGCGGCGTCCGTCGCTTATAAACTACGATCCCAAGCAGGTCGACTCGGTGTTCATGTGTGCCGATACGGTTTGGCTGTACACCCTCTCGGCGCGTCCGCAACCGGAGGATCCTCTCCCGGCTGCCGATTCTGCCGGTGTGGCTGCGCCGCTGCCGTTCGCACTCGACGATAAGTCCGCTGCCGGTCCGGCGGCCGGTGCAGATTCATCCGCTCCGGCCGCCGACGATGCGGTCGCCGGGGAGCGGACATCAGTCTCGTTGGGCGAGATGACCGATGCCCGGGCTTCGCAGCGACCCGTCCCGGAGTCGTCGGGACAGACCGAAGATGCCTCGCCGGAGCAGGGCGCGGAGGAGGCTGCGTCCGTGGATAATATAGAACCGGCGGATACTGCTGCCATTGCCCTGAGCGATTCGCTGCCCTCAGATACGATGCGGGTTGCCGATAAGGAGGCGCGCCGGCGGATGATCAAGGAGCAGGCCGAGCGCGACAAGGCCGCCGCGAAGCTGCGCCGCGATTCGATCGCCAAGATCAAGCACGATACTATCGTCGCGCGCCGTCTGGCCAAAATGGCCGAGCAGCGGCGCAAGGACGAGGCCAAGGCCGCCAGGATAAAACTCGAACAGGAGCGTCGCCGCCGCCTGCGCATCGACAAGGCCAAGGCTAAGGCTGCGCGCAAGGGCGTCGAATATACCGGCGAGGAGTATGCGACGGATACTCTGCCGGCGGACTCGCTTGCGGCCGACTCTCTTGCGGCGGATTCGCTGCGTACGGGGCAGATGCCCGATACGCTCGCGAGGGACTCTCTGTCGCTCGATTCGCTCTCGGCCGATACGCTCGACATGGAGGGTGCGATAGCCGATTCGATCCCTGCCGACAGCGTATACCGCCAGATAAAGGCCTACCGCAATGTCAAGATGTACCGCACCGACTCGCAGATGATATGCGATTCGCTGGTTACGATGAATACCGACTCGATCATTCACCTTTATATCGATCCTATCCTGTGGAACGAGACCAATCAGGTTACGTCGGACTACATGGATATCTATACGGCCAACCAGATGATCGTCCGCGCCGAATTTATCGACCGTCCTATCATGGCGGCGCAGATCGATACGGTGCGTTACAATCAGGTCAAGGGCAAGAAGATGATCGCATACTTCCGCGACGGCAAGGTCTACCGCAACGATGTCAACGGCAATGCCCAGACGATATACTATTTGCAGGAGGACGAGAACTCCGATCAGGTGCAGGGGTTGATGTATATCGAGAGCGCCGATGTGACGTTCTACCTCGACAGCGGCAAGATCGACAAGATAACCTATCGCGACCACCCCGAGTACGTGGTCTACCCGATGGATAAGATCCCCGAGACGCAGCTGCTCAAACTGCCCGATTTCGACTGGTTCGACGTGCGGCGTCCTACTCGCGACGAAGTCTTCGACCGTCGCATACGCCCCTCGCGACGCGGCGATGCCGAGACGCGGCGCCGGCCGACGTTCCCCATTACGGAGCGTATCGACCGTTACCGCCGCTTTTTGATGGACAACCGCCGCTGGGTGGATCGTCTCGACAGACTCACGCCCGAGATCGTCGAGTGGCGCAACAGCCGCCGGCGCAAATAAACCGGTGCCGGGCGATTGGCGACTGCCGGTTTGGGTTGTCGGCAGGCGCTTCCGGGCTTGCGGATGAGTGTGTCTCTCGGTCGGTGTGCATGCAGAGTCTTGCCCGCCGGTGTCGGTAGGGGACGGGTGCATTCGCAGACCGGCGAATGCCAGTGCCGGTAGCGGGCTGGTGTCGTAGTGATATTTGCGCTGCCGGTGGTGCGTCGTTTGCCGCGTATCGCTGCCGGACGATGCGGGTTCGCCGCTTTGGAAATTTTACCTTTCGACTCCCCGACTCGGATATAGAGCCGGGGAGTCGTCGTCTGCGGTGGTGGGACAGCAGGTTCCGGGTGGGGTAAAATCCATGTAAATGACGAAAAAACGCGAAAAACTTTGCAGTTTCAAAAAAACGTTTTATATTTGCACTCCGAATTCGCGAGGATTCCCCGACGGTTGCTCAGGCACTGCGGGACCTACGGGATGTAGCGCAGTCCGGTTAGCGCACCTGCTTTGGGAGCAGGGGGTCACAGGTTCGAATCCTGTTATCCCGACGATACGGCTCTCTGTCGAAGGTGCTATGACGGAGGCGAGAGTTCGCGAATTACATATTTTTGTTCGGGATGTAGCGCAGTCCGGTTAGCGCGCCAGCTTCGGGAGTTGGAGGTCCCGGGTTCGAATCCCGGTATCCCGACAATGCAAAGGCTGCTTGACCACAGGTCAGGCAGCCTTGATTTTTTGTCGTCGGCAGTGTGCCGATACGCAGCCGGTTAAAAAGCACCGCCGCGACGATGTTGCATATTCGTCGCGGCGGCAGTCCCTAATGGCGTCAATGATGCTATAACGTCAGTTTCAATCCTACGAAGAATGTGCGCGGCATCGAAGGACCATAAATATAGGCCGAGTCCTTGGATGCGCCGAAATCGAGGTCTTTCTGGTATGAATCGAATATGTTCTTTACGCCGGCATTGATCTCCAAATCTATCACGTGCGACAGCGGTACGACATAGGCCGCCTTGATGCCGCAGTCCCAGAACGACGGTGTCGTGGTCTGCGTATCGACGTCGAGTATGCCTGCGTTGTGCTGCACGAGCATCGGTCCGGTGTAGGTGCAGAAGAGCGAGGCCGACAGCCGTCGCGCAAGCTCGAACGACGAAGTGAGATAGCCGTAATGGTCGGGCGAGCGGAACATGCGCCGCTGCGGCTCTACGTCGTCCGACCACCTTTCGGGCGAGGTGTAGCGGCTGCGCTGGAAGGTGTAGCCGGCCTGAATCTCGAATATCCCTTTGATGCCGAGCTTGACCTCGGCCGTGATTCCCGCTACGGTGGCGCCGTCGGCGTTGCGACGCTCCTTGATAGTGTTGCCGTCGGCGTCGGTGCCCACCTTTTCGAGCGTGAACACGTCGTCGAGCATCGTGTAGAATCCCTCGACCAGAAGGTTGGTTTGCAGGCGGCCGAAGCTATGGTATATGTCGGCCGATGCGCTTACGCTGTGCGAATACTCGGGGCGCAGGTCGTCGGCCAGACGGATGATCGATACCGAGTGGTTGAGCGCGTCGATGTGCAGATCCTCGTTGTAGGCCTGCGGTGCGCGGTAACCGCTCGCATAGCTTATGCGGAGCCCGATATCCTCTATGGGGCTGTAACGCAGATTGACGCGCGGCGAGAAGATCGGCTTGCGCACCATGTTATGCTTGTCGAGGCGTCCGCCTATGAGTATGTTGACCTTTTCACTGTGCCATTCGTTCTGGAAGAAGAAACCGGCGGTGCTCGTCTTCTGCTCCAATCGGCGCTGTGTGGCGTGATAGCTATCGTCGAGCGTGTTGTAGTTGTACTCGGCGCCGACAGTCAGGTCTGCCGGCATGAACCAAAGCCTGTCGAAGCCGTAGGTGTATTGCGCTCCCGCCACGACGGTAAGGTCTTTCGTGGCGCCGTATGCCTCGGGATTCATGTCGGTGCCGAAGTAGCTGCTGCGGTCGATGCCCTGAGCCGACGTGTATACGCTCATGCGGTGGCGGCTGTCCGGCGAGAAGTAGTCGAAGCGCAGTCCGCCGCCGTCGATCTTGTGGTCGAGCTGCTCGCATATCATGGCCATGTGCGGCGCCTCGGAGAGGTTGTCGCCGCCGCGGCGGAACTCGTGCGTATGGTGGTACTCGGCCGTTATGCGCGTATAGGCCGATGTCTTGTAGTAGGCGCGGAAGCCTGCCGTCTCGGAGTTGAGCGAGGGTATGTCGGAGAATCCGTCGCCGTTGCGGTCGTAGGCGTCGCGCCCCTTGACCTGAGCGAAGAGGTATACGCCTACCTTGTTGTCGTCGCTGACGAACGAGCCGTTGAGAGCCGTATTGATGTCCGTCGTGCCGCCCGAGAGTATGTGCGTGGTGTTGGCCAAGGTAAGCGAGTTGCGCAGCGGGTCGCGCGTTATGATGTTGACAACGCCGCCTATGGCGTTCGAGCCGAAGAGCGCCGAGCCGCCTCCGCGTACCACTTCGACGCGTTCGATCATGGCCACGGGCAGCTGGTCGAGTCCGTATACTGCCGCGAGCGACGAGAATATGGGGCGGCTGTCGAGCAGTATCTGCGAGTAGTGGCCTTCCAGACCGTTGATGCGCAGCTGCATCGTGCCGCAGTTGCCGCAGTTGTTCTCGACGCGCAGCCCCGACTGGAAATTCATCGACTCCGAGAGGTTGGACGAGGCTGTCGACTCGAATAGCTTCTGCGAAGCGACGTTGACTACGGTCGCCGTCCGTCGGCGGTTGGTCTCATTGCGCGTTGCCGACACTACCACCTCGTCGAGGCTCATGGCCTGCTCTTCGAGCGTGAAGTTCATCTCGATGTTTTTCCCGGCTACGGCCTCGATAGGCTGCTCTATGGTTTCGAAGCCGAGCAGCGTCACGACTATCGTATGGCGTCCTACGGGCAGGTTTTTAAGGTAGTAGTGGCCTGTGGCATCCGACGAGCAGCCTATCGTCGTGCCCTTGACGGCTATGCTCGCGTATGGCAGATGTTCGTTGTTCGATGCGTTTATTATATGGCCGTAGATGTTTGCGTCGCTGCTGTTTTTCTTAGGTGCGGGCACGACGCTGTCGCCCCATGCGACAACAGGCATAAGGAGCGCGATGACGGCTCCCAATATATGTAATTTCATTATTGTAAGGATTATGTACTGATACTATACTTGCTGCCGCAGCGGCAGCTGCGGAATATGCGTTACGCGAAAGTATAGCAAACGGGAGGAGCCCGCAACAATGCGGCCGAGGTCGCTATGCGGGCGATGTGAGACCGGTTGCGACGCACGCGTCCTATGCCGCGGCCGTACAACGGTGCCAGCATGGCCGCCAGCGACGGGACGAGAGCCGCCGTCAGCGACAGCAGGTCTATCGTCTGCAACTGGCTGCCCGAGTGGGAGTGCGTCGACGGCATGCCCGTATAGGGGTGCGAGTGCACCACGCGCGTGCCGTCTACCCAGTGGGAGTGCAAAAACAGGGTCGTGCTGCACCAGTATCCCAAAAATAGGACGGTAAGCAGCAATGCCGTAAATGTGTTTACGTTTCTGTTTCGCATCGATCCGTTTTCGTTTCGGTTGCAAATATACGAATTTTTCGAAAAAATTATGTCGCCGCCGAATGCGGCCTGTTTATTCGAATCGGGGAAACGCCCGCTCCGGCTCGTATAACCCCGATTCCTGCCGCCAGCAATGGGTCTCTATGCCGTTGGTCATGACTATGTGGCGGCATCCGACTATGGCGTTGTAGCGCACCGCCTGCGAGAAGACGGTGTTGTCGATGCGTGTCGAGTGCTCCTTGCATTCGACCAGCACGAGCGGTCTGCCGTCGCTGCCGAAGGCCACGATGTCGGCACGCTGCGCCGTACCGTTGATATCGACCGGATACTCCTCGACCAGCGCCTGCGGCGGAAACCCGCAGCGGTCGACCATGTATGCCGCCACATGCCTCCTGACCCACTCCTCGGGCGTCAGCACGACCCACTGCCGGCGCAGCTCGTCGAATATGAGCGTCCGCCCGGCCGCGTCGCGTCGTGCGCGCAGCCTTATCGGTGGCAGGTTGAGTTCCGGCATCCTGTTCATCTGGGTATGGAATAAATTAATTATATTTACGCCGACAAATGTACTCAAAAATGTCGATACGGTATGTATCCCGTTCGACTCGATCTATATGAAATGAGACGACTGCTTCTGTTTTTGATCTTTCTGTCGAACGTTTCTGTCGCAAGCTCCGCGGCCGACGGACGACTGCTCTGCGATACGATTACCTCCGGCGGGATTGTACGCGAGTTCAAACTCTATATGCCCGACGGTATCCGCCCGCAGGCTCCGCTGGTCATGGTGCTGCACGGCTACGGCGGTTCGGCCGATCCCGGGCGATTCGGCATGAACCGTGTGGCCGATCGTTACGGTGTCGCGGTGTGCTATCCCGAGGGTGTGCGCGATGAGCGCGGCAAACGGTGCTGGAATGTAGGCTACCCATTTCAGGCCGACATGTGCGTCGACGATGTGGGGTTTCTGTGCGATCTGGCGGCGGCGCTGCAAAACCGCTATGCTCTGAGCCGTCGGGATACGTTTGTTACGGGATTGTCCAACGGCGGCGAGATGTGTTATCTGCTGGCATATTTGCGCCCCGATGTCTTTCGTGCCGTGGCGCCTGTGGCAGGTCTTATGCTCGAATGGTTCTACCGAGAGTTGTCGGCGACACGGCCGGTGCCTCTGATGGAGATACACGGCACCTGTGATCTCACATCGCTCTGGTGCGGCGACCCGCATGATGAAGGCGGTTGGGGCGCCTACATTTCGGTGCCGGCGGCAGTGGGGTATTGGGTTGCGGCCGACCGGTGCACGCACTCCGAAGTCGATACGCTGCCTTCGCGTTCTGGCAGACTCGTTACGCGCGAGCGGTATCTCGGCGGCCGGGACTTGTCCGAGGTGTGGCTTTACCGTATCGAGGGCGGCCGTCATTCGTGGGGCGAGCATGATATCGATACTCCGGAGGCCATATGGGAGTTTTTCGCACGCTTCGTGGGCGCGGATTCGTCGCACGAAGAATAATTTGCTATCTTTACCGTCGATTAAACGATTCGACGTATGACCGAATATAAATACATCTTTGCGACGCTCTTCCTTGCGGCAAGCCTTTTCGGTGCGGCGGCACAACGTCCGCTGTCTGTTGCCGAGGAGGGGCGCGACGCTCTGCGCGGCCGCCTGATACCGTACCCTACGGCTGCCGAGGCGGCTGCGGCTTCGCTTGCCCGGCAGCGTTACATGCAGCCTGTCGAGCAATGGCGGGAGTCGGCCGGCGAAGCGGGTGCCCGCACATTCGAGGCCGAGTTCACTGTGCCGTTTTCGTGGGTCGAGCGCCAGACCTTTCTACGCATCGAGGGCGCAGGCGCACCTTACGAGGTAATAGTCAACGGACGCTTTGCTGGATATGCGCAAAACGGCTTCGCCCCCTCAGAATTTAATGTGACCAAACTCTCTCGCGAGGACAGGAACAAGATCGAGATACGCTTCGCCGATACCGCGCCGCTGGCCGCCGTCGAGTGCTTCGGGGCGCGAACCCCTCGGCTGCGGGCAATGGTCATATCGCAGCCCCGTATACGCGTGCGGGACGTGTTGGTGCGCACCCGCACGGGCATAGGCACGACGGCCAACGTCGATGTCGGCATAGTCGTACATAACCAGACGCTCAACCCGAAGCGTGCTCGCATATATTATGACCTCTATACGCCCGATTCGGTAAGCGTGGCTGCCGGCTATAAGGATGTCGAGCTGGGTATGTACGGAGTGGATACCGTGCGCCTTGCGGCCAATATAGATGCTTCGACGCTGTGGAGCGACGAGCGGCCGACGATGTACTGTCTGGAAATCCGCAACCGTATCGCAGGCCGCGACGCAGAGTTCTTCACGCTGCCGGTAGGCTTCCGGTCGGAGGAGTACTCCGGCGGCGAGTTCCGCATCAACGGAGTCGCCCGCACCTTGCGGTGGGCGGATGTCGCTGCCGATGTCTCGCACGAGAGGATACGCGAGCTGCATGCCGGCGGTTGCAACGCCCTGCGTTTCTCGGCGGGATATGTCACGGACGATACGTTGTCGCTGTGCGATTCGCTGGGTGTGTATGTATCTCTCGGTGCTGCGATCGATTCCTCCTTGTCGGGCGAGTCGCGCCGTCGCGGCGGCAATCCCTCCAACGATCCGGCATGGCGCGAAACGTACCTCGATCGGGCGAGAATGGTCGTCGAAACCACAAAACGACATCCCTCGGTAATAGTATACCGTCCGGCCGACCGCTCGGCTAATGGCATATGTCTGTACGATAGTTATTTGGCTATGCGGAGTATTGCGGGCGAACGTCCCGTATTCTATCCCGACGGCGGTGGCGAGTGGAACGACGACTCAAAAAAATAACGTTTCGATGAAATTTTTTTGAAAAAAGTTTTGGAGTAAACAAAATTTGTATTACCTTTGCTCCCGCAATCGAAAGGTTGAATGCCTCTTTAGCTCAGTTGGTAGAGCACGACACTCTTAATGTTGGGGTCCAGGGTTCGAGCCCCTGAGGGGGTACGGAAGCGGAAGACGAAAGTCTCCCGCTTTTTTGTTTTTGCCCCTCCGCTGCGGGCGAGAACCCAGTCTTCTCCTCCCTTTCAGGGAGGTCGGGAGGGTGTCGATATCGAGCACACGATTGCCTGCTGCAAGTAGCGCAATCGAGCCCCTGAGGTGGTACGGAAGCGGAAGACGAAAGTCTCCCGCTTTTTGTTTTTGCCCCTCCGCTGCGGGCGAGAACCCTGTTTTCTCCTCCCTCTCAGGGAGGTCGGGAGGGTGTCGATATCGAGCACACGATTGCCTGCTGTGAATCTGAAATAATATGTTCGGCCAGCTGCGGGAGGACGATGCCGGTGCTTTTAGATCATCTGTTTTAACGTCGGACAAAGAAAAACGGATCCCCGTCCGTTATTATTATCGGGCGGGGTATCCGTAATGTATCTACGTGTCTTGCCGGTTCGGCGGCTGACGGGTGATCGCAGGCCGTCGGGCGGGATGATTATTGCTGCGGCGCGTAGTTGGTCGAGAGATAGTCGCGGATCGAGAAGCGCGTTTTGCAGCCTTTGCAGTCGATCTTCTCGACGTCGGTGCGTATGCGCAGGCGACGACCCTGGTCGATGTAGTCGCGTATGAATTGCAGTATCAGGTCGAGCTTATCTTCGAGCGGCGTGACGGCCAGCGAGTGGTCGACGCACTGCGCCGAGTAGAAATAATAGGGCGATCCGAGCTTGTCCAACTGTCGTGTGATGATCTGCGGTCCGTAGTAGCCGATGCCCATCAGCGATGCCTTTTTATATGGTACGTTGCTGTCGGCGTCGCCGTGGAAAAACATGATCGGTGCGGGTGCCTTGTCCCAGTGCGGTTTGCCGTCGGTCGAGAATATGGCTCCTGCGCAGGCGATCACGCCCGCATAACGGAATCCTGCGGGGAGCACGGCCGCTGCCGGCAGGGAGTTGCAGAGCACGTTCTCGGCCTGCAATACGGTTATGGCGCCGGCGCTCGAACCGCTTATGATGATGCGGCGCGGGTCGATCTGCCAATGCTCGGCGTGTTCGAGCACATACGACGTTGCGAGATAAAGGTCGTCCACGGCCATGTCTACGGCATTCTTCATCGTCGAGATCATTCCCCTTATGTTCGTCGCCTTCTCGGGGTCGATATTTTCGAGTCCGAGGCGATAGTCTATCGCCACCACGTCGATGCCGTGGCCGGCCAGAAACTCGTAATAGGGTATGTATATCTCAGCATTGCGCTCGCCCGAGGTAAAGCCGCCGCCGAAGACGAATATCATGCAGGGGCGTATGCCCTCTGTCGCGGGCGAGGTGTAGCGGTCGAGCATCAGGTGTTTGCCGTCGCGCTCGCCGAAGAGGTGGGTCGTGACTTGGGTCTCGAATCGCGGCTGTGCCGCAGCGCATGCGGCCAGCAGGATCGATACGGTCGTAAGGATAGATCGTTTCATTATGTCGTCTGTTTTGTTGCAGGTTAATGTCATGCTCGTCGGTGGCTACAAGCAATCTTTGCGCCGCGGCCACTCGCCGATCTCCATATTTTTGATCTGGCCGCCGTCGATATCGAACCTGACGGCCGTTCTTAACTTGTGGAAGCCGTATTCTCCCGCAGCGCCGGGGTTGATATGCAGCAGCCCGTATACCGGATCGTACATCACGCGCAGTATGTGGGAGTGGCCTGCGACGAATATTCCGGGTCGGGAGGCTTGTATACGCTGTACTATGCCGGGCGCATAGTGTCGCGGCCAGCCTCCGATATGCGTCATCAGTACGTCGACACCTTCGGCGTTGAAAAATGCGGAGCGTTCGTATACGCGGTGCATCGCGCCCGGGTCGATGTTGCCCCATACTGCGCGCAGCGGCTTGAATGCGGCCAAGCGGTCGGCAAGCTCCAACGACCCTATGTCGCCCGCATGCCAGATCTCGTCGACGGGTTGCAGGAACTCCTGCAACACACTATCGAATGTTCCGTGCGTATCCGATATGACTCCGATTTTCATAATTGCATCGTTCGTTTGCCCGGGAACAAATATACTAATAAGCCGAGAGAAAAAAGCAAGCTCGCTTGCATTTTTTTCCGAGGCGGAGTATATTAGGCGGGATTTTTCCGGCATAGTCCGTATCTCTCCGGTAAAAAATGCGGCGCACCTTCCCCGGCGGGAGAGTGCGTCGCAAAACGGGTCGAGGCGGCGGGCTGTCACTCGTCGTCGACGGGCAGGAATGCGTCCTTGTAAAGTCCGCAAATGGGGCAAGTCCAGTCTTCGGGAATATCCTCGAAGGGCGTACCCGGGGCGATGCCGGTTTCGGGGTCGCCCTTTTCGGGATCGTAAACGTAGTCGCAGGCTGTGCAATAGTACTTTTTCATGACCATATCAATTATAAATCCAGATGTAAATGTTGAGGTACGTCGCAAGTGCGAGCCAGAGCGCATACGGCACGAAGAAGAGCGAGGCCATAAGGCTGCGCGGCAGCGTGACGACGATATATACGGCGGCGAGCAGATCCAGCACCACGATATCGAGGGCGCCCAGAAGCGGCGACTGCAACGTGAAGAAGAGTATGCTCCACAACAGATTCAACACGAGCTGCGCTCCCCAGAGCCACGTTATGCGGCGGTATCCCAGCGAGAGCAGGCGTCCGAGCGAAATGCCCATACATATATATATGATGCCCCAAGCTATCGGAAACGCTATGTCGGGAGGCGTCAGCGACGGTTTGTCGAGCAGCGGATACCACTCCTCGATCGACGGGTGTTGCAGTATGGCCGACAATGCGCCGACGGCCAGACAGATCAATACTGGAACGATGTAATATACTACCTTTCTCATGCTTTGAATTTTTGTTTTTCATCTCCCGGTATCGCAATTATCGTTCCGAACGGCGCGTGAGGACGATGCCCGGGAACAGCTGTGCGGACAGGATGAACGTGTCGGCAGTGCTGCCGCGGAAAAAGAGAGGGTATGAAAAAGAGACGGCATGCGGTGCCGTCTCTTACGAATCTGCTCAGTGTCTTATCGGCGCTGTCCCGTCGCGAAGGTGTCGCTGTGCGTGAGCTTTCCCTCCTTGTCGAATATATCGCACTCGATTCTGCCTGCCGTCGCCTCGACATCCATGCGCGTGCGGTTGGGATTGCACAGCACGGGGAACGTGCAGCCGGTCGACTTGTGGCCGGCGGGGTAGAGCTTGTAGCCGTGAATGTGCGCCGAGAGCATCAGGTCGATGCCGGCCTCGTTGAGTATCGGCACGAACAACCGGCTTATCTCGGCACCTCCGTGCCAACCTTTCGGCGAGGGCGGCATGTGCAGGAATACTATCCTTACGGGCGCCGAGCGGAACTCTTCGCTGCTTACCACGCCGCGCAGCCACTCGGCCTCCTGCTCGCGATAGGGGTCCGATATCATCAGATCGAGGTTGCGTATGTCGCTGTCGGGCTTGTCTTCGCCGCCGTCGAGCACGATGCAGAATGCCGGTCCGCTGCGGAAGGTATAGTAAGGCGTGCCGCTCGACGTGGGGAAGTAATCCATGTAATGCGTGCCCCACTGGCCGCGGTTTTCGTGGTTGCCGCGTGCCATGAACAGAGGCATGTCGGCGGCGAAAGCGTCGACCGAGGGGGTTATGACGTTCTGCAACAGATACTCCTCCGAATCGATGCTCGTTACCATGTCGCCGTTGTAGAGGACGAAATCATAGTTGTCGGCGTTGACCGTTTCGCGGTCGAAGAGCTTGCGCAGCAGATCGGGGGCCTCGTGGAAGTCGTTGCCCACGGCGAAGCGCGTGGTCTGGGCAGCAGCGTCGAGCGTGCGGACGCAATATGGCTTATGGCTCAGGATGTCGCTGCCGTAGGGCGCACTGTACAGTACGCGTACGCGTCCCTGATTCGACAGCACGGCGCGCTGGAATATGCGGTAGCGGTATTTGGTGCCGGGTTCGAGCCCCGTGACCGTTACGCAGTGCAGGCGTCCTATGGGGCGGCGTCCGTGTATCGTCTGGTAGTACTTGGGACGTTCGATGTTGTAGAAGTGAGTGCCGTCGTCGGGGGCTATCTCGACCCACGATACGGCGTCGACATCGGTCTGCCATACGACGGTAAATTCGTTTTGTCCGCAGGCCTGTATGTACGGCCCTTGCGCGATGACGGCCTCTTTCTGCGCGCGGAGCATGGCCGGCAGCGAGATCGTCAGGATCAACAGTAGCAGTCTTTTCATGGTATTGAGTCTTTATAAAATAGTATAATTCGTTTTGCGATGATAAAGGTATAAAAAGAAAATGAAACGAAAATATCTTCGTTTCATTTTCTTGTTCAAAAAGGGTATTATCCTGCAAACCATCCGCGCCGGTCGGCGTTTACATGGTCTTGTGCAGATAGTAGGCCTTGAAATCCTCCCAGCGGTAGAACGGATGACGCTCCGAGGGCAGCGGCAGACGGCATTCGCGCTCGCAGTGGAGTACCTTTACGAGCACTTCGCCTGCGCTGTTGCGGAAGAATATAAGCTGTATGTTGGTCGCCATGGGCGATATGCGGTAGTCGGCCCACTGCTCGCATACCTCGTCGTAGTCGTCCGAGCGGAATGTCGTACCATCCAATTCGAGCAGCGCGGCCAGCGGTATGACATTTATGTCGTGGCCGAAGCGCAGTGTGGCTGCATATCCCAGTCCGCCCGCTGCGGCCATGTCGGCCTTTTCGATGATGTCGGCCAGCAGCGGTTTGGCATCGGCCACTATCGGATCGCCCCACTCCTTCGAGGGGCCGTAGTTCAGATAGCGGCGTATGTTGTAGCCGCGCCAGAGATTGTACAGCTCGTCGGCCGAGAAGAGCGACAGCATATCTATGTCGATATCGACGCATTGCAGGTCGATCGCCACCGAGAAGATGTTGTCGTATAGCTTGTGCTTGTCCTTTATGTTGCGGTCGGCATAGTCGGGATCGACGAACAGCCTGTCGAGCAGATCGTCGGGATGCGTTATCGAGTGGCGGTAACGGTCCGACGCCTCGGTGGTGGCCTTTTTCGATCCGTTCATGCCTTCGACGCTGAACATGTAGCGGCTGTCGGCGGCCGAGGCGTCGCGGTGGAACCGTATATCGGGGTTGCGGCGATGAAGCCCGTCGGTAAACGATATCATGCTGATTATGCAGCGCGTGGCCAGCGTCGCGTGACAGTCGACCTCGCAACTGCCGGCGAATACCTCGGGGTAGTTGTCGTACATGCGGCATGCTATGGCCTCGTGCTCGCGGCGTCCGCGCGGCGACAAGTCTCCGTAACGGTTCCGTGCATGGGCTGCGACAGTCTCCATATCGGCGAGCAGCTGCCGTCCCGCCGGTGTGAGCTGTCCCTCGCCGTCGGCCTTGCGCAACACTTCGAGCGGCTGCACGTAGGGCTTGGCCGATGTGCACCAGCGGCTGCCGTGACGGCCGTAGTGGCTGATGTAGAACGGCTCGAAGCCCTCGGGCGCCGGCGTCGGAGCGCCGGCCTCGTAGTGGTAGGTGTAGTATATGCCGCCGGCGCGCTCGGGGCATGCGGCTATCTCATCGCGCGTCGACTGCGCGGGCGCTTGCAGCGCCGTGAGGGCGAGCAGCAGCGCCGCTCCGCAGCGGCGCATTGTGGCGGTTATGCGGAATGATCTCATGATGCGTCGGTTAGCATTTGGATGTCATTATCTTCAATATCATGGCGTCGGTCTCGTTCATGGCGTCGCGGCCGATCGTCGTCAGGTTGGCTATCGAGCGGTCTACATCGTCGTCGATGATGCCCTCGACCGACGTTACGCAACGTCCGTCCATAGCCATCATCGCCGACAGCACGGCCGTCGACACGCCGCTCGTGAGCTTCATCGCGCACGAGGGCTTGGCGCCGTCGCAGATCATGCCCGTAAGGTTGGCAATCATGTTCTTCACGGCTGCGGCGACCTGCTCGTATCCGCCGCCCATAAGATATGTTATGCCGCAGCTCGAACCCGTCGAGGCCACCACGCAGCCGCACAGCGCCGACAGTCGTCCGAGGCTCTGCTTGATATATATCACTGTAAGGTGGCTCAGTATCAGCGCGCGCAGCATCTGCTCGCGCGTTGCCGATATATGCTCTGCATATACCACCACCGGTATTGTCGACGTAATGCCCTGGTTGCCGCTGCCCGAGTTGCTCATTACCGGCACCATGGCGCCGGCCATGCGCGCGTCGCAGGCAGCAGACGTGTAGGAGAGTATGCGCGTGAAGAGACTGTCGCCCATTATCAGCCGCTCGGCGTCGTTTTGCAGCAGCCGGCCGAGCGAGTGGCCGTAGTTGCCTTTGAACGATACCTCCGAGGCGGCCATATTGAGACGGCGCGCCTGGTCGATGAACTCCAACTCGTCGAGGGGCGATGTCATGGCGAAATCCCATATCGTGCGCATCGAGAGCTCGACCGGCTTCTCGGCGGCCGATTCGCTGGTCGCCGAGCTGCGGTTGTCGAGCAGCACGCGGTCGCCGTGAGCGACGTATACGAAATTGGTGTGGTCGCCCGAGATGATAGCTACGGCCTTCTGGCCGCGGGCTGCGACCTCGATTTCGATATATAGCTTCTCGGTAATCCCCTCTTTCAGATCGACGCATACCTCGCGTCTGTCGACCATTGCGGCGGCATCGGCTACGGCCTTGTCGTCGACGTCGCGCAGCACTTCCAGACCGTATTCCGACCGGCCTACGGTGGCGCCGAGCGCCATGGCTATGGGCAGGCCTGTGCGTCCGGTGCCGGGTATGCCTACGCCCATTGCGTTTTTGAGTATGTTGGCGCTCAGGTGCGCCGCGATCTTCTCGGGACGATGGCCGAGTGCTTCGGCCGCGCGTGCGCAACAGAGCGCAACGGCTATCGGTTCGGTACAGCCTATTGCCGGGATGATCTCGCGTTTCATCAGCGAGAGTATTTCGCAGCGGCGCTGTTCGGGTATTATGCTTTTCATCAGGTTATGTGTTTTAGATTCTGCCGAGTGTTAGTTTTCGGATTATTTCAGTCTACTAAGATATACAGATATTTTCATACGGCAAAACCTTGCCGTCGGTTTTTTGATGTTGCGATAAACTTTCGTGAGAAAGATTTCGCAATCTCGAAATTATCGTTATCTTTGCAAAGCGAGGGTATAACCCTTGCATGAAAAGTATTGAAAACGATAAAATTTTTGATATGGCAGACAAGACACCTACTCCTCATATCGGGGCCAAATTCGGCGAGATAGCCGACAAGGTAATCATGGCCGGCGATCCGCTGCGCGCCAAACTCATGGCCGAGCGTTTTCTGGAAAATCCGGTTCAGTACAACAACGTGCGCGGCATGCTGGGCTTTACGGGCACATACAAGGGCAAGCGCGTGTCGGTGCAGGGACACGGCATGGGTATTCCGTCGATCGGCATCTACTCTTACGAGCTTTATAATTTCTACGGCGTCAAGAGCATCATCCGCACCGGTTCGGCCGGAGCATACGACCCTGAGCTCAAACTCGGCGACATAGTCCTCGGCATGGGTTCGTGCACCGACTCCAACTACGGCGCTCAGTACGGCCTGCCGGGTACGTTCTGCCCGATAGCCGATTTCGATCTGCTGCGTCGTGCCGCCGAGAAGGCCGACTCTATGGGCATCGACTACAAGGTCGGCAACCTGCTGGCCAGCGACGTGTTCTACGGCGACAGCGCCGACGGCTGGAAGGCATGGCAGAAGATGGGCGTGCTGGCTGTCGAAATGGAGGCTACGGCACTCTACATGAATGCTGCGCGCTCGGGCAACAAGGCTCTGTGCATATGCACGATCTCCGATTCGCTGGTACACGGCACGGCCTGTACGGCCGAGGAGCGCCAGAACAGCTTTACCAACATGATGGAGATTGCATTCTCGGTAATCTAAAATCTTCGACGGCAGACCCCGCTTCGGTCTCTGCCAGATACACTCCGCCCCGGCCGCAAGGAATGCGGCCGGGGCGGAGTGCATTCGGCAGCGTCGTGGCGAAGTGCGGCTTCCGACTGTGCGTGCTTCGTGCCGGGCGCAGCCGACTGCCTTGCTGCGCACTCCCCGGCGGGATTGGGCGATTGTTGAAAACTTTCCCGGCGAAAACGTTTCGGGGATGTTTCATTTTTTATTACCTTTGATAAAAATTTCCGGTTATGGCACAGTTCAAGGTGGAAGGCGGTCATCGTCTCAGCGGCGAGATCACGCCTCAGGGCGCTAAGAATGAAGCGCTTCAAATATTATGCGCAACGTTGCTGACACCCGAAAAGGTGGTGGTGCACAATGTTCCGGACATAGTCGACGTCGTGCAGCTCATCGAGCTGCTGGCGGCCATGGGCGTGCGAGTCGAGCGTCTGTCGCAGGATACATACTCGTTCTGTGCCGAGACGATCGATCTGGACTATCTGCGCAGTGCCGATTACCACAACCGCTGCCGCCGTCTGCGCGGTTCGGTCATGATGATCGGACCTCTGCTCGCGCGCTTCGGCGTGGGCTACATGCCCAAGCCCGGAGGCGACAAGATCGGCCGCCGCCGTCTGGATACCCACTTCCTCGGCTTCCAGAAGCTGGGCGCCTCGTTCGACTTCGATGCCGGCGAGGAGTTCTATTCGGTCGGATGCCGCAGGTTGAAGGGCACCTATATGCTTTTGGACGAGGCTTCGGTTACGGGTACGGCCAATATAGTCATGGCGGCCGTGCTGGCCGAGGGGCGCACGACGATCTACAATGCTGCGTGCGAGCCCTACTTGCAGCAGTTGTGCCGTATGCTCAACCGCATGGGCGCACGCATATCGGGCATCGCCTCCAACCTTCTGACCATAGACGGCGTGAAGGAGCTGGGCGGTACGGAGCATACCATGCTGCCCGACATGATCGAGGTGGGCAGCTTCATCGGTATGGCTGCCATGAACCGCTCGGAGCTTACCATCAAGAACGTATCATACGACAATCTGGGTATCATCCCGGCTCAGTTCGCCCGCATGGGCATAGCCTTCGAGCAGCGCGGCGACGATATCTATATCCCGCAGCAGGACCATTACAGCATCGAGAGCTTCATCGACGGTTCGATAATGACCATAGCCGATGCTCCGTGGCCGGGACTCACGCCCGACCTGCTGTCGATATTCCTCGTCGTGGCCACGCAGGCCAAAGGTGCGGTGCTGATTCATCAGAAGATGTTCGAGAGCCGCCTCTTCTTCGTCGACAAGCTCATCGATATGGGTGCGCAGATCATCCTCTGCGACCCGCACCGCGCTACGGTCATAGGTCACGACCACCGTCTGCGGCTGCGTGCCACGAAGATGACCTCGCCCGACATACGTGCCGGCGTGGCTCTGCTTATCGCCGCCATGAGCGCCGAGGGCACCAGCACGATCCAGAATATCGAGCAGATCGACCGCGGATACCGCAATATCGACGGACGGCTCAACGCACTGGGCGCGAGGATCGAACGTATCGACGAGTGTGCATTGTAGTTTTCGGGGCGGCAAACCGATGCCGTGACGGTGCGGATGCGTGTCGTCAAGGTGGGGGTGTGCCGTTTCGACCGGTTTTTAAGACAAGGTTTTAATAGGTTATATACAAGATGTTTTTGGAAAACAACAAGCAGAAAGGTTGGATCGAAGTGATCTGCGGCTCGATGTTCTCGGGCAAGACCGAGGAGCTGATACGGCGCATGAAGCGCGCGCAGTTCGCCAATCAGAGAGTGGAGATATTCAAACCCAAGATCGACGTGCGCTACTCGGAGGAGGAGGTCGTGTCGCACGATGCTAACGCGATAAACTCGACGCCCGTCGAATCGCCTCAGAACATACTGTTGATGTCTACCGACGTCGAGGTCGTCGGCATCGACGAAGCGCAGTTCTTCGACCATAGCATAGTCGAAGTGTGCCGTCAGCTGGCCGGCCGCGGCGTGAGGGTCATCGTGGCGGGTCTCGACATGGACTATACGGGCAAGCCCTTCGGTCCCATGCCGTCGCTTATGGCCACGGCCGAGTATGTTACCAAGGTGCATGCGATATGCGTCCGTTGCGGCGATCTGGCACACCACTCGCATCGTCTTACGTCCGACGACAAGCAGGTCATGCTCGGAGCGCAGGACTCTTACGAGCCGATATGCCGCCACTGTTTCGACAAACTGTATCGCGAGAGACGATAGACTTCGCGGCCGCAAGCCGTCCAAGCTGGAAAGAGATTGCCCCTGCCGGACTCCTCCGGCAGGGGCAATTGTTTCGATGCTCCGCAATCGGTCGTTGCGATCCTGAGACGGAATACGGTCGGGTAGCGTCATAGTCCCGCCTATGGATACCGTCCGCCGCGCGACCGGCTACTGTCCGGTATGCTCCTCTTTCTGCCAGATGAATATCTTCGACTCGGTGCCGGCTCTCAGACGCTCGATGTTTTTGCGATGTGTCCATATAAGCAGTATCGCCACGACCCACGAGAATACGATGAACGGTATCGACAGCAGCGGCGCCGCAGGGTTGTAGGTCATCGTGGAGAATATCATGACGAAGATCGGGAAGCAGCATCCCGCCACTATCGAGGCCAGCGAGACGTAGTGCCAGATCATCAGCACGAGGAACCATATTCCGAAGCAGAGCAGCACGATAGGAGGGTAGATGCCGGTTATGGCGCCTATGAGCGTAGCCACGCCCTTGCCGCCCTTGAAGCCTGCGAATATGGGGAATATGTGTCCCAGCACCACGGCGAAGACGGCTATGATGCGCAGGTTTATCAGCCATGCCTGGTTGATCGAGTCGTCGTAGTTCATTATCGAGATCAGCATTACGGCCACGAAGCCCTTGAAGAAGTCGATGGCGAAGACGGGCGCCGCGGCGCGCTTGCCCAGCACGCGCAGCATGTTGGTCGTGCCGGCGTTCTTGCTGCCGTGCTCGCGGATGTCTATGCCGTAGTACTTTTTACCGATCCATACCGCGCTCGGAATCGAGCCCAAGAGATAGGCTATTATCATGAGCGTTATAGCGCAGTAGTATGTAAGAATATCCCAAGATCCCATGTCGAGTAGTTTTAATGTTAATCGCCCTTTGGCCGAGGGCACGAATACAAATATAACGATAATTTGCGAAAAGAGGTCTGTTCGTACGAAAAAAAATGCGAATGACGTCGAGGAAAACTTTTTTGCGGGGCGTATGTCGAAATACCGAATAAAATTCTTATCTTTGATAATCCGTTTTCGGACACGTGTCGAATTAATATTATAAATGATTGACATATATGAATGTTAGGACTCAAATCGTTTCGCCCGTAAAGGATTCGCTGACCGACTGGCGCTGGTGGTTTTCGATAGCCCAGATCGTATTCGGCTGCGTGCTGGTGGCTGCCGGCTTCGCGCTGTTCATCAACCCCTACAATATCGTCCCCGGCGGCGTGTACGGCATGGGTCTGGTGCTGCACAACCTCTTCCCCGACATACAGGTCGGTACGTTCGGTTATATGTTCGACATCCCGCTTCTGGCGTCGGCCATTTTGATCTTCGGCGGCAAGTTCGGCGGTCGCACGCTCTTCGCGGCGCTCATCACGCCGGGTATAATGAACATCATGTCGTCGCTGTGCTACCCCTCGGCCGAGGCTCTGGCCTCGCTCGACCCGGCTCTGCTGCTGGGCGGCGTGATCGACCTGAGCGATCATCTGATGCTTGCCACGATCTTCGGCGGCGTGCTGACGGGCGTAGGCGTGGGTATCGTAGTGCGTAACAACGCCACTACGGGCGGTACCGATATCGTCGCCATGCTGCTGAACCGGTTCCTTAAAATCAAGTTTTCCAACGGTGTGCTGGCGGCCGATGCCTTCGTGGTGTTGTGCGGCCTTATCGTCATCGGCTTCGGCGTGGGCGTTAGCGGCGATGCCGAGCCCGAGGGCTGGCTGCTGTCGCTCTATTCGCTGATCGCCATCTTCGTCAACTCGCGCGTGCTGGCATTCACGATCGACGGTGCCTCGTACGACAAGTTGCTGTTCGTCATAAGCGATTTCCACAGCGACGAGTTCCGCGAGTTCATCATCGGCGAGCTTAACCGCAGCGCCACCTATATCAAGGCTCACGGCATGTACAGCCGCGACGAGAAGGAGATGATATTTCTGGTGGTCAGCCGCAACGAGGTCAAGGCCGTGCAGCGCAAGATCAAGCAGATCGACCCGCGTGCGTTTCTTGTCGTGACGGACGCTTACGATACCTTCGGCGAGGGTTTCAAGACCTTCCCCAAGGACGATGCGTTGCAGGTGGAGTAGCAGTGGGGGTAGTCTTCGTTGCCGGCATGACGATCCGCCCGCGCGGAGCCGTTCCGCATCGGATGCCCTTTACCGCGACTTGCGCCGCTCTGCGATAACGACTTTTCTCCCGTCCCCCCCCCTTACGCGGAGGGGGACTTCGGTTGCGCTCTTTGCGCCGCCGGCAGGGTAAACGATATGTAATTACTTATTTTTAACTATGGATTCAGCAATGACCGTAAATACACTGCGTCCGCTCACGGGCGCAGGCCGCAAACTGTTCATAGAGACCTACGGCTGTCAGATGAATGTCGGCGATTCCGAGATCGTCGTCTCTATAATGCAGCAGCACGGCTATATCTATACCGACCGTGCCGAAGAGGCCGATGTCGTATTGATAAACACATGCTCGATACGCGACAACGCCGAGCAGCGTATATGGGGGCGTCTGAGCGAGATGCGGCGTCTGCGCAAGCAGCGTCCGTCGCTCGTCGTGGGCGTGATCGGCTGCATGGCCGAGAGATTGAAGGAGCAGCTTATCGAGGGCGGCCACGGCGTCGATGTGGTCGCCGGTCCCGACGCCTACCGCGATCTGCCGAAGCTCGTGCGCGAGGCCGAGGCGGGCGGCAAGGGCGTCAACGTCATGCTGTCGCAGGAGGAGACGTACGCCGAGATAGCTCCCGTGAGACTCGACCGCAACGGCGTGGGGGCGTTCATCGCCATTATGCGCGGCTGCAACAACTACTGCTCTTACTGCGTCGTGCCGTATACTCGCGGCGTGGAGCGCAGCCGCGACGCGGCAACGATCGTGCGCGAGGCGCGCGAGCTGTTCGACAACGGCTACCGCGAGGTAACGCTGCTGGGGCAGAACGTCAACTCCTACCGCACGGGCGATGTCGACTTTCCGGCGTTGTTGCGTATGGTGGCCGAGATATCGCCGCTGTTGAGGGTGCGTTTCGCCACTTCGCATCCCAAGGACATAAGCGACCGTCTGTTGGAGACTATGGCCTCGATGCCCAATATATGCCGTGCGATACATCTGCCGGCACAGTCGGGTTCGAGCGAGATGCTGCGCCGCATGAACCGCAAGTATACGCGCGAGTGGTATCTCGACCGCGTTGCTGCCATACGCCGTTATATGCCCGACTGCGCCATTACAACAGACCTTATAGCCGGCTTCTCGGGCGAGACCGAGCAGGAGCATCTCGAAACGCTCTCGCTTATGCGTGAGGTGGGCTACGACTTCGCCTATATGTTCAAGTATTCGGAGCGCCCGGGCACGTTCGCCCAGCGCAACATGGCGGACGACGTACCCGACCAGGTCAAGACACGCCGTCTTTCCGAGATCATCGAGTTGCAGAACACCCTCTCGGAGCAGAGCAACCGCCGCGACGTAGGCAAGGAGTTCGAGATATTGGTGGAGTGTACGTCTAAGCGCTCCGAGCAGCAGCTTTCGGGACGCACGTCGCAGAACAAAATGGTCGTCTTCGACCGCGGTACGCACCGCGCGGGCGACTACGTAAGGGTGCGCATTACGGGCTGTTCGTCGGCTACGCTGTTCGGCGAGGAGGTCTTTTGAGCTTGCTGAACGACGATTCCCGAAGGCCGTTACAGTGACCGACGGATTACGGCATCCTGCCGGCATTAGGCCGGCAGGATGCTTTTTTGTCGCCGAGCGTCGAGGCGCCGATGTCGATGCTTGCCGTATCGATTCCAGCGAGCAATGGCGGACGGTGTCGGATTCGTCGCGTATGGGGAATATGCGGTCGGGCCGGTCGCCGGCAAGAAAATAGAATATCTGCTGACAGTGGTCGCAGACGCACTGCCATATCATCGAATCGTCTTGGCCGCGCAGCGTATATAATCTGCCTTTTGCCGCACTCAGCTCGTTGTCGCGGCCGAGGATGCCGATGCGGAACACTTTGTCGCCGCTGTGCCGCGCTGCATGTATACGGTCAGTGTGCAGAGCGCTTCCGCAGGCAGCGTGCCCGCGAAGCTGCGCATGACGATCTCTCCGGGTCGGGGCGCACGGGCAGCGTTAAGGCAGTGCCGGCGCTCGGAGCGGGTGCTCCGCAATGACGGTGTGCGCATGCGATGCCCACAAGGCCTGATACGATTATTGCGGTAGGTATTTTCATAATTCGATCCATACGCGGGCTAAGATAATGAATTTTGTTTAACAGCCGATATGCCGCAGTCGTTGCGCGATCGGAGCAGAGGCTGCGTAGGTCGCCTGCATGGTCAAGCCCGCTAATATACGCTGCGCGGAACGTGGTGCACGGATGCAAAAAATAAGCGGACATCCTTTCGAATGTCCGCTTTGGTAGCGGGGGGAGGACTCGAACCTCCGGCCTCCGGGTTATGAGCCCGACGAGCTGCCAACTGCTCTACCCCGCGATATATCTTTCGGCGCCCGCAGGCGACTTTTTCGTTATTGACAGTGCAAATATAATACAAAAAATCTGGTTACGCAAATTTATTCTGCATATTTATTTCGCTGGTATCCGATAATGTTCAGCTGTGCAGTCTGTTACGTCTGAAAAATATTTTCAGCCACCACCTCAGAGATATCTTTTGTCTCTGTCTCGGCAGCGCGTTTTATCGTTTTGTAGCAAAGCGGACACGACGTGACGATCGTCCCGGCGCCGGTGGCTTCCAGCTCGCCGGTCATCTCGCGTGCTATGCGCATCTGCTGGCTGTCGTCGATGACCGTATTGGCCAGCGAGGCTCCGCAGCAGAGGGCGTCGCGACGGTTGTGCGCGGGTTCTACAAGCTCGCCCACGGCCGCGATTACCTCGCGCGGCTGGTCGTATATGCCGCACCCGCGTCCAAGCTCGCACGGGTCGTGGTAGGTGTAGCGCATGTCGGTGCGGCGCATTTGCAGGCGCCCCTCGGCGATCATCGTCCGTATATACTCCGAGTGGTGCATGACCTCGATGCCGTCCAGTGCATACTCCTCGCGAAAGACTCTCAGACAGATCGGGCATGAAGTCACCAGCCGCGTTATGCCGTGGCGGCGGAACAGGTCGGTGTTGTATTCGATCATCTTGCGTGCGGCCGTCGTCTCGCCCGAGAGCATGAGCGGGCGTCCGCAGCATACGCCGCCGTCGCGGTCGGCGTGCCATACATCGTCGCCCGCAGCGCGGAATATCGTGTCCATAGCCGACAGCGTGCGCGGCGTGAGCATGGTCATGCAGCCGGCGAAGTAGCCCGTGCGCCCTTCGCCCGAGGAGCGGTCGATGCCCGAGAGATAGTTGAAGCGCCCCTCGTTGGGAATGTTGCGCATTCGTGAGCGCGAGTTGAGCCTCAGCGTGTTGAGGTTGATGCCCACGGGGCATTTCGTCTGGCAGCGGCCGCACATAAGGCAGTTGTTGGCCACCGACAGCTGCAACATATTGTAGCGGCGGTCGCGCAGGAAGTATACCGACTGCACCTCGTCGATGCCCAGGACGCTCTGCAACTGGCAGGGGTCTATACAGATGCCGCAGCGCGAGCAGGCTTCGACCTCGAAGTGGTCGTAAGACTTGGGCTCTATGCCCGGCGCCAAGCGGTATCGGCGCAGGAATATGAGCGGTATCTCGGTAAATATGTGCATGTATCGCGAGAACGGCATGGTCGAGAAGAAGATACCGAGAGCTATGGAATAGCACCACCACAGCGGCTCGTATACGGCGGCGAGCGTTTCGGCATCGAGGTGCGAGGCGAGCAGCGAACCCGTGGAGCCGGTCAGAAAGCTGCCGCCTCCGTAGATTGCGCACGTGACGCTTTCGGCCAGATAACGCAGCGGAAAGACGAACCACAGCGCCGACAGCGCTATGCGGTCGAACAATACGTGCTTCGTGGTGCGCCGCAGTCCCATGATGCGCGAGCGCATGCGTTTGATCCATGCCAGCGCCACGCCCGACAGAACCACAGCCAGCAGCAGATCCATGGCCAGCTCGAAGCCCGCCTTGTGCTGGGTAATGCCGTTTACGGGCATGAAGTACTTGAAGAATACGTGTCCCTGCAACGGCACCCACCTCAGGCCGAGATAGGCGACGGTCTCTATCCAGCCCACCGCTATGAGCAGCAGCCAGCCCAGCGCCAGCGACGAGTGCATGTAGCCCAGAACGGGGTTGACGCGGAATATCCTTACGTGCAACAGCGACTCGCGCACGACCTCCCACAAGGCGGCGAGGCTCTTAAAGGATAGTATGTTGCGTCGTATCAGCCGCTTGTCCTCCCTGGGCAGCCGCACCGCCCAGAGCGTGTATTTGGCAAGCAGCACGGCGGCCATGATCGCGCCGCCGATGATGAACGGTATTGTGAATGGAGCGAAGAATGTCATGTCAGAAGTCTCCCAGTTTACGTTTTATGAGCATCGCCACACCGCGCGTGTTGATGCCTCGCGGACATACCAGACGGCACTTGCCGCAGAGCATGCACTTGTTCATCTCCTCGTATGCGCTGCGATACTCGCCGCGGCGGACGAGCGTGTGCACGCGTCTGAAATTGAACTCGGTAAGGTTGCCCGCCGTGCAGCTGGCCGTGCACGACCCGCAGCCGATGCAGGTCTGCAACTCGGGCATCTCGCGCAGGATCTCGTTGCTCTTTCTCAGATCGTTGCTGTCGATGTCGATAGCGCGCGGCCGGTTGATGCCGTATCCGAATCTAAGACCGCTCATCGCTGCACGGAGTTGAGATAATCCATTACGGCGTCGGCCGTCAGCGAAGCCTCGGCCAGCGTGTCGGCAAGGCTCTTGGGTGCCGTCACGGCGCCGGCGTAGAATATGCCGCGGCGAGGCGAACGCACCGCACCGAGAAACGGGTCGGCCGACTGCATGAAGCCGTTGGGGGCTAAGGCGAGCCCTGCCGAGGCGGCCAGCGCGGCGTTGTCGTCGTTGGCGCGCATGCCTGCCAGAAGCACGAGCATGTCGATGCTCATCCTCAGAGGACGCCCCGTCAGCGTATCTTCGGCCTTGATCTGTATGCGGCCGTTTATCATCGGACTGGCCTCCGATATGCGTCCGCGCACGAAGTGTATGTTGTAGCTCTGCTGCGCCTCGCGGTAGAGCTCCTCGTAGCCCGCGCCGAACATGCGTATATCCATGTAGAAGTTGAACACGTCGGCCTCGGGGAACATCTTCTTCAATTCGATGGCCTGCTTGACGCCCGTTATGCAGCACACCTTCGAGCAGTGGCGCTGGCATACCTTCTCGTCGCGCGAGCCTACGCAGTGCAGCAGCGCTATGCGCCGCGGCGTCGAGCCGTCGGCGAGACGCACCGCACCCTCGTTCATCATGCGTTCCAGATCGGCCGACGTTACGACGTTGTCGTATATGCCGTAGCCGTACTCCTCCTTGCGGCGTGCGTCGAATAACGTGAAGCCCGTGGCCACGACCACCGCGTCGGCCTCGATCGTCTGGCCCGAAGCGAGCTTTACGCCATGCTCCGACAGCGCCTCGACCGCTGCTCCCGTGCGGCATTCGATGCCGCGGCGCCCGATCTGGGCGACGAGCGGGTCGAGCACCTCGGCCGCCGGCGTGAATGTCGGGAACAGCTTGTGCCAGCCGCGCACCTTGCCGCCGAGCCGCTCCTCGCGCTCGACGATGACGGGCTCGACGCCGAGCCGCTCCAATCGTAATGCGACGGCCATGCCCGCAGCGCCGCCTCCTGCTATAACTACTTTCGGTTTCATCTCTTCATATCGTATATCGATCCCTGACAGCCGTTGTTGACGACCGTGCGTTCGGGTTTGCCTATGTATTTTCCGTCTCGTCCCAGATACTTGGCCGCAGGGTCGTACTCGACGCCCATCTTGTCGAGCAGCGGCTCGACATCTACCTGATGCATCTGCATGCCTAACTGCCACGGGTCGTAGCCCAGCACCAGACCGGCCATCTCCTCGTATGTCAGCACCGGTATGCCGTGGCCGTCGGCGCCGTATATCGTGCCCTCCATTTCTGCTATCGCGTACTGCCACTTGTCGAGGAACATCGCGCAGCCGGGGCAGTTGGCCACGATGAAGTCGGGGCGGTAGGGTGCCATGCTTTCGAGCTTCTTCTGCGAGTTGGCGATCGAATAGCCGCGGTTGGCCTGCACGAGGTAGTTGCGGAAGCCGAATCCGCAGCAGTGCCGGCGTTCGGGGTAGTCGACCACCTCGCCGCCCCACGACTCGATCATGCCGGCAAGCACGTAGGGAAACTCCGAGCCGCCGATGCCCGACTTGGGGAATATCTTGGCGTAGTGGCAGCCGATGTGTTCGACCACGCGCAGCGGCCGTCCCGTGTAGACGTTTATCAGCGGGCGGCGCATCTTACCGGCGATGCTGTCGCGGAAGTGGAACACAATGTCGGACGTATGCGCGAGCGTGCGAGGCTTGACCAGCTCGCGTCCGGTGGCCTTGTAGAGGTATTCGCGCGTGCGCTCTTCGGTCTCGGGAAACTCCTCCCACGTGTTCAGTATCTCGGTGTATATGCCGAACGATGTTATGCACGACGAGATGAAATTCTCGTAGCCAGCCTCGCCCATGAGAGCGAACTGCCGCGCCACGACGGTCATTATCGTTTCGAAGGGAACCACGTCGGCGTGGTAGCCTATGCCCGTGCACGAGGTGTGCAGAGGGTCGTCCTTGACGTCGCGGCCGAGGTCATTGCGTATGATGTCCAAAAAAGCCTTCTCGCTGCCGGGAAAGAAATTCTGGCGTATGCAGCTGCGGGCGTAGTAGTATTTGTCGTCGGCTATCTCCTTCTGATAGTCCTGCCATGATGAACGTCTCATCGTCTAATAGTGTTTTTCGGAGTTGGTGGTGTAGGTCTGCATCATGTAGTCGTCGTCGGCGCCGTCGAAGCCCATTTCGCGCGCCTTGCGCTCGGAGTGGCGCTCGATCGTATCGTAGAACTCCCGGCCGCCGCTCACGTCGAATATGCGGTGCAGCTCCCGCATCGACTCTTCGTCGATGCGTCTGAGCGCGCCCTGGCCCTCGGCGCCGTATACGGGCGTGAAGCGTCCGTATACCTCCTCGTCGTTGCGGGTTATCCACTCCCATACGGCACCCTGCTCGGGATGCAGCTCGGGCTTGATGTTGCGTGGCACCAGACAGTAGCCCGTTTTGAGGATGTTGTCGCCTATGAGCCGCTTTATGGCGAGCTGTTGGCGCCCCTTCTCGCTCTCGACGAAGAAGCCCAGCCTTTGCGACAGCGTTCTAAGCCCCTGAATCACGTATGCCGGCGTATTGCCGCGCGGGCAGCGCGGACGGCACGACAGACACTCGCCGCAGTACCATATCGTCTCGCTGCGCAGCAGACGCTCGATCTGCTCGTCGTCTCTTGTGAGCACCGTGTTGACGATCTGCCGCGGGTCGTAGTCGTAGAACTCGGCGGCGGGGCATACGCCCGTGCATACGCCGCAGTTCATACACGATTTCAGACCTTCGCGCACACGAATGTCTTCGAGCAGCATGTCGAAATATTTTCCCATGTCACGTATCCGATTATTCGAGTGCAAAGTTACGATTTCGCGGCGGGGCAAACATCAGTATAAATACCTAATTCGTGGCCGGCGGCGGCTCGCAGAGATCTGCTGCGGGTGAGGCGGGATAGTGCGACGAGCCGCGGCGATCCTCTTAGGTCGCCGCGGCTCGCGCGATATTATGCCCGGCGGTTAGAGCCGTGCGCCTTTGCGCAGCGCCTCCGACGAGCGTATGTTTTCGGCGATGCACTCCACAAGACGGTCTATCGCCTCGGCCGACGACCATGCGTTGTGGGGCGAGGCGAGGAGCTTGTAGGGGTCGCGCAGACGGTAGAGCGGCGATTCGCGCAGCGGCTCCGACGAGAATACGTCGAGCGCAGCGCCGGCTATCGTGTCGTTGTCCAGAGCCTCGGCCAGGGCCTGCTCGTCGACTATGCCGCCGCGGGCGACGTTTATCAGAATCGCCGCGGGCTTCATCGCCGACAGTTCCTCGCGGCCGATAAGGCCTCTGGTGCGGTCGTTAAGCGGCGAGTGTATCGACACTATGTCGGAGCCTGCGAGCAGCTCGCCCAGCGGCAGCTGCGGATACTCCTCCTCGCGCTTGGCGCCCGATGTCGAGAAGTACGACACGCGGCATCCGAACGCCGTGGCCAGACGCGCCACCTCGCGCCCTATGTTGCCCAGACCGATGATACCCCAGTTGCGGCCGCGCAGCTGGCGCGTGGGGCGGTCGTAGCAGAACATGCGTTCGGCTGCGGCATAACGTCCGCTCTTGAAATACTCGTCGAAGTAGACCGCTTCGCGCATCAGCGCCAGCGCCGAGCACAGCGTCGTTTCGGCTACCGAGTAGGTCGAGTATCCGACGGCATTGCGCACCTCGATGCCCAGCTCGGCGGCCGTTTCGAGGTCGATATTGTTCATGCCGGTGGCCGCCACGCAGATGAGCTTCAACCGAGGCAGGCGGCGCATGGTCTGACCGTCGATCAAGACCTTGTTGGCTATGGCCACGTCGGCATCGGCCAGACGCTCGGCCACCTTGTCGCGCGGCGTGTCGTCGTAGGCGGTATATCGGCCGAGCGACTCGATGAGCGACAGGTCGCGGTCGCAGAGGCTGTAACGGTCGAGGAAAACGATGTTTGTCATAATATCTTCGTGTTTTATGTGTTTCACTCCAACTCTCCCGCCAGATCGCGAATGACAACCGATGCGCAGCCTATGCCGAAGAGTGCCGGTATGTAGGATATCGTGCCGACGTTGGATTTCTTGTTGCGCTCCTCGCAAAGAATCATCGCACCCTCCCTTACCGGCTCGGGCGAGAAGACGGCGCGGAAGCCGCGGTTGATGCCGATCTTGTGCAGCCGCTTGCGGAGCATGTGCGCCAGCGGGCAGTGGTGGGTCTTGGATATATCCTTGATCTCCATGAGCGTGGGGTCGGTCTTGGCGCCGGCACCCATCGAGCTGACCAGCGGTATTCCTCTGTCGAGCGCCCCCTTTATAAGGGCGAGCTTGGGCGAGAGCGTGTCTATCGCGTCGACGATGTAGTCGTAACGGTCGGCGTCGAGCAGCGCGTCGGTCTCCGAGTCCTTGATGTAGCGCTCTACGACGTCGAGCCGCAGCTCGGGATTTATGTCGCGCAGCCTCTCGGCGAGCACCTCGGCCTTGGCCCTGCCTACGGTCGAGTGCAGGGCGACGAGCTGGCGGTTGATGTTGCTCGGTGCGACGGTGTCGGCGTCGGCGACGGTCATGCGTCCCACGCCTGCGCGGGCTATCATCTCGGCGGCGTAGGCACCGACGCCGCCCAGTCCGACCACGAGCACGCACGAGCGGCGCAGTATGTCGAGTTTCTCCTCTCCGAGCAGCAACTCGGTACGTTCGAGCCAGTTATTCATCTTTGTCGAATAGTTTCAAATAGTTGGTATAGAGTTGTCCGGCCAGCGCCTCGGGCGTTATGCCGAGCTCCGCTGCAATGCGGCGATATACCTCGCCGATAGGCGTGGGAAAGTCGTCGGTCTCGCAGAACATGCGGTCGAGCGGTGTAGCGTGCAGCGCTCTGAGCGTCTTGGGGGAGCTGAAAGTACGCATGCCGAACGAGAGCATGTAACCTCTGTCGAGGGCGCGGGCAGCCTGCTCGGGCGAGCCTGTGAAGCCGTGCATCACCACGGCCGCAAGCCGGTATTCCGACAGTATCTTCATTACCGGCTCGAAGGCTCTGACGCAGTGTATCACGACCGGTTTGCGCAGCGTCGCGGCTATCGACAGCTGACTGCGGAAGATGCTCTCCTGAGCCTTACGGTCGACATCGGCGGCATAGTCCAGCCCCGTCTCGCCGACCATGTCGGCTGCGGCCACGGCCTTATGGTCGATCTGCGCACCGGGCGCATGCCACGGATGCACCCCCTCGAATGTGGGGCACAGCACCCCGTCGCAGGGGCGATGCGTGTGTATGTCGACTAAGCGGTTCATGATCTTTAATCAGGCGAAGATACGAAAACCCCGCCAAGAAAGCAAGCCTGTCTGCGTTTTTGTCGGGGCCGGACATCTTCGGCCGGGTCCGAGTCGCGAAAATTTTATGCCGCGGCGAAAATAATCGGCGACATCTCTGCCGTATATGGAAAATTATTAGTATTTTCGCGCACGCTTTTAGCGGCGTTAACGAATTAACAGACTAAAAATTATACTAATTCAATTCATTAACAAACAATTTTATGTCGAAAAACATTAAATTACGTAAAGGTCTCGACATTAATCTTGTGGGACGCGCCGAGCGCACCGTGGCCGAAAGGCCTATGGCTGCGTCGTATGCCGTAAGCCCGCTCGATTACGAGAACGTTACTCCGAAGTTGTTGGTGAAGGTCGGCGACAGGGTCAAGGCCGGCAACGCGTTGTTCTTCGATAAGAACAATCCGCGCGTGCTGTTCACTTCTCCCGTCAGCGGCACCGTTTCGGCCGTCAATCGCGGCGAGAAGCGCAAGCTGCTCAATGTCGTGGTCGATGCCGACGCCGTACAGGAGTACGAGCAGTTCGAGTCGACAGACCTTGGTTCGGCCTCGCGCGAGCAGATCGTCGAGACGATGCTCTCTTCGGGTATCTGGACCCGTCTGGTGCAGCGTCCTTTCGGTCTTATCGCCGATCCGGAGAAGAAACCCAAGGCGATTTTCGTCTCGGCATTCGATTCGGCTCCGCTGGCTCCCGAGTACGATTTCGTGCTGGCCGGTTGCGAGAAGGAGTTGCAGCGCGGCTTCGACGTGCTGGCGCGTCTGACCGACGGCAAGGTACACCTTTCGGCTCTGGCCGGCAGGGAGGGCTTCGTCGCCGGTATCAAGGGCGTCGAGCACCACACTTTCGAGGGCAAGCACCCCGCGGGTAACGTAGGCGTGCAGATCCACCACATCGATCCCGTAGCCAAGGGCGAAATCGTCTGGTCGATGAACATTCAGGATGTCGCCGTTCTGGGACGTCTGTTCCTGACCGGCCGTCTCGACATGTCGAAGACGGTGGCCGTTGCCGGCAGCGAGATCGACAAGCCGCAGTACTGCCGCATCATCGCCGGTGCACCCGTCCGGTCGCTGCTCGACGGCAACGTGCGCAAGCAGCAGGCGGGCGCCGCCGTGCGCATCATCTCGGGCAACGTGCTGACCGGCCGCAAGGTCGAGGCCGACGGCTACATCTCGGCCGATGCGGACATGCTGACCGTCATCCCCGAGGGCGACCGTTACGAGCTGCTGGGCTGGGCCATGCCCCGTTTCCACCGCTTCTCGGTGTCGCGCGCATACTTCTCGTGGATATGTCCCCGCAAGGCCTATCGCCTCGATACCAACCTCAACGGCGGCGAACGCCCCTTCGTGGTTACGGGACTGTACGAAAAGTATCTGCCCATGGACATCTATCCGATGTATCTGCTCAAAGCCATTCTGGCTCAGGATATCGACAAAATGGAGAGCCTCGGTATCTACGAGGTGCTGCCCGAGGACTTCGCGCTGTGCGAGTTCGTCGATCCGTCGAAGATCGAGATACAGCAGATTGTCCGTGACGGTATTAACCTAATGATTAAGGAGAGTTAAGCTATGGGATTGCGTAATTTGGTAGATAAAATGAAGCCTACTTTCTCCAAAGGGGGTAAGTTGAGCTTCCTCGGCTCGACATTCGATGCGTTCGAAACGTTCCTCTTCGTGCCGAATACCACCACGACCAAGGGTGCTCATATCCGCGACTGCAACGATATGAAGCGAACGATGATCGTGGTCGTTATGGCTCTTATCCCGGCCTTGCTGTTCGGCATGTACAATGTCGGATATCAGGTCGGCATGACGGGCTTCGAGGCGTTCTGGTTCGGTTTTCTGAAAGTGCTGCCTCTGATCGTCGTCTCTTATGTCGTCGGTCTTGCCATAGAGTTCGGCTTCGCGCAGTCGCGCGGCCACGAGGTCAACGAGGGATTCCTTGTGACGGGTCTTTTGATCCCGATGATAATGCCTGTCGACGTACCTCTGTGGATCGTGGCTCTGGCTACGGCCTTCGCCGTCGTATTCGGCAAGGAGGTCTTCGGCGGTACGGGTATGAATGTCTTCAACCCCGCACTTCTGGCACGTGCGTTCGCGTTCTTCGCCTATACGCCCCAGATGTCGGGCGAGAAGGTGTGGTATGCTGCGGTCGACGGTGCCGACGCCGTATCGGGCGCAACGGCCTTGGAGTCGCTCTCGACGAGCGGTACGCTCGGCGTACATGCCGTCGGCGGCGAGCCTATCTCGGCTTGCGACGCGTTCTTGGGTCTGATCCCCGGCAGCGTCGGCGAGACATCTACGCTGGCTATCCTGATCGGTGCTGCCATACTGCTCTTCACGGGCATAGCGTCATGGCGCACGATGCTGTCGGTATTCGTCGGCGGTCTGGCCTTCGGCTATCTGTTCAACCTGCTCGGCGTGACGGCATATCCTCCCTATCTGCATCTTATCGTCGGCGGTTTCGCGTTCGGAGCCGTGTTCATGGCTACCGATCCCGTTACCTCGGCTCAGACGGACAAGGGCAAGTATATCGTCGGCTTCATGACCGGTGCGCTGGCCGTCATCATCCGCGTATTCAATCCGGCATATCCGGAGGGTATGATGCTTTCGATTCTGTTTATGAACGCACTTGCTCCGCTGGTCGACTACTTCGTCGTCGAGCGCAACATGGCGCGTCGCAATCGTCGTATTAAAACCGTAAAATAACAGAGATATGGCAATGAACAAGAACTCTAACGCATATATCATTATATATACGGTGGTTATGGTCGTCATCGTGGCCACGTTGCTGACATTCGCCGCCACGTCGCTCAAAGAGCGTCAGGACGCCAATGCCGAGAACGAGAAGAAGATGGCCGTCATGACGGCTCTGGGCAGGCAGGGCGAGTCGTTCGACGAGACGATCACGCCTGCGCTTCTGATCGACGGCGTGCTTACGCCGCAGTCGGATGCCAAGGTCGTGCTCGACAAACTGGCCGATCTTAAAACCATGGCTTCTGCCGAGAACGATCTGCCGCTGTTCAAGTACGAGCGCGAGGGCGAGACGCTCTATGTCGTACCCGTGGCCGGCAAGGGTCTCTGGGGCGATATATGGGGCTATGTGGCCTTGCAGGCCGACGGCGACACGATCGCCGGCGTGGTATTCGACCATAAGGGCGAGACCCCGGGTCTGGGTGCCGAGATCGCTACGGCCGAGCATCAGAAGCATTACGTAGGCAAGAAGATCTACGATGCCGAGAATCGTCTGGTGGCGGTAACCCTGCGCAAGGGCGGTGCACGTCAGGACAACATCGAGCACGAGGTCGACGCCATTACGGGCGGTACGAAGACCTCGGACGGCGTGTCGGCCATGTTGCAGAGCGGACTGTCGAAGTACGACGGTTTCCTGCGCTCGCTCGCTATGCAGACGGCGGCCGATACGGAGCTGAACGATCCGATCGCCGAGCCTATGTCCGACGATGCGGCCGCCGAGGCCGGCACGGAGGCTAATGTTGAACCGCAAAATATTGAGGAGTAGTATACTATGAAAATAAGTACTAATATAACGGGACCGCTCGGCAGCAACAACCCCGTGATCGTGCAGATACTCGGTATCTGTTCGGCGCTGGCCGTGACGGTCAAGTTGGAGCCTGCCGTGGTCATGGGTCTTTCGGTGATCTTCGTTACGGCGTTCGCCAACCTCGTGATGTCGCTTCTGCGCAACGGCGTGCCGTCGCGTATACGTATCATCGTTCAGCTGGTGGTAATCGCCACGCTCGTGATTCTGGTCGATCAGGTGCTGCGCGCTTACGTCTACGACGTCTCCAAGCAGCTGTCGGTCTATGTAGGTCTTATCATTACCAACTGTATCGTCATGGGTCGCGTCGAGGCCTATGCCCTGGGTCACAAGCCTTGGGAGTCGTTCCTCGACGGCGTGGGCAACGGTCTGGGCTATGCGATGATTCTGGTCATCGTGGCCTTCTTCCGCGAGCTCTTCGGTTCGGGTACGCTGTTCGGCGTCGACGTGCTGACCCGTTTCGGTTATACCAACAACTCGTTGATGCTTTTCCCGCCGATGGCTCTGATTATCGTCGGCTGCATCATCTGGGTACACCGTTCGTTGAACAAGGATTTACAGGAAAAGTAGGAGGGTAGATTATGGAAACACTGAATCTTTTTATTCGTTCGATATTTATCGACAACATGGTCTTCGCCTTCTTCTTCGGCATGTGTTCGTACATCGCCGTGTCGAAGAGCGTCAAGACCGCCATAGGCCTCGGTGCGGCCGTTACGTTCGTCATGGTCATGACCGTGCCTCTGAACTACCTGCTCAACCAGTATGTGCTGGCCGACGGTGCTTTGATCGAGGGCGTCGACCTGAGCTTCCTCTCGTTCATCATCTTCATCGCCGTGATCGCAGCATTCGTGCAGCTGGTCGAGATGATCGTCGAGAAGTTCTCTCCGTCGCTTTACAACCAGCTGGGTATATTCCTGCCCCTTATCGCCGTCAACTGCGCTATCATGGGCGGTTCGCTGTTCATGCAGCAGAAGGTCGGCGAGTCGATCATGAACGTGGGCGACTCGATCGTCTACGGTCTCGGCTCGGGTCTGGGCTGGTGGCTGGCTATCGTCATGATGGCGGCCATTCGCGAGAAGATCACCTATTCGCATATCCCCGCGGCTTTGAAGGGCCCCGGTATCGCGTTCATCATTACCGGTCTGATGGGTATTGCGTTTATGATATTCTCGGGTATTCAGTTATAAACCTTTAACAAGAGACTTTAAGCAATGGAAATCATATTAATTGCAATCGTTGCCTTTCTGGCCGTAACGCTCGTTCTGGTGTTGCTGCTGCTCTTTGCAAAGGCAAAACTGACTTCGTCCGGCCCTGTGAAGATCGACATCAACGACGGCGACAAGGTATTGGAGGTCGCTGCCGGCTCGACGTTGCTCAATACGCTGGGCGAGCAGGGCATATTCCTGCCGTCGGCATGCGGCGGCAAGGGTGCCTGCGGACAGTGCAAGTGTCAGGTCGTCGAGGGCGGCGGCTCGATCCTTCCGACCGAGACGGGCTTCTTCAACCGTCGTCAGATACTCGACAACTGGCGTCTGGGCTGTCAGGTCAAGGTCAAGGAGGACATGAAGATCAAAGTGCCCGCATCTGTGCTCAGCATCAAGAAGTGGGAGTGCGAGGTGGTGTCGAACCACAATGTCGCCACTTTCATCAAGGAGTTCGTCGTCAAGCTGCCCGAGGGCGAGCACCTCAATTTCCGCAGCGGCGGTTATATCCAGATCGACGTGCCGGCCATTACGGTCGACTATAAGGATATCGACGTCGATCCCGAGTACCGCGAGGACTGGGAGAAGATGGGCGTGTTCAACCTCAAAATGGTCAACCCCGAGCCGCAGGTGCGCGCATATTCGTGCGCTACGTATCCTGTCGAGGGCGATATCATCAAGCTCAACGTGCGTATCGCTACGCCTCCGTTCGACCGTGCCAAGGGCGGTTTCATGGATGTCAACCCGGGCGTATGCTCGTCGTATATCTATTCGCTCAAACCGGGCGACAAGATCACTATGTCGGGTCCGTTCGGCGAGTTCTTCCTGCCCGACAACCTGCCCGACGATCAGGAGCTCGTCTTCATCGGCGGCGGTGCCGGTATGGCGCCCATGCGCTCGCATATCATGCACCTGTTCCGCACCGAAAAGACCAAGCGCCCGGTATCGTTCTTCTACGGTGCCCGTTCGCTCAAAGAGGCCTTCTATCTCGACGATTACCACCAGATCGAAAAGGACTTCCCGAATTTCCGCTTCAATCTGGCGCTCGACCGTCCCGATCCCGAGGCCGATGCCGCAGGCGTGAAGTATACCCCCGGATTCGTTCACAACGTCCTCTACGAGACATATCTCAAAAACCACGAGGAGCCCGAGGGAATAATCTACCTCATGTGCGGACCTCCGATGATGTCGCAGTCGGTAGTCAACCTGCTCGACAGCCTCGGCGTGCCGCCGGAGAATATTCTCTTCGATAACTTCGGCGCTTAATTTTTTCGTTATAAGCGGCATTCTACTGCCGCGCACTCAATCTCCCGAACGGGACGTACATCGAGTACTACCCGTCCGGGAGATTTTCGTTTGCGGACATCGTGCGCGGCGTATCCGTATACTACTGACATCGATAAGTTATTTAGTAGGATTTACGGATTGTTGCCGAATTATTGCTATCTTTAATGCGAAAATCTATAATATAGATGCCGATATGGCAGGTTACCTAAATAAATATAGGAGCGAATACCCTAATCATGTGCATCAGCTGAACATGTCGATCTCTCAAAATTATCATCTGTTGAAAAATGGAGAGATCAAATATCAGATAAAGAAATTCAACGTCGACTGGACTAATTATAAAAGTTCTGGCAAACGACACATCGTTAATCTGTTGATCCGGGATCATTTCAGCAATTGCTTTTATGCCGAGATTTTCCCGATCGACGAAATGCCGCATATCAAATATTTTCTGTTCAATGCTTGGAGAGAGAAAAGTGATTTTGCATTTTGCGGGATTCCTCGTTGCCTCATATTGGGCAGACATATTATCGAAAGATTTCCGGAGATTCAAAATCTTTCGATTACGGCAAATGTCGATATACAGTTAGCGAGCAGTGGATTCGTAACCGGTGTAAGATCTATGCTGGATTGGGAGAGAAATATACGATTTTTTACTTTCTTTCTGACTCTTCGTGATATCGCCGGTTTCCGGAAATATAATGAACTGATATGCTCCGAAATCAACATGAGAGATAGCGGAAAGACAGAGCCCAACCTGTTGAAGTGGGCAAATAACAACCCGCGAGGGCGTATTATAAATGACTTCGCTGAATTCGAAAAAATGTTTTCTCAATAACTCCATCGCTTATCTTTTACCTCGCCTACGATTTATTTAAGGTTTATATGTTTATAGGTACGATTCATATATTTTCTTTGTGGGAAATGAATTGACATCGCGAGGATTGATTTCGATCCTCACTCGTCTTTCCCTCTTTTTCCTTAGGTTGCAATCAAAAACAGCTTGACACTAAATTATATAGTGCAGTTTTTTGCTCTACGCACCGTGGTCGAATAGATTCGACCACGAGCCGTCTCGCACAAAAAAAGCATCATACATGCGTATGATGCTTCGCTGTTTTTGCTTGGTGCGGAAAGGGATGGATTCGAATTGCGCAGCAATAGCGGGGCGTCCTCTTTAAGATGTTGTCTTCTCGCCCCGCAACCCCGTTCAAGTGAGTAATGCCGTGTCGGATAATGCAGCCGAGTTGCGCAGCATTTTTTGTGTCATTACCTATATCGGAATTTATTTCGTATATATGTATATGACACAAAAAAAGGCAGAGTTGTTAACTCTGCCTCGAAAGTTAACGTATAAACGAGGAATTGACATCGCGAGGATCGGTTTCGATCCTCACTCGTCTTTCCCTCTTTTTCCTTAGGTTGCAATCAAAAAACAGCTTGGCACTAAATTATATAGTGCAATTTTATGCTCTACGCCCCGTGGTCGAATAGCTTCGGCCACGAGCCGTATCGCACAAAAAAGCATCATACGTTATGTATGATGCTTCGCTGTTTTTTGCTTGGTGCGGAAAGGGAGGGATTCGAACCCCCGGAGCCTCTCAGCTCATCGGTTTTCAAGACCGGCGCATTCGACCACTCTGCCACCTTTCCGGGTGCAAAAGTACAACAAAAATTCTAATCGCCAAATTTTTCCAGGACTATTTTCGTCCCGGAATGCAAATATGTGCATCCCGGGAATGCCGGACGCCTACTTGCTGCCGCCCGAAGATACCGAGTCGTCGTTATCGATAGTCTTGTTGATGCTCTTGACGTCGGCCTTGCGTTTGCCGAAGCGCCATGAAATACCGAATGATATGTTGGTTGCGCGCCAGCTGTATCCGCGTGAGGTAATGTAGGTCTCGGTGCGTTCGCTGTGCTGCGTATTGGTGCTGATGAACGGGTTATCTGTCGCTATGCTCAGCGTCAGCTTGTCGTCGACGAGCTTCTGCGTGAGCCCCAGGCCGTAGTACCACGTCCAATCCTTGTTCGTAGCGTTGAAGTAGGCGCCTTGGCGGTTGCACATCTGGTATATGTTCAGCGTAGCGCCTTTCCACAGTTTGATGTCCATATTGAGCGATTCGAAGATGCCTACGCCGTCGTTGTCGATCTCGTGCGTCGGCAGCCAGTAATGGCTGTATGTCGCGCGGGCGGTGAATGATAGCGTAAATTTATCGTTGGGGCGGAACATGAGCGTCGCGGCCAGCGAGTAACGTCGCGCACGCGCGTCGTTTACGGGCATGCTGTGCAATAAGCCGTCTTCGTGCATGCTGGCATAATACTCTATGGCGTTGTTGGAGAGCTGTGCCATAGGGTATACCGACAGGTTCCACTTGTTGTGCGAGTAGGCGTATTTGAGCGTCAGCGAGTGTGCCGTCAGTGCGTGCAGATCGGGATTGCCCGATGTTACGGATGATGCCGTGACACGCTGGTAGGGCGAGAGCTCTTCGATCGACGGGCGTCCCAGACGCTCGGTGTATGTCAGCGACAGGTTGTGGCCCGCGGCAGGCTGCCAGCCAAGCGATAAGTAGGGTATTACGTTCCAGAACGAGTTGTCGAACGAATATATGCCTTCTTCCGACGAATCCACGTCGGCCGCGTTGTAGGTCGCCTCGACGCGTGCACCGCCGTTGACGTTCCATTTGTCTCCGTCGTAGTTATAGCCGGCATACATCGCCGCGACATGCTGGGTGTAGTGCATCGTGCTGTTGGATACGGCCGCATCGTCGATATGCGAGGCTGCCATGATCGACGAGCGTCGGTAGATATGCTTCGCGCCGATGTCTATATGGTGCTGCTCGCCGATCGGGCGCGAGTAGTCCGTCTGAAACGTATTCTCGATCGAGCGCGTATCTTCGTTTTCGATCTGCCGATATGCCAGATCGCCTTGATATTCGTTCTCCACTGTCCACCAGTCGGGGTCGATGTCGATATTGTCGGCCAGCGAGAAGGTGTGTTTGCCGTCTTCGTCGAAGCGGTGTTCGTAAGCCAGCGTCGCCGAACCGCCCAAGTAGCGGTAGTTGTTGTATTGGTAGTCGGTGTAGCGGCTGACGGGGTTGAGCTGGGCATCGCTTATCGTGTTATCGGTCTGCTGACGGCTTTTATTTCCCGGCGAGGCGTATATGCCGCCTTCGAGCGTTATCAGATCCTTCTCGGTTATCTGGTACGATGCCGAGAGCGTAGCGCCGAAGTTGCGGCCGTCGTATGTTCCGTTTGTCGACGAGGTGCGGTAGCGGTTTATATCCGAGACGAGATTCTCCGTTTGCGACCATGATCGCTGCACGCCCCGGGGCGAGTTGTAATATCCGCCGTAGGCGCTCATCTCGACGGCGAACTTGCCGGTCTGCAAAGCCGCGCGGGCCGATAGATTTCCGTAATAGCTGTGGCAGGCCTGACCGCGTGCGTTGACCGAGCCGTCGAAGCCGTCGACACGGCTCGTCGAGGTAATTATGTTGAGTATGCCGGCCGTGCCCTCGGCGTCGTATTTGATGCCTGGATTGGTAATGACCTCGATGCGTTTGATCGACGATGCGGGCATGCTCTTTATCACGTCCGTAAAGTTGCGGCTCATCGAGCCCGACGCATGGCCGTTGACCAGTATCTTGTAGTTGCTCTCGCCGTTTATGAGCACTTTGCCCTCGGTGTCGATCGACAGCTGCGGCACCTTGCGCAGTATCTGTTCGAGCGTCGATGTGGCCGACTGCGGGTCGTTCTCGACCTCGTATGTCAGCTTCTCGGCCGTGTGCGTGACCAACGGCTTCTGCACGACGATCTCCACGCCGTCTAACTGCTCGCCCTCCTCCATTGCGATGTCGCCCATGTCGGTGGCGCTCTCTACATTCACTTCGATAGTCCGGGTGCGGTAGCCCAGCATCGAGAACTGCATGCGGTAGGTGGCTGCCGAGTCGACCGTCAGCGAGAAACGCCCGTTGCCGTCGGCGCAGTTGGCCGCTGCGCATACCGAGTCGCGCATCGCTGCGACTGTGACATATCCGACATCCTTGCCGCCGTCGGCCGAGACGGTGTGTCCCGTGATTCTGATCTGCGCCTGTGCCGTCGAGAGGAGCATTATGGCCGTTATGGCCGTGACCGATAGTTTTTTCATAAGCATAATATGGGTTTAAGGGTTATCCGCATCGATCCGGCGTATGCCCGAGCTACGCGACCGACAATGCGAACCCCTCGCTATGTGTATGTCATACGCCGATTTAAGAGATGATACGCGACAGAGGACGGAGCGTAAATTCCCCCCCCCTCAGGTATATGCCGCATGAAGCGGCGAGAGTATGTTGCAGATAATTCATCGCGTATCGTCTGTTTGCCGTGTAAAGATAGTAAATAAAAACAAATATATGTCATCTTTTCGCATCCGCTTGCATGACGGGTTAGTCCCCGTCTTATATCAAGACACGGACGAAAGCGAAATATGACATGAAAAATGAAATTTTTTTCGACCCTTATCCTCCTGCCCTCTTGCAGCGGTATCCGGCACGCGTGAGCAGCTCGACGATCCGGTCGCGGTGGTCGCCCTGAACGATTATCTCGCCGTCTTTGGCCGTGCCGCCCACGCCGCACCGCGTTTTCAGCTCCTTGCCCAGCTCGGCGAGCGCCTGCTGCGACCCGACGAAGCCGCGCACGACGGTGGCCGTGCGTCCGCCTTTGAGCCTGTCGAGCCACACCCTCAGGTTCTGCTGCGACGGCGGCAGCGTCTCCTGCCGCTGCTCTTGTGCGGTGTCGTATCGGTAGTCGGGGTCGGTCGAAAATACAACTCCCAGACGCTCTTTCCAGTCGTTAGCCATGTCGATATAGGTTTTATGGTCGTCTGCCCGCTGCAAATCTCCCGCATGGGCGATTCCGTGCGGATCGTTGCGCAAAATTAAAAATTATTTCCTAACTTTACCACAATGAAACGACGCGCATCGAAAATACGCCGCGACGATTATGCGGTCGCAGCGGCCGATCTGCCCGAGATCCTGCCGCCGCCGGACGACCGCAGGCTCGTCAGAGTATTCGTCGAGGGTTACGAGGATGTCGCCTTCTGGCGCGGCATATTCGACCATTTCCGCAATCCATATCTGCGTTTCGAGATTTCGGTACCCAACCGCGAGGATCTGCCCAAGGGCAAGAAGGTGCTGCTGTCGATGATCGACTCTCCGGCGGACGATCTGCTGCTGTGCGTCGACTCCGACTTCGACTATCTGTTCGACGGCGCGACCGAACAGTCAGGGCGGCTGCTCTCGGCCGGCAATATGTTCCATACATATACTTATGCTACGGAGAATTATCTCTGTTACGCCCCGTCGCTTCACAACGTATGCGTCAAGGCTACGAAGAACGATACGCGCATATTCGACTTCGTGCGCTTCTTCGATCGATATTCGCAGACGATATATCCGCTGTTTCTGTGGTATGCCTACTCGGCCAAGCTATCGACGGAGAACGTCTTTACGCTGGTCGAGTTCAAGGCCTCTGTAAGGTTGGGATATGTCGACATACGACGCAACGGCGAGTATACGTTGGAGTGGCTGCGCCGCAACGTCGAACGCCGCCGCCGCTCGCTCGAAATGCACAACCCCGATATGGTCTCCGATGTCGAGGCTTTCGGCCGCGAGCTGCGCGAGCGTGGCGTCGAGCCGGAGAATACCTACCTCTTCATGCACGGCCATACGCTTATGGACAATGTGACGCTGGTGGTGCTGAGTGCCGTATGCGACAAACTCCGGCAGCTGTCGCTGGCCAAGATACAGTCGTCGGCCAAGCAGGGTATCGCGCTGCGCAACGAGCTGAGCAACTACACCAATACGCTCCGTTCGATCCGCGACGTGCTGCTCGACAACGAAAACTACACTTCGTGCCCGTTGTACAAGCGTCTTCGCGACGACATACAGGCCTATCTTACCGCGATGATCGCACGCATAAAGCAGCAGGAGCCATGCCCGACGATGCTGCGTTGCAACTTCGAGCCATGACCCCTGCCTCCGGCATCGGCATCCGCCGCCCTACATGGTCCTTTCGCACAGCCGCTCCAATGCGCGGTCGAACTCTCCTATGATCTGCCCGACGACCTCCCCGGCCGGCTGTATGCTGCGCACGAGCGTCACGGCCTGACCTATCTCCAACTCGCCCATGACGATGTCGCCGTCGAACATGCCGCGCTTGGCTCGCCCGCGGCCTATCATCTGTTCGAGCTGCCCGGCTGTGGCGCCGCGTTGTTCGGCCTCGTCCATCATCCTGTAAAACTCGTTCTTGACCAGACGTGTCGGCGACAGACGTTTGAGCGCGAGCATCGTGTCGCCCTCGCCCAGTGTCAGGCACAGCCGTTTGAAGGCGTCGCCCGCCGAGCTTTCGTCGGTCATCACGAAGCGCGTGCCGATCTGCACGCCGTCGGCGCCCAGCGCGAGTGCTGCGAGCATCCCCTCGCCGGTGGCTATGCCGCCCGCGGCGATCAGCGGCAGGTCTATGGCACGCCTTACAATCGGTACGAGCACCAGCGTGGCGGTCTCCTGCCGGCCGTTGTGCCCTCCCGCTTCGAATCCCTCGGCGATGACGGCATCCACTCCGGCCTCGGCGCACTTGCGTGCCGAGCGGCTGTCGGCCACGACGTGCGCTACCTTGCAGCCTGCCTCGTGCAGCCGCTGCGTATATAATGCGGGATTGCCGGCCGACGTTATTACCGCCCCTACGCGCTCCTCCGTTACCACGTCGATTATCCGCTCGACATGCGGCGCCTGCAACGGCACGTTCACGCCGAACGGCTTGTCGGTCGCCTCGCGGCAGCGGCGTATGTGCTCCCGCAGCAGCCCTGCGTCCATCGAGCCGCTGCCTATCACGCCCAGAGCGCCGGCGCGGCTTACCGCCGCCGCCAGTCTCCACCCCGAGCACCATGCCATGCCGCCGCATACGATCGGCAGCTCGGTTCCGAACAGTTTGCAGACGGGATTGTTTTTCATCTCTTTCATAATACGATTCTATGGTTGTCTCTTTGCGAGGCCTATTCAAAGTCGATACCGTTTTCGTCGTATCCGTCGAATCTCCTCTGCCTCCGTGCGCTTTGTCCGCTCTTGGCAGACTGACCTCGCCTGCCGGTCGGCACGGCATTCCGGGGCCGTGCACTATGGCTTGCGCCGGTCTTCGGGATCGCTTTTCGCGGCGCGTTGGCATATTCGTTCGGCCTTTCCGGGCGTCCTGACCTTATTTTTTTGTGCGTCTTATAATCCGCATGTTCCGAAAGAAGTTCGGTTGCGAATCGTAATTTATTAAAATCTTATCCTAAAAAAAGTGTAAATAACTAAAAAAAATTAATATGATAATTTGCTAATTAAACTTAGTTGTCATATCTTTGTAAGTGAACTTTTATATTAAAATTGTCAAAAACTAATGCTTATGGTTAAAAAAGTTGTACTATCAGTATTTGCTGCTCTGACATTAGGGTGCTTCGTAGCCCCGGCTCAGGGTCAGCGGATTTCCGGTACAGTGACCGATCAAACCGGACAACCGGTCATCGGAGCATCGGTTACGGTAGAAGGGACCACACGTGGTGTGACCACTGTCGCTGACGGTCATTACGAGATCGCGGCACAGGGCGACGCTACTTTGAAATTCTCGTTCTTGGGCTATGAGTCGCAGCTCGTGCCCGTAGCCGGCAGAACTACTATCGATGTCGTCCTCAAAGACGACGCTACGGCTATCGACGACGTTACGGTCATCGCTTACGGTAAGAAGCGTAAGGAGGACCTCGTCGGTTCGGTATCTAAGGTTAAGGAGGGCTTGATCGCCAACTCGCAGGCTTCGTCGGTTACGAAGTCTCTGGAAGGCGCCGTAGCCGGTGTGCAGATCGTCAGCTCGACCGGCCAGCCCGGTAGCGACGCTGCGATCGTGGTGCGCGGTATCGGTTCTATCACGGCCATCAACACCGCACTTATCGTCGTCGACGGCGTGCCGTTCAACGGTTCGTTGTCGGACATCAACCCCGCCGATATCGAGTCTATGACCGTATCTAAGGATGCCGTTTCGAACTCTCTGTACGGTTCGCGTGCCGCCAACGGCGTGGTCATGGTTACCACCCGCACCGGTAAGCAGGACCGCACCCGCGTCTCGTTCAAGGGTACCTGGGGTGTCAACACCCGTGCTGTCCCCGATTACGACATGGCTACCGATCAGGCCGAGTACTACGAGCTTACTTGGTTCGGTATGCGTAACACCTATTGGGCCAACAACGGCCACGACTTGGCAGCCGCCAACCTGCGTGCCAGCCAGGAGCTGTTGGGCGTACTGGGTAACTACAATGCGTTCCTCATTCCCGACGGTCAGTTCCTCGTAGGTACCAACGGCCGTCTGAATCCTCATGCCCGCGTGCGCTACGACGATTCGTTCGCCGATGCCATGTTCCACAACTCGTTCCGTCAGGAGTATGTCGCATCGGTTTCGGGCGGTACGGCCAAGACCGACTACTATCTCTCTTTGGGCTATCTCGACGACGACTCTTACATCGTCGGTTCGGACTACGAGCGTCTTTCGATGCGTGCCAATGTCAATACTCAGCTGTTCAAGTGGTTGAAGGTCGGTATGAATCTCTCTTACTCTAAGACCACAGCAAACGGCCTCAACGAGACGAGCGGTGCAGCAAGCAACCCGTTCGACGTGGCCCGCGGCTGGGCGCCGATCTTCCCCGTGCATGCCTACGACGCCGAGGGTAATATGAAGTACAACGAGGACGGTACCCCGATGTACGATAACGGTATGAAGGTTACCGACGGTACGTTGAACCGTCCGACGGCTACCAACCAGAATATCATCTGCAACCTCTACGAGGATATCCGCAAGTCGACCTACAACAACCTCTCGACCCGTTCTTATGCCGAGGTCAAGTTCCTGCGCGACTTTACCTTCACGGTAAACTATGCTTACGACCTCAATATGGGTATAGGTACGACGTTCTATACGCCTACAATCGGTGACGGTCAGGCGTTCGGCGGCCGCGGTTCGAAATCGTCTTCAATGACCGAGACCATGACTATCAACCAGCTGCTTGCTTACCGCAAGGAGATCGGTGGTAACCACCATATCGAGGCTTTGGCCGGTCACGAGTACTATAAACTCAATGGCGAGTCGCTTGCAGGTGAGAAGACTAAATTCTTCGATCCGTCGAATCCCGAGTTGAATAACGGCGGTCAGATGGAAGGCATCGGCTCTACTAAATATCAGCATAACATCGAGAGCTATTTCCTGAAAGCCGACTACGACTTCGCTCACAAGTACTATCTGTCGGGTGCAGTCCGTCGCGACGGTACTTCGCGTTTCCTCGATCGTTGGGGTACTTTCTGGTCGGTCGGTGCCGCATGGCGTCTTTCGACCGAGAGCTTCATGGCCGGTGCTTCGTCTTGGCTCGACGACTTGAAGCTGCGTGCATCATACGGTACGCAGGGTAACGAGAACATCGGTACCGGTTACATGTACACTCCCTATCAGGATCAGTGGGCAGTAACGTGGGACGGCACGTCGCTCGGTATTACGCAGGCATTCTTCGGTAACCCCGATCTTACGTGGGAGAAACAGAATACTTTCGACGTAGGTGTCGATTTCAGCTTCTTCGGCCGTCGTCTCTATGGTAATGTCGACTATTTCTACCGTTATACTGGCGACATGCTCTACCAGCTTCCTCGTGGACTGTCTTCACGGCGTCCCTATAACTGGGAAAATATCGGTAGCATGCAGAATCAGGGTATCGAGTTCGAGATCAATGTCGATGCCGTCAAGCGTCGCGACGTACAGCTGACCGTATCGCTTATCGGTTCGCACTACCGCAACAAGATCTTGGAGCTGCCCGACATTTATAGGGCGACTGGTCTGACGCAGGTATATCAGCGTCTGTACGAGGGCAAGAGCCGTTATGAGTACTATATGTACCGTTACGCCGGTGTCAACGAAGAGGGCCAGCCTCTGTGGTACTACCGCGTTCTCGACGATAAGGGCAATCCCACCGGCGAGCTCGCTACCACGAGCGACTATAACAAGCTTTCAGAGGGTGGAGCCCTTAACAAATTCGATATCGGCAAGTCTGCACTGCCCGATTTCCAGGGCGGTCTGAACATTGCTCTGCGCCTCTACGGCTTCGACCTGTCGATCGCTACGGCGTTCCAGATCGGCGGATATGTTTACGACGGCGAGTTCGCAGGCACGATGTCTTCCGGCTTCTACGGTGGTCACAACCGCGAGTTGTGGAATACATGGAATCCCGAGACGATGAGCGGCGAGTACGGTATTTGGAACAACCAGAGCCAAAGCAGCTCGTTTACTCAGTCTTCCGACCTCTTCCTTACGTCGGCTTCTTATTTCAGCATCCGTAACATCACGCTCGGATATACGTTCCCGACCAAGTGGATGCAGAAGCTCGGTATCGAGAGCGCACGCGTATTCGTTGTGGCCGACAATGTTGCACTGTTCTCTGCTCGCAAGGGTCTCGACCCGCGTACGTCTATGAGTGGACAAGGCAGCTTCGGCGGTTATGCCCAGATCAGAACCATATCTGGCGGTATCAATCTTAATTTCTAACAAGCAGACCATTTATGAAAAATACTAAAATTTTATCGATAGCCTTGCTCTCTTCGGTTCTGCTCTCCTCTTGTATCAAGGAGGCATATCACGATTCATATCTGCCAGCCGACAAGAAGCAGGAGATCGCATCGAAGGACCCAGACAAGGTATTCTCTGCTGACGAGCAAAATATTTACTTCTATTTCCAGCAATACGTTTTGCAGGATATGTCGCACTGCTATTTCGGTCAGAAGGGCTTCGACTTCCTGTCATCGCTTATGGGCAACGACATGTGCTTGACCGGCGATTTTGCGATGTCGTTCTACCACTATCTGTGCGATTATCGCGGTGCCGACTTCGTAGCTACTGGTAACCGTTACAGCGAGTATTACAAGCACATTGCCTTGTCTTGCAGTATCCTCGATTCTATGCCTGATGATGATAACCCTGCTGTATTGCGTTATCGCGCCGTGGCTCTTACCGAGCGCGGATATGCCTACTGGATGCTTACCAACCTCTATCAGTACGCCTATTATGTAGGTGCCGACGATACGAAGTGGGGCAAGGGTAAGGTTTACGATCACTCTCAGCTGCCTTGCGTGCCGCTGGTTACCGAAAAGCCCGAGCATCAGGGCGACCAGCCCCGCGCTACTCTGGATGCTATCTACGAGCAGCTGCTGAGCGATTTGGAGGAGGCATACGAGATATTCGAGAAGATCGGTATGATCCGTACCGAATCTCCGACCGATATCGACGGTTGCGTAGCAGCTACCTACCTCTATCGTGCATACATGGTAAAGCACGAGTGGGAGAAGGCGGCGAAGTATGCGCAGGTCGTAATGGACAATGTGCCTATCCTTACTACCAAGGATCAGATAATGCAGGGTTTCAGCGATATCACTCTGCCCGACGTAGTGTTCGGATGCGATATCACACCTGACAACTCGACTCTTTACATGTCATATTTCTCGCAGATGGATGCTTACGGCAAGGGTTACGGCGGTATCGGCGTATGGCGCGTGGGCTTCAAGCCGTTCGTCGACAAGATCGCCGATAACGATATCCGTCTGAACTGGTTCTGCAACCACAAGCGTTCGGCCGACAACCTTCTGCCGGATACTACTGTCCCCGCGGATGTGCCGTATCAGTCGGTCAAATTCGTCGGTGCCGGTCGTAAAGCCGTCAAGGCCCTGAAAGAGGGCGAGCGTTCGCCCGAGAACTGGCATTTGGGAGACTATATCTATCTGCGTTCGGAGGAGGCTTGGTTTACCAAGGCCGAGGCTTTGGCTCATGCCAACGATCTCAACGGTGCCCGCGATGTATTGCGTGGCGTGATGTCATCGCGTGTTCCGGATTATTACTGCCCCGTCAGCGACAAGGCCGGTATCATCGAGGAGATCAACTTCCAGAAGCGTGTCGAGTTCTGGGGCGAGGGTATCGAGTTCATCGACAACCGTCGTCTGAATATTCCTGTCGACCGTCTCGACGCTACGTGGGGTGCTGCTAACAACAACCACTACGAGCCTGGTAAAATACGTCTCGAACAGGAGGCCGATAACTTCCTGTATCAGATTCCTACTCGCGAGATGGAAACTAACACCGCTTTGGGCCCGAATGATCAGAACGGCTCGAAAGATGACAAGGAAGAGGGTGCGGAGTAGCACTCTTCTAACAGCAGATGTACACATTAAGCTAAACTTATAACAAGTTATAAACTATGAAAGTTATAAAGAGATTATTATATGCGGCAACTGCCGTCATGTTGTTACCTCTGGCATCATGTAACAACGACGAGTACGAGCTTGCACCTGTGCCCGACGGACAGGAGGCCTATTTCGTCGACTCGCAGGCTACCGATATAGAGCTTATACGCACGGAGTCGACCGTAAAGATACCGTTGAAGCGTATCAAAACGGGAGAGGCTGAGACCATTCAGCTCATGTACGAGGATGCGTCTGGCCTGTTCACTATCCCCGAGAGCGTATCGTTCGCCGCCGAGTCTAATGAGACCGAGATGACGATCGGTTACGATTTCTCGGCTCTCGAACGCGGTACGACCTACCCCGTGCAGCTGATGATCAAGGGCATGAACTCGCCCTACGGCATGTCGCAGATCCAACTCAATTTGATCTGCCCCGAGCCTTGGAACAAGCTCGAAGGCAAGGGACAGTTCCGCGATGACATTCTGACCATCTACAGCGGTTTTGCCGGTTATCAGAGCGAAGTCAACGTCTATGAGTACGACGGCCGTCCCGGATACTACTATGTCGAGAATCCGTATAACGCCGCCGATCTTGCTCCGCTATTCGGTGCCAGCCCGGAGGAGTTGGTCAATAACGTCAGACCGACCAAGTTCATCATCGATGCAACTAACCCCAAGGCCGTGACTATCGGTTCGCAGGCCGAGCCTCAGGATTGCGGTGTGATTCTCAATCCCGATGAAGGCTGGGTCAGAGTGTACTCTGCACAGCCCGGCAAGTTGGAGAATGGCGTGATTACATTCCCCGAAAAAGGTCTTGTAGGCGTCTTGGACGTAGGTACGGGCGAGTGCAATTCTTCGGGAATGTTCCGTGTCATCCTGCCCGGATACGAGGTCAAGGATTACGCTATGGGTGTTGCTTACGGTGGTATGGATGTCGATCCGGACAATACCACCACCAAAGTCAAGTTGAACTTCACGCTGGGTAACGACGTAACATCGTTTGCCTATGTATTCGTCGACGGTGACGTTGTGGCCGACGCGGCTACGATAGCAGCCAAGATCGCCGACGGCAGTGCCGAGAACATTATCAAGGTGTCTGCCGAAGATGTCGAAAAGGCTCTGGGCGGTTCGGAATCGCGTGTGATGACCATGATGCAGACTCTTACTCGCGGCTCTTATACCGTAGTGGCCGTTCCTTACAGCGCTGATGAGAAGGCATATCCCGATAATGCAGCTGCCTACATGTTCTTCTTCCCCGGCATGGGCGAGGTTCCCGAGGTAGAGGCAATGCTGGCCGTTAACTCGGCTGCCGGTCTGTTGGGCGACGCATCATTGGAGGAGAAATATCCTTCGACGAGCTCGTTGGCATTCGCGATCCAGGGTAAGGAGATCCGCAACATTCTCTACTGGCTCGGCTCGACGGAGGCATTGGATGACGTACTTGCTCAGGGCGCTACCGAGTTGGATGTTTTGACCCAGTTCGGCTCTGATGCATCGAAGAACAAGGACAGCAACGGCAAGACATGGATGGACTACATCAATACGGACGGCCAGTATGTAGGTATTTTCAACAATCTGGATTCGGGCTACGCCTACACGATGTTGTTGCAGGTCGAGAACATCTATGGAGCTAAGAAGATCCTGCGTGCCGACCACACAACGACGGCTATCGAATACAACGGCGAGTTGGTTATCGGTACCTATACGATGAGCGCTGCTTTGGGCGAGGATCAGTTTGCCAGTACGTTCGTGGTTAATCCGACAGCTAAGGAGAACGAATTTCTGGTAAAGAATCTCGGCATTCCCAACAATGCGCAGTTGTACGCTACGTACGATCCTTCGGCACATACTCTTACTTTCAGCGGTTTGCTGAAAGGCTCCGAGGATAAGGGCAGTGTGTTCGGTGAGCTTTACGACTATTTCGATGAGGAAGAGACTATGATCTACGGTTACTTCACGGCTCCCAAGTGGGATCCCGAAAATCTCGATGTGAATAACATGAGTGTTCCGCTCGTAATGAATGTCGATGCGACGACCAAGCAGATCAAGTCATTGAAAAACTGTCTTGCGATGTTGGTGTTCGATGCGTCGAAGTACGGTCTGATAGGTGCATACGGCATCTACGATTCGACGACGACGACGATCGTTTACGGTAAGCCCTCATCGGTTGCCCGTACATCTTTCGAGAAGCCTGTTTACTGCAAGCGTGCGCTTGAACGCAAGTTCTCAGAGCATGGTCTTACGGTGTCTCAGCCCCGTTCGCTGCGTACCGTTGCCGTCGAGGCGAGCGTATGCGAGCGTGAGGCCGTCAAGGAGTTCGTGTTGAGCTCTAAAATCAGATAACGCAATTAACCAGCAAGCATTTTAGATAAATAATCGGATCGGGCGCGTCGAACTTCGGCGCGCCCGATTGCTATTTTGTAGGATTTATGCAATGTCGATAAAAAAAAATTATTATCTTTGCATGTATAGATAACGAATTTTAATTGAAGTGTTATGACAAAATGTAAATTTTTAGGTATTGCACTGACTGCTTCGCTGTTGGCAGCCTGTACCGCCGATCCGGCGGACGGAGGTTCTGCCGGCGGTCGCGAGCACGATGCTGTGATAGGTAAACTTATCCATACGTCGAACAATGCCGACGAGGGCAAGTTGCTGCTTTATGTCAACGACGATGCTGTCGAGGCATTCGAGGCTGCCGTCGAGACCGGCGAGACGACCCGCTCGGGTCTGTCGGATGTCGACGAGGTGTTGTACAATATCGGCGCTACGTCGATCGAGCGACTCTTCGTCGTCGACAAGCGCCACGAGGCCAACCTGCGTGCCGAGGGCATGCACCGCTGGTATGTAGTTCGATTCGACGAGGAGCAGGACCTCGACCAGGCGGCCGTCAGCTTTGCCGCTCTGGCCGACATCGACCGCGTAGAGTTCTGCCAGAAGGTCAAGAAGTGCGACTGGTCAGAGCCGCGCGTAGTCGATCTGGACGATATCGCGGATATGACGCGTGCCGTCGAGTATCAGTTCAACGATCCGAGCCTGCCTTTGCAGTGGCACTACATCAATACGGGCGATCCGCAGATTTCGCGTCGTGCCGTAGCCGGTGCCGATATCAACGTCGCTCCCGCATGGAAGCTCGAAACCGGTAACCGCGACGTCGTCGTTGCCGTCGTCGACGAGGCCGTGGACTATACCCACGAGGATCTGGCTGCTAACATGTGGATCAACGAGGCCGAGAAGAACGGCGAGAAGGGCAAGGACGACGATGACAACGGCTACAAGGACGATATCTACGGATACAACTTCCACACTCCCGGTCCGCTTACTTGGAACCGCCCGAACGATAGCGGTCACGGAACGCACGTCGCAGGTACGGTCGCTGCCGTCAATAACAACGCTCTGGGCGTAAGCGGCGTCGCCGGCGGCTCGGGCAACAACGACGGTGTGCGCATCATGTCGTGCCAGATATTCTCGAACAATACGGGTGCCGGTGTGGACGCCTCAGCCCGCGCCATACAGTACGCCGCCAACAACGGCGCCTGCATCTTGCAGTGCTCGTGGGGTACCGATGCCATGACGCCGGGCCTTGCTTCCGATTCGGATTTCGAGCGCAATGTCGCCGCCGAGCATCAGGCATTGGTATATTTCGCCAAGTATGCAAAGTCGTGCCCCGCACTGGACGGCGGTCTGATCGTATTCGCCGCCGGTAACGATACGAAGCCTCAGGCCGGATATCCCGCCGCATACAACAACCTCATAGCGGTTACGGCGTACTCGCCGGACGGTCTGCCGGCATGGTATACCAACTATGGCCCCGGCTGCAATATCGCAGCCCCCGGCGGCGACGCCTATGAGGATCCTTCTACGGGCCGCTGCTCGATCCTTTCGACGCTGCCCAACGGCAGATACGGCTATATGGACGGCACCTCTATGGCATGCCCCCACGTATCGGGTGTCGCCGCACTCGGTCTGTCGTATGCTCTCAAACTCGGCAAGACCTTTACCGTCGACGAGTACAAGGCTCTGCTGCTGACTTCGGTCAACGATATCAATGCCCGTCTGGTAGGCACGCGCGAGTCTAAGATCACGCAGAATCTGGCCGACTACAAGGGCAAAATGGGTACCGGTACTATCGATACGTTCCAAGTGCTGATGAACGTGCGCGGTACGCGTTGCATTCCCGTTAAGGTCGGCGGCGAGGAGTCGATCAACATACAGAACTATCTGGGCAGCGGCGAGCTGGGCATGAAGATGACGGCCGTCGAAATGGCTGCAAGCGACATGGCAGCGCTCGGCATAACGGAGAAGCCGGTAGTATTCGGCAACAACATCGTGTTGAAGTGCACCAAGCCCGGTGCGGCTATCATCAAGGTCAACCTGATTGCCGGCGGTACTGCGGCAGGCGGTGGCGCTACGATGGGCGGTATGCTGATTACGAAGGAGTTCGCGATAATAGCACGTCCCGCATTTGCCAATAACGGCGGTTGGTTGTAGAATAATTAAAAACAGAATATACGATGAAACATATCAAAATATGGTCTTTGCTTGCGTTGTGTCTGGTTGCAATGACCTCGTGCGGCGGTGGTGACAATAACGGTGATCCCGAACCGGGTCCTAAGGGCGATCTGAAAGAGAAGATCGTCGCCTCATGGCACCTGACCGACTGGTCTAACGGCGAGTCTTATGCAGATGTATACATCAAGTTCGATGCTGCCGGTAACTTCGATCTCTACCAGCGTGTCGACCGTCCCGGATACGTACACTATACTGGCAAGTACAGCATCGAGGAGGGCGACGTTATCTCGGGCGTTTACTCGGACAATACGGCTTGGGCCTGCAAGTATGCCGGCAGGGTCAATCAGAACGGCGACGTGCTGACTCTGGTAAGCCAAGGCGGCGAGAACATCACGAGCGTATATGCCAAGAGCGAAATCCCCGCTGACGTGACCGACTTCGTTACGGAGATCAAGTCGACCCGCAGCGATGAGAAGCGCTGGTTGTAACCTTCGATTCATATATAATCAAGGCTTCATTAGAAGTTTGCTATCGAAACGGCGTCCGATAATTTCGGGCGCCGTTTTATTTTTGCTTTCCCAGCACGCTCCACCCCTCCGGACTCGGTGCGTCATATGCCCTAATTCCGCTTCGGCTTCGACTTTAATCGCTTGGCTTGCCATGCTGCGGTGCGGTATGTCCGGTGTATTCGTCTCGTATCCGCCCGCCTTGTCGTAAGTGGTATAGCTGTATTTCGTACCACGAACAATCCCGACAAATAGTTGCCCGACTATCGCTCCTGCCGAGCTATTGGCATATTGTCGGTAGCCTCGGCCGGCGGAGCAAGTGCGGTTTTGGAGACAAAAGGGGCAGGCTAATGCAGGTAATGCTGCGTGCGATAATGCCGAGCTTGGCAAAGATGATAAGGTCGTGTATAGCAGGGTATGGCGTGGTGCGACCGAGTATGCCGGCAAATGCCATGCAAGTCGAGCAGCCGGGCAAGCCGGAGCAAGGCAGATGCAGTGGGCTGAGTTATGCCTGACAAGCCCACACAAGGCCGAGAGGGTAGAGAGTAAGCCGGAAAAAGGTTGTCCCGGCCGGGCAGAGCGATGCCGAATAGGTAGGAATGCGCCAGAGATGATAGTGTAAGTAATAAAGCATGACCTACCGGGCGGAGAGAAGCATGATGATAGTATACGTCGGATTTATAGGGCAGGTTATGATAGACGGTTAGGAAAGAATATGGGGCGTTAAGATATAAGATATATGAAGGCAAAAAAGGCTGCCCGATATTCGGGCAGCCTTTGGCGTTATGCAGCGAGTGCGTTAGGGGCGGTGGCGAGCTATCGTCTCCGCTGGCCGAATACGGTGTCGACTATCATCTCAGTCGCGCCGCAGTTGCTAAGGGTGTAGTCGGCGGCAAGACGGCTGACGCGCAGGCGCTCCTCTTCGTTGTCTCGCAGCGGTGCGAACCACTCGTCTAACTGCTCGAATGACGATATGCTGCGCGCCGCGCCCAGAGCTATCATGTCGCGTGCCTCTTTGAACTTCATGTATTTGGGCCCGAAGGCTATGGGCAGCCCGAATGTCGCGGCTTCGAGCGTGTTGTGTATGCCCACTCCGAAACCGCCGCCGATATATGCCCACGATGCGTAGCCGTAGACCGACGACAACAGACCTACCGTATCGAGTATCAGCACCTGTGCCGTGCCAGGGTCGTTCGTTCCGTTGCATTGCGTGTAGCGTATGGCGCCGCCGGTAGTATTGTCGATGATGCGCCGTATGCGCTGCTCGTCCATTTCGTGCGGTGCTATGACGAAGCGTATCGAGGGATTGCGGTTTATGAGCTGCTGCAATATCTCCTCGTCGGGTCCCCACGTCGAGCCGGCGACGAACAGCCGCGACTCTCCCTTGAAGGCTTCGATCAGAGGTATGCGCTTGGCTGCGCGTGCGATGTCGGCCACACGATCGAAGCGCGTGTCGCCCGCGACCACGGCATTGTCGTATCCCAACTCCGCGAGCAGCTCGCGCGACTCCTCGTTCTGCACGAACATGCGCTCGAATGTCGACAGCGCGCGACGCCATTTGCCGCCGTAGAAGCGGAAGAACACCGAGTCGCGGCGGAAGATCGACGATACGAGGTATGTCGGTATCCGGCGGCGGCGAAGCTCGCCGAGGTAGTTCAACCAAAATTCGTACTTGATGATTATCGCTGCTTCGGGATGCGCTATGTCGAGGAACCGCCTTACGTTCGCCGGTCTGTCCGACGGCAGATAAAATATGTAGTCGGCCTTATCGTAGTTCTTGCGGATCTCGTATCCTGACGGCGAGAAGAATGTCAGCAGTATCTTGCGGTCGGGGTAACGCTGCCTGATCATCTCTATTATCGGGCGTCCCTGCTCGAACTCTCCGAGCGACGCCGCATGCACCCATACCACTCTGTCGTCGGCCGCTATGGCCTGCTGCATTCGGTCGAATATGCCTCGGCGACCCTCTTTCCACAACGCGGCCTTGCGGTTGCGTCGCGCCGCTATGCCGATCGCGAAATCGTACATGGCGATGCCTGTGTTGTATAAACCCATTCCAGTGTAGTTTCTTACGCGGCAAAGGTAGTGAAAATAGGGGCAAAAGCCAAATTTTTCGGTCGCGGTCACAGCTCTTTGCACGGGCTTGCAACTGCGGCTTGCTACGCGCTGCCGCAATGACCTTCTGCGCAGGCTGCCGGACTACCCGCTGCCGGGTGTCAGATGATGTTTTCCGTGTATTGCAGATCTGCGTGTCCGTCGGGAAATGTCTCGACGGCGGCCAGATCGAACTGAATATGGTAGCGGCTCATGCGGTGCATGGCCAGATAAGCCGACGCCGCACGTCGCAACGCCCGGATCTTGGACGCATCGACAGCGGTGTGGGGCGAAACCCACCCGCCGCTGCGACGCGTCTTGACCTCGACGAAGTGCACCGTATCCCACCGCATGGCGATGATGTCGATCTCGTATCGGCCTGCCCGCCAGTTGCGTTCGCAGATATAAAACCCCTGCGTGCGCAACCACTCGACGGTCATCCGCTCGCCTGCCTTGCCGGTCTGTGCGCTGCTGCCGTTCATCGCCTCCTATCCGAGCAGGAAGCTCAGATCGTCGCCGGCGTTGACCTCGTATGGCGCTATGCCCTTTTTGAATATGCGCATCGGCCGCTTGCCTATAAGCTCGATGCGTCCGTTCTCCACCAGCAGCATGCAGCCCTCGCGGAGACCGGCTACGTATCGGCGCGGATTGGCCTGTACGTATTCGGCTATGCGCTGCTCGCGCGTCTCTCCCGCATGTCCCTCGGGGTTGGCGTCGAGATAGTGGGGGTTGATCTGGAACTTTACGGCGCCTATCGCCTTGAACGACTCGGGCTGTACTATGGGCATGTCGTTGGTGGTGCATATCGTGGGGCATGCTACGTTGCTGCCGGCCGACCAGCCGACGTACGGTATGCCGGCCTTTATGCGTCCGAGTATGGCCTTCATCAACCCCTGCTTCTGCATCATGCGCGTCAGGGCGAAGGTGTTGCCGCCGCCGACGCATATCGCCTCGGCCTGCCTGACCATGCGGCACGGGTCGGCGGCGCGGTGCACCGACTCGACGCGTATGCCGATCTCGTCGAAGCGCGCCTGCACCTTTCTTACGTATTCGTCGTAGGAGAATGTCACGGCTGCGTACGGCACGAATACGATCGTCTTTACGCCGCTCAGCAGACGGCCTATCTGCTCAATGGGGTATTTGAGGTACTCCTCGCCCGCATTGGTGGAATTGGAAATTAATAATAATCTCATAATATACTGAATATAAATGCGTTCTAATCTTTTGCCCGGTGTCGCCGGATAAAAAAATTGCGATATATTGTCAAAGATAATAAAAAAAGTGTTATTTTTGCCCCGATTCACGTAATAATCGAGAGGATAACGACGGAATATTTATATAAATGTTTAACTAAAACTTATTTAATTATGTCAGAAATTCAGTCAAAGGTTGTCGAGATCATCGTAGACAAATTGGGTGTTAAGGAGTCTGAGGTTGTACCCGAAGCAAGCTTTACCGCACATCTCGGTGCTGATTCGCTCGACACTGTTGAGTTGATCATGGAGTTCGAGAAGGCTTTCGATATCCAGATCCCCGACGAGGACGCAGAGAAGATCGCTACCGTAGGCGACGCTATTACCTACATCGAGGAGCACAAGAAATAATTTCCGTCGTTTTTGTCTGCAACGGCAGAATCCAACCTTTCATCGATGGAGTTGCGTAGAGTCGTCGTAACGGGACTGGGCACGATCAACCCTCTGGGTGCGGATATCGCAGAATATGTCCGCAATCTGGAAGACGGTGTGAGCGGTGCGGCTCCGATCACGCGATTCGACGCTTCGGCCTTCAAGGTCAGGTTCGCCTGCGAGATTAAAAATTACGATTGGACCCGGTACTTCGACCGCAAGGAGGTACGCAAGTACGACCCTTTCGTCCAATATGCGCTCATAGCGGCCGCCGAGGCCGTGAGCGACGCACGTCTCGACGACGAGTCGATCGACAGACAGCGTTGCGGCGTTATTTGGAGCTCCGGCGTCGGAGGTATCGAGACCTATTATAACGAATGTATGGACTATGCCAAGGGAGGAGAGATCCCTCGGTTTAGTCCATTCTTCGTTCCTCGCATGATCGCCGATCTGGCGGCGGGGCATATCGCCATGAAGTACGGATTCATGGGGCCTAACTACTGCGTTACCTCGGCCTGCGCTTCGTCCAACCATGCCATTATCGACTCGCTCAACGCAATACGTCTGGGCAAGGCCGATATAGTGGTTACAGGCGGCTCGGAGGCGGCGATAAACGTCCCGGGCGTGGGCGGATTCAGCTCCATGCAGGCTCTGTCTACGCGCAACGACGATCCCGCGCATGCGTCGCGTCCGTTCGATGCCGACCGCGACGGCTTCGTCATGGGCGAGGGTGCCGGCGCACTTGTCTTGGAGGAGTACGAACATGCCCTTCGGCGCGGTGCGCATATATACTGCGAGGTCGCCGGCGGCGGTATGTCTGCCGACGCCTATCACATGACGGCTCCGCATCCCGAGGGTGCGGGTGCTATCCGCTCCATGCGCGAAGCGCTCGACGACGCGTCGGCCGCCATAGACGACATCGACTACATCAACGTCCACGGCACGTCGACCCCTCTGGGCGATATCGCCGAGTTGAAGGCTCTCTCGGAGCTGTTCGGCGAGCGTCTGTACGATGTCAACATATCGTCGACCAAATCCATGACCGGACACCTGCTGGGTGCCGCGGCCGCGATCGAGGCCATAGCATGCGTCATGGCTATCGTGCGCGAGACCATTCCGCCGACGATCAACGTCGAGCGTCTCGACGAGAGGATCGATCCGCGTCTGAACCTTACGCTCGGCCGTGCGCAGCATCGCCGCGTGCGATGCGCACTGAGCAATACGTTCGGATTCGGAGGCCACAACTCGACGGTCATATTCCGCAAAGTATCTCAGCAATAAAAGATCCGCTCAGCCATGTTCGATTTCATCTTACGCCCTTTCCGCCGACGTTTCGGTCGCGACAGCCGCTACTATGCCGCCGTCGACGACATGTTCGGATTCGTGCCGCACAATATCGAGCTCTACAAGCTGGCTCTGATCCACAAGTCGGCATCGGTCGTGCTCGACAGCGGACAGCAGATCAATAATGAACGTCTCGAATTTCTGGGCGACGCCGTTATCGAGAGCGTTACGTCGGACTATCTCTTCATCGAGTTTCCCGATCGCGACGAGGGCTTCATGACGCAGCTGCGTTCGAAGATCGTATCTCGCCAGTCGCTCAACGGCATCGCGCACAGCATTGGTCTCGATGCGCACGTGATTTGCAATTCGAGCGGCAACTTCACGCAGAAGCATATCTACGGCGATGCTTTCGAGGCTATGATGGGCGCCATATATCTCGATCAGGGATACGAATTTGTCAATCGTCTGCTCATCAACGATATCTACGGCCGCCACCTGAGCATGGAGGAGATGCTCTCGTCGGAGACCGATTTCAAGAGCCGCCTTATCGAGTGGTGCCAGAAGAACCGCCATGCCATCGAATTTCGCACCGACCACGAACGCGGTCACTCTTCGAGCCACCCGATGTTCCATTCGACGGTCTATGTCGACGGCATAGTCGTGGGTCATGGTTCCGGCGAGTCGAAGAAGGAGGCCGAGCAGAGCGCATCGTACTCCGTGTCGCAGAGCTCGATGACCATAAGCGACGAGCAGAGCGCCGAACTGCTCGACCGTGTCGACCGCATAAGACGCCAGGCGTGATAAATTTTTCCGGAATAAAATATTTTATCGGACAAAAATGAGTAACTTCGCAGAGTGATCTGCGATTTTTTCATTTATGAATACATTGTCCGATAAAGCCCTTGCGCGCGGCGTCGCTTCGTTGAGCGACGAAGAGCTGCTGTCGCTGCTGCTCGGTGTCGAGTGCGGCGGCGGGTCGGGACGCGACCTCTCGGCGGCCGTGCTCGATGCGTGCCGCGGTTCGCTCGCGACGCTCGCATCGTGCGACGTGTCGCGGCTGCGCATGATCGCCGGCATGGGGCTGCGGCGTGCCGAGCGTCTCAAAGCGGCCGTCGAGCTGGGGCGCCGCGTGGCTGCCGAGCGCAGCCGCGATATCGTCGACATAGCGTCGAGCGACGACGTCGAGCGTCTGATGCGCCCGCTGGTCGATGCACTGCCCTACGAGGAGTGCTGGGCGCTGTATCTTACCTCGTCGAATCGCGTCATCGAGCGAATGCGCGTGAGTCAGGGCGGTGTGCAGGCCACGGTCGTCGACCACAGGCTTATCGTCAAACGCGCCTTGGAGCTGCTGTCGACGCAGATCATCCTGGTGCACAACCACCCGTCCGGAGCGGCCGAGGCGAGCGAGCAGGACAGGCACCTCACGCGGCGTGTGGCCGACGCCTGCCGTCTGTTCGACATAAAGCTGCTCGACCATATCGTCATCGCCCGCAGCGGCGACTCTTACAGCTTCCGTTCTCATTCGCTGCTCTGAGCTTGCCGGCAAGTGGTACTGGGCGTCGTTTTCCGATATTTCCGCGGGCTGGATTATCGATTTTGATTTTTTATATGTACCTTTGTAAATCTATTGAACAGGTATATAACAAAACGAAATACGATGACACAGGACGAACTTTTCAAGAAACTCGTGGCTCACTGCAAGGAGTACGGATTCATATTCCCTTCGAGCGAAATATACGACGGTCTGGGTGCCGTGTACGACTACGGCCAGAACGGCGTCGAGTTGAAGAACAATATCAAGCGCTACTGGTGGGATTCGATGGTCAAGCTGCACGAGAACATCGTGGGTCTCGACGCTGCGATCTTCATGCACCCCCGCACGTGGGAGGCTTCGGGACATGTCGGCGCGTTCAACGATCCGCTTATCGACAACCGCGATTCGAAGAAGCGTTACCGTGCCGACGTGCTGATCGAGGATTGGCTCGCCAAGCAGGACGAGAAGATCTCCAAGGAGGTGGAGAAGGCGCGCAAGCGCTTCGGCGAGGCCTTCGACGAGGAGCAGTACCGTGCCACCTCTCCGCGCGTGGCCGATATCGCAGCCAAGCGCGACGCCGTGCACGAGCGTTTCGCCGAGGCTCTGAATGCCAACGACCTTAACGAGCTGCGCCAGATAATCCTCGACTGCGAGATCGTATGCCCCATATCGGGCACGCGCAACTGGACAGAGGTAAGACAGTTCAACCTTATGTTCTCGACGCAAATGGGATCTACGGCCGACGGTGCGTCGACGATATATCTGCGTCCCGAGACGGCGCAGGGCATATTCGTCAACTTTCTCAACGTGCAGAAGACCGGACGCATGAAGCTGCCGTTCGGTATCGCGCAGATCGGCAAGGCGTTCCGCAACGAGATCGTGGCACGTCAGTTCATATTCCGCATGAGGGAGTTCGAGCAGATGGAGATGCAGTTCTTCGTGCGCCCGGGCGACGAGATGAATTGGTGGCAGCAGTGGAAACAGACGCGTATGGCATGGCACCGCGCGCTGGGCTTCGGCCACGACAACTACCGGTTCCACGACCACGACAAGCTGGCGCACTACGCCAATGCCGCGACGGACATCGAGTTCAACTTCCCCTTCGGCTTCAAGGAGGTCGAGGGCATACACTCGCGCACCGACTACGACCTGAGCCGTCATCAGGAGTTTTCCGGCAAGAAGATACAGTATTTCGACCCCGAGAAGGGCGAGAGCTATGTTCCTTACGTTGTCGAGACGTCGATCGGCGTAGACCGCATGTTCCTGCAAATCATGTCGGCGGCCTATACCGAGGAGAAGATCGACGGCGGCGAGGAGCGTGTCGTATTGCGCATCCCCGCTCCTCTGGCGCCGACCAAGGTGGCTGTCATGCCTCTGGTCAAGAAGGACGGACTGCCCGAGACGGCGCAGAAGATCGTCGACATGCTCAAATTCGACCATAACGTGGCCTACGACGAGAAGGACTCTATCGGCAAGCGTTACCGCCGTCAGGACGCCGTCGGCACGCCGCTCTGCGTTACTGTCGACCATCGCACGCTGGAAGACGGCACGGTTACCGTGCGCCACCGCGACACTATGGAGCAGGAGCGCATCGCCGTCGAGGCTCTGCCGCAGCTGGTCGACAGGGAGGTATCGATGCGCCGTCTGCTCGAACAGGTCAGAGCCTAAACTGCGCTGACGTGGCTCGTATTCTGGCAATCGATTACGGCACCCGTCGCACGGGTCTGGCCGTCAGCGATCCGCTGCGTATCATCGCTACGGCGTTGGAGACGGTCGACACGCGCTCGCTCGAACGCTATATCGCCGACTACTGCGCCCGTGAGCAGGTCGATACTATCGTCGTGGGCTATCCGCGCTGCATGGACGGCTCGCCGTCGGATACGATGCGGTTCGTCGAACCTCTGGTCGGCCGCCTGCGACACGCCTATCCCGACAAGAGGGTGGATGTCTACGACGAGCGCTTCACGTCGGTGCTGGCGCAGCGCGCCATACGTCAGAGCGGTATCGGCAAAATGGCACGACGCGACAAGTCGCTTGTGGACAAGGTCTCGGCGACGATAATTTTACAGGACTACATGTCCTCTTCGACAACATATTAAAGGTATGATATTATGATTTATCCGATTGTGATTTACGGTTCGCAGACGCTGCGGAACGTTTCGGTCGACATAGACAAGGATTATCCCGGTTTCGACAAGCTGGTCGAGGATATGTTCCTCACGCTCGAAGATGCCGAGGGCGTTGGACTGGCTGCGCCGCAGATCGGCAAGAACATCCGCATGTTCATCGTCGACTGCACGCCGTGGGGCGCCGACGATCCGTCGCTGGCCGACTATCGTCGCGTCTTCGTGAATCCGTATATATACGAACACTCCGACCAGACCGACCTTTTCGAGGAGGGCTGTCTGTCTCTGCCGGGCCTGCACGAGAATGTGCGGCGTCCGGTCAGAATACGCATGCGCTATCTCGACGAGAAATTCGTCGAGCACGACGAGGAGTTCGACGGTCATCCGGCGCGCGTCATCCAGCACGAATACGACCATATCGAGGGCAAGGTCTTTACCGATCATCTCTCTCCGCTGAGACGGAATCTGATAAAGAATAAGCTCTACAAACTCAGCAAGGGAGCCTACTCGTGTTCGTATAAGACGAAGCGATAGTTGCGTTTTGCATGATCCTTGCCTTATCGAAGGTCGAATGTCGGCCGTATTCGATGAAACTTTTTGTCGGTTTGTTGAATTTCGGCGGCAGGCAGGCTCGCGATCGAAAGAATTTGCTATATTTGTTGTATTAACGAATACTATATTAAAATATTGGTTATGAAAAAGTTTATTGTTGCTGTTATGATGTGTTTCGCTGTGGCAACCGCAGCCAAGGCACAGGATACGAAGTATGCCGTCGGTCTGAGATTTGGCGGCAGCGCCGAGTTGCTGTTCGACTATAACCTCAGCTCGGAGAACTTCTTGCAGTTTACCGTAGCGTTCCCCAACTACGACGGTGTGGCGCTGACCGGTATCTACAACTGGCGTTGCTGCGAGTGGAACTGGACTCCGCGTACCTGCACGTGGCATCTCAATGCCGGTGTCGGTGCAGCGTTGGGTATGTATAACTTCGACAATGCCGGTTTTCTGATCGGTGTTGCCGGCTCGTGCGCTTTCGGCTGTCTGTTCAAGAGCGTGCCTATATCGATCGATGTAGACTATCGACCTGTTATCGGTGCCGTTGCAGGCGGTGGCGACAAGGGCTTCTTCACTCCCGGCTTCTGGAACTTCGGCCTTGCCGTTGCTTACCATTTCTAAAATAGCGTATACGATAGGGGACTTTCATCCGTCCCGATATGATATCGCCCCTGCCGAAATACTTCGGCAGGGGCGACTTCGTATGATGCGCTTTCGGACAGGTCTTGGAGCCTGCCCGAACAAGGGGCGGTACCGGGTCCTTGTCGCGACCCAGTCTCAGAACGCGTACTCTATGCCCAGCGAGAGCGATACGGGGTTGCGGTGCCGGTGTGCCGTCTGAGCTATCCATTTGCACTGTATGGAGGTCGTCAGGCGGCGGTTGAGCCGATAGTTGAATCCTGCGCCGAGAGCTCCCGAGAACGACCAGCCGTCGAAGCCGAGGCTCTCGGACGACATGTCGCTAAGGCCTATGCCTGCGATAGGGTAGATATAACACGTCTCGGCCACTTCGAGCAGCAGATGCAGATCGCAATATATGTCGACCGAGCTGTTGTCCTTGCACAGGAAGTTGATGCCCGGCTCGATGTCGAGCCAGCGCGTGATGCCGTAATTGCCGTATATGCCCAGTGCGAATGTCTTAGCCCGAAAATATTGTGTCATGCGTGCGCCCAGACTGAACTCTCCTTTGCGCTGCGCCTGCACTTTCTCTGTCCCGCAGCCGCCGATAATCAAGGCGGCGATCAAGGCTGTCGTAAATCGTTTCATAGTTGTCGTCATTATCGATGTCGTCGTTGCAAAGTTATTCAAAATGGGGATATATGATGCCGGCGCCTTAATAAAAAACAGTCCGAACTTTCGTCCGGACTGTTCTTGTCGTATAGTCGTGCGAGATTATTTCTCGTCGCTCAGAGCTGCGTGTGCCGCTGCCAGACGTGCGATAGGCACGCGATAGGGCGAGCAGCTGACGTAGTTCAGACCTGCGAAGTGGCAGAACTCTACCGACGAAGGCTCGCCGCCGTGCTCGCCGCAGATACCGCACTTCAAGTCGGGACGCGTCGAACGGCCCTTGAAGACGGCCTCGCGGATGAGCTGACCGACGCCGTTGCGATCGAGGATCTTGAACGGATCGTTCTTCAAGATGTTCTTTTCGAGGTATATGGGCAGGAACTTGCCGATATCGTCGCGCGAGAAGCCGAGCGTCATCTGCGTCAGGTCGTTGGTACCGAACGAGAAGAACTCCGCAACCTCGGCGATCTGATTGGCCGTGACGGCTGCGCGCGGAACCTCGATCATCGTACCGACCAGGTAGTCGATGCGGTCGTTGCGCTCTGCGAATACGGCGTTGGCCGTCTGGTCGATCACGTTCTTCTGGTAGCGAAGCTCCTTGTGGTTGCCTACCAGCGGCACCATGATCTCGACCTTGACGGGTGTGCCCGAAGCCTTGACGTTCATCGCAGCCTCGATGATTGCACGTGCCTGCATCTCGGTGATCTCTGGATAGGTGTTGCCCAGACGGCAGCCGCGGTGGCCGAGCATCGGGTTCTGCTCGTGCAGAGCCTCGACCTTAGATACGACCTTCTCGTAGGGAATGTTCATCTCGGCGGCCATTTCGCGCTGCTCCTTCTCGGTGTGAGGAACGAACTCGTGCAAGGGCGGGTCGAGCAGACGCACGATTACCGGATAACCCTGCATGACCTTGAACAGACCCTCGAAGTCGCCGCGCTGCATGGGCAGCAACTTGGCCAGAGCCACGCGGCGTCCCGCCTCGTCGTCGGCCAGAATCATCTCGCGGATCGACTTGATGCGGTCGCCCTCGAAGAACATGTGCTCGGTGCGGCACAGACCTATACCCTGTGCGCCGAATGCGAATGCCTGCTTGGCATCGCGCGGCGTGTCGGCGTTGGCGCGTACCTTCAATACCGAATATTTCGATGCCAGATCCATCAGCATGCCGAAGTCGCCGTCGAGATTGGCCTCCTTCGTTGCTACCTGACCCAGATAAACCTCGCCGGTCGAGCCGTTCAGAGAGATCCAGTCGCCCTCCTTAATGGTAAATCCGTTGACCTTGATCGTGCGTGCCTTGTAGTCGATCTCCAACTCGCCGGCGCCCGATACGCAGCACTTGCCCATACCGCGTGCCACGACGGCAGCGTGAGATGTCATACCGCCGCGAGCCGTGAGAATACCTGCTGCGTCGAGCATACCCTTCAAATCCTCGGGCGAAGTCTCGATACGTACCAGAATAGCCTTCTGTCCCGTAGCTTCCAGATGCTTCTCGGCATCGTCGGCGAAGAATACTACCGGACCGGTGGCTGCACCCGGCGATGCGGGCAGACCCTTGACTATGACCTTGGCGTTCTTGATCGCCTCCTTGTCGAATACGGGGTGGAGCAGCTCGTCGAGCTTGGCCGGCTCGCAGCGCAGTACGGCCGTCTTCTCGTCGATCAGACCGTCGCGCAGCATATCCATGGCGATCTTGACCATTGCGGCACCGGTACGCTTACCGTTGCGGCACTGCAACATCCAGAGCTTGCCGTCCTGAATCGTGAACTCGATATCCTGCATATCCGTGAAGTACTGCTCCAAGTGGTGCTGTATCTCGTTCAGCTCGGCATATACCTCGGGCATGACCTCTTCCAGCGAAGGATACTTCTGCATGCGGTCCTCCTCCGATATGTTCTGAGCCTTCGCCCAGCGGCGCGAGCCCTCTATGGTAATCTGCTGGGGGGTGCGGATACCTGCTACGACATCCTCGCCCTGAGCGTTGATGAGATACTCGCCGTTGAAGATGTTCTCGCCCGTTGCGGCGTCGCGTGAGAATGCCACGCCGGTAGCCGAGTTGCTTCCCATGTTACCGAATACCATGGCCTGCACCGAAACGGCCGTTCCCCACTCCTGCGGTATGTTGTTGAGCTTGCGGTAGAGTATTGCGCGCTCGTTCATCCACGAGCCGAACACGGCGCAGATAGCGCCCCAGAGCTGATCCCACGGATTGCTCGGGAACTCGCTGCCGGTCTGCTCCTTGATAGCCTTCTTGAAGTTGGCCACCAGCTCCTTCAGATCGTCGGTCGTAAGCTCGGTGTCGAGTTTGGCGCCGCGCTTCTCCTTCTGCTGGTCGATCAGCACCTCGAACGGATCGTGATCCTCCTTCGATACGGGCTTCATGCCCAACACTACGTCGCCGTACATCTGTACGAAGCGGCGGTACGAGTCCCACGCGAAACGGGGGTTGCCTGACAATTTGGCAACTGCCTCGACAGCCTCGTCGTTCATACCGAGGTTGAGGATCGTGTCCATCATGCCGGGCATCGAAGCGCGCGCTCCCGAGCGAACCGAAACCAGCAGCGGCAGTACCTTGTCGCCGAACTTGCGTCCCGTAAGGTTCTCGATGTTTTTCATCGCAGCCTCCACCTCGGGGCGCAACATCTCGATCACCTTCTCGCGACCGTGCGAGTAGTATTCGGTACAAACCTCAGTAGTTATCGTGAATCCGGGAGGCACGGGAATGCCGATCAGATTCATTTCGGCGAGGTTGGCTCCCTTGCCGCCGAGCAGTTCTCTCATTTTGCCGTTGCCTTCGGCCTCTTTGTTACCGAAGGTGTAGACACGTTTTACGTCTGCCATAATTGCTTAGTTTTTAGTTATTAAATGTCGATTATCGATTTCTTTTTCCGATTGCGTTTTATCGAACCACAAAGTTAGCGTTTTTTTGCGAAATACCAAAGATTTGACCCCCGGCAATAGCATAAACGTTGCTTCGGCTTTCGAACCGAAATCGCAACAGGTTTTGCCGGTATGTACTTATGGTCGCTTCCGCATGCCCCATATAGCCTTACGCCCGGGATCTGCGGTAGCGGCGGGCGCTCTTTGCTCAGGTCATGGGGCGGGGCGGCAGGGTGTCGGCAGCGTCCGCAGGCAGATGCTCAATGCAGGTATATGTATATAGGCAGACGGTTCGAACACCCTGCCGTATAACGCCTGCGCGAGAATGTCGCCGCAGGCCGCCCCTCGGAATCGAGCAGCCGGCGGCGGGCATATACTTCGGCATCGGCCGTCACGTTGTGCGTTACCAGTATCCGGTCTGCCATGGTCCATCCGCTGCGGAACAACGCATTGCCTCTGCCCGCGGCTTCGGCCTTGGCCGTTGCGTCGCGAAATGTATTGTCTTTCGTTGCGAAATTATCGGTGCGTCCCATAATGACTATCCTGCATTGCTCGTCGGCCTTGGCACGCTTGGCGGCGATATGCTCCGCCGTCGACGAATACCGGCTCAGAACCAGCAGCAGCGGCCGCCCGTCCAGTGTGCCGTCGACGGACAGATAGTCGAAGCCGCTCTCGACCGAACGGATAAATAGCCTGTCGCCCCAATACAGCAATGCAAAATCCAAACCGTTGCGCGACGACAGCGTGCGGTGCAGGCAGGCGTAATCCTCGACGCAGCGGGCGGCTATGTCGCGCGCCACCTGCTCGGTCTCCACGCCGTACAATGCCACGACAGGCAGAGCCATCGAGTCGACCGTCTCCGCCACCTGACGTATCTTGCGCCGGTAACGTTCGGTATCCCAGCCATATGTCCCCTCAGGAGTATATGCGCGGTCATCGTAAAAGAGCGACGGGATGGTGTCGTAAAGGCGGTCGACGTCATAGTAGGCGATGCCCGCAGGCGTCTGTGCCGAAGCTCCGAGCTTCGACAGCAGCAACAGCATGATGACGATTACCGACCGCATCCGCACTATCGGTCTATGACGCCGCTGCCAGCCAGACGCTCGCCGTCATACCATGCGGCGAACTGGCCTGCGGCGATGCCGCGCTGCGGCGTGTCGAAAAGTATGTACAGCCCGTCGGCATCGGCTATAAGCTCGGCCTGCTGCAACGGCTGCCGATAGCGTATGCGCACCGCGTAGCGACGACGCTCGCCCTCGGCCATGCTCTCGGCAGGTTCGATCCAGTGTACCTCTTCGGGGCGTATCCTCAGCGCGCGGCGGTAAAGCGCCGGGTGCGAATCTCCCTCGGCTACGTATATCACATTCTCGCGTATGTCGGTCGCAACGACGAACAACGACTCCTTGCGGCCGCCTATGCCCAGCCCCTTGCGCTGGCCTATGGTGTAGAAGTGCGCTCCGTTGTGCGTGCCGATCTTCTTGCCGTCGCGCACGGTAAAGGCGTAAGGCTCGCTCAGCGCGCGATAGTCATCCGATGCGATGTTGCGCACCAGACGCGCGCAGTCGCGTCTTATCTCGTGGACGTTGCCCTCGCGTGCTGCGAGCTTCTGTTGCAGAAAGACAGGCAGATCGACCTTGCCCACGAAACATATCCCCTGCGAGTCCTTGCGCTTGGCCGTGGCCAGATGCTGCTCCTGGGCGATGCGGCGCACCTCGGGTTTGAGCAGCTCGCCTACGGGAAACATCGCGTAGCGCAGCTGCTCCTGCGACAGTTGGCAGAGGAAATAGCTCTGGTCCTTGTTGGGGTCGCTGCCCGCCAGCAGCGAATATACGCTCCTGCCGTCTACTATGCGCTCGGCGCGGCGGCAGTAGTGGCCGGTCGCGACAGCCTCGGCACCGAGTTTCAGCGCCTCTTTGAGAAATACGTCGAACTTTATCTCTCGGTTGCACAGCACGTCGGGATTGGGCGTTCGCCCCCGCTCGTACTCGGCGAACATGTACTCGACCACGCGCGCGCGATACTGCTCCGACAGGTCGACATAGTGGAACGGTATGTCGAGCCGCTTGGCCACCAGCTCGGCGAATACCTGATCGTCGTACCACGGGCAGTCGCCTTCGAGCGTGCCGGTGGTATCGTGCCAGTTGCGCATGAACAAGCCCACCACGTCGTGACCGGCCTCTTTGAGCAGATAGGCTGCCACCGACGAATCCACTCCGCCCGACAGCCCCACAACAATTCGCATATCGATAAAATTTTTACAAATGTACGAATAAGCGAGGGCAATGCCAAATTTATTTGGATATTGCCGAGCGGAAGTATGTTCGACGATGTCAAATGTACGAATAAGCGAGGGCAATGCCAAATTTATTTGGATATTGCCGAGCGGAAGTATGTTCGACGATGTCAAATGTACGAATAAGCGAGGGCAATGCCAAATTTATTTGGACATTGCCGAGTGGGAGTATGTTCGACGATGTCAAATGTACGAATAAGCGAGGGCAAAAGCAAGTTTACTTGCATTTTGCCGAGCGGGAGGTATGTTCGACGATGTCAAATGTACGAATAAGCGAGGGCAAAAGCAAGTTTACTTGCATTTTGTCCGGAGCCTCTCCGGCATAAAAAGTCGCAGGCAGCACCCCGAGGGTGCTGCCTGCCGCATGGTCTGTTGTCGGATCCTATGCCTCGTGGATAGCCTCCGAGGGGCAAACGCCTGCGCAGGTGCCGCAGTCGATGCACTTGTCGGGATCGATAACGTAGATATCGCCGGCCGAGATAGCCTCGACGGGGCATTCGTCGATACATGTGCCGCATGCAACGCACGAATCTGTGATTTTGTAAGCCATAATACTTAGTTTTATAAAAAGTTTAATGCAAATATAGAAAATTATTTGATATAATCAAAACCCGTATATGGAACGAGTACCTCGGGTATGCGTATTCCTTCGGGCGTCTGGTTGTTTTCGAGCAGAGCGGCTACGATGCGCGGCAGTGCCAGCGACGAACCGTTGAGCGTGTGCGCCAGCTGTGTCTTCTTGTTCGAATCCTTGTAGCGCAGTTTGAGGCGGTTGGCCTGGAACGACTCGAAATTCGATACCGACGACACTTCGAGCCAGCGCTTCTGCGCCTCCGAGTATACCTCGAAGTCGTATGTCAGCGCTGAGGTAAACGACATGTCGCCGCCGCACAGACGCAGTATGCGGTAGGGTAGTCCCAGCGACGTTACGATCTTCTCGACATGCGCCACCATGCCGTCCAGCGCCTGATAAGACACTTCGGGCAGTGACAACTGCACGATCTCCACCTTGTCGAACTGGTGCAGACGGTTGAGTCCGCGTACATCCTTGCCGTATGATCCGGCCTCACGGCGGAAGCAGGGGGTATAAGCGGTCATCTTGACGGGGAAATCCTTCTCGTCGAGAATCACGTCGCGGTATATGTTCGTGACAGGCACTTCGGCCGTGGGCACGAGATAGTAGTTGTCGGCCGTGGCGTGGTACATCTGACCCTCCTTGTCGGGCAGCTGTCCCGTGCCGAAGCCCGACGCCTCGTTTACCAGCACTGGCGGCTCCACTTCGAGATATCCTGCCGCCGTGTTGCAGTCGAGGAAGTAGTTTATCAACGCACGTTGCAGACGTGCGCCCTTGCCTTTGTATACGGGAAATCCGGCACCGGTGAGCTTGACGCCGAGATCGAAATCTATTATGTCGTATTTCTTGGCCAGCTCCCAGTGGGGCTGCGGGTCCTCGGGCAGCTGAGTGTAGTTCTCTACGAGCTTCACGACGAGGTTGTCTTCGGCGCCGACGCCCTCGGGGACGATATCCGCCGGAAAGTTGGGCAGCGTGACGATCGCCGCCTGCAACTGCTCGCCGACCTGCTTGAAGCGTGCCGACAACTCGTTGGAACGCTCTTTCAGCGCCGCTACTTCGGCCTTTTTAGCCTCGGCCTCGTCGCGCAGACCTTTGCCCATGAGGGCGCCTATCTGCTTTGCGGCAGTGTTCTGTTGTGCCAGACATGCGTCCAGCTCGGCCTGAACGGCCTTGCGCTCGTCGTCCAGCTCCTCTATTCGGTTTATGACAGGCTCGGCATCGACATGTTTCTTGGCCAGCTTGCGTATCGCTGCCTGCTTGTCGTCGCGTAATTGCTTTAATGTAAGCATAGCTTATTGTTTAATGACATTCAGAGTGCAAAGATATAAAGTATTTGACAAAGTTATCTGCTGTGCGTTCGATTTTTGTTCTGCGCCGTTGCCGCCGGGCAGCCTGCGCTGCATAGCGCCGCCTTGTCGCCGGATGCTTGTGTCTTGTCGCCGGATCTCTGCGCCGGCCGACGGTGGTAGCATAGGCTCCGGACTGGGCAGCCATGCTGAAAGTCATCTTCGCGTCAGGTCTGTTATGCGGATGCCGGCCGCACTAAGGTCTCTCGCGCGGAGTGTCGGCTGCACCGGCCGAACGTGGTAACAGCGGTTGCGTGGTTGTCAGCCATGCGTAGAGCCCCCCGAGGAGATTTTCAACACGATGGTCTGCCGTGCGCAATGTCTACTGTTCACAATGTCATTGTACGCAATGTCATCTACGCGCTAATGTCTGTCGTGCTGAAAGCCCGTTGCGTATAAAGTCGGTCATTCGAAATATTGCCCGCTCGGTGGTCGGCTGTGGGACGTGTACGCGATCTCGATAACATCCGATAGGAGATGACAGCCATAAAAAAGGAGATTGCCCGAATAAATCGACAATCTCCTGTATATGTATGGCTTCGACCGGATCCGTATCCTTCGTCCCTCTTCTTAGAGACATCAGATCTGCGTTTTGACTATTCACGACTGCGAAAGTCCGCCGCGCTGTCCGCTGCCGGCATCTGCGCATACGATCATGCTGCGCGCTCCTGCCGCATCCTCGATCGAAAAGCTCGATTTAGAGAGCGTTCACGTGCAGAGCCAGCGAGCTCTTCAAGTTGGCGGCCTTGTTCTTGTGGATGATGTTGTGCTTTGCCAACTTGTCCAGCATGGCGCTTACCTTCGGCAGCAATGCCTCTGCCGCGTTGCGCTCCGACGTGTTGCGCAATGCCTTTACAGCGTTACGCGTAGTCTTGTGATAGAGACGGTTGTGCGCACGCTTGGTAGCTGTCTGACGGATTCTCTTCTTCGATGACTTGTGGTTTGCCATAGTTTCTTTCTTTTATTTTTTTCTTTTTACGTATTCCGTGTTGTCGGAGGTGTCTTGCGTCTCGCGCCCCGAAGATCGTCCGTTGGATAACCTCCTCTTCGGCATCCGGCCCTGACCGGTTTCGGATAGGCTTGCCGCCCGCTCCTGTTCACTATTAAACCGCACGCACCGCCCCGAAACATGGGACGACGCGCCAAGTGTAGCCCATAGCAGAGTCGAACTGCTCTTTCAAGAATGAAAATCTTGCGTCCTAACCGATAGACGAATGGGCCTTACCGCTATTCCCTGTTAAGGGTTTAGCGGTGCGAAGATATGAAAAGATTTTTATTCGGCAAAATGTTTCGGCAAAAAAGTGCGAAAAAAGGCCTATTACCCCTCCGCCGCCGTCTCTGTGAGCGTTATGCTCTGCGTGGCGGCATCGAATCGGACGTAGGGGCTGCTGAACAGTCGCTCGATATATCCGCTGCCGACGATCTGCCGGGTGGGCATATGGTGCAGCCGCGGCGAGTCGATCAACGCTATCTCGTCGCACAGCGACAGAGCGATGTCGAGATCGTGCGTGGAGAAGACGATGCACTTTCCCTGCCGGTGCGCGAGCCGTTGCAGCAGCGTGCACAGCTCGTAGCGGTTAGGCATGTCGAGAAATGCCGTAGGCTCGTCGAGCAGGATCACGGGCGTGGTCTGCGCGAGGGCGCGGGCTATCATCACGCGCTGACACTCGCCGTCGGAGAGCGTGTCGACCATGCGGTCGGCAAGACCTGCCACGCCGGCCGTGGTCATCGCCTCATCGACGATGCGCATATCTTCGGCGCCGGTGCGTCCCAGCCAGTCGGTGTAGGGCGAGCGTCCTATGGCGACCAGCTCGCGTGCACTCATGTTCTCGGCGTGTATGCGCGATGTGTCGACGAACGCTATGCGCCGTGCCGTCTCGGCGGCATTCATCTTCCTGAGCGGCCTGCCGTCGACCCTTATCTCGCCTCGCTGCACATCGCCCAGCGAAGCCATGGCGCGCAGCAGCGTACTCTTGCCCGTACCGTTGCGGCCGAGCAGCGCCGTAATCGTACCGCATCTGAGGGTGGCCGATGCCGAGTCGATCAGAGTCCGCTGCCCGAACGACAGCCGTATATCGCGTAGTTCTATCATGATGCCGAGTTTCTGTTGCGCATTACTACCGCTATTATTATAGGTATACCCAGCAGCGAGGTTATGGTGTTGACCGGCAGCATGACCCCTATGCGCGAGGCGATGTCGCACACCACGCAGCAGAGCAGCATGGCCACTACGCCCCAGAGCATCGATGCCGGCATGAGTATGCGGTGGTCGGCCGTGCGGAAAGTCATGCGTGCCAGATGCGGCATGGCAAGACCTATGAAGCCGATCGGGCCGCAGAATGCCGTTACGGTCGCTGCCAGAAGCGTGGTCGATACGAATATCATCGTGCGGGCTCGTCTTACCCCGAGTCCCATGCTGCGTGCGTAGTTCTCGCCGAGCATCAGCATGTTGAGCGGCTTTATGACGGCTACGCCCAGTGCCGTGCCCGCAGCAACTATCGGTACGGCGAAGAGCAGATCGGCATGCGTGACGTTGGTCAGCGACCCCATAGTCCATACGACGAAAGCCTTCAACGACTCCTCCGTGCCCACATATTGCAGTATGCCCACGACGGCGCTTATGGCCGAGCCGAGCATCATGCCGACGATGAGTATTACGTTTATGTTCTTTATGCGTCGCGACAGCGCCATGACCAATAGCAGTATCGCCGCCGAGCCGGTCCATGCCATGCCGGTTATGCCTATGGCCGAGGCGGCCGATCCGGCTGTTATGCCTAACAGAGGCATGCCGAGCGTGAACAGCGCCACGCCCAGACTCGCGCCCGAGCTTATTCCCAGTACGTAGGGGCCTGCCAGCGGGTTTCTGAACAGCGTCTGCATCTGCAATCCGCTTACCGACAGCGCTATGCCTGCCGTAATTGCCATTACGGCCTTCGGCAGCCGCAGCTCGCGCACGATAACGGCATATTCGTCGCTCGCGCCGCTGCCTGCGAGCGATGCCCATATCTGCGATATAGGTATCGGTGTGGTGCCTGTCAGCAGATCGCACACAAGCAGTGCGACGGCTGCCGCGGACAATGCGATGAAGAGTATTGCGTGTCGGTGGCTGCGCATGGTCTATTCCAGTCGTTGGTAGTAATACAGCGGCTCCTCCCCGCCGCCGATTATAGTCGCCAGATCGCGCAGCACCACGTCGGGGTGTACGACGGCCGACTCCCAGAAGTCATTGCCGCCGGCTGCCGTGCGACGGCGGTTGTTGTTGTATATGCGGCCGCTGCGGAAAACCCCGGCCGAGACGAACTTCGGCGTAGACTGCCTGAGCTCCTCCATGTCGGTGCACTGTCCCGTGTTGAGCCACAGATCGGCATCCGTGACGAGCATGTAGGCCTCTTCGAGACCTATCGCCTTCGATCCTCCCGAGGGGTTCTCTCCCGAATATATGTATCGGCCGCCGGCATCCTCAATAAGCCTTACCATGTAGCTGTCGTCCGAAGGCATGTACCATACGTCCTGATAAGGCGTGTTCAGCATCACGCTCGGCCGTCTCCGGGCAGCTTGCGCTATCGAGTCGCGCAGGGCGGTATATCGTGCCTCTATCGTATCGAACACCTGCGTCGCATGCTCTCTGCATCCGACGATCTCGGATACCGCCACGAGCCACTCCGCCTTGCCCAGCGGGGTCTGTTCGGCATAGTCTCCTATATATAGATAGGGTATGCCCAACTCCCGCAGCTTGGCCGTGGTAGCCGTGTTCTCGCCCGCGACACCGTACAGCAGCACTATGTCGGGACGCAGCGAGACTATGCGTTCGAAGTCGAGATTGGGGTCGTAGCCTACGTCGCATACCTTGTCCGAGCCGGCTATATGGAGGTTGGTTATGTATCTTTTGCCCGATACGCCCGCTATGCGGTCTACGCAATCTACGGCGTCGAGCATCGCTACATGGCTGCTCGACATGCAGACTACGCGGCGTGCCGCCCCCGTTATGGTCTGACCGTCGTACTCCGCGGCGGCTTTTGCGTCGCCCGATCGCAGTATGAGGAGCTTCTGCTCGGGCATTTCGCCGTCGCCCTGCCACGGACGCGATACCGCGATAAGCGTGTTTCCCTCTCCGTCGCCGCGTATCTCGAATCCGGAGGCATGCTGCGGCGTAAAAATTTTTTCGGTAAAATCGTCCGTCGAAATCGTTGTTCTATCGCTGCAAGATGTTGTTAATAACAGTGTTGCTGCGGCGTATATGATATGTCGAATAATTCTCATCACAACAAAATTACAAAAAAAGTTCTGTTTAGCGTGACAATTAAAGAAATTTTTCATATCTTTGCATCGCAAAAAAGCTCGGGATGTAGCTCAGCCCGGTTAGAGTACACGTCTGGGGGGCGTGTTGTCGCAAGTTCGAATCTTGTCATCCCGACTAACCGAAATCCTTGATATTCAATCGAATATCAAGGATTTTTGCTTTTTTGTGTGTCGATTGATTCAAGGCTTCCGTCCCCGTTTTTCGATCGTTGACACATGCCGTGTAAATCATCGAAAGGCTATGGATGCCGCCAATTCAGTCATTTGGTTGAAATGCAATGCCCTCGCCGTCGGGGAGCATCCGCTCATGTGGCACATCACGAAAGAGTGCAAACGGACGATTAAGAGTTCATTCGTATCCGTGCAGCCGTCTAATTGGGATTTCGACGGCAACGGGCATCAGCCCTTCTGCCCCGACCGCAAGTGCACTCGGCGGATCATTCTGAAAGTCGGATCCGAGTATTATCGGACTAAGTTATCCGGGAAAGCTGCCCGCAATGAAGATTGCACGGCTCAGGCTTCCCCTTGCCCGTTCGGCTTAACGAGAATATCGTATAATCCACTGTTTGTCGGAAATAGGGTAGTCCCTGCCGCCACATCCTCTTTCTCCATTCCCCTCCCCGCCCGTGCGCTTCGCTCCGCTTCGGGATTATGCTGCCCGACGCTTTCCGCCGGGATTTCAGTGCGCGTCGAGGAACGTACCCCCCCCCAGCCAGAGCCCGGCGATTTATTAATATAAAGACCTCCCATTGCCGATGTCGGGCAATGGGAGGCCGCATGTTTGTCGCTGCGCATCGGCATCCGACAGAGTATGTCGTGCGGATTACTTAGCTCCTACCGCCTTGGCCCATGATGTTTCGAGGAAAGCGGCGTGCGTCTCGGGAAAGTCGCTGCGCTCGATATGGCACGTTACGCCGCAGCTGCGTGGCAGCGCCACCTCGCCGCGCTGACCGTAGTCGGTGTAGAACGTTTCGGTATGGTTGGTATATACGACCGCTTTGCCGAGCGCCTTGCGGAACCCGTCGAGCGCGGTCTGATCGGTCGTCAGCGTCTCGACATACTGTTCCAGATCGAAGTAGAGATGCGACGGGAATCCCTCGTATGCCTGCACGTTCGACGTGTCGGGCGCTGCTGGTGCCTTGGCCAGTATGGCGGCTACGTTATCGGCCAGAGGCTGTAATTCTTTGCAGTCTATCAGAGCTATGGTGCCCGAGCTGTTGCGATAGAAGTTCATGAACGAGCGGCATACGTTTTCCAGATCGTGTCCGCGGTTGAAGAGCATGGGTATGATCTCCTTGTAGGGGAAGCCGTCGCCCAGCACCTCGGCAGGCGAGGCTATGATGTAATCGGCGGCGTTGCGCAGCTCGTACAGTGCCTCGACCGACGACATGAAGCAGGCGTCGAAGAGTATGTAGTCGAACTGCTTGTCGCCCAACACGCCGGCGAGCAGCTCTACCTCCATGCAGTCGTTGCCGTCCTGACCGAAGAAGCGCGGTGCGATGCCCGATGTCTCGGGTCGTCCCAGCATGTATATGTCGAATATGTCGGAGGGCACCCAACCGCCGCCGTGCGACGATAGCACAAGTCCGTATGTATCGGCCGGCATCTCCTTGCGCACGCGCTCGATGACGCTCTTCATGAACTCGGGGTCGACGCTCGACTGGCTGGTGGCATACTCCTCGATCACGCGCTGCTTGGCGCGCCCCTGCTCGACGACAAGCTCCGAGAGCCGCGTATAGTTGCCTCTGTCGTAGAACAGCGCTATGCGTCCCGTCTGGGGTATCTTGTCGACGACGGTCATGATCTTGCCGATGTTGTTGTCCATGAATTTTTCAAGACCGTTGTCGCCCATCATATATATTATAAGTGTGTGGCTCTTGTCCTCCGGTTCGGGCGGTGTGGGGGGCTCTGGCTCTCCGCACTCTTTGGCGCAGCCGGTTGCGAGCATCATCGCCGCAGTAATGCAAAACAGGAAAAATCGTTTCATAATGTCGAATCGTATTAAGTTTAATCTTATGCCGGCGCTCCGTGACGGGGCGGCTCTCGGATACAAATATACGCAAACTCCGGAACAAAAGCAAAAAGCCTCTCTGCTGTTTTGTGCGCAGTGCCGTCACTAAATTCAAATATACGAAAAAAATCTTCATTAATGATAAAAATGTAAAAAAAACATTGTATGGCGTCAGGTTGTTGGATTTTCTGAAAATAATTCTTATATTGCATAGCGAAACAGTAGTTACGAACTTGCGACAAGCAGCAGTTCTGTCTTTTCGAACGTCCGCCTGTGCGCTGCCAAACAGTGTTGCCTATGAATTGTTGATGTAATTTTCTTACATTTGATAAAGGGATAATGCGATCCCTCTTGCGAATCGAAATTTTTATTCACTAATTGTTTATTATATGAAATTTAAGTATCTCCTTTATGCCGCTCTGGCATCGACGTTGACATTTGCCGCCTGCGGCGATGATGATCCCATACCCACCCCCGCTCCCGAAAAGGAGCCGACCGTTGCGGTGACTGCCGGTAAGGCCGATGTAACCGAGCTGACCTTTACCGTGACTCCCGCTGATGCCAAGGAGTGCCGTTATGTATGCGTAGAGAACATCGACGGCTTCGATGCCGAGAAGATATTGGCCGAGGGCACCGCCGTTGCGGCTGCCGAGGCTACTTCCGTTACGGTCGAGGGTCTCGCTCCCGAGACCGAGTATACCATTCTGGCTGCCGTGCGCGGCGGTGCCAATAATGACAAGACCGCTCTGTCGCAGGTGTTGAAGATGACCACTCTGGCCGAGCCCGAACCCGAACCCGTCAAGCTGACGCTGGTTTCAGCCGACCGCACGAGCGGTAGCGACGGCAACTTCTTCATCCGGTTCAAGGATGCCGAAGACAAGCATATCATGGAGGTGGACTTCTACGCCGCTGCCGATGCCAAATATCTGCCTGCCGGAACGTATACCGTCTCGGCCGAGGACCAGCCCGGTCAGATCGGCTCTCACTATTCGAGAATCCAGTTCGCCGAGCAGTCTGCCGACGAGTGGATCAAGTTTACGGAGGGTACTGCCGAGGTGGCTATCGCCGAAGACGAGACCTATACCTTCAAGATGAGCTTCACGCTGACCGACGGCGTGGTAGTCGAGGCCGAGTATACCGGCGAGGTCGCTAACATGTCGACCAGCTTGGTTATCGATCTTACGGCAACGGAGGCTGTTCGCATCCACGAAGACAAGGATGCTGGCGAGTTCTATATCAAGCTGACTGACGGTTACAAGACCATGGACGGCATAGGTCTCGATCTTTATGCCGAGGCATCTGCCGAGACGCTTCCCGCCGGCGTATATACGGTAGGCGAAGGCACCGAGCCTGGCACGGCCACCAAGAAGAGCTACGCCGCACCTTACAGCCCGACCTATACGAGCCGTTATTTCGCATCGGGTACCGTTACTGTCAGCGTCGAGGGCGATGTTTACACGTTCGAGATCGACGCAGTTGATACCGAGGGCGCGATCATCAAGGGTCATTATACCGGCGAAGTTAAGGATATGAAGCCTGCTCTGGTCATCGATCTTACCGCAACGGAGGCTGTCCGCATTCACGAAGACAAGGATGCTGGCGAGTTCTATATCAAGCTGACCGACGGTTACAAGACCATGGACGGCATCGGTCTCGATCTTTATGCCGAGGCATCTGCCGAGACGCTTCCCGCCGGCGTATATACGGTAGGCGAAGGCACCGAGCCTGGCACGGCCACCAAGAAGAGCTACGCCGCACCTTACAGCCCGACCTATACGAGCCGTTATTTCGCATCGGGTACCGTTACTGTCAGCGTCGAGGGCGATGTTTACACGTTCGAGATCGACGCAGTTGATACCGAGGGCGCGATCATCAAGGGTCATTATACCGGCGAAGTTAAGGATATGAAGCCTGCTCTGGTCATCGATCTTACCGCAACGGAGGCTGTCCGCATTCACGAAGACAAGGATGCTGGCGAGTTCTATATCAAGCTGACCGACGGTTACAAGACCATGGACGGCATCGGTCTCGATCTTTATGCCGAGGCATCTGCCGAGACGCTTCCCGCCGGCGTATATACGGTAGGCGAAGGCACCGAGCCTGGCACGGCCACCAAGAAGAGCTACGCCGCACCTTACAGTCCGACCTATGCGAGCCGTTATTTCGCATCAGGTACCGTTACTGTCAGCGTCGAGGGCGATGTTTATACGTTCGAGATCGACGTAGTTGATACCGAGGGCGCGATCATCAAAGGCCATTATACCGGCGAAGTTCAAGACATGAAGCCTGCTCCCCAGATCGTAACGATCGAGATGGACTACTGCACCGCAGAAAAGGAGACTATGTTCGCCCAGACCAAGACCAAGTTCCGTTTCTATAAGGGCTCGATGCTTAATCCCACCGAAGATATCGATCTGTTCATATTCTATGACAAGGGCACCGATCAGAATATCGTCGAGGGCGTATATACGTTCGACGCTGCTATGAGCCGCGCCGCCAATACGTTCTACACGGGCGACTATGGTGTAAGAGTCAACGGCGCACGCCGCACGATAGCTTCGGGTACGATTACCGTCGTCAAGAACAGTTCTACCGATATTACCGGCGAGCTGACCTTCGAGGACGGCGAGAGCTGCAAGTTCCACTGGGCGGGTTCGTTCTAAACCGAACACCGATACATCCGCTTCGATTGCCCGACATTAATGTCGGGCAATCGCTTTTTATGCTGTGCACGAGCTGCCGCTTTCGGCGAGGCTTATTGCCGATCCTCCCGCACGGTCTTTGCTGCTTGCCGTTGTGGGCTGCGTCGGCCGGCATTCTGCTATGCCGGCTCTGGTTACAGGAAAAATACGGATATTGCATCCCGCAGTTGTTTGTTAAAATATAAATTTGTATATTTGTTAGCCGCAATTTCTTCGGAGCAGCGGTTTTTATTTAACTCTAAAACTATTTATATGAAACTTAGAAAGTTATTTTATCTGGCTACGGTAATGGCTTCGTTCGCCTTTCTTGCGGCGTGCGGTGAGAAGGATGAGCCTGCGCCGGTTCCTACGCCCGAATTATCTGTAACGGTCGAGGCCGGCGAGGCGACAGCGACCACGCTGTCGTTTACGGTTACGCCTGTCGGTGCCGAAGCGTGCGCTTATGTATGTCTGGCTGCGGACGAAAAGATTCCGGCCGCCGACTATATCATGAAGACCGGTAAGCTGATCGCTGCCGACAAGAAGTCCGATGTGACGGCCGAGAACCTGCTCCCGTCCGCCGAGTACTCGATCGTAGTAGCTGTGAAGAAAGGCGACGATCTTGCAGCCTCGAACGTGCTTAAAATGAAGACGCTCGCTGCCGAGGAGGACTATATCAACGCCCGCCATCTCGTGCAGGCCGAGTACAGCACCTCTAATGCTGCCGGCAACGGCAACTACTATCTGGTCGTCTCGACCGAGGAGCCCGATGCCAACGGCAATATCTCGACCCCCGGCAACCTTATGCTGATGCTCGATCTGTTCGCTGCGCTGGATGCCGATCCGGTAAACGCCGTATTGCCTGAGGGCACGTATACCGTGTCGGACAAACACGATCAAGGTACGTGGGCTACCGGTACGACGTTCGTCAATATCGTCGAGGAGTCTGGCAAGCTGTCGTCAGTACCGATGATTTCCGGCGAAGTGATCGTTGCGCACGAGGGCTCGGAGTATCTCATCCGTGCAGACCTCGTGCCGATCGGTGCCGATGAGGCGCTCAGCGTGATGTATCGCGGTCCTATCACGTTCGTACAGACCACCTCGTCGACCTACGAGCCTTTCGACGAGGCGCAGAATATCGACTTCGAATTTTCGACCGGCCGCTTCTGGGCCAACTGGTTCAGCCCGCTCTGCTGCGACGGCTCGATCCAGCTCTTCACGGGCAAGTTCGATGACTCGGGCGTCCAGACCGAGGGCTATTACATCAATATCCCGATCTATACGCCTCTGATTGCCGACATCACTTCGAACCCGATGCCGATCCCCGAGGGCGTCTACAACATTTCGACCGTCAAGATGCCCAACATCTATCAGCTCCCCTATACGATCACTATGGGCGAATATGTCGATCTCTGGGGACAGCTTTATCCCAGCGGATGCTACATCTCTTACCTGAGCGATACCCCCTCTAAGAAGAACCGACTCGGATTCGTCAACGAGGGTACCGTAACCGTCAAGGGCACGGGTGCCGCCGCAGAGCTTGTACTCGATCTGAAGACCGATAACGGCATTGCCATTACCGGCAGCTACAAGGGTAATCTGAACGTGCGCAATCTGGTCGACAACGGCAACATGCCTGCGCGTCCGTGGAGCGACGTCGAGAGCAATGTCGACCTCTCGTTCGCATCCAATATCAATGTTTACGGCTACTTCATGGAGAACTTCCTGACCGAAACGCACAACACGTGGGTGGTATATATGGTACCCGATGCTCCGAGAACCGGAAGCGCCATGTACCTCGAATTTCTCTCGCCGGTTTCGGCCGGTCGCGACATGACCGGTACGTACAACGTATCGCTCGACCTCAGCAACGGTTACATCCTCTTCCCGGGTATGACCGATCTGGGCGGCAGCTCGGTAGACTGGTCATGGTATATCGATGCCTCTAAGATTACTGCCGACGGTAATATCACGGTCGCTGCCCCCGTACAGAGCGGTACGATGACCATTACCAAGGAGGGCGACGGATACAAGTTCGTCTTCGACCTCGCCGACGATGCAGGCCATACGATCAAGGGCGAGTGGACGGGTGCCGTAGATATCGAGGATTACGATCCCAACGCCCCGGCCAAGGCTCTCCGCCGTCTGGCACGATAACCGGTCGAGATTCCCGATCGATAATCGCAATCGACGTTATGTCCCTGCCGAATCTTCGGCAGGGACTTTTATTTTGCCGTGGGGCGCCAGTGCGGTGTGGCTGTGCAGTTGGGCGCCAGTGCGGTGCGGTGTGGTGCGGCTGTGCAGTTGGGTGCCAGTGCGGTGCGGTGTGGTGCGGCTGTGCAGTTGGGCGCCAGTGCGGTAAGGTGTGGTGCGGCTGTGCAGTTGGGCGCCAGTGCGGTAAGGTAGTGCAGTGTGACGGCATTGGGGTGCTGTGGAGTCCGGTGCGGCGGTGTATTGTTACGGTATAGATAAAAGTTATGATTTTTGCATTTCGGATAGGGTCGGTGTATCGACACATGCTTTTCAGCCGCTTCCTATAAGTATGTCTTATGCAGACGGCAATGGCCATAAACGACGGCAGCATGCAAGAAAAAGCCTGGCGGGAGTTGCAGAACGTGGAAATTTTCGTATCTTTGGCTTCGTCGAAGATACCCCCGTCTCGACATACACTGGAAACAATTTTTTTATGTTAGACCGCAACCTGATAAAAATCTACGAGCAGAGCTTTCGCGACAACCGCGAGATGTCGGCTCTGACCGACTACTTCAAGGGCGAATCGTTCTCATATTACGAAATGGCGAAGGAGATCGCCAAACTGCATCTGCTGTTCCGCAAGGCCGACATAAAGCGCGGCGACAAGATTGCGCTTATAGGCCGCAACAATACGCGCTGGTGCATAACCTACATTGCAACGATAACCTACGGTGCCGTTATAGTGCCCATATTGCAGGACTTCGCGCCCAACGACGTGATACATATCATCAACCACTCGGAGAGCAAGCTGCTCTTTCTGGGCGATAACTTCTGGGACGATATCGAGGAGGAGCAGATTCCGCATGTGGATGCCGTATTTTCGCTTACGGACTACCATGTGATCCACGAGCGCGACGGCCACACGCTGACCAAGTATGTGTCGAATATCGTGCGCCACTATCGCGAGGCCTATCCCCGCGGCTTCGGCAGCGAGGATATCAAATACCCCGATATTCCGAACGATGCGGTCTGTCTGCTGAACTATACCTCGGGCACGACAGGCTCTTCGAAAGGCGTCATGCTGACTGTCAATAACCTGACGGGCAACGTCCTTTTCGCACTCAGCGTCGACAATCCCCTTACGGGAGACAAGTATTTCCACCGCGGCGGCCGCACACTGTCGTTCCTGCCGCTGGCGCATGCCTACGGCTGTGCGTTCGACTTTCTGACTCAGTTGGCCTGCGGTGCCCATATCACGCTTTTGGGGCGCATCCCCTCGCCCAAGATTCTGGTCGAGGCGATGCAGATAACGCGCCCGACCGTGATTTGCAGCGTGCCGCTGGTGCTCGAAAAGGTATATCGCAAGAGCATCCTGCCGCTGTTGGAGAAGGGGCCGATGAGCATCGCCATGAAGATTCCGTTTATCAATACGGCGATATACTCCACGATCCGCTCGCGCCTTATGGAGCAGTTCGGCGGGTGTCTCAATCTGTTCATCGTCGGCGGTGCCGCGCTCAATCAGGAGACCGAGGCGTTCCTGCGCAAGATCAAATTCCCGCTGACGGTGGGCTACGGCATGACCGAGTGCGCTCCCTTGATAAGTTTCAGCGATCATCAGGACTTCAAGCCCGGCTCGTGCGGCAAATACCTCAAAGGTTATCTCGAAGCCAAAATCGACTCGCCCGATCCCGAAAACCGTCCGGGCGAGCTGCTCGTGCGCGGCGAACATGTGATGAATGGCTATTACAAGAACGATAAGGCGACCAAGGCCGTGCTTACGGCCGACGGCTGGCTGCATACGGGCGACATGTGCACTATGGACGCCGACGGCACGCTCTACATCCGCGGCCGCTGCAAGACGATGATACTCTCGGGCTCGGGGCAGAATATCTATCCCGAGGAGATCGAGGACAAGCTCAACAACATGTATATGGTGTTGGAGTCGCTGGTGGTGGAGAACAACGGCAAGCTGACGGCTCTGGTGGTGCCCGACTACGAGCTCTCGAATATCGAGGGCGTCGATGTCGACGACCTGCCAAAGATCATGGAGGATAACCTCAAACAGCTCAATTCGCAGGTGGCCTCTTACGAACGTATCGCCAACATCGTGATCTATCCCAAGGAGTTCGAGAAGACGCCCAAGCGCAGCATCAAGCGTTATCTATACAACGCCAATACGCTCAATCTGTCGTAACGACATATCCGCTCGATGAAAAGACGGGCTGCCGATAATTCGGCAGCCCGTCGTGCGTTGCGTGCGTTGCGTGCGTTGCGTGCGTTGCGTGCGTTGCGTGCGTTGC